>Ga0105090_10001073_pt1 | contig 14484 bp, 15 predicted proteins | sample PPLLak3March2015_FD_79110 | JGI IMG/M metagenome (GOLD analysis project Ga0105090, IMG submission 79110) | Freshwater sediment microbial communities from Prairie Pothole Lake near Jamestown, North Dakota, USA - PPLs Lake P7 Core (1) Depth... | ecosystem: Environmental > Aquatic > Freshwater >... | reverse complement strand
GCCTGCGACGACGGCGTGCCGCGCTCGGCGTGCTCGAGGCCGTCCGCGGTGTAAGCGAGGCCCGCCGTGCCGGGGATGGCCATTGGCGACACGCCGTCTGCGGTGACGGCGTAGCGCTTGTACGCCAGCGCGCCCGCTCCGGCCGTGGCGCGACCGGCGCCGTCCGGGATATCCACCGGCCGGTCCACCACCGACCGCGCCTGCCCGAGGAACTGGTCCGAGAGCACGATAGCCGGTGTCTGCAATGCCTCGGCGAGCTGCACGGCCCACTGCGTGGTGCCGAGGCAGTCGGCGACCGAGTTCGCGGCGAGCACGAGGTGCGGTGCGTCACCGTGCAGGCCGTTCACCGCGATGTTGAGGTCGCCCTGTTCGGACTTGGTCGGGATGCCGGTCGATGGGCCGACGCGCATCACGTCGACGACCACGATCGGGATCTCCGCAGCGACGGCGAGGCCGAGCGCCTCGACCATCAGCGACAGGCCAGGGCCCGAAGTCGCCGTCAACGACGGTACTCCGCCGTACGAGCCGCCGATTGCCATGTTGATCGAGGCGAGTTCGTCCTCCGCCTGCACGAGGGTGCCGCCGACCTGCGCGAGTGCCGGGGCCATCCACTCGAGCAGCTCCGTGGCCGGCGTGATCGGATAAGCCGCGACGAAGCGCACGCCGCCCTTGATGGCGCCGTACCCGGCGGCCTCGTTGCCGGTCAGCAGCCAGCGCGGCCGGCTGGCCGCCGGCGGGGGTGCGAGCGGGAATCGTACGCCGATTTCGGCCGCCGCTGCACGACCTGCAGCCACGGCTGCGAGGCTCGGTGCGAGTGCCGCGGGCCGCTTGCCGAGCGTCTTCTCGACCGCGCGGGCCACCGCGTCGTCCGGCAGCCCGAGCAATGCGGCGAGTGTGCCTAGCAGCACCATGTTGGGCCGGCCCTCGGGCACAGACTTGGCAAGCTTCTTGAGCGGCAGCGCTGCGCGCGTGGCCCCGCTCTTCAGGAACACGTCCGGCGGTTCGCCCTGGTCGGGGTCGCCGACGATGAGGCTCGCGGCGCCGAGCGGAATCTCGGCGTTGAACCGCTGCACGTTCTCCCAGTCCACGGCGGCGAGCACGTGGAACTGGTCTTCCATGCACTCGATTGGCTCGCAGGCGATGCGCAGCATGGCTGCAGCCTCGCCGCCGCGGATCTGCGGGCCCGACGAGCGGGTCATCAGGGCGTAGAAGCCTGCGTAGGCGGCAGCTTCGAGCAGCATGTTGCCAGCAGTCATGACGCCGGCGCCGCCGCTGCCGGCGAGCACCACGGAGACGCTGCGCGCGGTCGGCCCCGCGCCCGGGCTCTGGGATTGTTGCATCGCGATATTGTAGAGAAGCTGCTGTCGCCGCGTGGCGCAGCCGGCAGTACGGGCAACTACGGCTTGATCTTGCGGCCGCGGGTCGCAAGCTGCGCGGGCAACCGGTGCAATCCAGTCAGTCTCGCCGGGAGAACTGCCGATGAGCGAACGAAATGCCGTGGAACCGATGCCGCCGGAGGTACAGGCGATCCGGGACTGTGGTTTTGCCAAGTGGGCGAGCCCGGAGGTGGCGGCCGCCATTCGCGACCAGTTCGCTGCCGGACGGATCCCGGTGAAGGGCATCCGCCACGTGCGCATCTGGGGTCTGCAGGTGGACGACGAGCGGGAGCTGCCGGGTCACGAGCGCACGCAGATCCCTGACGAGGACCTGTGGCAGGTCGAGCTCGAGGCACTCGACGGCTCGCACTTCGAGGTGAACTCGGTGCTGCTCGCGGCAGCTCCGCATTAATGGCTGCGGGCGCGTTGCGCACCCGGGCGGCGCGATGAACCTCGCGCAGGCGTTGTTGCAGGGGCTGAAGGACCACGGCGCACGCCAGGTGTTCGGTATTCCCGGCGACTTCGTGCTCGGCTTCTTCAAGGTCATCGAGGAGTCCGGCATCCTGCCGTTGCACACGCTGAGCCACGAGCCCGCCGTGGGGTTCGCGGCGGACGCGGCGGCGCGCGTTGCGGGCGGGCTCGGCGTGGCGGCCGTCACCTATGGCGCCGGCGCGCTCAACGTGCTCAATCCGGTCGCCGCGGCGTACGCCGAGAAATCGCCGCTGGTGCTGATCTCGGGCGCGCCCGGTGCACGCGAGGGTCGCGGCGGCCTGCTGCTGCATCACCAGGTGAAGCGGCTGGATTCGCAGTACGCGATCTATCGCGAGGTCACCTGCGACCAGGCGTCGTTGCAGGACGCCGCCGACGCGCCCGCCGAGATCGCACGCGTGCTGCGCAGCTGCCTCACGCAGTCGCGGCCGGTGTACCTCGAGCTGCCCCGCGACATGGTGTTCGAGCCGTGCGCGGCCGTGCAGCGCCTGCCGGAGACCGAGTTCGATCCGGCCGCCGTCTCGGCCTGTGCGGATGAAGTGATGGAACGGCTCGCGCGGGCGCAGCAGCCGGTGATGATGGTGGGGGTGGAGGTGCGGCGCTTCGGGCTCGAGGCGCGCGTCGCCGAGCTCGCCCGCAGGCTGCACGTGCCCGTGGTCACTTCGTTCATGGGGCGTGGCCTGCTCGCCGGCAGCGACGTGCCCGTCATCGGCACATATCTCGGTCTCACGGCGCATCCGGAGGTCGGCCGCCCGGTCGAGGAATCGGACTGCCTGCTGTTGTTCGGCGTGATCGTCTCGGACACAAACTTCGGCGTGTCGGAAGGGCGCATCGACACGCGCCATACCGTGCTGGCCGCGGATCGCTCCGTGACGATGGGTTTCCATCGCTACGGCAACGTGCCGCTCGCGGCGCTGGTGGACGAACTCGTGCGCCGCGTGGCCGAGCGGCCGCTGCGCTCCGCCGGCCGCGCCCAGGAATATCCGCGCGGCCTCATCGCCGACGATGCACCGATCGCGCCGCTCGACATCGCCCGCGCCGTCAACGACCTGTTCGCGCGTGGCGGCCGCATGCCCGTGGCGACGGACACCGGCGACTGCCTGTTCACCGCGCTCGAGATCGAGAACACCGAACTCGTCGCGCCCGGTTACTACGCCACGATGGGCTTCGGCGTGCCGGCCGGGCTCGGCGTGCAGGCGGCCACCGGGCAGCGCCCGCTGATCCTGGTCGGCGACGGCGCGTTCCAGATGACCGGCTGGGAACTCGGCAATTGCCGTCGCTACGGCTGGGACCCGGTCGTGATGGTGATGAACAACCGCGGCTGGGAGATGCTGCGTGTCTTCCAGCCCGAGTCGCGCTTCAACGACCTCGACGACTGGCGGTTTGCCGACGCCGCCGGGCCGCTCGGGGGCGACGGCGTGCGCGTGACCACGCGCCGCGAACTGGCGGCAGCCCTCGCGGCAGCTGCCGTTCGCCGGGGCCGTTTCCAGCTCATCGAGGCCATGATCCCGGCGGGCAGCGTGTCGCCGACGCTCGGCGGGTTCGTGGCGGCGCTGCAGCGCCGCAGCTCGGCGCACACTTGAGCGCGATGTCGGGCATCATTTCGCGATGACTACGTCTGCTCCCACTTCGCCGCTGCGCCGCATTGCGCTCGGCCTGCTGGCGCTGTTCGGCTGGCGCACCTCGTTCGTGTGGCCGCCCGAGCCCAGGGGCGTGATCATCGTGTATCCGCATACGTCCAACTGGGATTTCATCATCGGCATGCTGTTCAAGGTCGGGCACGGCCTGCCGGCCAACTGGATCGGCAAGACGGAGATGTTCCCGCCGCCGTTCACCGGCCTGCTCAAGTGGCTGGGCGGCATCCCGCTCGACCGTCGTCGCGCCACCGGGTTCATCGAAGCGCTGGTCGACGAATTCCGTTCCCGCGACTGGATGTGGGTGGCGATCGCGCCCGAGGGCACCCGTTCGCACACCGACCACCTCAAGTCCGGGTTCTACCAGATCGCGGTGGCGGCGAACGTCCCAGTCGCGTTCGGCTACATCGACTACGCGACACGCACTGTCGGCATCGACACTTACCTGCGCATGACCGGTGACCGCGAAGCCGACATGGACAGGATCCGCGAGTTCTACTCGAACAAGCGCGGCCGTCGCCACGAGCACGCCGGCGAGCTGCGACTGCGCCGCTGAGGACCCCGGCCGGGCTCGTACCGCGATCGCGGCGGGCCGGCAATCCCGCTTTGCGCAGCCCGCTTGCGCGTATTACGAATACCCGCGCCCAACCGCACTCCTATGATTTCTGGGCGATGGCGGGGGAGAGGCGAATGGTCGCGCGCGCACAATCGAAGGCGTCGAACAAGGCCGCTACGGTCGACGGCCACCGCTTTGCGTTCATCCTGCACCCGCTCACGATCGATTACCTGTTCAGCCACCCGCGGTACGCGTGGACGCGACACGTGCCGCGCAACCTGCTCGAAGCGACGGCCGCCTACATGCCGGCGAAGCTTGTCGGCACGGCGCAGGGCGGCCGCTCGCCGGCGACGGGCAAGCCGGTGGACGGGCTCATCTACGCGCTCGGCGCCACGCCCAGGCAGATGCTCACCCGCCCGCCCGAGTTCACGTACGCGCGGCTCAACGCAGCCGTGCAGGATGCCGCCGATCGCGGCGCGAAGATCGCGGGCCTGGGTGCTTTCACCAAGGTGGTGGGTGACGCGGGCGTCACCGTGGCCAGGCGTGCGCCGATTCCCGTCACCACCGGCAACAGTCTCACGATCGCCGCCACGCTCGAGACAGCCAAGCTCACCGCGATCCGCATGGGCTGGCCGAGCCTCGCCCGCGGCAAGGCGATGGTGGTGGGCGCCACGGGCGCGATCGGTTCGGTCTGCTCGCGACTGCTTGCCGCCGCCGTCAAGGACGTGGTGCTGGTGTCGATCGAGCCGCCGCGGCTCGAGGCGCTGAAGCGCACGATCCTCGAGGAGACGCCCGAAGCGAACGTCGAGATCGACGTGAGCACGGCGAACCGGGTCGCTGACTGCGACCTGATCGTCACCGCGACGTCGGCGTTCGGCCTGCGCGTGCTCGACGTGAGCCAGTGCAAGCCGGGCGCCGTGATCCTCGACGTCGCATTGCCTCCGGACATCTCCGCCGAAGAAGCGGCGGTGCGACCCGACGTGCTGGTGGTCGAGAGCGGCGAGGTGCTGATTCCCGGGCCCGTCGATTTCAGCTTCGACATCGGCCTGCCACCACACGTGTCCTACGCCTGCCTCGCCGAGGCGGCGCTGCTCGCGATGGAGGAGCGCTTCGAGTGCTTCACGCTCGGGCGGGACGTGGCACCCGGGCGCGTGAAGGAGATCTACCGGCTGTTCCGCCGCCACCAGTTCCGGATCGCGCCGCTGCGCACTTTCGGAAAGCTGCTCACCGACGAGCTGGTGGCAGACAAGCGCACCCGCGCCGAGGCGCTGCTGCGCGACCCGAAGTTACTCAAGCGAGTGAAGGCCGAGGCCGCGGCGAAGATCGCGAAGATCCCGCCGCGCGCCAAGGGCGTCGCCGGCGTCACCATGCTCAAGGCGTAGCGGTCGGCGGCGCGGACGGCTGCGTGCCGGCAGCCTTGCCTGCACCGAAGCGCAACTGCACTTCGAGCAGCATCGAGTCGACGCTCGAGTCGTTGCGGGCGTTCAGCACGTCTTCGTCGATCGTCGTCGACTGCACTTCGAAGCGGACGTGCAGGTTCTTCGAGAACGTCACGCCGAACCCCACGCCGCCGAGGAAACCGGTGCCGCTGTCCGAGACGCTCCGGTTAACGACATCGGTGCCGAACGACTGGTCGAGCCGCTGCACGCTCTCGCCGTCCCAGAACCCGGCGCCGAGCCGCAGGTACACCTCGAACCGGTCGAACGGCAGGATGCCCAGCACCGACACCTGGGTGATCTGCGCGGAGAAGTCCACGCGGTTGTTGTAGTAGTCGTTGAACTCGGGAAAGTAGACGATATCCTCTTCCCAGCGGATGTCGCCGGTGTCGACGTAGCCCAGCTCGAGCGCCACGTAGTCGTGCACGCGCCAGCCAGCGTGCAGCGTGTAGCCGTAGTCGCCGTCACCGTCTTCGTAGTAGTCGTACTCGCCCCACCAGCAGTCGTAGTCATAGCAGGCGCTGCCGACCTCGACGCTGACGTCGGAGAAGTTGCCGCCCCCGCCAACGTAGATGCCGCGCCAGGGTGCCTCGAACCCCTGGGCCTGGGCTGCACCGGTAAAGAGGAGAATCGCGGCGAAACAGGTCGCACCGCCGCCAACCCTGGCAAGACGTGCCGTCATGGCAGACCTCGTCGATCGCGATCGGCTCGGTGGCCGACCACCACCTTTATAGGCGCGCCCGTGTCGGGCACTCAATGTGGCTTTCCGGAATCCTGGCGGCCGTTTTCTGCGATCATCACGGTCAACCCGTCCCGAACCGACGAGACCCCCTCCAGATGCGCCACATTCTCATTCTTGCAGCGGCCCTGCTCGCCGGCTGCGCCCAGATTCCCGACGGCGTCGAGCCTGTCGGCGGCTTCGACGCCGAGCGCTACCTCGGCAAGTGGTATGAGGTCGCGCGCCTCGACCACCGCTTCGAGCGTGGCATGGACAACGTCACAGCGACCTACAGCGCGCGCGATGACGGCGGCATCGATGTCCTCAATCGCGGCTTCCTCCGGGCGGAGGGCAAGTGGGAGGAGGCGCAGGGCCGGGCCAAGTTCGTCGCGTCGCGCGACCGGGGCATGCTCAAGGTGTCGTTCTTCGGTCCGTTCTACGGCGGCTACAACGTCATCGACCTCGATCCGGCGTACCAGCTCTCGCTGGTCGCCGGACCGTCCCGCAAATACCTGTGGATCCTCGCGCGCCAGCCCGATCCGCCGCGCGACGCGGTCGACCGGGTCGTGCAGCGCGCGCGTGAGCTCGGCTTCGACACCAGCGCGCTGATCTGGGTGCGCCACGATCAGTGATGGTGCGCGTGCACCAGCGCATGCCCGCGACCCCGGGCGATCAGCCAGCGGTTGACTGGCACGGCGACGACGCCGGCGATGGCGAGCGACACGGCGAGACTGCCCCAGAACATCGGCCTGCCGAGGCCGGCCGACATCGCGCCCGGGATCGCCAGCATCAGCGCGTTGTCGACGATCTCCATGATCGTGATCGAGGCCGTGTCGGCGGCGAGCGCAACGCGCAGCGCCCTGCGCAGCGTCATGCCCGAGTGCAGCAGGGGCCGCATGGTCAGCGCGTAGCCGAATGCAAAGGCCAGGATCACGGCGAGCGCGATCGTGGCGCCATTGCCCCAGCCGAGTGCCGTGCCGATCACCATGCCGAGCACTTCGCCGATGGCACACCCGGTGAGGCAGTGCAGGGTCGCGCTGATGGCCGTGCGGGTGAGCGAGGCGGAAGTCGCGGCGGCCGATGGCGTGCCGTGGGCAGCGTGGTGTGCGTGGTTCATGACCGTCTCCCGTGGTTGAGTTCGTGACGGGGACAGGTTACGGTCCGTACCATGGTACGGAGTCAAGGGGGTGACATGGCACGCCTGACCATCGGCCGCTTCGCCCGCGAGGCCGGCGTGGGTGTGGAGACCGTGCGGTACTACCAGCGGCGAGGCCTGCTGCCGGTCCCGGTCCCCGGTGCCACGGCGTATCGCGAGTATGACGCCGGGCAGCTGCGGCGCCTGCGTTTCATCCGTCGCGTGCAGGCGGCGGGCTTCACGCTCGAGGAGATCCGCGAGCTGCTGCGCCTCGATCGCAGCCGTGACCGCCAGCGCGTGCGCCGCATCGCCGGCCGCAAGCTCGACGAGCTCGACGAGCGCGCGCGCGAGTTGCGCCGGCTGCGGCGTGCGTTGCAAGAGGTGCTGCACGATTGCGAACACGGCGATGCCGCGGCGCCTTGCCCGATCATCGAATCATTCGAACGGGACGGGCTGATCGCTCGCACCCGCACGGCGCCGGCCGGTAAGATCGCGGCACGCCACCGAGCGGAGCACCCGTGAGCATTGCCCTCGTCATCTTCGTCGCGACGCTGATCGCGAGCCTGGTCGGCCTGTATGCGAAGCCGCAGGTCATCGAGCGCAGCCTGTTCCGGCCGTACTGGTTCCTGCGCCGCAAGCAATACGACACGATCGTCGCCAGCGGCTTCGTGCATGCGGACCTGCCGCACCTGATCTTCAACATGGTGACGTTCTGGTTCTTCGCGTTTCCGCTGGAGAAGCAGATCGGTCCCGTGCGGTTCGCGCTGCTGTACGTCCTCGGGCTGGTGGTGAGCGACCTCGGCACGTACTTCAAGCACCGCAACGACCCGCAGTACGCCTCGCTCGGCGCCTCGGGCGCGATCTCCGCGGTGCTGTTCGCCGCGATCGTCTATTTCCCGTGGATGAAGCTGTTCATCATCCCGATTCCGCTGCCGATCCCGGCACCGCTGTTTGCGGTGGGTTACGTCGCTTACTCCTGGTACTCGGCGCGGCAGGCGCGCGGCCGCATCAATCACGATGCGCACCTCGGCGGCGCGCTGTTCGGACTTGTGTTCGTGCTGCTTACCGATCCGGCGGCGTTCGGCCAGTTGCTGCGCTGGATCGGCAGCTGAGCCGCCACTGCGGAGTGCGAACTCCGTCAAGCCCGCACGCATCGGATCGGCAGCGACGCCGAGGCAGGCTAGACTGGGGCCAATACAAGTTCCGTGAGGAGGGTGGACCCATGAAGAACCGTTTCGTCGTGTACATGCTGTGCCTCGCAATGCTTAACGTCGGTTCGCCGCTCGTGGCGCAGGCTGAGCTGGTCACCACGCTGCAGGCGGTTGAGGCGAGCGCGCGGACGCAGGACCTGGCGGCCGTCAACGCGGCATTGGCGCGCGAGGAAGTGCGAGCGCAGTTCGCATTGCTCGGCGTCGAGCCGACCCAGGTCGAGTCGCGCGTCGCTGCGCTGACGGATTCCGAGCTGCGCACGCTGGCCGGGCAGATGGCCGAGATGCCGGCCGGCGCTGATGCGCTGGCAGTCATCGGCATCGTCTTCCTAGTGCTGCTGATCCTCGAGGCCGTGGGCGTCATCGACGTCTTCAAGAAGTTCCCGTAAGCGCCCGTCCGTCGTAACCGGCATGACGGTGCCCGGTCTCGTCCGTGCGGTGCTGCTTTGCGGCGCCGCGCTGGCGGTTGCCGGCTGCGCGTCCCATGGGCCCGTGCTCGAGCCGATCGTCGCCGCCGGCCACCCGGAGCGCGTCGAGCTCGAGGCGACGCCGTTTTTTCCGCAGGAGCAATACCAGTGCGGCCCGGCGGCACTCGCCACCGTGCTGGCGGCCGCTGCCGTCGAGGTGACCGCGGAGTCGTTGGTACCGGAGGTGTACCTGCCGGGGCGGCAGGGCAGCCTGCAGCCCGAACTCGTCGCCACTACGCGCCGGCACGAACGCGTTCCGTACATCCTGCCGCCCACGGTGGATGCGCTGCTCGCAACGCTCGACGGCGGGTTGCCGGTGCTGGTCCTGCAGAAGCTCGGCGCTGGGCCCTTTCCGGGCTGGCATTACGCCGTGGTCATCGGCTACGACGCGGCACGCGACCAGATCGTGCTGCGCTCGGGCACGGAGCGGCGCCGGGAAATGCCGGCACGGCAATTCCTCGCCTCCTGGGACCGCGCCGATCGATGGGCGTTGGCGATCCTGCAGCCGGGCGTGCTGCCGCCAGCGGCCGATTTCACGCGCTACATGGAAGCGGCGGCAGGGCTCGAGGCAGTGGGCCGTCGCGATACGGCAGCGCTTGCCTATGAGGCGGCTGTGCGCCAGTGGCCCACCGAAGCCCTGCCGCAACTCGCGCTCGGCAATCTCGCTTACGCACGCGGCGATCTCGCTGCTGCCGAGCGAGGGTTTCGCGCGGCGGCTCGGCTGGACCCGCGCGATGCCGCGGCGCGCAACAATCGCGCCGAGGTGCTCAGGCAACTGGGGTGCGTCACGCTGGCGCGCCGGGAAATCGAGGCGGCGCGGGCACTTGCTGCCGGTGGACCGCTCGCGGCGGCCGTCGAGGCGACCGCTGGCAAGCTCGCCGCACCGTCGGACAGAGACGCAGCCGGTTGCCCGGCGGACTGACCGTCGTCAAACTTCGTCGCCATGACGCTGAAGGAGCGAGTCGAGCAGGTGTTCCCGGAGTGGCAGCGCTGGTATCCCAGCCTGTTCGACGCCGCCGTGGACCTCGGCATCCTGCGCGCGCGCGTCTGCGATCCTTCCTCGTTGCTGCTTTCGAACCGGCACGCGGGCGTGCGAGCGGCGGCCGAGCTCGAGCATCGGCGCCGCTGGAGCGCCGAGGAAAACGAGCCCGAAGAGTAGGGCGTCGCGGTGCGGCAGCCGCTCAGCGGCGCGGCGGCATCCCGGCGAATTGCGGCAGGTCGTCGGTGATGTCGAACCACGGCGCCTTCGAATCCACGTAGATGTGCCCGTTTGGCGCCATGCCGGGATCGGTGTCGAGCGAGCCTGCCGGCACCGACACGACGTTGCGCTCCACCGAGACGCGCGGCACTTCGGAGCCGCAGCGCCTGCAGAACGCCGTGCCGAAGTACTGTGCGCCGGGCAACGCGTAGTCCTGCACCTGGTCGCCGCCGCGCGTCCAGCGAAACCCCTCGGCCTTGTAGAACGCGTTGGCGCAGTGCGCCGCGCTGCGCCCGAGCCGGCAGCGCGAGCAGTGGCAGTAATAGATGCGCAGGGGCGGACCGTCGATCTCGTAGGCGACGTCGCCGCACAGGCAGCTTCCGTGCGCCACACCCGGCTTGACCGCGACCGGCACGCGCGGCGTCGCGGGCATGCCGAACTCCGGTGGAAACTCGTCGTATTGCGGCAGGTCGTCGGTGATCGCATACCAGCGGGCCTTGGACGCGACAAACATGTGCTTCGTCGGGCGAATGCCGGGATCGCCCTCGAGGTTGCCGGCCGGCGCGATGACGAGACCGGAGGCCGCGTCGACCATCGGTGCGACCGAGCCGCAGATGCGGCAGAAATCGCGGTGTCCCTTCTCGGACGACTGGTAACTCGCGAGCGCGGACGTGTCGCCAATCCATCGGAAGCCGCTGGCCGGCGCCGCTGCCCAGGTGGCGAACGGCGTGCCGTGGTGCTTGCGGCACATCGAGCAGTGGCAGTGCAGCAGGTCGATGAACGGTCCGTCGATCTGGTAGCGCAGGGCTCCGCAGAGGCAGCGGCCTTCGGTCATGGGGCACTCCTTCAGCGCGGTGGCGGGACGAGGCCCTTACCTTATGCCGCCGCCGATCGCACCGCCACCGTCACTCGAAGCTCGCGCCTACCTTGAGCCACAGCGTGCGGCCCGGCTCGTTGACCCGCAGGGTCTGCTCGAAGCCCGACACCGCCGCGCCGCCGCGGCTCAGGTGCTCCGCGTACGCCTTGTCGAACAGGTTGTCGATGCCCGCGCTTACCAGTACGGCCTCCGTCGGTTTCCAGCCCGCGTTCAGCGACAGTACGCCGAAGCCGCCGGTGCGACCAAGATCCTGGCCGACGACGTTGCCCTGGCGCAGCGCGTAGCGGTCCTGCTCGGCGACGACGCGCCACAGCACGCCGGCGGACCAGCGCTCGTCGGCGTAGTTGAGGCCCGTGCGCATTTCGAGCGGCGGCATCTGCGCGAGTGGCAGGTCGTCGGTGCGGTTCTCGCCGCGCGTGTAAGCCAGCGTGCCGGTCAAGGACCAGCGCGTCGTGAGGGCGTAGGCCGCATCGGCCTCGCCGCCCCACGTGCGCGCGTCGACGTTACGGGTGACGGTGACGCTGCGCATGCCCTTCAGGTAGCCGGTCTGGATGAGGATGTAGTCGTCGACGTTCGAATAGAACGCTGACACGGACGCCGCCAGCCGGGATCCTGCATACACGAGACCGGTATCGAGCTGCGAGGTCTTCTCCGGTGCGGTTCCGAAGGCGCTGAGGCTGTCCACGCTTTCCTTGCCGGCCGACACGAGTTCCCAGAAGTCCGGGAAGCGTTGCACGTGGCCGAGCCCGGCGAAGAACGTCGCGGGCCGCCCCGTGAGGTCGCGCTCGTAACGCGCGAAGCCGCTCGGCAACCAGGTGTCGCGCGTGGCGTTGGCGGTGGGATTCGGCACCGTCGTCATGCCGATGCGCAGCGTCTCACGCTCGTCGCGGGCGTCCCACGCGTCGGCGCGCACGCCGACGATGACGCGATCGCGTGCCGCGAGCGGGTGATTCACCTCGCCGAACAGGCCGATGCTGCGGAACCACGCGTCGTCCACCCGCGACATTGCCTGGTAGGGCATCGCGTCCTGGTTCATCGTGGCGCGCAGGGAGTGCTGGTTTTCCTGCAGGTCGACACCCGCCGTGCCCGTGGTCCCCTTGCCCCACGCAAGATCGACCATCGCCTTGCCGCCCGTGGTGCGCCGATCGGGATTCTGCACGGCCTTGCCCGGCATCGTCGGCGTAGGCGTGAAGTCGCGCAGGCTGTAGTTGTCCATGACGTGGTCGACGTAGTTGTAGTAGGCCTGAGCCTCGACGCCGCGCACCAGGCCTTCGCCGTCGCTGCGCTGCACGCTCAGCCCGAAGTTCTCGCGATCGAACGCGACGCCGTCCATCGCGCGATCCGCGTAGGCCGCCTCACCGTCACTCGCAATGCCCGTGAGCTCGACGAGCGTGTCGGCGTCCGGGGTCCAGCCGAGGGCGCCGCTGGTGCTCCAGCGTTCGTACGCCGAGTGCACGCGATTGCCTGCGCCGTCCTGGTAGTCATCGGCTTCCGCACGCGTGCCGGTCAATTGTCCGAAGACGGAGGCATTGCCGAGGCGCAGGTCGCCGACGAGGTCGTTGCGTCCGGCGCTCGCGCCGAGCGCACTCGCGTGCATCTCGTAGTCGCGCTGCTCGAAGCGCTTCACGTCGCGCTCGAACGACACGGACGCTGCCGAGTTGCCGGGCCCGTGCAGCACCGTCTGCGGACCCTTCACGACCACGATGCGGTCGTAGGCTTCCGGAAACACGTAGGCGGTGGGCGGATCCATGCGCATGCCGCAGCCGCCGAGCACCTGCTCGCCGTCGAGCAGGATGTTGACGCGCGAGGCGGCCATGCCGCGGAACACCGGGTCGCCGTCCGTGCCGCCCTTGCGGATCACCGAGAAGCCCGGGATGGTCTTCAGGTAGTCGGCGCCGTCGTGCGCCGGCAGCGGCTGGCGTGGCGCCTTCGGGTCGGTGACGACCATGAGCGGCGCATGCATGCGCGTTGCGGTGACGACGACTTCATCGAGGGCCGTGCCGGCGGCGGTCCCCGTCGCGAGGGCGAGGGACGCGGGCAGCGACACGAGCACGCGCGCCCGCCGGGCGCCGCGGTACATCAGCATGAGAAACTCTCCGAATCTGCAGTGGGTCTGGCGCGAAAGCGGCTAGACCGGCAGCGGAGGGGCGCGTGGTGATTGCGGACGGTGAGTGACACGGAGCGCCGGAGCCGGCGCGGGCGGGACCGGCGGGACGGCAGCAAAAGTCGAGACGTCGAGCGCGGCCGGCACTGGCTCGGGCGCGGCGAACGCGCTGACCGCGGCGAAGACGCACGGTGCTTCGTGCCTGCCGCGCTCGTCGCCCGGCGCGGCCGGCGGGTCCTCGAGCATGCGAATGATGGCCGACGACTTGCCGTCGCCGTGGCACATCTGCATGGAAAGTTCGAGGTCGTCGCCGAAGCGGGGCATGAAGCCCGTTGGGAACAGCAACCGGAAGGCGAGCAACGGCAGCAGGAGCAGGACGACCCGCTCCCGGAGCGTGCGTGTGCGCAGCCGGCCGAGATTCATGCGTGAAGTCTAAAGTATCGGCGCGTCGTCGCGCGACTTGCACAGCTCCGCGACCCGGGCACGCAGGATCTCGCCAAGCCGGCGCGCCCCGGGGCCGGCAGTGTCGGCATCGGCGTAGATGAGGTACAGCGCCACGTAACGCTCGCGGCCCTCGGCCAGCGGCAACGGCACCAGGGCACCCGAGGCGAGTTCCTCGCGGATGTTCTCCTCCGGGTACCACGCGAAGCCCAGCCCCATGCGTGCGGCGCGGATCGAGGTCGCCTTGTGCGACACGGTCCAGCGCTGCTCGTTCAGCCAGCCGCCCCCGCTGCGGGTGCGCTGCGCACCCGAGTCGCGCACCACCAGGTGACGTTGCCGGCGCAGGTCGTCGAGCGTCAGCGTGCGGCCGAAACGGTGCAGCGGATGCGACGGTGCGGCCGCGCACACGAATCGCACCTGCATGAGTGGATCGCCGAGAAATCCGCCCGGCACGACGCCACCGATCGCGAGGTCCACGCGGCCCTCGGTGAGCGCTTCCTCGGTGCCGCCCAGCACCGACTCGATCAGCTCGATGCGTGTTTCCGGCCGCTCGGTGCCGAACGCGGCGAGACACTCGAGCAGCAGCCAGGTGGGAAAGATGATGTCCACCGCGAGCCGGATCTCAGGCTCCCAGCCCTGCGCGAGGTCGGCGGCGGCGCGCTCGACGCGGCCGGCCTCTTCGAGGAGCGCCTTGCCGCGCCGATAGAGCACCTGGCCGGTGGGTGTGAGCACGGCCTTGCGGCCCTGCAGCTCGAACGCCTTGAGTCCGAGCAGTTCCTCGAGCTTCTTGATGGTGTAGGTGACCGTCGATTGCGTGCGATGCAGCCGGGCCGAGGCCTGCGCAT
>Ga0105090_10001071_pt1 | contig 14489 bp, 16 predicted proteins | sample PPLLak3March2015_FD_79110 | JGI IMG/M metagenome (GOLD analysis project Ga0105090, IMG submission 79110) | Freshwater sediment microbial communities from Prairie Pothole Lake near Jamestown, North Dakota, USA - PPLs Lake P7 Core (1) Depth... | ecosystem: Environmental > Aquatic > Freshwater >... | reverse complement strand
GCTCGATACCGGCGCCTGGCTGATCGCGCTGGCGGCCATCCTGCTGGCGGCGGTCGCGGCCTGGGTGGTCAGCGTGATCCGCCGCGACGTCAGCATCGTCGACAGCCTGTGGTCGCTGCTGATCCTGCTGGGCCTGGTGGCCTACATTGTCGCGAGCGGCGCGGGCGGCGCGCGCGCCTGGCTGGTCACCGCGCTGGTGGCTGCGTGGGCGCTGCGGCTGTCGCTGCACATCACCGTGCGCAACCACGGCGAGCCGGAAGACCGCCGCTACCAGGCGATCCGGCGCAATAACGAGCCGCGTTTTTGGCTGAAGAGCCTGTACCTCGTATTCCTGCTCCAGGGTTTCCTGGCCTGGGTGGTGTGTCTTCCCGCCGTCGCGGCTGTCGGCGCGCAGACCCCATCCGGGCCACTTGCATTTCCGTGGTCCACCCTGCTGACCGGATTGGGTGTGACCCTGTGGCTGGTCGGCATGTTCTTCGAGGTGGTCGGCGACTGGCAGCTGGCCCGGTTTCGCCGCAGCCGAACGACCGCGGACGCCGTGCTCGATTCGGGCCTGTGGCGCTACACACGGCACCCGAACTACTTCGGCGAAGCGCTGTTGTGGTGGGGCATCTACCTGCTGGCCTTGTCGCTGGGCGCCTGGTGGGCCGTGGCCGGGCCGCTGTTACTGACCTTCCTGCTGCTGCGGGTGTCGGGCGTCGCGCTGCTGGAAAAAGACATCGGCGAGCGCCGGCCCGCCTATCGGGACTATGTCCGTCGCACCAACGCCTTCTTCCCGGGGCCGCCGCGGCCGCTGCCGCAGGCCGCAGATGGAGTTTGAGACAATGACCAAGCGTAACAACCCCTTGACGAATGCCCTGATCGCTCTACTGCTGGCCGCGACCAGCCTGGCGGCCGTCGCCGACCAATCTTCCGCGGCTGCGGCAGGCGACGCCTGGCGCTTCCGTGTCTACCTGGACGACCAGGAGATCGGCTACCACCACTTCTACCTGGACGAGTCAAACGGCACGCGGCAACTGCGCACCGTGGCCAGCTTCGAGTACCGCTTGCTGTTCGTTAAACTCTACGACTACGAGCATGAGAACCTGGAAACCTGGTCCGGTGACTGCCTGCAGAGCATCGAATCGCGGACCGACGACAACGGTCGCGCCCTGGCGGTGTACGGCCGGAGCGAAGCCGGCTATTTCCGCCTGGACGGCAGCGCCGGCGAGGCAAAGCTGCCGGAATGCGTGATGAGCTTTGCCTACTGGAATCCGGCCTTCCTAGAAGAGTCGCGCCTGCTGAACAGTCAGGACGGCGAGTTCCTGGACGTCGAGGTTTCGCCCCCTGTCGCGGAGTCACTGGAGGTACGGGGCGAGCAGCGCGCGGCGTATCGCTACCGACTGGCTGCCGGCGAACTCAGGCTGGACCTCTGGTATTCGGCCGATCGTGAATGGCTGGCGCTGGAAAGCGAAGTTCGCGGCGGCCGCAAGCTGCGTTATGAACTGATGTGAAAATAGAGGGAGACGGCCGCAAATGTCTTTACGCACAAATCTCGCCAGCCTGTCGGGCGCCCTGCTGCTCGCCGGCTGCCAGGCCAGCCTGCCGCCGATCGAGCCGGTCGACTATGTCGACCTGCCCCGCTTCATGGGCGACTGGTACGTGATCGCCAACATCCCGACCTGGCTGGAGCAGGGCGCGCACAACGCCGTCGAATCCTACCGCCTGGACGACGACGGCAGCATCGCCACGACGTTCACGTTTCGCGCGGACGCCTTTGACGGGCCGGAGAAGCGCTACACGCCGCGCGGCTTCGTGCGCGACACGGAATCGAACGCGGTCTGGGGCATGCAATTCGTCTGGCCCTTCAAGGGCGACTACCGGATCATCCACCTCACCGACGATTACTCGGTCACGGTGATCGGCCGCAACAAGCGGGACTATGTCTGGTTGATGGCGCGCGAACCGGAACTGTCGCCGGAGCGCTACGACGAGGCGGTCGAAGTCATTGCCGCCGCCGGCTACGACGTCTCGCTGCTGCAACCCATACCACAGCAATGGCCGCAGCAACGGCCGCAGCCATGAAGATCGCGATCATCGGCACCGGCATCGCCGGCAACGTGGTGGCCAACCGCCTGACGCGCCGGCACGACATCACGGTCTACGAGGCCGACGGCCACGTCGGCGGCCACACCCACACCGTCGATGTGCTGGCCGGGGGCCGGCGCTGGGCGGTGGACACCGGCTTCATCGTCTATAACGACCTCACCTACCCCAACTTCGTCGCGTTGCTGGACGAACTGGGCGTCGAGTCGCAGCCGAGCGACATGAGTTTCAGCGTCAGCGACCGGTGCAGCGGGCTCGAGTACAACGGCGCCTCGCTCAACGCGCTGTTCGCGCAGCGCAGCAACCTGCTGCGGCCGACTTTTCACAAGATGCTGCGGGATATCCTGCGCTTCAACCGGGAAGCGCCGGCGCTGCTCCAGTCCCGGAGCGATGCCAACACACTGGGCGAGTACCTGCAGGCCGGTGACTATTCGCGTGGCTTCATCGAGCATTACATCGTGCCGATGGGTGCGGCCATCTGGTCGGCCAGCCTGCAGGGCATTCTCGACATGCCGGCCGCCTTCTTCGTTCGTTTCTTCCAAAACCACGGCCTGCTCAGCGTGAACGACCGTCCGGCCTGGCGCGTGATCAAGGGCGGCTCCCGCCGCTACGTGGAGAAACTGGTTGCCGGCCACCGCGACCGCATCCGCCTGAACACCCCCGTGCACTGGATACGCCGCCATCCCGAGCACATCGAGGTCAAGGCGCGCGGCGCCGAGCCCGTCCGCTACGACCGGGTATTCATGGCCTGCCACAGCGACCAGGCCCTGCGCCTGCTGACCGACCCGACGCCGCAGGAGCGGGACGTGCTGGGCGCCATCGAGTACCAGGTCAACGAAGCCGTGCTGCACACCGACGCCTCGCTGATGCCGCGCCGCCGCCGTGCCTGGGCGGCCTGGAACGTGCACGTCCCGGCAGCCGGTTGGCAGGGCCCCGACAAGGTCGCGCTGACCTACAACATGAACATCCTGCAGGGACTCGACGCACCGGTGGAATTCTGCGTGACGCTGAACGACAGCGCGGCCATGGATCCGGCCAAAATCATCCAGTCGATTGAATACGCCCACCCGATCTTCACCGAGCGGGCGGTCGCCGCCCAGCGGCGGCAGCGCGAGATCAACGGCGCGCGCCGCACGTATTTCTGCGGCGCATACTGGCGCAACGGATTCCACGAGGACGGCGTGGTCAGCGCGCTGGCGGCGTTGGAGCACTTTTACGAGGACCTGCCCGAGGCAGGGCTGTGCGCGAATGAACAGCGCTATCTACTTCGGACAGGTTAGGCACCGCCGGCTGGCGCCGGTCGAGCATGGTTTCAGCTACCGCATGTTCATGCTCTACCTGGACCTCGCCGAACTGCCGCAGGTTTTCAGGGGACGCTGGCTGTGGTCCGCGCGCGGATCGGCCCTGGCCCGCTTCCGCCGCGCGGACCACTTCGGCGATCCCGCCGTGCCCCTCGACGAATGCGTGCGCGACCTGGTCGCGCAGGAAACCGGCGCCCGGCCAAGCGGCCCGATCCGCTTGCTGACCCACCTGCGCTACTTCGGCTACGTATTCAATCCGGTCAGCTTCTATTATTGTTTCGATGAGAACGACACCCGCCTGGAGACCATCGTTGCCGAAGTCAACAACACGCCCTGGGGCGAGCGCCACTGCTACGTACTGCCGCAGCGCATGAACGCAGGGCAGAACGGCCACGGGCGTTACCGCCCGGCGAAGCTCATGCACGTTTCGCCGTTCATGCCGATGGACGTGGACTACGATTGGCGTTTCGGGGCGCCCGGAAGATCCCGCGGCAGCCCGCTGACGGTGCACATGGAAAATGCGCGCGGGGGGCGTAAAATCTTCGACGCGACGCTGGTGCTCGAACGCAGGGAGATCAGCGCGGGCTCGCTGGCCCGCGCCCTGGCCTTGTACCCGCTGATGACGCTGAAGGTCATCGTCGCGATCCACTGGCAGGCGCTGAAGCTTTGGGCGAAGGGCGCCCCCGTGCACGCGCATCCGTCGAAACTTGGGCGGGAACTGGAGAAGGCCGGATGAAATCCGTATCGCTGTCTTCGCCGCGCCACCTGGCCGGAACGGTCAAGCCCACGGCGTTGGACGGCCTGGCCCGGCGCCTGCTGCTGCGGCAACTGCAGCGGCTGGAGCGCGGCGAGCTGCGGCTGGCGGACGGCGCCGAGGACTTCCGTTTCGGCCGGCCGGAACCAACCGCGCCCGCGGTGCGCCTGACGGTGTCCGATCCACGGTTCTACAGCGAACTGGCGTTCGGCGGGTCGATCGGCGCCGCCGAAGCGTACATGCACGGCTACTGGCACTGCGACGACCTGGTCGCGCTGGTGCGCCTGCTGCTGCAGAACCGCGCGGTGCTGGACGGCATGGAGGGGGGCGCCGCCCGCTTCACCATCCCGCTGCAGAAATTATTCCACTGGGTGAACCGCAACACGCACGAGGGCGCGCGGCGCAACATCGCGGCGCATTACGACCTCGGCAACGACTTCTTCGCGCTGTGGCTGGACGAGACCATGATGTACTCGGCGGCGATTTTCGAGCGGCCCGACATGAGCCTGCACGAAGCGCAGCTGGCCCGGCTGGACCGCATCTGCCGCAAGCTGCGCCTGGGGCCGGACGACCACGTGCTGGAGATCGGCACCGGCTGGGGCGGTTTCGCGCTGCACGCCGCGCGGCATTACGGCTGCCGCGTCACCACCACCACCATTTCCGGCGAACAGTACGAACTCGCGCGCCAGCGCGTGGTGGACGCCGGCTTGCACGACCGCGTCACCCTGCTGCAGGAGGACTTTCGCGACCTGCGCGGCCAGTACGACAAGCTGGTCTCGATCGAGATGATCGAGGCCATCGGCCATGACCTGTTCGTGCCTTACTTCCGCCAGTGCAGCGATCTGTTGAAGCCCGACGGCGCCATGCTGATCCAGGCCATCACCATCGCCGACCAGCGCTACGAGGAGTATCGCAAGTCGATCGACTTCATCCAGCGCTACATCTTCCCCGGCAGCGGGCTGCCCTCGTCCGCCGTGATGACCGGCGCCGTGGCGCGGCATACCGACCTGCGGCTGCTGGGCCTGGAGGACATCGGCCTGCACTACGCCACCACGTTGCGGCACTGGCGGCGCAACTTTTTCGAACGCATCGACGCGGTCCGGCGGCAGGGCTATGCCGAACCGTTCATCCGCATGTGGGAGTTTTACCTGTGCTACTGCGAGGGCGCGTTCCTCGAGCGCGCCATTTCCGACGTGCAGATCGTCTTCGCCAAGCCGCAATGCCGCCTGGCGCTGGTATGAAACGACAAACCGTCACGGTCAACGACCGCATGCAAAACGGTTACCGCTACGAGCTGACCGAGCCGACGGGGAAAAACTTCCATTCGGAGTTCAAGCCCGAGCTGACGCCGGCGCAGCTGCTGGAGATGGGCGTGTTCGGCGGCAAGTACATGACCGACTGCCGCGGCGAATTCCCGGCCGCGTGGTTCGAGAAGGCCAAGCTGAGCCCGGAGCGGCGCAATCCGAAACTCAACTTCTTCGGGGTCGATGCGTCCAAACCGCTGTCGTATTGGCTGGAGAAGGGCTGGATCTGGGAGAACGACCCGCGCGGCTGGTTCCAGTGGTATTGCCGCTACTACCTGGGCCGCCGTTGCGCGGACGACGCGCGGCAGATCGCGCGCTGGAAAGCGATGACCCGCCACATCGCCCAGATCCGCAAGAACTGCGTCAAGGGCGACCTGCTGTGCCGCCCCCGCCAGCGCCAGGCCCTGCTGCACTGGGCCTACGATTCGCGGCGCTTCTGACGAGCAATTCCGGGTGTCCGGGCAGGCTGGGGAATCTTTTCCAGCCCATCAAGGCAAAGCGCCGAGCGGGAGGATGGAACAGGGACAATCGGGCGGGATGCCCGATTGAGGCCATCCAGCACAGGATGTGCTGTATGGCCGGCCCGCAAATTCCATCCGAACGCGAGGGCAGTCCCGGATAAAATCCGGGACCGCTTGGCCAGGGCTGGAAAAGATTCCCCAGCCTGCCCGGTCTCCGCACCGACAGGCGCGTCAGAGCCCTTCCCGCCCATGCGCCGCCCAATAGTCCAGCTGCGGCCCCACCGGCACCACGCCGGCCGGGTTGATGCGATCGTGGCTGACGTAGTAGTGGTGCTTGATGTGCTGCATATCGATGGTGTCGGCTACGCCCTCGTGCTGATAGAGGTCGCGCGTATAGGCCCACAGGTTCGGGTAGTCCACCAGGCAGCGGAGGTTGCACTTGAAGTGGCCGACGTAGACCGGGTCGAAACGGATCAGGGTCGTGAACAGCCGCCAGTCGGCCTCGGTCAGGCGCGCGCCGAACAGGTAGCGCTGGCGCGACAGGCGGTGTTCCAGCCAGTCGAGCGTCTCGAACAGCGGGAACACCGCCTCCTCGTAGGCCTCCTGCGAAGTGGCGAAGCCCGCCTTGTAAACCCCATTGTTCACGCAGCTGTAGACGCGCGTGTTGAGTTCGTCGATCTGGTGGCGCAGCTCGGCGGGGTAGTAATCGCCCGGCTTCGCGCCGACGCCGTCGAAAGCGCTGTTGAACATGCGGATGATTTCGGCCGACTCGTTGGAGACGATGGTCTGCTCGCGGGTATCCCACAACACCGGCACCGTGACGCGGCCAGAATAGTCCGGGTTGGCCGCCAGGTAGACCTGGTACAGGTACTGCGCCTGGTTGAAGGGGTCGGGGATCACGCCGTCGTCCTCGGCGAAGGTCCAGCCGTGGTCGCCCATGTGCCAGTGCACCACCGACAGCCCGATCAGCTCCTCGAGCCCCTTGAGGTGACGGAAAATCAGCGTGCGGTTGGCCCAGGGGCAGGCCAGCGAGACGTACAGGTGATAGCGCCCCGGCTCCGCCTGGAAGCCGCCGCGGCCGCTGGGGCCCGGACTGCCGTCGGCCGTGACCCAGTTGCGGAACTGCGCCGCGCTGCGCACGAAGTGGCCCTTGTGCGCCCGGGTGTCGTACCACTGGTCTTGCCATTCCCCGTGGACCAGTACTCCCATGTCGTATTCCTCCTTTCGGCGCCGAACCGCGGCTCAGAACCGGTTGTGGCGGTAGTCGTCGAAGGCCTGGACGATCTCTTCGCGGGTGTTCATCACGAACGGACCGCCGCGGGCCACCGGCTCGTTCAGCGGCTGTGCCGAGACCAGCAGGAAGCGCGCCGCCGCGGTGGTGCTCAGCCGCACGCGGTCGCCGGCTCCGAGAATGCCCAGGGTGCGCCGCGCCAGCGGCGCCTGTTGCTCGCCGACGGCGAGGTCGCCGTCGATGACGTACAGGAACGCGTTGTCGCCGGCGCCGACCGCCTGCTCGAAATCGAGACCGGCCGGCAGACTCACGTCGAGGTAGGTCGGCCGCACCCAGTCGTTCCGGATCGCGCCGGCGGTGCCGGCGCTGGTGGTGCCGGCCACGACCCGCACCTGCGTGCCGTTCTCGCGCCGTTCCAGCGGCACGCCCGCAGGCGGGTATTCCTGGTAAGCCGGAGCGGTCATCTTGGCGCGCGCCGGCAGGTTGACCCACAGCTGGAAGCCCATCAACAGGCCGTTTTCCTGTTCCGGCATCTCCGAGTGCACGATGCCGCGCCCGGCGGTCATCCACTGCACGCCGCCGGGCTCGATGACGCCTTCGTTGCCGGCGTTGTCCTTGTGCCGCATGCGGCCGGCCAGCAGGTAGGTGACGGTCTCGAAGCCGCGGTGCGGGTGGCTCGGGAAGCCGCCGATATAGTCCTGGGGCTGGTCCGAACCGAACGCGTCCAGCAGCAGGAACGGATCCAGCATGTTCAGTTCGGGCGTGCCGATGATGCGCGTCATGCGCACGCCGTCGCCGTCGGAAGCGGGCAGGCCGGGCGTGACATGCACGAGTTCCCGGACCCCGGATCGATTCAGTGCCGCGCCCACGTCAGCCCCGCTTCCGGTTGTCGACGGAGAAAGGACCGGCGCCGTGCGAGACGATCATCAGGAAGCCGCCGGCCAGCGCCACGTTCTTCATAAGCAGGATCATTTGCATCTGGTCGGCGAAGTTGCCATGGAAGAGCAGGCCGGACAGCAGGCTGAAGCCCGCCAGCAGAAATGCGGCGAGGCGCGCGTGCCAACCGAGGATCACGGCCAGGCCGCCCGCCACTTCGACGGCGATGACCAGCGGCAACAGGCCGCCCGGCACGCCGGCGGACTCCATGTAGCCTTGCGTGCCGGCGTAGTTGACGATCTTGTTGAGGCCCGACTGCACGAAGATCAGCGAGAGCAGGATGCGCCCGAGGGGCGCGGCCAGGGATTGCAGCGTGTTCATTTCTTAGTCCTGTTTTGGGTTGAAAGTGGATGCCATATTAACTGTTGTCGGAAACGCTAAAAACAGTGGAATATAGAAATGAAAGTTCTAAAATAGTGAACAATGAACCCCTTCGAGGAAATGCAGCACTTCGTCCGCATCGTGGAAGCCGGCAGCATCAGCCGCGCCGCGGCGCAACTGTGCCTGGCCAAGTCCGGCGTCAGCCGCCGGCTGGTGGAGCTCGAGACCCGGCTGGGCGTGCGGCTGCTGAACCGGACCACGCGCCGCTCCAGCCTGACCGAGGCAGGCCGCAGTTACTACGAGGGCGCGGTCAAGCTGCTGTCCGACGTGGCCGAGCTCGACGCCCTGGTCGCCGGCAGCGAAGCGTCGCTGCAGGGTGGTTTACGCCTGGCCGCCCCGCTGTCTTTTGGCTTGAGCCACCTGACGCCGGCCATCGAGGAGTTCGTCCGCGCCCACCCGGGCGTCCTGATCGACATCGATTTCTCGGACCGCCAGATCGACCTCGTGGCCCAGGGTGTCGACCTCGCCATCCGCATCGCGGAATTGCGGGACTCCAGCCTCAAGGCGCGCCGCATCTGCCCGATCCGCCTGATGCTCTGCGCCAGTCCCGCCTACCTCGAGCGACACGGCACGCCGCGGAGCCCGGCAGACCTGGCGCGGCACCGGGTGTTGCTGTACGACATCGGCGGCGGCCCGACGCTGCGCCTGGCGGACGGGCGCAGCGGCGAGCAGACCCTGCCGGTCAGCCCGGCAATGGTGGCGAACAACGGCGACTTTCTGCGCGACATGGCGATCGCCGGGCACGGCATCATCCTGACGCCGACCTTCATCGCCTGGCAGGCGGTCGCCATGGGCGATCTGGTGCCGCTGATGCGCGATCACTGGCCCGCGCCGCTCAATGCCTACGCCGTGTATCCGCAAACGCGCTACCTGTCCCGGCGCGCGCGCAGCTTCATCGATTTCCTCGCCGAGCGCTTCGGCAGCCACCCGTATTGGGATCAGTGAGCACGGCGGAACGCGCTGCCCCGTCGGCGCGCGCCTTGGCCTATAATCGGGAGCGACTCGGACGGGCAGATCGGAGTGAAACGAACATGTGGCAATTTTTCTTCAGGCCATCAGCGCGCCTGGTGGCGGCGCTGATGTTGATGGGGCTGGCGCCGGCGGCGCCGGCGGCTGAGCTCGTGCGGCAGTTCTCCGGCGACCGCAGCACCGAAACCGTCGAGTTCGAAGCCGAGGCGCCCTGGCTGATCGACTGGCTCGTCAACAGTGACTTTCCGGACAGCATGGGCGTCGAGGTGACGCTGGTCAACGCCAGCGGCGCTTACGAGGGCCGGGTGTTCAAGACCAAGCGGCCGGACAACGGCGTGCGCCTGATACAGGAAAGTGGCCGGTACTTCTTCAAGGTGGAGTCCACGGTCAGCAGCTGGACGCTGAAGGTGCAGCAACTGACCGCGGAAGAAGCGGAACAGTTCACGCCGAAGGCGCAAAGTCCGCTGGACTAGACCGGATCGCTGGACCACGGCCCGCTCCGGCGGCCGCCGACGCGGCCCGCGGCGCGCCGGGACGCAGCGCGATAAGCAGGGCATGAAGACGACCAGACACCATGAGCGATTCCCGGACCTGGAGCAGCTGCGCGAGCTGCCGGTGCAGCTGGATTACGTGATTCCGCCCGAGTGGGAGGACCGCAACGGCCACGTCAACGTGCAGTTCTACCTGGCCTTGTTCGAACTCGGCGGCTGGAAAGTGCTGGAGGAAGCAGGCGTCGACGAAGACTGGTTCCGCCGCCACGCCTACAGCTTCTTCGACCTCGAGCACCACCTGCATTACCTGGCGGAGATCCGCGTCGGCGAGCGGGTGACGACCTACAACCGGGTGGTGGGCCGGAGCGCCAAGCGCTTTCACGGGATGTACTACATCGTCAATAAAACCCGCGGACGCCTGGCGGGCACGCTCGAGTATATCTCCAACGGCGTGGATATGAATCTGCGGCGCACGGCGCCGATGCCGGACGAGCTGTCGCGCGCCCTGGACCGCTTGCACGCGGCGCACCAGCGCCTGTCCTGGGCGCCGCAGCTGTGCGGCCTGATGGCCTCGTAGGAGCCTCGGGTGGAATACAAGGACTATTACCAGATCATGGGCGTCAAGCGCGACGCCACGCAGGAAGAGATCAAGCGCGCCTATCGCAAACTGGCCCGCAAGTACCATCCGGACGTCAGCAAGGAACGCAACGCCGAGGCGAAATTCAAGGAGCTGGGCGAAGCCCACGAGGTTCTGAAGGACCCGGAAAAGCGAGCCGCGTACGACCAGCTGGGCTCGCAGTGGAAGGCCGGGCAGGAGTTCCGTCCGCCGCCGAACTGGGAGCGCGGTTTTGAATTCCGCGACGTTGGCGGCGCGGGCCCCGAAATGGGCGACTTCAGCGACTTTTTCGAGACACTGTTCGGCGCTGCGGCGCGCCGGCCGGGCGCCGCGGGCGGCCGCAGTTCCCGCGAGTTCCGCCGGCGCGGCGAGGACCACCATGCCCGGGTGGTGGTCGAGCTTGCGGACAGCTACCGCGGCACGACGCGCTCCATCACGCTGCAGGTGCCGCAGGTCGATGAGCGGGGCCGAGTGGCCGCCCGCCCCCGCACGCTGAGCGTGAAGATTCCGCAAGGCATTCGCCAGGGCCAGCAAATCCGACTGGCCGGGCAGGGCGGCGCCGGTTTCGGCGGGGGCGAGGCCGGCGACCTCTACCTGGAAGTCGAGTTCAACCCGCACGGCCGCTACCGGGTCGAGGGCGCCGACGTCTACCTCGACTTGCCGGTGGCGCCCTGGGAAGCGGCGTTGGGCGCGACCGTCGAGGTGCCGACGCCGGCGGGCGCCGTGGACCTGAAAGTGCCGCCGAACTCGCAGTCCGGCAAGAAACTCCGGCTGAAGGGCCGCGGCATCCCGGCCAAGCCGCCGGGTGACCTCTACGTGGTGCTGCAGGTGGTGCTGCCGCCGGCCGACAGCGAGCGGCAGCGCCGCGCCTGGGAGCAGATGCAGCGGGAATTCGCGTTCAACCCGCGCGCCGGGATGGAGGTCTGAGCATGACCGAACTGAACAGCCTGCGCGGTCAGCTCATCGGCGATGAGACGCTCATCACGCTGGATGAACTGTGCCGCAATTGCACGGTCGAGGTCGAAGAGGTCATCACCCTGGTGCTGGAGGGCATCCTGGACCCCGCCGGGGACGCCCTCGCCGAACCGGAGCCGGGCCTCTGGCGCTTCCACATCAGCAGCCTGCGCCGGGTGCGCACCGCGCGGCGGCTGCAGCGCGACCTCGGCGTCAACCTGCCCGGCGCCGCGCTGGCGCTGGAATTGCTCGACCGCATCGCCGAACTGGAACGATCCCTGTAGGACCAAAAGGAATGACCAACATGCGCCAATCTTCCACTGCCAGCCTGCTCGGGCTGGGGCTCTCGATTTTTCTCGGCCTCGCGGCCCTGGGTTACCTGCTGGGGCAGGCCGCCGTGCAGGTCAAGGAGTATGAGCGCACGGTCACGGCCAAGGGCCTGTCCGAGCGCGAGTACCCGGCCGACGTCGTGATCTGGCCGGTGGCCTTCGCGGTCACCGGCAACGACCTGGGCAGCGTTTATGAAGAACTCGATGCGACCAGCGGGCGCGTGCGCGCCTTCCTCGAGCAGGCCGGCATCGCGAGCGACGAGATCACCCTGTCGACACCGCAGCTGGTCGATAAGCTCGCCCAGGCCTGGGGCGACGCCCAGGGCGCCGAGTTCCGCTATGTCGCCACGCGCACCGTCACGGTCCACTCGCGGCAGGTCGAGGCCGTGCGCAGCGCGATGGGCGGGCTGGTGGAACTGGGCAAGGCAGGGGTCGCCTTCACCGGCGACGCCTACCAGAACCCGGTGGAATACCTGTTCAGCCGTCTCAACGAAGTGAAGCCGGAGATGATCGAAGAGGCCACGCGCAACGCCCGCGAGGTGGCGTCCAAGTTCGCGGAAGACTCGAGCAGCCGGCTCGGCAAGATCCGCCAGGCCTCCCAAGGGCAGTTTTCCATCGAGCCGCGCGACACCAACAACCCGCACATCAAGAAAGTGCGCGTGGTATCGACCGTGGAATACTACCTGGCCGACTGAACCCCGTCCTACTCGTGCTCGGGACTGATGCGCACGCCCTTGACGTCGATGGAGACGATGGTCACGTCGAAATCGGGAGCGCCGCGCTTTTTCTTGATCAGCACGTCCTCGCCGTCGTCACGTTCGACCTTGAAGTGGTCCTTCGGCAACTGCGCCTTCAGGCCCTTGACGACCGCGGCAGCCACCGAGTTCTCCCCGGCGCCGTCCTTGATGGCGATGCTGGCCTCGATCGGCGTGCCGCCTTCGGGGCTGATCAGCAGCACGATCGTGCCGTCGGAGTTGGCGCCGCCGCTGAACTGCAGGCGCCATTTGTTGGAGGGGCTGGCCTGAGCCGCGACTGCGGCGGTCAGCAAGGCCAGCAGCGTGGTTGTCAGCAGGAGCACGCGGCCGGTGGCCGTCGGGTTTTGAATGCGCATGGACGATCCTCCGGATGAAGGGTTGCAGGGCAGCGGAACTCGCGTTACCGGCAAATTCTAGCAGAGGGGCCGAGCGAATCCACTGGCCGGCTGCGCACGGGTACGCCGCCCGACGCCGTGATTTATCATAGTCCTTGCATGGAACCGGCACCCGCAACGCGCGCCCGCCTGGCGGTCGACATCGGCGGCACCTTCACCGACGTGGTGCTGGAGCTGCCGGGCGGCGCGCGCGCCACGACCAAGCTGCTGACCACTTACGACCACCCCGGGCGGGCGGTGCTGGACGGCATCGGCGAGGTGCTGCGCCGAGCCGGGCTGCAACCGGCGGCGGTCGGCCTGATCATCCATGGCACCACGCTCGCCACCAACGCGCTGATCCAGCGCAGTGGGGCCCGCACGGCCCTGCTGACCACGGCAGGTCACCGCGACGCGCTGGAGATGGCGCACGAGGACCGCTTCGAGCAGTACGACATCATGATCGACCGCCCGCGCCCGCTGGTGCCGCGCCACCTGCGCCTGCCGGTGCGCGAGCGGCTGGACCGCGACGGCCGCGTGCTGATTCCGCTGGACGAAGACGGCGTGCGGGCGGCGTTGCCCGTGCTGGATGAGCACGCCGTCGAAAGCGTGGCCATCGGCTATTTGCACGCCTACGCCGACCCGCGGCACGAGCGGCGCACGGCCGAGATCCTGCAAGCCGCGCGGCCGGGTCTCTCGATCACCCTGGCCTCGGAAGTGTGCCCCGAAATCCGCGAGTTCGAGCGGCTGTCCACCGCCTGCGCCAATGCTTACGTGCGGCCGCTGATGGCCCGCTACCTCGAGCGGCTGGATGGCGAGCTGCGCCGGCTCGGCTTCGACTGCCCCTTCCTGCTGATGACTTCGGGCGGGGGTCTGACCACGATCGATACCGCGGCGAAGTTCCCGATCCGCCTGGTCGAGTCCGGCCCGGCGGGCGGCGCCATCCTGGCCCGCGAGGTGGCCCGCCAGGCCGGCCTGCGCCGGGTGCTCTCCTTCGACATGGGCGGCACCACCGCCAAGTTGTGCCTGATCGACGATTTCGAGCCGCTCAGCTCGCGCAGCTTCGAAGTCGACCGCGTCTACCGCTTCCGCAAGGGCAGCGGCCTGCCGCTGCGCATCCCGGTCATCGAGATGGTCGAGATCGGCGCCGGCGGCGGCTCACTGGCCCGGGTGGACAAGCTGCGCCGCATCCAGGTCGGTCCCGAGAGCGCCGGCTCCGAGCCCGGCCCGGCCTGCTACGGGCGCGGCGGCGAGCGCCCGGCCGTGACCGACGCCGACGTCTGCCTGGGCCGCGTGGTCGCCGACACTTTCGCCGGCGGCGCTTTCCGCCTCGACGCGGCAGCGGCGGAGCGGGCGCTGCAGTCCGGCGTCGCGGAGCCGCTGGGCCTGGACGTGAAGGCGGCCGCCCTTGGAGTCAGCGAAGTGGTCGACGAGAACATGGCGGCCGCGGCGCGCGCCCACGCCGCCGAGTTCGGGCTCGACCTCGCCAGCCGCGACATGGTGGCCTTCGGCGGCGCGGCCCCGCTGCACGCGGCGCGGCTCGGCGAGAAG
>Ga0105090_10001070_pt1 | contig 14495 bp, 11 predicted proteins | sample PPLLak3March2015_FD_79110 | JGI IMG/M metagenome (GOLD analysis project Ga0105090, IMG submission 79110) | Freshwater sediment microbial communities from Prairie Pothole Lake near Jamestown, North Dakota, USA - PPLs Lake P7 Core (1) Depth... | ecosystem: Environmental > Aquatic > Freshwater >... | reverse complement strand
TTGCGATTCCGAGTTCCCACCACCAGAAGGTGTCGCGAAGTCATGGCGACAATTTAGTGAGTCGCCGCTGCGCCGCCAATGAGTGACACGGGGGAAAGAGGTGAAGAGGCTGGCAGCCGGATCAATCCGCTGTCAGCGTGGTTGGCGCGATTCTCGCTGCTCCTCGCTGGCGCTTCGGGCTGGGATTTTCCTATCCCGCGGCGAGGCGCTCGATCAACTGAACCTCTTCTGGGTCGAGTTGAAAGTCGGAGACACTCAGATCGGCTCGCATGTGTTCTTCGCTGGTCGTTCCGGTCAGGGGAAGCATGTCGATCTGGAGCGCGAACCGGAACACGATCTGGCTGGTTGTCCGACCGAGTCGCCGGGCAATCTGCAGCAGTTCGGGCCGAACGAGCACCTCGCGGTTGGCCGTCAGCAATGAAAAGCCTTGATAAACGATGGCGCGATCCGCACAGAATTGCCGGATCGCTCGATCCCAGCCACGCACCGCGTAACAGCGGTTCTGCACGAAGGTCGGTTGGACTCGAGCCTCGGCGCACAGCATTTGCAGTTGTTCAAGACTGACGTTGCTCACACCCAGCATACGGACACGGCCGCTGTCATGCAGCGACTCCATCGCGCGCCACGCGGCCCAGTCTTCCCGCGCCAGGGCGAATCGCTGCGTGGGTCCGTGCAGGACATACGAGTCGATGACTTCGGTCCCCAAGTGGTCGAGCGAGCTGGCGAATGACTGCTCGACCTGCCGGGCGACGGGAGCCTGGGGATCGTAGGGGAGTCGATGATCCTGCCCGGCGGGAAACGTGAACTTCGTCTGCAGGAAGAGCTCATCCCGCCGCACGATCCCCCGCGCGATCGCCGCCGCGATGCCGCGACCTACCGCCTCCTCGAAGTAGTGCTTGCGCTGGTTCGCCGTATCGATGCCGCGAAATCCCTGGGCGAGCGCCAATTCGGTGAGCCGCTGCGTTTCCTGTTCCTTCCAGGCGGTGCCGTAGAGGAAGCGGGGCAACCGAACCCCGTTCACCAAATCGGGTAGAGCAGGCATCGTGTGCTACCTTGAAAGTGTGAATGAATTGTCGTGGCGCCCTCTTGCCACTTGCTCTGAGTTCTCCGTGAACTCTGTGGCCAAGTCAATGCAGGAAACCCCAAGCGGATTCACGCTTCGCGCGACAACGGGCCAACAGGTTCGAACGCACGTCGAGCCGAGCCCACTTCGCCGCGAACAAGCCGGGGCGTCGCCGCCACGATGTTCCAGCTGCGAGCCGCAAGCAGCTCCGCCCCAGCCACCGCGCCTCTACTCGGGAGCTTTCGCTTTCTTGGCTGCCGGCTTTTTTCGCGGTGCGGTCTTGGCCGCCAGACGGCTCGTTTCCTCCAGCTGGCGATTCCACAGCGTTTCGAGTTCCCGCACTCTTTCCGGATGATCTTTCGCCAGATTGCGGGATTCGGCGCGGTCGTCGCGCAAGTCGTAAAGTTCCCACGGCTCGTTCTTCGCCGCCACGAGCTTCCAATCGCCGACGCGAATCGCCCGATTGCCTTCATGGAGCCACCAGAGAAAATCCCGTTCCACCGTGACATCTCGGACGAAGGCCGGCGCCAGGCTGCGGCCGGGCGCCGGCGGGATCGGCTCGCCATCCCAAGCGGTCGGCTTGGAAATTCCCAGGACATCCAGAATGGTGGGAACGATGTCGATCATGTGGGCCGGCGTCTGACGAAGTTCGCCACGCGCTTGAATGCCAGCGGGCCAGTGCACCACCAGCGGCGTACTGATGCCCCCTTCGTGGACCCAGGTCTTGTGGCGGCGAAAGGGAGTGTTCGACGCACTGGAAAAGCCAGGACCCAAACAGAGGTACGTGGCCGCGCTCCCCGGCGCGGCGCTCGGATCATGGCCGCCGTCGCGCACCATGATTTCGGCGCTCGCGCCGTTGTCGGAGGCAAAGAAGATCAGCGTGTTGTCGAACGCCTGCATGGCCTTGAGTTGCTCGACGAGACGGCCGATCTCGCGGTCCATCCGATCGACCATGGCGGCATGAATCGCCATCTTCGTGGCCTGAAACCGGCGCTGTTCGTCGGTCAGGTCGGTCCACGGCAAGGGGCGATTGATCTCGCCGGGGCCGAGCTTCTTCAGGGCCTCAGGGAAATGGTACGGAGGTCCCACGTCTGGTTCGAGTTTCGACAAGGTCGTCTTGAGCAGACCGAGCTGCTGTTGCCGAGCAAAACGCCGGTCGCGAAGCTGATCCCAGCCGTCAAGATATTTGTCCCGGTAACGGGCGATGTCCTCAGGCAACGCATGCAGCGGGAAGTGCGGCGCGATGAACGCCACGTAGTGAAAGAACGGCCGATCGGCGTGACGATCGGCATGCTCCCGCAAGCAACCAATCGCATGATCGACCGTCGCGATCGTGGCGTAATACCCCGACTCGTCGGCGGACGGCGGGACGGGCACGTCGTCGAGCGAGTTACCTTTGGCCGAGAAGAAGTTGCCTTGATTCCTCATATCCAGAGAATGGTCGAAGCCGCCGGCCAGAACCTTGCCGTCGATGTGCCATTTACCGCTGTGATAACTGCGATAACCCTGCGGCCTCAGAAAATCGGGCAGCAGCCGTGCCCATGGCTGACGGACGCCACCCGAGCCGCCACCCAGCTCCGGCAGCGCGTCGCGATGCACCTGCTGGGCATAGTACCCCGTCAGCAGCGCCGCACGTGTCGGCCAGCAGCGGGCCGTGTTGTAGAACTGCGTGAACCTCACCCCGCCCGCCGCCAGCTTGTCGAGGTTCGGCGTCGCGATCTCGCCACCATAACAGCCCAGGTCGGAATACCCCATGTCGTCCGCCAGTATGACGATGACATTGGGCTTCTCCGCGGCGAGGACGTTCGTGGCCAGGCAGAGCAGGGCACAGGCGACCAAGATAAGAAAGTTCTTTTGCATCGGGGGCCTCTTGTGAAGTCGAGTTTCTGTCATCATCGTAACCATCGCGGGGGCGTTCCGCTTGACCTGGCAGGACGATTCAGGGCCCAAACCGATGCGCTCGGCGAGGGGCTCCGACCTCGCCGATTGGCAGCCAACGGCTCTCGCCACCTCCGACCGACCCACCCACGAAGGACCCCTCAATGAAGTACTTACTCCTCGTCGTTTGCATTCTGAATGCGTCGATCACGCTGGCGCGGGCGGAGCCCGTGAAACTGATTTTCGACACCGACATGGGGAACGATGTGGACGACCTCATGGCGCTGTCGATGATCCACAGCTTGCAGAAGCGCGGGGCGGTGGAGCTGCTGGCGGTGACTCTTACCAAGGATCATCCGCAAGCGGCGGCGTTTACGGACGCAGTCAACACGTTTTACGGCTATGGCGACACGCCCATCGGAGTCGTGAAGAACGGCGCGGCCAAGGAGCCTGGCAAGTTCAATGGGCTCGCCGAGGCGAAGAATCCCGACGGCTCGTGGCGCTATCCGCACGACTTGCGGAGCGGCGCGGATGCGCCCGAGGCCGTTGCGCTGATTCGCAGGCTGCTCGCCGCGCAGCCAGACGGCAGCGTCACGATCGCTCAGGTCGGCTTCTTCACGAATCTGGCACGCCTGCTCGAGGCACCCCCCGACGAACATTCGCCGCTCAATGGCCGAGAGCTCGTCGTCAAAAAGGTTAAGCTGCTCAGTCTCATGGCCGGCGCGTTTCAGACCGTGCAATGGAATACGCGGCACCTGGAGTACAACGTGCAGCTCGACGTTCCGGCGGCGCAAAAACTGGCGAGGGAGTGGCCGACCCCGCTCGTGTGGAGCGGTTTTGAGATCGGCGTGGCGGCGGCCTTTCCGCATGTGGTGATCGAGCGGGATCTGGACTATGTGGCTCACCATCCGCTCAAGGAAGCCTACTATCTCTACCAGCCCCCGCCGCATGACCGTCCGACGTGGGACCCCACCGCCGTCCTTTACGCGGCGCTGCCCGATCGCGGTTACTTCGACCTGTCCCCGCCGGGGAACGTGACGGTCGAGAACGACGCCGCGACGCTGTTTCGCCCCTCGCCCGATGGCAAGGGGCGGCACCGCTTCCTCGTGATGAGTCTGGAACAAACGGCCCGAGTCCGTGAAGCGATCGTGCAACTCAGCGTCGAGCCGCCGTCGGCGACGAAGTGAGGCGAGTGCCTGCGAGGACGATTGATGTCGCGCGATGTGTTCCTGAGTCATAACAGCCGTGACAAGCCGATCGTACGCGAGCTTGCGCGCGCGCTGGAACAGGACGCTGAGCGTTTTTTCGGCCGAAGATCCGAGGTCTTACAGCTGTGGGATTGCTTTCGAGCCTTGAATGAACCCATGCCACAGCAGCCCTCGCCGCTGCAGCACTGACGGATACTCGCTCGACGTCCCGCCATTCCTTTCGATCCGCTCGCGGCGAATCAACGCGTCCAGCAACTCCAGGCACTCGATGAACGAAATCCCCAGAAAGCCCTGGTTCGACGAGCGTTCCGCCTTCGTTCGGCCTCGTCGTCACTCCGGTTCGGATCGCACCCTTGGTCGTTCGCGAAAGAAGACGTGACCGGACCCCGCCGCAACAATCGACCGCCGGTCTCAAGCAGCATCCTCGTCGCGAGCTCTAATCCAGGAAGTCGCCTTCCTCGAGCCGCGCGGGAACGTACTCTTCGGTCACGTAGCTGATGTCCTTGCTGATGAGCGATTCGACTTCCAGCTTGAAGTTATTCTTGAGCATCAAGTCGATCTCCTTCTGCCACGCCTTCTTGGCGGCGAACCAGGGATACTGGGCGATCTGCTTGGCGCGCTTGATGTCCTGTTCGTTGAGCTTGATCTGCACGCTGGGCGAGAGATCGCACCGTTCGTAATCGTTGCTCCGCAGTCCCAGGTAACGTACGCCCGGAATCGCCATGCGTTGCGATTCAAAGGCCAGATTGATCGAGCCTTGCTTGATCACGCTGTAGATGTAGTAACCCCAGGGATCGTTGTCGAGCACGCAGTAGACGGGCAAGTCGAGCTCGTGATGCAGGCGGTACAGAAGCCGTCGCACTCCCCGCGGCGGCTGACCACCGCCGTGCGTCAAGATGCAATTGTGCTTCTGCCAGAACTTGTCTTCATTGAAGCGCCGCCAGACCGTGTCCTTTTCGACATGCAGGATGAACTTGGCGGTGCATTTCTTGAACTGCACGACTTCCGGTTCGCAAATCGAGGGAATCGTGTAGCCGCCAGTTCCCATCCGCGTGCAGTCAATTTCGTCGCCGCTGTCGACGATCGTGATGTTGCCGACCACCGAGCCGGCGCTCTTCGCGTACAGGTGCAATTCCTCGCGCATCGCTTCCAGCAGCACCTCGACGTCCTCGATGATCGTGTCCGACTCGCTCTGATCGTCGAAGGTTTCCTCGCTGGTCCCCTCGATCGTGTGCTTGAGCATGTAGTACAGACCTCGCAAGCTGGTCGTCTTGCCCTGCTCGACCAGCCGCTTCGCGCCGCTGCCGACCAGTAACGTCTGCATGTAGGCCTTGGCCTGCGACAGATTGAAGAGCTCGCGGCGATTCGTGCCCGACCCCATCTCGATGATGCGGCTGCTCTTATTGAACTTGACGTTCGACAACGAGCGACTCGGCACATCCAAGTGCGGCGGGCGGCTGCGCTCGGCGAAGCCCACGACGTTCTCGGCCATGTCGCGGAGCGCGCCGAGCGTCTTCTTGTCCTTGGGGCTGAGGTTCACGGGCGGAGCTGCGGGCTTGGCGGGTTTCTTGGCCATGGTTCGTCCTTCCTGGCGCTGCGGGTTGGAATGGGCGGCTTACTTGGCGTGCGGTTCGGCGTCGTGGCGTACGATGAGCACGTTTTCGCCCAGGTCGATTTCGTCCTCGGCGACCTTGCGGCCGCGGTCATCGAACTTGATGTCGGCCTCCGCCGTCTTCTTGCGCGCCACGCCGAGCAGTTTTTCATAGAGGTTCTTGCGACGAGGCTCGTCGTAGTCGCGGATCACGCCGACGGCGCCCGCCACTTCGCCCAGGTAACGCAGAAAGATGCTCCGCCGCTCGCCTTCCTGCTTCACGCGATTGCGGGCATTCAGATACATCGCCAGCTTGCGGCCCACCGTCTGCAGCGCCAGACGCAGCTCGCGAGCGATTTCCGGATAGCCGGCCACCGCTTCCTTCGATTCGCTGGTGAACGGCACCCACACGCTCGCCATGTGCACCATCACCGTCACCGGTCCGACCGGCAGCTGGCCGCGCGACTGGCTCAAGCCGTACGAACGCCAGTTCATGCCGATCACCGACTGCGTGATCGCGCAGGCCGCGGGCTGGAACTGCAGCGGCACTCGATTGGCGTACCGCAACACCTGCATCGTCTGTCCTTCCGACAGATTGACGTTGCGCATCGCCTGGTGCAGTCGCGTGATTTCTTCCTTCGACAACCGACCGGGACTTTGCCGAGTCCCCATCTTTGACTCGGCGAGAATCGCTTCCGAACCCGCCGACCCGATGCCATCGAACGAGCTCATCAAGAACTGTCGCAACGTCCGCGCATCGCTTTCGCCCAGCATTTCGGTGAGCGAATCGAGCGGCACTTTTTGCGCGGCGCTGGCCCCGCCAAACGCCAAGCCCACTTCGATCACGAACGGATTGCCGCGATACACGGCGGGAGGCCGAGTCGCCGCGCAGTAGAACTCGCCGGGCACGACGTGATGCAGCCCCTTCAGAATCAGCGGCTCGCCGATCGGCGCGATGCAGTCGGTCGCCGGAGCGCTGATGCGAGTGTCCTGAATGGCCTGATAGAGCGAGTCGACTTCCTGGCGAGCGATCCGCTTCGTGTTGGCCCGCGTGCTGATCTTCGCCGTTTCGCAGATTTTGCGGGCCACGCTTGGGCTGACTCGCGAGAATGACTCGGTCAGAAACTGCGTAATCGTCGTGGCATGCGTATCCTTGATCATCGTGACCAGCCGGCCGAGTTCAACGCCGTACGGATGCGGCTTGATTTCCTTGGGCTCGGGAGGCAATTGATCCGTCGATCGCCCGTAGGTCGTTTCGTTCCCTTCCGGGTCCTGGTAGTGAATCGTGACGTGCGGGTTGGCGATCGCCGTCTGTTCGAGATACTCGTCGACGCTCCCTCGACCGCGGTAATAGCGGCCTTCCAGCTCGATCGTCACGCGCGTGCCGCTCTTCAGCTCGGGATGATGCCCTTCGTCGGACGGATAATGGGCGACCCACTCGATCCCTCGCTCGGCGATGTACTTGTGCCCCTTGTCGCCGATCGGAATGTCTTCCCCTTCCCCCTTCCCGTTGATGATCTCGGGCAGATTGCGCTTCGTGTCGATTTGCAATTCGAAATAGTGCGCGGGTTTGCGGGGTGACGTCTTCGAGATAATCTTCACGGGCTTGCCGGTGGTGAGCATGCCGTACATGCCGGCCGCGCTGATGCCGATCCCCTGCTGGCCGCGACTCATCCGCAAGCGATGGAATTTGGAACCGTACAGCAACTTGCCGAAGATCAACGGGATCTGCTTCTTGACGATCCCCGGCCCGTTGTCCTGCACTCCCACCTTGAAGCGATTCGTCCCCATGGTTTCGATGTGGACCCAGAGTTCGGGGACGATGCCACCTTCCTCGCAGGCGTCGAGCGAATTGTCGACGGCTTCCTTGACCGTGGTCAGCAGGGCCTTGCGCGGATTGTCGAATCCCAGCAGGTGACGGTTCTTGGCGAAGAATTCGCTGACCGAGATCTCGCGCTGCTTGGTGGCCAGGGTTTCGGCCGTGACACGCTTCCTGGGCTTGCCGTTGGAAGCTGATTCCGTGGAAACTTCGTCCGTGGACGCCTCGGTCGCGCCCTCGTCGACCGCTTCTTCTTCCTCGACGTGTACGTCCGACTTCTTGGCGGCTTGCTTGGCAGTGGACAACGCGGGCGCTCCTTTCCCGAAACCAGTTCCTCGAACGTCTCCGAGCGGCGGATGGCCGTGGAAAAACGGCGCGGATTATAGCGACTTTGCGGGGTCGCTCCCAGCCGACCCGAAGCGGCAATCCTGGCAATTCAGGCGCTTTCGGCATTGCACGCAATTAAAGATTCACCCCTTTACCCGGCGATTGCCGAGAATTTCCAGTGACCGACGGCTACCCAGTTTCGCGGGTTTCCCCGTCTTTCTCGAACTATCTGTCCCCCCCGAACATATTCAGCTTAGGAGGCAGCCCATGCCTGGTTTCTCTTCGATCCTGCGAAAGGTCGCCGTGGCCGGCATGACCTTGGCGGGGCTTTTTGCCTGCGTCTCGGCGGAAGCCCAGGACCCGTATTACCATTTCAGCAACGCCCAGAGATGCCGCGAATACCAGTACGGCCAGCCCGACCTGTTTCGCAACTATTACGTGCCGCCGGTGTGCGGAGGCGTGGGCGCGTCGATGTACCTGTCTCCCGGTCCGGTGCCGGCGCATGTCGGGCACACGTACGTGACGTACGAGCCGTTCATGCCGCACGAATACCTGTATGCCCATCACAAGACGTACCATCGCACCTACGACGAAGGGCGAGGCCTGACGCGTACGCACGTGTCGTACTACAGCCCGCCGGGCAAGCACTTCAAGTCGAGCCTGCATAACGGACTGAAGCTGGCTCGTTAATCTCGCTCGCCCCATCCCCCATTCGGAAGGACACCTCGTATGAAAAAGTTTTGGCGACTGTTCGTCGTCGCCACCGCGGCGATTGTGCCAATGGTGGCCGCGAACGCCGACGCTGGTGGACCCAAGTATCGCGGCGACAAGCACGCGCGCTATCAGGCCCAACAGATGCCGTGGCACGGCGAGTACTATCACACGGCACACGGCTACGCCGTCCCGTTGGTCGTGCCTCCGACCGCTCGGATGCACACCGAGTGGGCTTGGGGAGTCGCGCAGTCCGAAGTCACGCCGATCTACCATCAGTTTCGCCGACCGTACTATGGCGAAGCGGAGGACGGGGACTCGACCTATTTCCGTCCGACGCCGCCATGGCCAAGCAGCACTCGCCAATTCGGCGTGTACTACTCGCGCGGCCCCTGGCGATAACGCACCAGCGCCGAGCGTAGTTAAGCGCGCGAAAGCGCCGGCGCGGGGACTTGCGTTCGGCGCAGGTTTCCTCAGCGCTTGGCGCGAGCCTGCTTGGCGCTAGGCGCGGGTCTTCGACCCCGCCGCAAGAACCGCGCGATTAGATTTCCGAAAGGCCACTTCGTCCGGGACCCCCCCGTTGGAGAGATCCGCGCGGTTCGAGTAAACTGAACCCATGAGCACTAGTCGCCTGAAATCGCCAGCCGAGCAGTTGGCGACGCCGGTGCAGTTCTTGAAAGGGGCGGGGCCAGAACGCGCGGCGTTGCTGCAGAAGCTTGGTCTCCACACGGTTCGAGACGTGTTGTTTTTCTTCCCTCGCGGCTACGAGGACGCGAGCGAAGTTCGTCCGATCGATCAGTTGATCGAGGGACAAGCGGGCAGCGTCTGGGGGATCGTCGAAGATATCGACGTCCGCAATACGGGGCCCGGTCGGTCCATGCTGGGAATCCTCATTCGGCAGGGGACGGAGACCTTGCGAGCGCTGTGGTTCAATCAGCCCTACATGCGCCAGAAGTTTTTTCTCGGCGGTCGAGTCATGTTTTCGGGAGTGCCGAAGCAGCATGGGTTGCGCTGGGAGATGACTCACCCGCGCGTCTTTCCCCTGGGAGAGAATGAAACGCCCACCTCGGGACAGATCCTGCCGATCTACCCGCTCACGGAAGGACTCCACCAACCGCAAGTCCGCAAGCTCGTGCAGGCCGCCATCGAAGGGCACGCCACGTTGCTTGACGAAGTTTTTCCCGACGACTTCCTGGACGAACACCGGCTGTGGCCGATCCGAGCCGCTTTGCCTCAGATTCACATGCCGACAACTCGCGAGACCCTGGCCGAAGCGCGGCGGCGGTTCGTCTATCAAGAACTGTTGGTGCTGCAGTTGGCCTTGGCGCTGCGTCGCGAGAAGCGAGTGCGCGAACAGAAGGCGCCGGCGCTCGCCACGTCGCCGCTGATCGATTCGCGGATTTTCCGTTTGTTCCCGTTCGACTTGACGCCCGACCAGCGTCAAGCGATGGCCGAGATCGCGGCGGACATGAGCCGCGAGGTGCCGATGAATCGCCTGTTGCAGGGAGATGTCGGCAGCGGCAAGACCGTGATCGCTCAGTACGCCATGCTGCTGGCGGTGGCCCACGGTTACCAGGCCGCGCTGATGGCCCCCACCGAAGTCCTGGCGCGACAGCACGCACGCAACATTCAGCGGAGCCTGGCGTCGAGCAAAGTACGCATCGGAGTGCTCACGGGCGGCGTCGGCGCTGCCGAGCGTCGGGAACTCCTCGCACGGATTGCCGCCGGCGAGATCGATCTGGTGATCGGCACGCATGCCGTGGTGCACGCGGTGGCGCGTTCCGAGGCGCAATTTTCCAAACTGGGGCTGGTGGTGATCGACGAGCAACATAAGTTCGGCGTGCGCCAACGCGCGGCGCTCAAGCAAGCGGGACTCGACCCGCACTACCTGGTCATGACCGCCACGCCGATTCCCCGCACGGTGGCGATGACCTTGTTTGGCGATCTGGAGGTCTCGACGCTACGATCGGCCCCGCCGGGCCGGCAACCGATTCACTCGTACCTGGTTGGCGACGAGAAGCGGGACGCTTGGTGGGAGTTCTATCGCCGCAAGTTGCGCGAAGGGCGGCAGGGATACGTGATCGCGCCGCTGGTCGATGGCATGGACGAAGATGCGGACGAACTGGAGATTGCCGAGGAAGGGAATACGTTGCTGGGGGACGAGGGGACGACAACGCAGCGGGAGGTAAGTGCGGCAGGGGGGATTGCTCCTGAATCCACGCAGCGGGAGCTACGTGCTACGGGACAGATTGCTCTTGGTTCCACGCAGCAGGAGCTACGTGGTACGGCAGAGCCGCGGGCGCCAATTCCCTTTGTGCCGCGGTCCGAGGGGGACGTGGTCGAGGGAGCGCCTCCGCTGACGGCGCCGCCGCTGGCCAATGTCGAGCAGTTGTACGAGGATCTGGTCAACGGGCCGCTGGCCGATTTTCGCGTCGACTTGATCCATGGCCGCATGACGCCGGCGCAGAAGGAAGCAGCGATGGAGGCGTTTCGGACGGGCGAAACGCAAGTGCTCGTGGCCACCTCGGTGGTCGAGGTGGGAGTGGACGTCCCCAACGCCAGCGTAATGACGATCGAGAGTGGCGAGCGTTTTGGGTTGGCTCAACTGCATCAATTGCGCGGGCGCATTGGACGAGGTAAGCATCCGGGATATCTCACGGTGTTCGCCCATCCGAATTCCGACGAGAGTCGGCGGCGGCTCGAAGCCTTCGTGCGAACCTGCGACGGCTTTGAATTGGCCGAGTTGGATTTTGAACTGAGGGGGCCTGGCGAGCTGTTTGGGATTCGACAACACGGTCTGCCGCCGTTTCGCATCGCCGACCTGCAGCGCGATGCGGCGATGGTCCTGGAAGCTCGCCGCGATGCCCAAGCGGTGCTGGCCGCCGATCCCGAACTGGCCGATCCGCGCTGGTCGCGACTAAGGCGAATGGTGTTGGTGCGATACGGCGAGGCGCTCGAACTGGGAGACGTGGGATAGCACATGTCAGTCGAGCCCACCTATCGTCAATTGCTGTCGGAACTGCGCCGGGACTTTCCCTCGCCGCGTCCCGATCTCGACGCCGACCAGCGCTTGCTCCAGTCGTTGGCCGAAACCGTGCGACGGGCCTTGGAACTGCGTGGCCCCGCCGCGCGACTGACGGGGACTCGTGAGGCGTCCTCAACCACGCTTGGCGCCGCTGCGACCGGTACGTCGGACGTCGATCACCAACGTCTGGCGGTTGAGTCGGCCGATTCGAATCAGGTGCTGGAAAGTCTGGTCGCGATCCTGCGGGGGCTCCCCTTGGAAGGGCACCCGCGTGGGCAAGTGAACGTCAATGTTCAGCCCTCGACGCCGAGCTTGATTGGCGCGTTCTTGCCCGCGATCTTCAATCCAAACATGTCGAGCGACGGGCGCGGGGCCGGTTGCTCGCACGCCGAACGAGAAGTCGTCGCGATGGTTTCGTCGTTGATCGGCTACGACGCGAGGCAGTCGAGTGGTGTGTTTACGTTCGGCGGAACGGGCACTCTGCTGTACGGAGTCAAGCTGGGCCTCGAACGAGCCTGTCCCCACGCGATGCAGCGCGGGTTGCGGGACGAGGTCGTGGTGCTGGCCAGCCAGCGCAGTCATCACACCTGCCTCACATCGGCCGGTTGGCTCGGCATCGGCAGCGATCAGGTGCGTCGAGTTCCCGTGCACGACGACAATTCGGTCGACGTCGAGCGGTTGCGCGATGTCGCCCGGTCCGACCTGCGCGCGGGGCGGAAGATCGCGGCGATCGTCGCGACCGTGGGAACGACCGACGCGTTTGGGATCGATGATCTGGCTCAGCTGGCCCGGTTACGCGACGAACTGGTCGACGAGTTTCATCTTGACTACCGGCCCCATCTGCACGCCGACGCGGTGATCGGCTGGGCGTGGAGCGTGTTTAACGACTACGATCACGCCGCGAATCCCTTAGGCTTTTCGGCGGAAGTTCTGCGCGGTCTGGACGAGGCTCGCCCCAGGATTCAGGCGCTCGCGCTGGCCGACTCGCTGGGGATCGACTTTCACAAGACGGGGTTCGTTCCCTACGTCTCGTCGCTGGTGCTGGTCCGCGATCGGCTCGACTTCCAGCGCATCGCGCGGCAGCCGGAGCTCATGCCCTACTTGTTCCATTCGGGAACCTATCATCCCGGGCTGTTCACTCTGGAAACGACGCGAGCGGCCGGCGGAGTGCTCGCCGCGTGGGCGAACCTGCACTGGCTGGGCCGGCGGGGACTGCAAGTGCTGCTGGGCCACGCGCTGGAAATGACCGCGCGGCTGCGAACTCGACTGCGAGCGTTACCGGGAGTCGCCGTGGTGAACGACGCGAACGTGGGACCAGTGACGCTGTATCGCTTGTACCCGGACAGCGTGGACGGCCAGGCGCGATTCATTCGCGAGCGTCGCGATCTTGCGGTGTCGAGTTCGATCGAGGGAGTGAACGAATTCAATCGGCGCGTCCATGCGTTGTCATCGGCTCGATTGCCTGACGATAGCTCGGCCGCGTTTGGGCTGACCAGCGCGGCGGCACAAGCCGCGGATGGTTCGCCGCTGGTGGCCCTGAAGAGCTATCTGCTGTCGCCGTGGCTGGAGCCGAGCGACCTGGACGCGATCGTGGGGCAAGTGGAGTCGTGCCGCGCGTTAGCGGGTTCCAAGGCGAGCGGCGGGCGTCAGCCCGTCGACGCGTGACGAAAGATTCTCTACGCAAATCGATTCGCTTCACGGCGATCCAGCTGTGGAGAACCACTCGCACTTCGGTCGGCCGGCTGACGCCGGGCCGCTCGCCTGGCGAGCGGCGGGCGTCAGCCCGTCGACGCGTGACGAAAGATTCTCCATGCATGCTGATCCTGTTCGCGCAATTGAAACGTTGAGCGATAATCCTCACGATGCCACGTCGCTTCCATCGAATTAGTTTTGACGCTTTGCATCGACTGATCGAAACCGCGTTTCGCGATTTCGGCTGCTTCGGAGGTGGTGTCTCGGTCGATGGAAAGATCAATCGACTCGGACAAGGACTATGGCATGACAATTACTGGTTCTGGATTACCGGAAAGAACGTTCCAGCAGAATGGACGGAGCGAGCGTATGTCTTGCGACTGCTGGCGCAAACGTACGAATGGCAGAAGGGACCTGAACCTTTACAGCGGTTGTTGCGTGAATCGCAGACGCTGTTTGCCTTAAGGGAAACGGAGTTCTGCTATCCCACGCCTGAGTTCATTGGCTTCGTTCGGGACGACTCCGAGACCTTCGGAATGATCGAAACGGCCGTCCCGGGCGTCTCGCTGGAGAGCTTCAAGGACGAGACAACCCTGCGCGACGTCGGCCGTGCGGCAGCGGCGATTCACCGACTTGACCATCAGCGATTCGGCCATCTGCCGAACGCGGTACGGAATTGTCACTCCACAATTGAACCGCAGCTTCCCTCGTGAAGCTGCCGGTGGACGAGTTGTTTGTCGGTTCAAACCATCCCACGACGGCTGCGCGAAATCGCTGACTCGTCGCGCGCCTGTGCGCGGCAAGCAGGAATGGGAACACTCATCGACACTGATCTTCGCTGATCCGCATCAGTGTCGATCAGCGACGATCAGTGTTCCCGTGCTTTCGCCGAACATTCGGGCCAACTGTCGACCGACAGGCGGGAAACCCCTCGACTCTCAAACGCTCGACGTAACTCGTTGCCCCGTCAAACGAAGCAAGCCGCTGTCCACTGCGGACAACGGCTTGCAAGAAGGGTGGGCGAGGGGACTTGAACCCCCGACCCCCAGATCCACAATCTGGTGCTCTAACCAACTGAGCTACGCCCACCACAACGAACGCGAAAACGGAATCGGAAAAGTAGTCTACTGACGACCCCACCAAGGGTCAACGCCCGGAGTGATCGGCCCGTCCACCAGAAG
>Ga0105090_10001069_pt1 | contig 14495 bp, 9 predicted proteins | sample PPLLak3March2015_FD_79110 | JGI IMG/M metagenome (GOLD analysis project Ga0105090, IMG submission 79110) | Freshwater sediment microbial communities from Prairie Pothole Lake near Jamestown, North Dakota, USA - PPLs Lake P7 Core (1) Depth... | ecosystem: Environmental > Aquatic > Freshwater >... | reverse complement strand
GAGCGCGTGGCGCGTGTAGCGGAAGACCTCGGGCAGCGAGCGCAGCGTCGCGAGGCCGGGAGCGCCCGATGGCGGGGACGGAGTCGCGGATTCGTGGGACGGGTTCAGGCGACGGCCGGCGACCATCCGGCGAGCTTGCCACAGTTGTCGATCGACGCTCGTCCCGGGATCAGCTCCGCATCGAGTTGTCCGCCGTCCAGGCCCCGTGGATCGGGTCGAGGTTGACGGTCGGGGTTTCTGGCGTCCTCGTCACGCCGGCACGCCCTGCAGATCGTACTGGTACGGACGATACGTACGGTGGCTGTCGCTACGTTGCGGGCGTCCCGTCGACACGGAGTTCCCCATGGGCGCGTTCAAGCTCCTCTTCACCAGCGACGCCGGGCTGCTCAGCTTCACCGCCATCGCCTTCATGATCGTCGTGGCGATCTACCTGTCCGTCCGGTTCCGCAAGCTCATGAACGAGAAGCCCGGCAAGGAAGGCTGGAGCTGAACGCACGCGGTACGTCAACCGATCGGGCGTCTACTCGTTGTTGGTCCTGTACCGCAACCACGCGCCACCGGGCGCTCGACGAGGAGTCCGCAACCATGCGTTTCCATCACGCTCACCGATCGATCCCCGCCGTTCTGGCTGCTGCCGCGCTGGTGCTCGCAACCGGCATCGTGACCCCGGCCGCTGCAGGCGATCGTGGCCAGCAGGGTGTCCACCGGGCGCAGCACGGGGGCCAGAAGGCACGTCCCCACGGTGACTACACGAGGCACACCGAGGTCTGTCGCACCGACACGGGGCACTCGCGGACCGACACGTGGTCGAGCGAGCGGGGCACGTCGACGCGGCAGGCGGACGTGGTCAACGACCGCGCGAACCGGACGCGACGAAGGGATGTCGTGTGGACCGGACCGCAGGGCGGAACGTCGACACGTGACGTGACGGCAGTGCGCGATCCGGCCACGGGCACGTGGACCCGGGACGTCGCAGTGGACCGTACGCCGCCACCGAAGTCAGACGGCGGCTGAGGCGCGAGTCAGGAAGCGGGGGGCGCCGGCGGCTTCCGTGCGCGCCGGGCCCCCGGGAGGCGTGGCGCGAATTCCTCGACCAGCCGGCGTTCGTCCTTCGAGGACTGCGCTTCAATGTCGATCACCAGGTCGCGCAGGCGCGCGGCGGCCTGGGTCCACGGACGACCTTTCAGGCTCACGAAGCCGTAGTGCACGAAGAGCCAGGGTTCGGTGCCGAGCAGCACGAGACGGCCGCTGCGGAGCTCCTCGGTGACACAAGAAAGGATCGAGGCCGATACCGCCTCCGACGCGAGGACCATGCTCTTGACAGCTGACAGGTTGTTGCACTGGATCGACGGGAAGGGGCGGCCCGTCAGCGTGCGCCGCGTCGACGCACGGTGTGCGTCGAGCATCGGCTCCAGAACTCGCGGCGGCACGCGTCCCGGTGAGACGAACGGCCACTGAAGTACTTCCTCGGTCGATACCGGCCGGCGCAGCGCGAGTGGGTGCCCGGCGCGGGCCAGCAAGTAGATCGCGTGGGGCTGCGCCATCGGCTGGATGTCGAGGTCGGCCTCGCGCTGCAGCGTGCTCGTCTCGGCGACGAAGAAATCGAGTGTACGGCTGCGCAGCTCGTGCAGCAGTTCGTCCCAGTCGCGACCGCGCACCTGCACGGCGATGCGGGGATGCTCGAGCGTGAAGCGCAACGCGGCCGGCGCGAGGATCGCTTCGACGGGGTAGGGGCCGCCGCCGACCGCCACGCGCCCGGCGCCGAACGTGCCCTTGGTGATCGACTCACGGTCTAGCTCGTCGGCCAGCCGCAGCAGCTCGCGCGCGCGCTCGACGTACAGCCGTCCGGCATCGGTGGGCACCACGCCGGCCCTCGAGCGCAGGAACAGCGGCCCGCCGAGCCGGACCTCGAGGTTCTGGATGCTCCTCGAGAGCGCGGGCTGGCTGATGTGCAGCGCCGCCGCTGCACGCACGAAGCTGCCGTGCTCGGCGAGCGCGAGGACCTGCCGCAGGTGCTGCAACTCGAGACGCATGCGTCGATGATATATAAAGCATGATAACGATGCATTGGACACATGGAGCTACGCGGGGCAACCTTCCCGCCCTCCGCTGACCGGGTAACCGTGCCGGCCGCGGGGAGTCAACGACACTCGAAGGGGGAAACCGTGAGAATCGCCATCAAAGCGTTCCAGGGCAGCGCGCTGCTCGCCGTCCTGCTGGCCGTGTCCGGCGTCGCCGACGCGCAGGCCCGCAAGCCGAACATCCTCGTCATCTGGGGCGACGACATCGGCCAGTTCAACGTCAGCGCCATCAACCGGGGCATGATGGGCTACAAGACGCCCAACATCGACAGCATCGCCGCCGAGGGCGCGTACTTCACCGACTGGTATGGCCAGCAGAGCTGCACCGCCGGCCGCGCCGCGTTCGTCACCGGGCAGTCGCCGATCCGCACCGGCCTCACCAAGGTCGGCCTCCCGGGCGCGCCCGAAGGCATGCGGAAGGAAGATCCGACCATCGCGACCTTCCTGAGGGCGCAGGGCTACGTCACGGGCCAGTTCGGCAAGAACCACCTCGGCGACCGCGACGAGATGCTGCCGACCGCGCACGGCTTCGACGAGTTCTTCGGCAATCTCTACCACCTGAACGCGGAGGAAGAGCCCGAGAACGTGAACTATCCGAAGGATCCCGAGTTCAAGAAGAAGTTCGGCCCGCGCGGCGTCATCCACAGTTTCGCCGACGGCCGCATCACCGACACCGGCCCGCTTACGAAGAAGCGCATGGAGACGATCGACTACGAGGTCACGGAGAAGACCCTCGACTTCATGCAGCGCGCGGTGAAGGAAGACAAGCCGTTCTTCATCTGGTGGAACTCGACGCGGATGCACATCTTCACGCACCTGCGGGCCGAGGTCGACGGCAAGACCGGCCAGGGCATTTACGCCGACGGCATGGTCGAGCACGATGCGCACGTCGGCCAGCTCCTCGCGAAGCTGAAGGAACTCGGCATCGACGACAACACCATCGTGATGTATTCGACCGACAACGGCGCCGAGACGTTCACGTGGCCGGACGGCGGCACGACGATGTTCCGCGGCGAGAAGAACACGCAGTTCGAAGGCGGCTTCCGTGTGCCGACGTTCATCCGCTGGCCGGGCGTCATCAAGCCGGGCACCGTCTACAACGACATCGGCGCGCACGAGGACATGCTGCCGACGCTCGTGGCCGCTGCGGGCAACACCACGGCCGGCCAGGATCTGCTGAAGGGCTGGAAGTCCGGCACGACGACCTACAAGGCGCATCTCGACGGCTACGACCTGGGCCCCGCGCTGCGCGGCGAGGCGCCGTGGCCACGCAAGGAGTTCATCTACTTCACGGACGACGGCAACGTGGCCGCGCTGCGCTACGGTGACTGGAAGATCACCTTCCTCGAGCAGCAGGCCGAGGGCCTCAAGGTGTGGCAGGAACCCTTCACGGAGCTGCGCGCGCCGAAGATCGCGAACCTCCGCATGGATCCGTTCGAGCGGGCCGAGCACGAGAACGCGATGGGCTATCAGCGCTGGTACATGGAGCACATGTACATGATCGCTCCGGCCGGCGGGTACGTCGGCAAGTGGCTGCAGAGCTTCAAGGAGTTCCCGCCGCGTCAGAAGCCGGGCAGCTTCAACCTCGAGCGCGTGATGGAGGAAGTCACCAAGGGCTCGAAGCAGTAGCGGGTCCGCACTGCAACGGAATCCGCGGCGCCCGTGACGGGCCAGCCTGTCGACCCACCCCCCCTTCTGGGCAGGCGGGTCCCGTCACGGCGCGCCGAGGACTGGAGCGGTACACACCATCGCCGCTCTGCGCCTTGAGAGGGTAAACCACGATGTTCCAGCGGGCCGCCATCGCCATGCTCGCGTGCCTGGGCGCCGGGGCGGCCTCGGCCCAGTCGATCGAGTCGGACGTCACCGCCGAATCCGCCGCGCTCATTCAGCCCGACACCCATTTCGCCGTGCGCGACGGGCTGACCGACGAGACGCTCGGCTCGCTCAACGTTGCGGACGAGAAGGACCGCTTCTCCGCCAAGTTCGGCCTGGTCGTCATGCCGGCCGACTACACCACCTTCGATCAGGACGACGCCAGCCGCGCGCAGGTCGGGAACCAGCAGGACGAGTTCGAGGCGCGCTCCCTGCGCGTGATGGCGCGCGGGCACTTCGAGCTCTGGCGCCGCTGGAACTACGTCGCGAGCTACGAGTACAAGGGCTTCGACCAGACGTCGACCGCCGACTGGAACGTGACGGACATGCGCATCTCGACCTTGATCGGCCCGCGCGTCGGCACGCTGACGCTCGGCCGCATGAAGGAGCCGCACGTCTACGAGATGGTCGGCGACGCCGCGAACCTGCCGCACAACGAGCGCCTCCTGAGCCCGTTTTTCCGCTCGCGCAACGTCGGCGTGCAGCTCGCGAACACCGCGCTCGACGAGCGCGCCACTTGGGCCGTCGGCTGGTTCAACGACTGGTGGGTCGAGGACCGCTCGTATTCGGAGTCCGGCAACGATTTCGCGGGGCGCGTCACGGCACTGCCGGTGTGGCGGGACGACGGGGCGAGCTATCTGCACGTCGGCGCCTCGATGCGCTACTACGCCGCGGTGGAAGACCAGCTCCGCTACCGCGGCAAGCCGGCCTCGAACGTCGCGGACGACTTCGTCGACACCGGCCGCCTGGCCGGCGACCACGGCCTGCACACGGGCCTCGAGGTGCTCCTGAGCGGGGGACCGTACTCGGTGCTCGCCGAGTACGTGCGCGCCGATGTGGACCTCGACGACGGCTCCGATCCGTCGTTCTCCGGCTCCTACGTGACCGGCAGCTGGGTGGTCACGGGCGAGCATCGCCCGTACGACCGCAAGGCGGGCTACGCACGGCGTATCCTGCCGTCGGGCCGCTGGGGGTCGCTCGAACTGATCGGCCGCATCGGCCGCGTGGACCTCGACGACCGCTCGGTCAGCGGCGGCACGATGGACGGCTGGTGGGCGGGGGTCAACTGGTGGGCCAACCGGCGCCTGAAGCTGAGCGTCGGCTATGGCGACATCGAGCTCGACCGGTTCGGCCTCGAGGGCGAGACGAAGACCCTGCTCTCCCGCGTGCAGTGGATCTACTGAACGGGGCCCGTGGCCGCTGTCCAGCGTAGAACTACGGAAGTGCCCGGGCGGGCGCTGCGATTAGGCTGCGGGGGTCGCCGTACCGCGGAACCTCCCCCATGGATGCCTTCAAGCTGCTGCTCACGACCGACTCGGGGCTCCTGAGCCTCGGCGCCATCCTCTTCATGATCGTGATGGCGATCTACCTGTTCTTCCGTTTCCGCAAGCTCATGAACCAGAAGCCCGGCACGGAAGGCTGGGGCTGATCGCGCGCCGGACCTGAGCGGGCGGCGTCAAGTGCGTCAACGGCGCGGCGGCCGCCGCGTTCTCGGTCGTGTATTCCAGCCCCCGAAGGCGGCTGAGGTCGGCGCTCACCAACGGCCGAGCACGAACTGCTCGTAGAAGGTCAGCCCGTTGCTCCAGGCGACCAGCACGAGTCCCATGGCGATGTGGACGCGCCGGCGCGTCGTCAGCAAACCGATGATTCCGCACGCCGTCACGGCCAGCGCGTACCACGTGTAGCTCTGCCTGAGACCCCATTCCCAGCCCTTCATGAAGGTGTCGACCACGTCGAGCACGTTCAGTCCCAGGAGTCCGCCAAAGAACCACAGGCGAATCGACAGGAAGTAGGTCCAGGAGTCCTCGACGACCGTCAGATGGTGCGGCACGAGGATCACGGCGATCATGAAGAGTGAAACGGCGTACAGCACGAGGAAGCTGTAGAGACGGAAATCGACATCCGTCCCGAGCGTGGTCCACTTGAACTCCCACCACCAGAACTGGACCATCCAGCCGAAGATGAAGGCGATCCAGATGAGGTAGTTGAGCTCGAGCCGCAGCGGCTTGCCGTGGCCGCGCAAGCGGTGCACGGCGCTGCCGAGGCTCGACAGGATGTGGGTGACCCCGAGGCCGATGATGATGGAGACCAGCACCATCGCGTACTCGAACCCGCTCATGGGCAGTCTCCACGGCGCCGTCGCTAACGAAGTGGCAACTCCAGGTCCTTCACGAGCTCATCGACCTCCGACTGCGTGGTCGCGCCCCCGGCCTTCTCGATCATCCGGCGCGTCAGGTGCGGCGCGAACTGCTGCACGAAGTCGAGCTGGTACTTGCGCAGCAGCCCGCCGCGCCGGTAGCCGATCCACGTGGTGTGCGCCGGGAAGAGGTGGCCCGCGTCGACGCGCACGAGGTCCGCGTCCTCCTTGGGATCCACCGCCACGCCCGCGAGCACGCCGACGCCGAGCCCGAGGCGCACGTAGGTCTTGATGACGTCGGCGTCGCGCGCGGTGAGCGCGACGTCCGGCACGAGGCCTTCCTTCGCGAAGATCTCCATGAGCGACGACGGGCCCGAGAACCCGAAGACGTAGGTGACGATCGGGTGGGCGGCGAGCTGCTTCAGCGTGAGCGGTGACTTCTGCCGCGCGAGCGCGTGGCCCTTCGGCACGACGACGTCGCGGTGCCAGCGGTAGCAGGGCAGGAGCGCGTAGCCCTCGAAGAGCGACTGCGAGCCCGTGGCGATCGCGAAGTCGATGCGATCGAGCGCGGCCATCTCGGCGATCTGCTCCGAGGTGCCCTGGTGCAGGTGCAGGCGCACCTCGGGGTACTGTTCGCGGAACTTCTGGATGACCGCGGGCAGCACGTAGCGCGCCTGCGTGTGCGTCGTCGCGATCGAGAGCGAGCCGCGCGCCTCGTCCTTGAACTCGTCCGAGAGCCGCTTGATGTTATGCACCTCGCGCAGGATGCGCACGGCGCGGTCGATCACCTGCTGGCCCGCCGGCGTGACGCGCGCGAGGTTGCGGCCGTCGCGCACGAAGATCTGGAAGCCGAGCTCGTCCTCGAGCAGCTTGATCTGCTTCGAGACGCCCGGCTGCGAGGTGTGCAGCTTCTCGGCCGCCGCCGTGATGTTGAGGCCGGTCTGGGCCACCGCGGCGAGATAGCGCAACTGGTGCAGTTTCATGGGGAGGGATTCTAGCGAAACGCATTCATGGGCGTTCCCGGCAGATATTCGCGTGGACCGGGCGACCGGAGCCGCGGCCATGCTGCGGGTCCGTCGATCGTGGAGCGCCCGTGAGCCTCGCCACCATCCTGAGCCGCAGCCAGCAGGGCCTCGAGGCGCCGCTCGTGCGCGTCGAGGTGCACGTGGGCGGAGGGCTGCCGGCGTTCTCGATCGTGGGCCTGCCCGAGACGGTCGTGAAGGAAAGCAAGGACCGGGTGCGCGCCGCGCTCGCGAGCTGCGGCTTCGAGTTGCCCGCAGGCCACATCACGGTGAACCTCGCGCCGGCCGACCTGCCGAAGGAAGGCGGTCGCTTCGACCTGCCGATCGCGGTCGGAATCCTCGTCGCCTCGGCGCAGTTGCCGGCCGGTCCGTTCGACGCAACGGAACTCTACGGAGAGCTCTCGCTCGGCGGTGACCTGCATTCGATCCGCGGCGTGCTGCCGACGGCACTGCAGGCAGGCCGCAGCGGCCACCGCGTCATCCTGCCCGCGGCGAACCTCGATGAGGCCTCGCTCGCCGGTCACGGGCTCGTGCGTGGCGCGGCGCACCTGCTCGAGGTGTGCCGGTACGCGCGTGGCGCGAGCCCGTTGCGTCCGGTCAGCGCGCCTCCCGCGGGTCACGGCGGCCGCGGCGGGCCCGATCTCGCCGATGTCCGTGGCCAGCCTCGCGCCCGCCGCGCACTCGAGATCTCGGCGGCCGGGCAGCACAGCCTGCTCCTGATCGGCCCGCCCGGCGCGGGCAAGAGCATGCTCGCGCAGCGTCTGCCGGGCCTGCTTCCGGACCTCACCGAGGAAGAAGCGCTCGAGAGCGCGGCGATCCGCTCGCTGACGCGTCAGGGCTTCCAGGTCGAGGACTGGCGACGGCGACCGTTCCGCAGTCCGCACCACACTGCGTCACCCGCGGCGCTCGTGGGCGGCGGCAGCCACCCGCGACCCGGCGAGATCTCGCTCGCGCACAACGGCGTGCTGTTCCTCGACGAGCTGCCCGAGTTCGATCGCGGCGTGCTCGAAACGCTGCGCGAGCCCCTCGAGTCGGGCCACGTCGTGATTTCCCGCGCGCTGCGCCAGGCGCAATTCCCGGCGCGGTTCCAGCTCGTCGCCGCGATGAATCCCTGCCCCTGCGGCCATCTCGGCGACGAGAGCGCTCGATGCCGCTGCACGCCGGATCGTGTCGCGGCTTACTGTGGACGCATCTCAGGCCCGCTGCTCGACCGCATCGACCTGCACGTCGAGGTGCCGCGCGTCGCGGCCAGCGAAATCACCGCCGGCGCTCCAGCGGAATCCTCTGCGACAGTCGCCGGGCGCGTCGCCGCCGCGCGCGCGCTGCAGGTCGCGCGCCAGGGCAAGCCGAACGCGCTGCTCGACGGAGCCGACGTGCTCTCGCAGGCGAACCTCGACGCCGAGGCACAGGCGCTCGTGGTCGCCGCCATGCAGCGCGCGCACCTGTCGGCTCGTGCGTTCCACCGCGTGCTTCGAGTCGCACGGACGATTGCCGATCTCGCTGCGAGTTCCGCGGTCCGTCCCCCGCACGTGGCGGAAGCCATCACGCTGCGACAGCTCGACCGACGTTCCGCAGGCGCGGCCGACCCGGCGATTTCCACTTGAACGCGCGCATTTATCGTCACGACCGTGCAGCGCTCCCGGCGTATCTATGGCGTCCAGGAAGCCTGCATCGGGCAGGCCTTAGCCAGGGAAGGTTGCTGCCATGGACGGTATCGCAAGGATGCGGTCGAGCGTGCTGTTGTCGGGTCTGCTCGCGGTCGCGGCCGCACAAGGCCAGGGACTCGTGGGTCGAACGGCAGGGGAAGCGAGCGTGACGGCGGGAGGCGCGGCCCGCTACACGATTCCTGTGGATCTCCCGGCGGGAACCAACGGCCTGTCGCCCCGGCTCGCGATCGACTACGACAGCCGCAGCGGCAACGGTCTGCTCGGTGTGGGCTTCCGTCTTTCAGGGTTCTCGGCGATCGAGCGCTGCGGCCGCACGATCGCGCAGGACGGCGCGCCCGGCGCCGTGTCGCTGCAATCGACCGACCGTTACTGCCTCGACGGCCAGCGGCTCAGGCTGGTGACGGGGGAATACGGCGCTGCGGGCTCGCAGTACCAGACCGAGATCGAGACCTTCGCGCGCGTCACGGCAAAGGGCAGCGCAGGCGCGGGCCCGGCGTCCTTTCGGGTCGAGCACCGCGACGGACTCGTCTACGAGTACGGCGACACGGCCGACGCGCGCGTCGAGGCGCAGGGCAGTACGACCGTGCGCCGGTGGTCTCTGAGTCGTATCGTGGATCGCGCCGGCAACGCGGTGGACTTCGTTTATGCCGAAGACGCGGCGACCGGCCAGCATCGGCCTTTGCGCATCGATTACACGGGCAACCTGCAGGCGGGTGCCCAGCCGTACTACTCCGTGCGCTTCGCCTACGAAGCGCGGCCGGCCAGCGACGCGCCGACGGCCTACGTCGCCGGCGGCTACGTGGCCGAGACGCTGCGTCTGGACCGCATCGACGTCGTGCACATCGGGACGGGGCGCGCCGTGCGCAGGTTCGACCTCACCTACGGCACCCCAGGGGCGACCGGCCGCAGTCGCCTCGAGAGCGTGCAGTCGTGCGCTGGCGCTTCGTGCCTGCCCGCGACGCAATTCACGTGGACGGCGGTGCCTGCCGGCTGGAGCGTCAACATGTCCGTCGCCGCGTCGCCCACGCAGCACGCTGCGGCGGTGCCCGGCGACGTCGACGGCGACGGCTTCGACGACCTCGCGTACCTCGACGGATCGAACGGCTGGGCCGTGCTGCGCGGAACCCCCTACGGTTTCCAGTCTTCCGCGACGTACACCGGTCTCGGCGCAGGTGGTGACGCCTCGCAGGCACTGGCAGCGGACCTCGACGGCAACGGCCGCCGCGACATCCTCGTGCCCGGCAGCGGCAGCTACTGGCACTGGCTGCGTCACGTGCCGGCGAGCGGCTACGCGTATTCCAACACCGGCGTCGTCAATCCGGCGCCGCCCGGAGGACTCGTCGCGGCCGACATCGACGGCGACGGCCGCGACGACCTCGTCTACGTGAAGTCGGGCGTCCCTGGGATCCATTGGCGCCGCAGCCTCACCGGCGGCACCGGCGGCTTCGGCGCCGAAGCCCTGCTCTGGTCCTGGCCCGCCGGCGTCCGGCTGCCGGCGGCGCCCTTCGCGGACACGCAGCAGCGTTTCCGCTCGATCGTGCGGAGCGGCGACGTGAACGGCGACGGACGCGTCGACCTGCTGGTGCTCACGCAGCAGAGCGACTGCGGTGCGACCGACACCTGCCCGAGCTGGACCTCGCGCTGGACCCTGCTCGCGTCGACCGGCGCGGCGCTGGTGCCCCAGTATTCGCTCCCCGGCGCCGCGGAGGCCCTGCTCGCGGACTTCAATGCCGACGCGCTGACGGACGTCGCGTATGCGTCGGCGGGCGGACAGTGGCAGTTGTATCTCGCGACCGGCAGCCGCGGTGGCGCGCTCGCAGGTTTCGCGGGTCCCGTCGCGAGCGCCGCGTCGGCGCCGGCCAGCGCCGGGCGTGCCCTCGTCATCGACTGGGACGCGGATGGACGCACGGACCTGCTGCAGCCGGGCTCCACGGGCGAGCTGCAGTACTGCCGCTCGAACGGCACGTCGCTCGAGGCCTGCCAGCCGGCCGGTATCTCTCCCGGCACCGTCGTCAACGCCCCGATGGCGCTCGACGTCAACGGTGACGCACTGCCCGACGTCACCTATGCCTCCTCGAGCGTCCGGCTGATGCTGCACCACCAGGTGCCGCCGGATCTCCTGCTCTCCGCGACGGACGGCTACGGCGCCCGAACCGAGTTCGAATACCTGCCGCTCAGCGATACGCGGGTTCATCGGGTCGGCAATGCAGCCGCGTACCCCGTGCGCGACCTGGCGCGGCCTGGTCACGTCGTCGCCCGCGCTACCCTCGCCACCGGACGTGCCCATCGCCGCGAGAGCTACTTCTACGAGGGCGCCCGGTTCCACGCACTGGGCCGCGGCTTCCTGGGGTTCGCGCGCCGCACGACGACCGTCGTCGGTCACCCCCTGCTGCAGGTCGAGGAGTACGCCCAGGACCCGCTGCCGTTCGACCGCATCGGCGCGCCGACGCAGGTCACGCTGCAGCAGGCGTCCGGGACGCCCGTGCTCCGCACGCGATTCCTGCGTACCAGCACGCTATACGGCACCGGCTACGAGTCGCGGCGATTCCCGTACGCGTACGAGTCCTCGATCGAGCGCTTCGAGCTCGACGGCGTGAAGTACTCGGCCACGACGACGCGCACCACCGTCGACTCGTGGGGCAATCCCGTCGAGACGCAGAGGACGACCACCGAGTACGCGAAGGGCTCGAACCCGGGTGCCCAGCAGGTGTCGACGACGAGACTCGGCGGCGTGCTGAACGACGTGACGAACTGGTGCCTCGGCCGCCCCACGACCGTCGAGGAGACCCGTCAGCACTCGCTGCCGGGCGGGGCGGCGACCACGCGCACTCGTGGCTACGCGTGGGATGCGCCGCGGTGCCGGGTCACGCAGCAAACCATCGAGCCCGCGAGTGCCACGCTGCGCGTCACGACGGCCCTCGCGTACGACGGCTACGGCAATCCGACGTCCGCGACCGTCACCCCCGCCGGGCTCACCGCGCGCACCACGAACGTCGGCTGGAGCGACAACGGCCGCTTTCCTGCCACGGTCACCAATGCCGAAGGCCACGTCGAGAGGACGAACTGGGACGCGGAGCTGGCCCGGCCGTCGCTGCAGACTGACCCGAACGGCCTCGTCTCGCGGTTGCACTACGACGCCTTCGACCGGCCGACCCGGATCCAGCGGCCCGACGGCACCGCCTGGGTGATCGAGCGGCGTGCGTGCGCCGGGGCGTGCGCGACGCCGGACGCCCGCCATTCGGTCACGCGCACGCTGCGCGGCGTCGGCGACGCGTACATCACCTCGACCGAGACCGGGTACGACAGCCTCGGTCGCGAGGTGTACACACGCACCGACCAGCCGGGCGGCAAGGCGTCCTATCGCGTGACCCGCTACGACACGGCGGGCCGCATCCAGCAGCAGAGCCTGCCGGGGCCGTGCTGTGCCACCCCGACGCGGTGGGTCACGAGCACATACGACTCGCTCGGTCGCCACGTCTCGCTCGAGCGACCGATGAGCGAGTCCGTGCCGACGCCGGTGGCCCGCCGCTGGAACCACGACGGGCTCGCAGTCGCCGCCACCGACGAGCTCGGCCGGGTGACGACGCATCGCCACGACGCCGTCGGCAACGTGGTGCAGGTCGTCGATCCGCTGCAGGCCGGCACCGCCTACGAGCACGACGCGTGGGGACAGCTCTTGAAGGTACGCGACGCGCGCGGCGCGGAGACGATCGTCACGTACGACGTGCGCGGCTTCCGACGCAGCTTCGCCGACCCGAACGCCGGGACCCGCACGTTCGACTACACGCCGCTCGGCGAGCTCCGGTCCCGGACCAACGCGCGCGGAGAATTCACCCAGTACGCTTACGACCGCCTGTCCCGCATCGTGAGCCGGGTCGAGCCGGAAGGCACCACGACCTGGACCTGGGGCACGTCCCCGTCCGCCCGCAACGTCGGTGCGCTGGCGTCGGTCTCCGCCACCGGTTATGCGGAAACCTACCAGTACGACTCGCTTGCGCGCCCGAGCGTCACGACGACGACCATCTCCGGCACGCGCTACGTCACCCGCCGCAGCTACGACGGCGCCACCGGCCTGCTCGACGTGCTGACGTACCCGGCCTCGACCGGCACCGTCCCGCTGCGCATCCGTCACGCGACGGACCGTGGCCGCCTCGTGCGCCTGACCGACGCGGACACGGGCGCTGCGTACTGGGCGCTCGGTGCCGTCGACAGTCTCGGATTCGCGACCGACGAAGCGCTCGGGAACGGCCTGCGCGTCGCGAGCGCCTACGATGCCGTCACGGGCCTGCTGCGCACGCGCACGGCCGGGCTCGGCGGCGGCGCGACCCACCAGGACCTCGGATACGCCTGGGATGCCGGCGGAAACCTGACGATGCGTGACGACCGGGCGCGCGCGATCCAGGAGCTCTACACCTACGACGCACTGGACCGTCTCGACCTCGTGCAACGCGGCGGCGCGGTGGTGCTCGATCTCGCCTACGACGCGTCGGGCAACCTGACGCAAAAGTCGGATGTCGGTGCGTACAGCTATTCGGCGGCGCGTCCGCAACTCGCGCTCGGGGCCGGCACCAACGCGTACTCGTACGACGCGAACGGCGCCCTCGTTTCGGCCAACGGCACGACCGTCAAGTGGACCAGTGACGACCTGCCGAGCCAGCTCTCGCATCCGGGCGGCAACTACTCCACGTTCCAGTATGCGCCGGACCGGGCCCGGTACCGCCACGTGGCGAGCGCGGCAGGCGTCGCCACCGAAACCGTATACGCGGCGGACGGCCTCTTCGAGCGCGTCAAGAGCGGTACGACGATCACGTTCCGCCACTACGTCGTCGCGGACGGGAGGCGCGTGGCGGTCCACACGCGTCGTGCATCGACGGCGCCGGTCACGGTGTACCTGCTCGAGGACCACCAGGGCAGCGTCGACGGCTACGCGTCTCAGGCGGGTTCCCTGCTCGCGCGCGCCTCCTACCAGCCGTTCGGCGCGCGTCGAGGCGGCGACGGGACGGGTTCCGCGCCGACGTCCGCCGAGTGGCAGCAGATCCGTTCAACGACGTCGCGCGGTTACACGGATCACGAGCACGCGGACAACCTCGGCGTGATCCACATGAACGGCCGGATCTACGACCCGGTCGCCGCGCGCTTCCTGAGCGCCGACCCGGTCGTGCAGTCCCCGTACGACACGCAGGGCCTGCATCGCTACGCCTACGTCCGCAACAACCCGCTGCGCTACACGGATCCGAGCGGTCACTGCGCGGTGGGCGGCGGCTCGTCCGGGTGCCTGGAAGAAATCATCGTGCGATCGTCCCGCCTCCCGATGTGGCAGTTCTCGGACTTCGCGGCGGTGGGGAGGAATTCCGTCTCGCGTCCGTGGCCAGGCGAATGGGACCTGCGCGAACGTCCGGGAAGGAATCCCGAATCGCCTCCTCAGCCGGGCGGGTCCGGTGCGGACCCGGTGACGGAGGAAGTGCTCGTCGTCGCGCCTGCGTTGACGGCAGCGGGCGGCGTCCTGAGCCCCGCGATCACCACGCGCTGGCTCACCGGGTCGGCCGGGCTCTCGACACGCTCGCTGCTTCTGTTCGGTACCGCGGGCTCGCTGGCAGTGGCCCTTGCCGCGCCGGCCGAGACGTCCGCCACGAGCGACCTGCTCGACGAGCAGGGCGAGCCCACCGAGGTCTATCACTTCACCAACGACACGGGGAAGCGAGGCATCGCGGCGATG
>Ga0105090_10001068_pt1 | contig 14498 bp, 4 predicted proteins | sample PPLLak3March2015_FD_79110 | JGI IMG/M metagenome (GOLD analysis project Ga0105090, IMG submission 79110) | Freshwater sediment microbial communities from Prairie Pothole Lake near Jamestown, North Dakota, USA - PPLs Lake P7 Core (1) Depth... | ecosystem: Environmental > Aquatic > Freshwater >... | reverse complement strand
CATCTTCCCCACCTCCACCATCTTCTCATCCTGCACCCTCACAAAATACACTCCCCGCGGCAGGGCGCTAATGTCGATTTGAGTTTTGGTATCGGCCAGTTTCCTTTCCATTACTTTTTCCCCGCTGATGGTAAAGATTGAAAGCTGAGTATTGCCTGTTATTGCAGATAATGAAATGGTGATTTTGTCATGGGCTGGATTGGGATAACATGAAACCTGAAACCTTGAACATTGAACAGGAATTTTTTCCACTCCCACCGGTATTGCCCCAAACTCATATGCTCCCATATCCACGATGGCAATACCATTCCCGTCACCATCCCAAATACGTTTATTCCCGATAATATCACCGTAAGGAAGATTTAATCCAGTGGTATCCGCTGTTCCTGTATCAATGCAGGGTGAGCCATCAGCCAAAGCAAAGGGGTGTTCTCCGGCTCCTTCAAAAAGAGGATTTTCAACCATATTACCTTCCATCCAGCTTACCGCTCCAGTGCCTGATATATAAATCCCTTCTTCACCACCCTCGATGTCTGAATTAGATATTTCTATAGTATTTGTACCACCATATATTCCAACCAGGGCAATCTGATCATCATCGTTATTCCATAAAATTGAATTTAATAACCGGATGTATGATCCTCCTCCGCCGCAAATTCCTCCTCCCCAACTTGAAGCAATATTACCCGCCAGTGTTGAATTACAAATTAACGGGTCAGAGTTATTAAAAAAGATACCTCCGCCTTTCTGAGCAGAATTCTGATTTATATTTAGGTTAATAATGACAGGATCGGAATCAAGAAAGTAGATTCCCCCTCCATACGATGCCGAATTTTCTTTTATTGCGACGTTAAGCAACGCAGGTAATGATTCGGTAAAGTATAGTCCGCCGCCTGAATTAGCTGAATTCCCTTCAATAATTGTATTTATAAACACCGGACTGGAACCAGTTGAATAAACACCACCACCCTCATAATACGAAGACGGATTCGAGTTGCCGGTAATATGAACACTTTCAATTACAGGATTGGAATTTTCTATCCAAATACCTTGTCTGCCTCCGGTTAAGGCAATTCCTGTCAGTTTGTTATAAGCGTTATCTTTGATTACAATAATTAAATTTCCAGAACCTTCAAGTATTACATCTTCAGCCGAAGAACCTGTCAGGTTAACGCTGTCTGTGAGTACCACGGGAAATTGCTCACCAGTCAGAGCATTACTGTAATTGCCATCGGCAAGATAAATGGTATGGGGGTTGAGTAATCTTGCCTGAGCGCAAACAATCCTGTTTAACGGATCATTGGGACTGATCCCGCTGTTAAAATCATCACCCGAAGGCGAAACATAAACGTCAGAGTTTATCTGCCCGTAAAATCCGTGCAAAATGTCAAATGAAAAATGCGACAATTGGTTAACATGAAATGCAGTCGGATTTAAAACCGTGAAAGTATCAAGCGTAACTTCCATGACGGTGTCGCTTGATATATCCTTATTGTAACCGATAAAATTATTATAAATGCTGCACCGGTTCAGGGTATCAAAAACAACTACACCGCCAGAGTTTATGAGTCCTCCTGAATTATGATGGATGCTGACATCACTTAAATAAAGGCTTGCTGCATTTGACTGTAATCCGTATCCGGTATTATTATTGATATTCACATTGTTTAATGTTAAACTTGTCTCAGCTGAAGGGACGTCAATAATCACTGCATTTCCAAAATTACCGCTAACGATTACACTCTCCATAAATGCAACTGGTTCATAAAAAGGCGGCGCATAATAGAGGATAGATCCATAATTACTATGGTTGTTAATAAATGTGACATGGTTCAAGCATGGATTCCCAAACATACAGCGAAATCCTGCCGTTCCGGAATTTTGGTTGTTAATAAATGTGCAATGGTTCAAGCGCGGATTCCCTCCGTGACAATACATTCCTCCTCCACCATAATAACTTGCCGTATTATTATTCGAAATTTCAACATTTATTAACACGGGATTTGATGTCACACCGCCAACCGGACCCCCATATCCACACCCAATTCCGCCGCCACCTTCTTCTGAATGATTATTTTTAACGATCAGGTTACTTAATACAGGGGCAGCCCCCCAACAGGAAATTCCAGCACCTGAAGACTCTGAATTTCCATTTGTTATGGTAAAGCCTGAAACCACACAGGTTGTATCAACCGGACAATCAATAGAGATAACACGTCCCCAGTGACACCCATCGATTATGGTTTGAGATATATAGGAAGTATCCAGTGAAGTCATGAAAAGTGAAGACAGCGTAATATTTTTATTCAGGTATAAATTTTCCGGATAGGTTCCCGGGTCAACTAAAACGGTATCACCGTAGTTTGCTGCATCAATCCCTTCCTGGATTGTCGGGTAGTCGGCGGGCACATGGATGATTTGTGCCTCACTTGCAGCCGCTATTGCTAAACAGCCGCTAAAAAGTAATAATTTTTTCATACTTTTTATGTTTTAAATTAATGCATGGAGCATGGGGCTTGGAGCATGGAGTTTTCACTCTATTCCCCTTATATCCCTATTTCCATTTATTTCAATTTAATTCTATTTTAACCTCCATTTATTTTGTTCTAAGTTCTGAGTTTCAACCCTGAACCCAAAACCCTGAACTCTGAACTATTTATTGTTTAATTATTTTCCCCACCTCCACTATCTTTTCATCTTGCACCCTTACAAAATACACTCCCCGCGGCAGAGCGCTGATGTCAATTTGGGTTTCGGTATCTGTCAATTGCTTTTCTACTACTTTTTCCCCGTTGGCATTAAATATTGCAAGGTGAGTTACACCGGTTATTGCAGATGACGAAATGTTGATCTTGTCATTTGAAGGGTTGGGAATTATTTTAATTCCATTTCCGGTTTCGATTTCTTCTATTGTTGTCAGGCAGGCTTCCTCTACCTCCTCCGGACTGTTGCAGCCCGCTTCATTGTCATAAATTTCAATGGTTCCGGAGGGATTTGCCAGATAATCACAAACGCTTGATACTTCACACATCGATAATGAATCGTTGTGATGGATATACAAGCTATCTATCGAATTTGCCGCGATGTTGTCAATGCCCGATAAACTGGTCAATTTATCGTTATCCTCGATCCTGAGATATCCTCCGATGGAGGTTAGATTATGAAGCCCGGTCAAACTGGTCAGGGACAGATTACCGTAGTCACTATAGGGGTACTGATGCCAATAACCTATGGTTAACTCTCCTCCAATTGCAGTCAGGGCTTCCAATCCGTTTAGGCTGGTCATCAAATCGTTACCCCAGATACCCACACAATCCCCGATAGAACTCAAATTATCCAATCCCCCAAAATCTGTGAGTGCGTCGTTTTCGTACACTAAAAAATCTCCACCTATGTAAGTAATATGATGCAGGCCTTGCAGACTTATCAGGGCATCGTTGTCTCCTATCCTGAGAACACCGGGGACAGAATCGAGATTTTGCAATGCCAATAAACTTATCAGGGCTTCGTTATGCTGCAAGGAGAGATGATTAAGAGAAGTAACAGCCTCCAGCCCGGTTAAGCCCTCCAGGTTGTTGTTGCCGATTATATCAAAGTAACCGCCCACACTGTGCAGGTTGTTCAATCCTGTCAAATCTGTCAGGGCATTGTTATTGTTGATATCGAAATGTGTTCCGACAGAAAATAAATTTTCCATTCCGGTAAGACTCAACAGGATTTCATTATACGCGATTACCAGTTCGCCTTCGATATAAGTCAGGTTGTCAAGTCCTGCAAGGCTTAACAGGGCTTCATTAAGTGTAATATGAAGCTCGCCACCAATAAAAGTCAGGTTATCAAGCCCTGACAAGTTTATCAGTGAACTTGTCTGATAAATTTCCAGATCTCCCCCAACAGAATTTACAACCTGTAATCCAAAGAGGTTTATTATGTCAGGACCGGTAATGTACACCGAACCTTCTATTTCCGTACAATTGGGGAAGTTGATCTGGAAGCTGTCAATCTGTTCCTGGGTGGTGAAGGTGATGCCTTCGGGCAGGCAGCCCTGGGAGAAAAGTTGCATCTGGCAGCAAATCATTAAAGCTGAAAATAAAAGTGAAAAGTTTTTCATAATAGCCTCCTTTATTTTAAGTCATCAGTTTGCAGTGGGAAGTCTTCAAAATTTGGATAATTATCTGCAAACCTTCCATGGTTAGGGAGCGTCCCGAGTACCCGGAAAGCTCTATATGTCGCTGTTTCATAATGTAATTTTTCATATTAATCCTTAAGTTATCTATTAACTGATAGTCAAATAGCCTAATAATCCCTGAGGCAACGGACACTAATACCGTAGCCGTGGAAGTAGTCGCTCCGGTATACTTCCGGGTAGTCGTAACTGAGGAAACGGAACCACGCAAGGTAACTGTTGAACTCCGCCGATGTCCACCAGAAGCCGAAGTCGCCAATATCGTAGAAGTCTCCACCATAGCCAAAACGGCGGCCACCCGGCAGACCTGAAAAACCGAAGAGGTCGGTGCCGTTGCCATTATAATACCAACCGGTGGTGGTCTTCAGGTTCGTCCCGGCATCAAGGCCACGATCCCACCCAATGTCCCATTCCAGATCACCAATCCCATACTGGCTGTCCACCGCCCCTTCCAGCACTTTCCATTCTTCATCCGTGGGCAGGTGCCAGCCCGCCGGGCAGATGCCCTGTACACCCTGCTGGGTGTTGTACTGCATCATTTCGTCCCACTGGTAAAGGCCACCGTATATGGCGCAACTGTCTGGTTCGTTGTTGTAGCAATACCTTTCGATGGTTCCATTGTCCGATTGGTATTGGTTCCCCGGGATCATGGTCCCCACATTCAGGTTCTCCTTCAGCCAGCACTGGCTGAAGATTTGAATGGTGTTGTAAACCTGACCTTCGTATTCCACCGTAGGCGTTCCCGGGCAGGGGATATTGGTGGCAAACTGGAAGGTGTACGCCTGATTTTCTTCAGGAGCGTCAAGTATGCCGGATTGGAGTGTATCCGCATAACCGATGTAAAGCAACTCGTCGCCGGGTGTGAAAACAAAATCCTGAATATCTTTCATAGCCTTTAGTTGTGGTGAATAATCCTCACTGCCTGTGTATTCAAGGGTACTCGATGAACTTGAATGGAACCCGGACTCAAGAATCTTAATACTGCTGCTTTGTCCCTGCCAACGGGCAGTGAAGAAATAAAAATTTGCGCCTCCCGGGGTAAACCGGAAAGTATGGGTGCCTTTATCAAGAACCTTGTCAGATTGCAGGATCACCCTTCCCAGTATATCCGTGACGACCAGGCTCACCTTGTCCTTGTCAGGGACATAAAGTGAAATGGTGGTCTGATCATTCGTCGGGTTGGGATAGTTAGGGAAAACCTGGAAGCCACTTGTTGAACCTGGGCTTTCAGGGATACCCACAAAGTAAATGGAAAGCACCGAATCGGGCCAGTATAGCACCGTACTACCCCCCTGGGTACGGTTCATGACCTTGATACTGTCAGGTTGGACATAGGCTGTGCTGTTGACAGCGGTGAAGGTTAAGTTAATTATGTTTTGACCAATAGCGCCTGAAATAGCTCCAGGCACAAACAATAAAAGTAAAAATCTTGCTTTCATAATATATGATTGTATTTAGTGGTTTAATAAATCATTGTCGTAAATCTTTTTTAGTTTTCTTTCTATTCTCTATGATGTTGGTTAACTGCTCACTGAGAACTGCCAACCGGATTAAAGTTTTATAATTTTTCTCGTTTGTATTCTTTCATTAGTTTTTAAAACACAGTAATATACTCCCGCCGGTAAATCATTTGTTTTCATTTGGTATACCTGCCTGCCTTCAGATTGACATTTGTGTGAGAGCTCTTTTACCTTTTTACCTGCTGAATTATAGATTTCAATTTTTATATCGGCAGATTCCTTCGGATCATAAGTAATTGTCAACTCATTGGTAAAAGGATTGGGAAGACAAGTGAATCCTGGATATTCATCCGGGAAGTGATCCGTAATGCCGATAGCTATATTCTGGTTCTCATAGGCGCCCATTTCAATGCGTTCCCCAAAGATCCTTGGATTCCCGGCCAGGTCAACCAAAGGCAGATTCAGTCCGGTGGTATCGGGCGTTCCTGTATTGATGCAGGGGGAATCATCGGATAAAGCAAAAGCATGTTCTCCTGTTCCGGCAAACAGCGGGTTCAGGTCCATATTGCCTTCCAGCCAGTAAACCGTATCATTGTGATTGAAAGATATCTCAATTCCTTCTTCGCCCCCTTCTATATCAGAATAAAGAACGGTGACAGCTCCTGGGGATGAAAGCCAAGAATAAAAAGAAATTTCCGGATGCAATTCATTCCATAGGATAGAGTTTACTACCACGGGGTGGGATCCGTTTTTACAGCAGATGCCACCTCCTCCGTAAGTAAAATATGAGGTATCGCTGTGTGAAATGGTGACATTAATCAGATAAGGATCAGATACATTGCAGAAGATACCGAAACCCTGATGTCCGGTAATCAGGCAATTGCTTAGTACCGGGGCGGAATTCTCTAAATACAAAACTCCTCCTAATAACACGTTCGTATTGTTCAGCAGTTTAACATTTTCCATATCAGGGTTTGCATTTCTGCAAAAAAAACCACCACACCTTCCTCCAAGGCTACCCTGTATCGTCAGGTCAGAGATCCCGACCCCATTCCGGGAATTAACAATGGCCAGGATTGAATGCCCTTCTGCATCCATCGTGACACCATCCGGTGACATCCCTGAGAGGGTGATATAATCGGTCAGGTAAAGAGGGAATATTTCCCCGTTTGTTGATTGGCTGTAGTATCCATTCAGGAGAAAGATCGTTCGGGGATGAAGACTGTCGGCCTGGATTTTTGCCAATGCAATCCCGATGTTTTTCAAAGGCTCATCCATGGTTAAGCCACTGTTTGAATTGTCACCGTCTGGAGCCACAAACAGATCGGACTCTACAGGAATTATATCAACATAGCCATTTAATATATCAAAGCTGAAATTTTCGATGGGGTAGGCAAAAAATTCTGTGGGTGAAAACACTGTGAATGTGTCCACAACTATTTCATTGATTGGACAGGATGTATAGAAAAGATCGTTGCCCTTGTTAGCATGGTTTAAATAGATATTACACCGGTTTATACTGTCGAAAACTATGTTGGCCGAAGCAATACCTCCTCCGTTATTTGCCGAATTACCGGTAATCGTAACATTGGACAAATACAACATTCCACCCATAATGCCTCCACCGGTGCCCAGGCCACTATATTCGTTCATTCCCGGTTCAACGAAATTATGAATGATCCTTACATTCGTCAGGTTAACGCTCGAAGCATAACAATAAATGCCTCCTCCCAGGGTGAATCCGCCTGTTAGCGAACTCACCCAATTTCTTGAAATGGTAGTATTAATAACTACCGGATTGGAATATTCACAGTAGATTCCGCCACCACCTGCATCGGGTTGACAAGAGCCGCCTATATGATCGTTCAGTGCACTATTGTTGCAAATCAATACATCCCGGATAACGGAGCAGGAGTTCTCCAACGCTATTCCTCCGCCCCACCAAGCAGTGTTCTCGGTTACCTTCAGGCTGGTTAACCGCGGGCTGGAATTCTCACAGGATATCCCTCCTCCTTTCCATGTTTTACCGTTGGTGATCGTAAAACCGCAAAGCAATGCTGTAGAGTCCGAACCACTTGTAAACCTGACAGTACCGTATCCTCCTCCGTTGATGATTGTCTGGGAAATGTATGCAGTATCCTGTGTGATCAGAAAGAGCGACGCAACCGAAATGTTTTTGCCGTTGTAATTAATGTTCTCCACATAAATTCCGGGTTGAACAAGTATCGTATCGCCGTTCACCGCAGCATCAATAGCTGCCTGGATAGTCGGCTGGTCTGCCGGAACGTTGATGATGGCTGCATGTGAATAGCCGATTACAAGCAAAATGATCGGAAAGAAATAAAGTTTTTTCATGATGACCTCCTTATTAAGTTTGATGTTTTAAGTTCGAAGTTCAAAGTCCTGTCGCCTGAAAACTGTAAACTATTTTTAAAGTTTTATAATTTTTCTCGTTTGTATTCTTTCATTAGTTTTTAAAACACAGTAATATACTCCCGCCGGTAAATCGGTTGTTTTAATTTTGCAAACCTGCCTTCCTCCAGATTGTAATTTATGTGAAAGTTCTATTACCTCTTTACCTGCTGAATTATAGATTTCAATTCTGGTGTAAGCTGATTCGGATAAATGGTAAGTAATTGTCAACTCATCCGAAAAGGGATTGGGCGAACATAGTAATTTAAAAACCTCTGCGGGCAAAACCGGATTGATAAAAGTTGTCACATTCTGGTTTTCATAAGCGCCCATATCTATCCGTCCGCCCCTGTATCTCTGATTTCCTGCCAGGTCAAAAGCGGGTACATTCAGTCCGGTTGTGTCGGGATTCCCAGTATTAATGCAGGGAGAATCATCCGAAAGCGCATAAGGATAATCGCCGGTTACTGCAAAGAGGGGATCTTCATCCAGGTTGCCTTCCATCCAGCTGACCGAACTTAAGCCTGATAAAAAAATCCCTTCTTCACCGCCCTGGACATCAGAATAAGATATTGCTGCTGAATTCTGTCCACCATAAACTCCAACCAGGGCGATCTGCTCAACTGTGTTGTTCCAAAGAACTGAGTTGATCAATTGAACCGCTGAACCTCCACTGGCAAAAACCGCTCCGCCATGAACAGTAGCCTCGTTTTGAGCCAGGGTTGAATTATAAATGAGAGCATCGGAGTTGTTGAAAAAGATCGCTCCCCCCCTCTCAGCAGTATTGTAGATTAAATTTACGTCAAGTAAAATTGGATTTGAATCTGAAAAATAAAGCCCGCCACCTTTACCATTTTCAGTATGGTTGTCCGATATTTCAACATTCACCAGGATCGGGATGGAATTTTCAGCACAATACATCCCACCTCCAAAAGTCTCTTCTCCAAAATTTTGCCAAACATCATTTTGTGTTATTAATACCTTTTCCAGAAAAGGACAAGAGTTATCCTCACATCGCATTCCTCCCCCATATCCTCCCGATGAATTGTCTGAGATGACTACATTGTGCAATATCGGACTGGAATGTGAACAATGCATACCCCCTTGTCCACTCCCTGAAATCTGTACATTTTCCAGGATGGGATTGGAGTTGTTCGTACAAAGAATTCCACATAATCCATTATTGAACATTTCTGTATGATTAATTAAAGGTTGGGAACCATCATTACAGTGAATGCCATAGCCCATATTGAAAGATAAGGTTAAATGCTCAAGGAGCGGGCTTGAATTTATGCAACTTATCCCACAGCCCTGATTGTTTGAAATAGTTAGATTCTGTAAGCCTGCAGTACTTTCCTCAATGTAAACTGCGTTGTCACTGCCACCATTAATAGTCAAGCTGGTCAGGTGGGTTTCTATATTTTTATCCATGTAAATGACAGTGCCTTGTGCTTCTCCATCCAGTACAACCCCTTCTTCCGACTCCCCGTAAAGGCTTAAATAATTTCCCATGACTACAGGAAAGTATTCCCCGGTTGATGTTGTACTGTATGTACCATTCATAAGATGTATCGTATGGGGATTCAGGCTGTCGGTAAGAATTTTCGAAAGCGCGCAATGGATGGTTTTTAAGGGATCGTCCGCCGAAAGTCCGCTGTTTGTATTTTCGCCGGAAGGAGAAACATATAAATCTGCATTCACCTGTTCGAGCTTGCCGTGAAGAATATCAAATGAAAAATTATTGAGAGGATGGGCAAAAAATTGCGTTGGCGTTAATACCGTGAAGGTATCGACAACGATCACCGATAATGTGTCGGCAAAGAGGTCATTACCCAAGTAAGCGCTGTTCATGTAAATGTTACACCGGTTGATTTCATCGAATGAAGGGAAGGAGGATGAACAATATAACCCGCCACCCTCATTAGCGGAATTATTATTAATTGTTACCGTTTTCAGGTATGGCATTGAGTATTGAGAAAGGAAAATGCCGCCTCCGGCAGAAGCCGAATTACCCGAAATGATAACACTATCCATGGCCGGGCTTGAAAGAACGCAAAATAATCCTCCGCCACCTGATGAGGCAACATTATTCGTGATGACCACATTTTCCAATACCGGGTTGGATTGCTCGCAATAAATGCCAGCACCCTGATCAGATGAATTGTTGGCTATGGTTACATTATCCAAAATAGGATTCGAATGGTAACATCTTAATCCTCCACCGAAATTATGCCCTATCGTGCTATTTACTATAACAGGATTTGAATTGCTATCACACTGCACACCAAAATTGATATTCGCTTTTATTACACAGTTAGTAATGCTTGGGTTTGAACTGTTGACACAATGTAATCCATATCCTGCATTATTTATGAAGGTAATGCTGTCCAAAGCGGGGCTGCTGTTATCACAATACATTCCGTTCTGGTTGTTTGCCAGCGTCACACCCGACATATCCGGTTCACTGTTGACGATGGAAATGCCCTTATCACTGGCGCCTGAAATGGTCATATCAGACAGGCTGGTCTCTGTATTTTGATCTATGATAATTACACTGTTTTGATTTTCGGCATCCAATACAACGCCTGCTTCCGACTCCCCGTCAAGGCTCAAATAATTTCCCATGACTATTGGAAGGAGTTCCCCGTTTTGTGTTGGGCCGTATGTGCCATTCAAAAGGTGTATAGTGTGGGGGTTCAGGCTGTCAGTAAGAATTTTCGACAGCGCACAATGGATGGTTTTTAAAGGATCACTTGCCGTCAGTCCGCTGTTTGTATTGTCCCCGGACGGAGAGACGTACAAATCTGCATTCACCTGTTCGGTTTTACCATGCAGAATATCAAATGAAAAATTAACCAGGGGAAAGGCATGAAATTGCATTGGAGTTAATACCGTGAAGGTATCAAGGACTACCTGGATTACCGTATCGGAATAAAGGTCATTGCCCCGAAAAGCCATGTTGAAATAGATATCTGATCTGTTGATACTGTCGAACACAGGAGCAGAAGAGGCACAATATAAACCACCGCCATCGGAACTGGCAGTATTTTCCGCTATCGTTGCATTCATGAGAACCGGAAAGGAATGATCGCAATAGATTCCACCTCCTGATCCTTTTGCTGAATTGTTTGCAACAACAACGTTAATGAGTGATGGACAGGAGCCCTCACACACATACATCCCCCCGCCATGATCCTGATTATCAAATGGCATGAAAGATGCAGTTTTATTATTCGTGACTGAAGCATCATGGATTTCAGGGCAGGAACCCTCACAATAAATTCCGCCTCCAAAAGCATAGCTATAGCTGAACCAACTGGGATTGTCATTGCCGGAGTATGCAATATTACCGTCGATCATTACATCGTGTAACACAGGATTGGATCCGTTAACACAACTCATCCCACCGCCGTATGAATCAAAATAAACCCACCACAGAGGATTAATATCCGGGTTGGAAATGTTATTCGAGATAATAACATTGTTCAATACCGGACTGGAATTGTCACAGAATATACCGCCGCCGGACTCAGCAGTATTGTAACAGATGGACACATCCTGCATCGATATATCGGAATTCCTGCAGGAAATCCCTCCACCGCAATCAAGCCCTGCTACCGAACCAGGGATCGCCGAGTTGCCGGTAATTCTGACATTTTGCAGCGAAAGGCTTGAATTTTCACAATAAATCCCTCCGCCTTCCCTTGAATAACCATTCCAGTAATGGGTGTTATTACCAGAAATGATAAGATGAGAAAGAGAAGGGCTTGCACTGATGCAGTTTATCCCTCCTCCACGGTAATTGTATCCATTGGTAAGTGTAAATCCGGACAACACAGCCGTTGAATCTTCCCCGTTCACAAAAGAAACAACGCTGCTGCACGCGTTGCCACTGCCAAAAATGATTGTTTGAGAAATGTAACCGGTATCTTGTAAGATTAGAAATAATGAAGCAACAGTAATATTTTTCCCCTGATAGTTGATGTTTTCAAGATAAGTTCCTGGATGGACCAGCACTGTATCACCATTCACCGCTGCATTAATTCCAGACTGAATGGTCGACTGGTCTGCCGGAACGTTGATAATGGTTGCATGCGAATAGCCGATTGCAAGCAAAATGATCGGAAAGAAATAAAGTTTTTTCATGATGACCTCTTTTTTTTTATATTGCTTGCTACTGGTAACTGGTCGCTGGTCAATTCTGCCATCCGCAAGAAACTAATGACCAGCAGCCAGAAGCTAGTAACAGTCATTTATTGTTTCACAAACTTCGTTACCTCCACCATCTTTTCATTTTGCACCCTCACGAAATAAATCCCCTTCGGCAGGGTGGTGATGTCAATTTGGGTTTCGTTATCAGTTAGCTGACGTTCTAATACTTTCTCCCCGGTTACATTGAAAATTGAAAGGAGCAAATTTCCGGTTAGGCCAGATGACGAAATAGTTATTTTATTGTGGGCTGGATTGGGATAAAAGTTGAGCGTATTTACATTGATATCTTTTACCTCTGGTTCAGCAGTATAAATATCGAAAAAGTTCAGGATGCGATGCAATAACTCCTCCCTCGTATTGGGGTAATCGCCATCGGTAAGTTTGGACAAGGCATAGGAAAAGCAAAATGTACGGCGGCCATTGGCAACACTTTGCTGAACAGCCACATTCCCATAATTATCTTCGATAAATGCAGTAATCCCATTAGCCGATGGCCAATATCTATCAATCCATGCATTGGACACCTGGGTATTGCTTGTAAAGACCATGCCATTGGTAATTGCAGCTGCCGGACCTGCAAGGCTATTGATCGGATTATTTTCTGTACCATCAGCAGCGCTGGCAAGCCCTAACAAATTAAGTAATTGTGTATTGGCCACCTGGTCGTAGCCCAAGGCATCGCCGCCTTCAAGGTAAACGTACCCCCCGTCCACAAGATAATCAATGAGGGTGAGTGACATCTTTTCGTCTAAAAGCGTATAGCCTGAACCATAATTACCATAGGAGAGAAAAACAGCTGATAATCCTTTCAGGCTTTCCGGCAAAATGTTTCGATAAGCAACGGTATAGGCATTCTCCTGCAGATAATCCCTTATAAAAGCACCACTGTAATCGTTACCATAAGGATCACCTTCATATACCAGGTAACCGTAATTAATGGTTATCAGGTCTTCCAAAATCAGCGTGTCGGATTTAAATCCATTTGACGTAATCAGTTTAACATCATAGGATGTTGAATCATAATAGGTCCATACCGGATTCTGATCATCTGAGTCAATGATACCATCGTTATTGAAATCCCACTGCCATGAAGTAACAGGGTAGGCCGGATCACTAATGGAAATATCGGTAAAGTGGACTTCCAGGGGTGGCGCACCTACGGTTTTATCAGTGGTAAAATTTGAGAGAAGGTAACCCTGAGGCAAACTGTAGCCGAAGAAATCCAGAACCTTTAATAGCACATTATACCTCGAGCTCTCGCCATCCCTGTCGTGCAGTTCGGCCAGTGAATAACTTAGATAAAAAGCCTTATGGTCGTATGTAGCTGCTCCGTCATTCATGATGGAAACATTTCCAAAATTGTTTTCATAGAAGGGTATGATGGCTCCTGATACCGGAAATAATTTATCAATACGCCAGTTGAACAATTGATCAGATTTATTAAATGACATTCCATCCATTGGGGAATTTTCAACCCCTGAAAGCGTATCGATTGGGTTTTGGATAGCAGAGAATTGAATCGATTCAACACCAAATAATTGCTTCATTTCATTTAGGTTTTGATAACCGCCATTGGCAATTCTAAAAAACATGCCGCCCATTTCAACGTAAAGATTTCCCCCGCTTTCAAGGAATTCCTGAACAATAAGGGAATGGCCTTCCGTAAACAGGGTACCATGATTTAATGATTGCCCGAAATTTCCATGCGACAGGAAAACCGTTTCAAATCCAAGCAATGTAGCAGGATATGAATTATAGTAAGTATAGTCAAAGCCAAGATGATCAAGAAACCCGGTAATGAATGTACCACTATAATCCCGGGTATCACTTTCACCTTCATAAACAAATATTCCGGAAGGAGCCACCAAAATTTCAAAATCAATCTCCTGCCCCATGGTAATGGGTATGCCCGCTTCGAAATGTAGTGTAAGTTCAGCGAAATGACTTTGGGCATTTAATCCAACCTGTATCTGCAATTGATCATTAATGCTGAATAAAGAATCAGGAGGAACGTTTACGGTGCAGGCTCCATTGATGATGGTAATATCGGAATCTTCCGAAGTAACGGAAACATTCACATTTTCAGCGCCATAGCACTGCATGTAATTGTAAAGGTCGAAACTCATTGTGACCGATTCCCCCGGTTCATTGATGTTATTTCCATTGGCATCTTCGCCAGAGGATGAAATGAGCTCCAGTTTTAAAAAGGGAAGCACATTCTCCTCAGT
>Ga0105090_10001067_pt1 | contig 14499 bp, 11 predicted proteins | sample PPLLak3March2015_FD_79110 | JGI IMG/M metagenome (GOLD analysis project Ga0105090, IMG submission 79110) | Freshwater sediment microbial communities from Prairie Pothole Lake near Jamestown, North Dakota, USA - PPLs Lake P7 Core (1) Depth... | ecosystem: Environmental > Aquatic > Freshwater >... | reverse complement strand
GACGAGTTCTTCGGCACGCCGGCCGCGGAGGACGCGGTCCGCCAGAAAGTCGCGGCGCTGTTCCCGGCGCACGAGGTGGAGGACTTCACGCGGCTCTTCTACGGCCGCATCCAGCGGTGGCGCGAAGTCGAAGGCGGTGCGCGATGAGACGCGACGCCTGGGAGTGGCACACGCACCGGCTGCCCGGTCGCGCGCGTGTCGTGCGCTGGGGCCACTGGGGTCGGCCGCTGCTGCTCTTCCCGACCGCCGGAGGCGACTGCGAGGAAGCCGAGCGGCAGGGGCTCATCGGCACGCTGTCCGGGCTCATCGACGCCGGCCGCCTCAAGGTGTACTCGATCGACAGCGTCGCCGGCCAGCACTGGATCTCGAAGCAGCACTCGCCCGAGTACTGCTCGCGCGTCCAGAACCTCTACGACGCCTTCGTCCGCGAGGAAGTGGTACCGCTGATCCGCAGCGACTGCGCCTCCCACGACGTGGGGATACTCGCGGCCGGCGCGTCGATCGGCGCGTTCAACGCGCTCGCGGTGCTGTGCCGGCACCCGGATGCGTTCCACTGGGCGCTCGGCATGAGCGGCACCTACGAGCTCACGCACTACCTGCACGGCCGCTGGAACGAGGATTTCTACTACTCTTCGCCGCTGCACTTCCTGCCGGGCCTCGGCGAAGGCTGGCAGCTCGACACGCTGCGGCAGCGGTTCGCGCTGCTCGCGACCGGATCCGGTCGATGGGAAGATCCGGGCGAGTCGTGGCGGCTCGCGGACGTGCTCGGCGCCAAGGGGATCCCGAATCGGGTCGACGACTGGGGCCCTGGCGTCGATCACGACTGGCCGACGTGGCACCGGATGCTGCCCCAGTACCTCGCCGGGGTGACCTGAGCGCGCGGATCAGCGCGCGCGGAACCGGGCCGCGCGCTTCTCGCGGAAGGCGGTGACGCCCTCGAGGAAGTCCGGCGTGTCGCCGAGCCGGCCTTGAGCGTCCGCCTCGCGTTCCAGCTGTTCCGCGAACGAGGCGGAACCCGCCGCCGCAGTGAGCTGGCGCACGGCGAGGAACGCCTCGCGCGGTCCCTCGGAAAGCGTGCGCGCGAGCTGGAGCGCGCGCTCCGGCAGCGCGTCGTCCTCGACGCACTCGGCGACGAGCCCGATGCGTGCCGCCTCCTCGCCCGTGATCGGCGTGCCGGTGAGCGCCGCGTGCCGCGCGCGCGCCTCGCCCAGCCGCCGCGTGTAGAAGTAGGTCGCGCCCATGTCGGGGGCGAGACCGAGCTTGGGCGCGAAGACGAGCGCGAGCGATGCCGAGCGAGCCGCGACCGTGACGTCGCCCATCAGCGCGAGCGAGACGCCCGCGCCCGCCGCGACGCCATTCAGCGCCACGACGAGCGGCACCGGCAGCGAGGTCCACAGCAGCGCGACGGGGTGGTACTCGGCGCGGAGGCGCGACGCGAGGAACTGGCCCATCGACTGGCCGGGGGCCGGAAACGAACTCGGATCCGTGAGATCCGCGCCCGCGCAGAAGCCACGCCCCGTGCCGGTGAGCAGCACGGCGCGCACCTCGCGGTCGCGCTGGATCGCCTCGGCACAGTCGCGCAGGTCGCGCAGCAGCCCGAGCGAGAGGCTGTTCAGCTTCGCCGGCCGGTTGAGCTCGACCTTGAGCACGCCGTCGATCCGTTCGCAAGCCAGGTTCTCGAACTTCATCCTCGATTCCTCATTTTCGATCCGCGCTATCATCTCATGGAGAGGCTGGGCGACAGGGACTTCGAGGGACGGCAATGATCGTGAAATTCTCGACCAAGGCGGGTGCCCTGGTGATGCACGGCGACGTCGCCGTGGCCATGCTCAAGGCATTGGGACACTCCGGGACGGTGCCGGGCGCGATCCTCGCGGCGGACCTGCCCGCGGCACTCGCGAGCCTGCAGCGCGCGCTCGACGCCGGCGGCCTGGAGGCCGCCGCCCCCCCTGAGCCCTGGGATGAGGACGACCAGCGGGACGACGAGAGGGAAGCCGCACCCCGGGTCTCGATGCGCATGCGGGCGGTGCCGCTCCTGGACATGATCCAGACGGCGATCGCCCGGGGGTCCGACCTCATGTGGGAGCAGGGCTGAGGCCGTGGCGCGACTGGCGGCCGCGCTGGTGCTGCCGGCCCTCGCGCTGCTGCTCCTCGCCGCCCACTTCTTCCGCGCGGGTTTGACCTGGCTGTCGGCGGCGTGCGTGGCCGTTGCCGGGCTGCTCTTCGTGCGGACCCCCTGGGCCGCGCACGTGCTGACGGCCGCGCTTGCGGCGGGGACCGTCGAATGGCTGCGCACCGCCTGGGTATTCGCGGCAGCGCGGGCCGCGGCCGGACAGCCGTACGGGCGGCTCCTCGTGATCCTCGGGACAGTGGCTCTCGTCACGGCAGTCGCCGCGGTACTGCTCGGTCGCCCGACCGCGCGCCGCCACTTCCGGCGCAGTTAGCCGTCGGACACCGGCCCGGCCGGAATCCGCGGGCCCGCCCCGCCCGAATGCCCGGGATTCGGAACCTGGCCGGGTTCCGCTAGTCTTAGCGTCTTCCCCGCGAGCTTCGGCCCGCGACCCCTCCTGAGGAGACCCATGTCCTTGCGCAGCCTGATTGCCGGAGCCGGCCTCGCCGCCACCCTCGCCGCCCATCCCGCGCACGCCGCAGAGCCGGCGCCCGCGCCGAACCCGCTCCTCGCGCCGTGGACCGGGCCCTATGGCGGCATTCCGCCGTTCGACCGTGTCCGCACCGAGCACCTGGCGCCGGCACTCGAGGCCGCGATGGCCGAGAACCTGGCCGAGGTCGACCGCATCGCCGCGAATCCCGAGCCGCCGACGTTCGAGAACACCATCGCCGCGATGGAACGCACGGGCCGCATGCTCGACCGCGTGCACACGGTGTACGCCATCTACGGCGGGACGCTGAACGACGAGGCGGTGCAGGCCGTCGAGCGCGAGATGGAACCGAAGCTTGCCGCCTTCGGCGACCGCATCACGCAGAACGCGAAGCTCTTCGACCGCATCGCCAGGGTCTACGAGACGCGCGCGGACTCGGGCCTCACGCCCGAGCAGCAGCGGCTCACGTGGCTCCGTTACACGAACTTCGTCCGCGCGGGCGCGAAGCTCGACGAGCCGTCGAAGCAGCGCGTCGCGGCAATCAACCAGGAACTCGCCGGGCTCTACACGGCCTTTTCCCAGAACGTCCTCAAGGACGAGAACGAAGGCGTGATCTTCATCGAGTCCGAGGCCGCGCTCGCGGGCCTGCCGCAGGGCGTCCGCGACGGCATGGCGCAGGCCGCGGAGGCGCGTGGCAGGAAGGGCCAGTGGGCCGTCGCCAACACGCGTTCGAGCATCGAGCCGTTCCTGACCTACGCCGAGGACCGCGCGCTGCGTGAGCAGGCGTGGCGCATGTTCGTGAGCCGCGGCGACAACGGCGGTGCGACGGACAACAACGCGACGATCACCCGCATCCTCGCGCTGCGCGCCGAGCGGGCGAAGCTGCTCGGCTACCCGACGCACGCCCACTGGCGCCTCGAGAACTCGATGGCGAAGAACCCCGAGCGCGCGACGGAGCTCATGGAGGCCGTCTGGATGCCCGCGGTCGCGCGGGTGCACGAGGAGGTCGCCGACATGCAGAAGATCGCCGACGCCGAGAAGGCCGGCATCACGATCGAGCCGTGGGACTACCGCTACTACGCGGAGAAGGTCCGCAAGGCCAAGTACGACCTCGACGAGACCGAGATCACGCCCTACATGCAGCTCGAGAACCTTCGCGAGGGCATGTTCTACATGGCCCGCGAGCTGTTCGGCTTCCACTTCAAGCCGGTCGATCCGGCACAGGTGCCCGTCTACCACCCCGACGTGCGCGTCTGGGAGGTCAACGACCCGAAGGGCAACCTCGTCGGGCTCTGGTATTTCGACCCCTACGCCCGCCAGGGCAAGCGGTCGGGCGCGTGGATGAGCGCGTATCGCAGCCAGGAGCGCTTCGACGGCGACGTGCGCACGATCGTTTCGAACAACTCGAACTTCGTGAAGGGCAAGCCCGGCGAGCCGGTGCTCGTGAGCTGGGAAGACGCGGTGGTGCTGTTCCACGAGTTCGGCCACGCGCTGCACGGGCTCGCGTCGAACGTGAACTATCCTTCGGTGTCCGGCACGAGAGTGCCGAGGGACTACGTCGAATTCCCGTCGCAGCTCCTCGAGCACTGGCTGCCGACGCCCGAGATCCTCAACCGCTACGCGCTCCACTACCAGACCGGGAAGCCGATCCCGAAGGAGCTCGTCGCGAAGATCGAGGCGGCCGGGAAGTTCAACGAGGGCTTCCGCACCGTGGAGTACCTCTCGAGCGCGCTCGTGGACATGAAGCTGCACACCGCGGAGGCGAAGGCGATCGATCCGGACAAATTCGAGCGCGAGACGCTCGCGGCGCTCGGCATGCCGTCCGAGATCGTGATGCGGCACCGCACGCCGCAGTTCAACCACATCTTCTCCGGCGACGGCTACTCGGCGGGCTACTACAGCTACCTGTGGTCCGACACGCTCACCGCGGACGCGTGGGAAGCCTTCACGGAAGCGGGCGGCCCCTGGGACAAGGCCGTCGCGAAGCGCCTGATCGACCACGTGTTCTCGGTCGGCAACACGACCGACCCTGCCGACGGCTATCGGCAGTTCCGCGGACGCGACCCGGGCATCGACGCGCTGATGCGCAAGCGCGGCTTCCCGGTGCCGCAGGCCCCGGCAGCGGCACCCGCGGCCTCGAAGTAGGTCAACCGGCGAGTCCGGCCTGGTCCAGCAGGAACGCGTACGCCTCGGCGAGTTCGCGGTACTGCTGGAACCGGCCGGACCGGCCGCCGTGGCCGGCCTCCATGTGCGTCCGCAGCAGCAGCGGCGCGCGGTTCGTGCGCAGCCGCCGCAGCCGCGCGACCCACTTCGCCGGCTCGAAATACTGCACCTGGCTGTCCCAGAGCCCGGTCGTGACGAGCATCGCGGGATAGTCCTGCGGCACGACGTTGTCGTAGGGCGAATACGAGCGGAGATACTCGTAGCACGCGCGCTCGACCGGGTTGCCCCACTCGTCGTACTCGTTGGTCGTGAGCGGAATGCTCTCGTCGAGCATCGTCGTGAGCACGTCGACGAACGGCACGTCCGCGAGGATCGCCCGGTAGTCCCGCGGCGCCACGTTCGCGATCACGCCCATCAGCAGCCCGCCCGCGCTGCCGCCGCTCGCGAAGACCCGCTGCGGATCGGCATAGCCTTCCTGCACGAGGAAGCGAGTGACGTCGACGAAGTCGTTGAAGGTATTCCACTTCTGGACCAGGCGTCCGGCGTCGTACCAGCGCCGGCCGAGTTCCTGGCCGCCGCGCACCTGCGCGATCGCGTACACGAACCCGCGGTCGAGCAGCGAGAGCCGCGCCGAACCGAACGCGGGATCGATCGAGATTCCGTAGGCGCCGTAGCCGTACTGCAGCAGCGGCGCCGTACCATCGCGGCGGAACCCCTTGCGATAGACGATCGCCACCGGGATGAGCTCGCCGTCGCGCGCCGGCACCCGCCGGTACTCAGTCGCGTAGTTCGACGGGTCGAAGTCGCCGAGCACCGGCTCGCGCTTGAGCAGCGTGCGGTGTCCGGACGCGACGTCGTAGTCGTAGGTCGTGACGGGAGTCGTGAGCGACGTGTACGTGTAGCGCACGACGCCGGTGTCGATCTCCTCGTTGTCGCCGAGCGCTGCGAGGTATGCAGGCTCGTCGGCCTCGAGCGTGTAGTCCGTGGAGCCGTTCCACGGCCTGATGCGCACGCGACGCAGCCCCTCCGAGCGCTCCTCGACGGCAAGGAACCCGCGGAACACGCTGAAGCCGTGCACGAAGGCGTCGCCGCGGTGCGGGACGAGGTCGCGCCAGGCGCTGCGGTCGGCGACGCGGTCCGCCTCGATCTCGACCACGCGGAAGTTCGGAGCCTGCCAGTTGGTCCGCAGGATCCAGCGGCCCTCGAAGTGATCCGCCTGGTACTCGTGGTCGCGCTCGCGGGACACGAGCACGCGGAACGACAGCAGGGGATCGAGCGCGTCCGCGACGCGCTGCTCGCTCGAGACGGTGTTCTCGCAGTGGATGTAGACGTAGCGGCCGTCCTTGGTCGTGCCGACGTCGACGTAGTAGCTGTCGTCCGTTTCCTCGTACACGAGCTCGTCGGTCGAGGGGTCGGTGCCGAGCACGTGCCGGCGCACGCGCTGCCCGAGCAGCGTCTGGGGGTCCTTCTCGATGTAGAGGACCGAGCGACCGTCGCCGCTCCACGCCGTCGCGGCCTCGGCGTTCGGTATCGCGTCGTCGAGCACGCGGCCGGTCGCGAGGTCGCGGAACCTGAGCGTGTACTGGCGACGCCCGACTGCGTCCTCGGCGTAGACGAGCAACTGTTCGTCCGGGCTCACCTCGAAGGCGCCGATGCGGTAGAAGGCCGAGCCGCGCGCCAGTTCGACGACGTCGAGCAGCACCTGCTCGGGCGCGTCGAGCATTCCCTTGCGGCGCGCGTACACGGGATACTCCTGCCCCGCTTCGTAGCGCCGGTAGTACCAGTAGCCGCGCTCGCGGTACGGAACCGACGCGTCGTCCTGCTTGATGCGCCCGACGATCTCGGCATAGAGCCGCTCCTCGAGCGGCTTGACGCGCGCGAGCATCGCGTCGGTGTAGGCGTTCTCGGCCGCGAGGTACCGCAGCACGTCGGGCGCGGTCCGGGTGTCGTCCCGGAGCCAGTAGTATTCGTCGATGCGCGTGCCGTGCGGCGAGGCCACGGCGTGCGGCCGGACGGGCGCGGCCGGCGCTTCGGGTATGGCGACAGCCTCGGCCGACGGGCGTACGATCGCTTCCACGCGGCGCTCAGGCCGCCCCGGCGCCCACGCGCACCGGGTACGTGGGCCGCGTGCCCGGCGCCTGGTAGTACGGCATCATCGCCGGCACGAGCGCGCCCAGTCGCTGCTGGCGCTCGGCGTCGCCCGGGTGCGTGCTGAGGAACGCGGGCGGGGCCTTGCCGCCGCCCGCCATCGCCATCTTCTGCCACAGCGTGACCGCGGCGCGGGGATCGTAGCCCGCCCGGGCCGCGAGCTCGATGCCGATGCGGTCGGCCTCGGACTCCGAGGTACGGCTGTTGGGCAGCTGCACCGCCACCTGCGCCGCCGTCGCGGCGATCGCCATCGTCTGCATCGGCTGGTCCGACAGTATGCCGGCGGCGAGCACGCCCGCCTGGCTCGCCATCGCGACCGACATGCGCTCGGCGGTGTGGTTCGCGAGCGCGTGCGCGATCTCGTGCCCGAGCACCTGGGCCAGCTCGTCGTCGGTCGGGTCGATCTTGAGCAGCAGCCCGGTGTAGATCGCCATGCGACCACCGGCCATGCACCAGGCGTTGACGTTCTTCGGGTCGTCAATGACCTGGACGCTCCATTCCCAGCCCGCGGAGTCGGGCCGCATCTTCACGGCCTGCGCGACGAGTCGCCCGGTGATGACCTTGACGCGATTCACGACGCGCGGGTCGGTGACGAGCTTGCCGGCCTGCTTGTACTTGCCCATTTCCTGGACGTAGGCCTGCCGGGAAGCACTGATCGCCTGTTCCTCGGACACGAGCATGAGTTGCTTGCGACCCGTCGGGCTGGTGGCGCAGGCAGTGGCCACGACCGCCGTGGCGAGGAGGATCGTCAGCTTGCGGAGCATTGCGGCGTACCTGCCAGGGAGTCCAATGAAGCGGAGCAGCATGATGCCGTGGCCGGTTAAGCTACGGCAACGAGCAGGCAGCGGGGCGGGACGTAGGACGATGACGGAAGTGGAACGGCGCCGGGTGCGGGTCGGGGATCTCGACGTGCACGTGGAGCTGATGGGTCGCGGGGATCCGGTGCTCCTGCTGCACGGGTTCCCCGATACCCTGAGGCTGTGGCGCAGCGTGGCGCCGCGGCTCGCTGCGGCCGGGTACCGCACCATCGCGCCGGACCTTAGGGGATACGGCGAGACGGGAGCCCCGGCCTCGCGCTCGGCCTACCGGATCGAGCGCATGGTCGACGATGCCACCGGCCTGCTGCGCGTCCTCGGCATCGACGAACCGGTACACGTCATGGGGCACGACTGGGGCGCCGCGCTCGCCTGGGTCTTCGCGACGCTGCGGCCGGCTTCAGTCCGCTCCGCCGTGGCGATCTCGGTCGGCCATCCGAGCGAGTACGTGCTGGCCGGCTTTGAGCAGAGGGTGAAGGGCCTGTACGTGCTCGGGTTCCAGTTCCCAAGCCTCACGGAGCACTGGCTGTCCCGCAACGACTACGCGAACCTGCGGCACTGGCTGCGCAGCCATCCGGACCCCGACGAGTGCGTGAGTAAAGTGGCGCGCCCGGGACGCCTGACGGCCGGGCTCAACTGGTACCGCGCGAATCTCGGGAAGGTGCTCGTGGGACGCTGGCCACCCTGTCGCGTGCCCGTGCTCGGCATCTGGAGCACCGACGACGACTTTCTCGCCGAGGACCAGATGCAGCGGTCCGCGCGGCGCATGGCGGCGGCGTGGCGCTACGAGCGGATCGACGGCGCGGGGCACTGGCTGCCGCTCGAGCGGCCGGAGCAGATCGCGGCGCTGGCGATGGAGTGGTTCGAGAGGTGCCGGGTTTAAGTTCCTTAAGTTCCCGGGGCGGCACTGTCGCCCCGGGAACTTAAGGAACTTAAACCCGGCACCTCCGTGCACGCCTCAGCTCGTCGCCGACGTATTCGTAGAGCGACGACAGCAGGCCCCGGCCGAGTTCCGGGGAGCGGCCTCCCGCGAGCCTGAAGATCTGGCAGTAATACCAGGCCTGCGCGCCGAACGTATTAAGCATCCTGGCGGCGACGAGCGGGCTCGTCGGCGAACGCCAGCCGCGCGCGGCGAACTTTAGCCCCTCCTCCGCCCGCGGCGCCGCGTCGGTTTCGCGCGCCAGCAACCGCCGCACGAACGTCGGGTCGACGACCAGCGGTCGCCCGAGCCCGATGACGTCGCAGTCGCCGCCGTCGAGGGCAGCCTCCATGCCCGCGCGCGACCGGAATCCGCCGGTGACCATCAGCGGCATCCGCGCGACCTTGCGGATGGCTCCGGCATAGTCGAGGAAATAGGCCTCGCGAGCACGCGTGCTCGCCCGCAGCGGAACGGCATCCTCCGGCCGACCCTCCGCACCGACGAGTCGCGGCTGCTCGTACGTTCCGCCCGAAACCTCGAGCGCGTCGATCGATTCCGCATTGAGCCACTGCACGACCTGGAGGCAGTCCTCGTGGCTGAAGCCGCCCTTGCGGAAGTCGTCCGAATTGAGCTTCACCGCCACCGGAAAATCCGTACCGACCGCCCTGCGCACGGCCCGGACGATCTCCAGCAGGAAGCGGGCACGGTTCTCGAGCGAGCCACCCCAGGCGTCGGCGCGCCGATTCGTCACGGGCGAGAGGAACGAACTCACGAGATAGCCGTGCGCGCCGTGAACCTGAACGCCCGTGAAACCGGCCTCCCGGGCCAGCGTCGCGGCGGCGGCGAACCGGCCGATGAAGTCGAGGATCTCCGCCTCGGTGACGGCGCGGGGCGTCGCGAAGTTCCCGAGCAGATCGAGTTTCACCGGCGACGGAGCGAGCGGCTCCCGGGTCACGTACCAGGGCGACTGCCGCCCCGCGTGGGAGATCTGCATCCACAGCTGGTTGCCAGCCACCGTCCCGGAGCGTGCCCACCTCGCCAGGCGATCACGGGCCTCCCGCGAGACGGTCTCGGGCCGCGTCGGGTCGAGCGCCACGTTGCCGGGACGCTCGAGGTCCCCGCCGTCGATCTGTACGTTGCCCGTGAGGAGCAGGCCGGCCCCGCCCTCGCTCCAGGTGCGATAGAGGCGTTCGTGCGCCGCCGTCGCCCGAAGGTATTCGTCGGCGACACCTTCGGTCATCGCCGCCTTGTAGATGCGGTTCGGGAGTTCGACGCCGCAGGGCAGCCGGAACGGCTGCGCCAGGGGATCCGGGGTGCCGGGTTTAAGTTCCGAAAGTTTCGCAGGCGCGCCCGCGAAACTTTCGGAACTTAAACCCGGCACCCGCCCTCCGCTCAAGCGTGCGCGGCCTTCGGCTTGTCCGTGCGGAACTGGTCGTCGCGGACGAAGTAGGCGGCCAGCGCGGGCGCCAGCAGGATCGCGCCGAACACGTTCACGAGGAACATGAACGCGAGCAGGATGCCCATGTCGGCCTGGAACTTGAGCGCCGAGAAATACCACGTGCCGACCGAGATCGTCATCGTGATCGCCGTGAACAGCGACGCCGTGCCGCGCTGCTTGAGCGCCTCCACGTACGCGTCCCTGAGCGACATGCCGTGCTGCATCTCGTGCTTCATGCGCTCGAACAAGTAGATGCCGTAGTCGACGCCGACGCCGACGCCGAGCGCCACCACCGGCAGCGTGTTCACCTTCAGGCCGATGCCGAGCATCGCCATGAGCGCGTTGCACAGCACCGTCACGAGCGCGAGCGGGAGGATCACGCACAGCGTGAGCCGCAGCGACCGGAACGTCAGCATGCAGAGCACCGCGACCGAGAAGAACAGCGCCAGGTTCACCCACTTGTCCGCGGCGTGCACCGCCTCGTTGGTGGCGGCCATCACGCCGACGTTGCCGCTCGCGAGCTGGAACGTCACGCGGTCCGTGTCGCCGCCCGCTTCCTTGAACGCCTTGATCTGCTCGACGATGTGGGAAATCGTCGTCGCCTGGTGGTCGACCGTGTAGATGTTGATCGGGATCGCCGTGCAGCGCGAGTCCATGAACTCGGTGCCGAGGCGGGTCGCGTACCCCACGCCCTGCGCGATCTGCGCACGCGACTCGGGCAGCATGCGCCAGCGCGAGTACGTCTCGGCGAACATCTGCGTCATGTTCTGCACGAAGCCCGCGAGGCTGCGCACCGTCGCGACGCCCTCGACCTGCCGCATCTGGAACTCGAAGTCCTCGATCTTCTCCATGACCGCGCGGTCGACGCAGGGCGAGTCCTCGTCGTCGAGCGCCTTCGCCACGGCGATCACCTGCAGGTTGTCGACGCCGATCGCGAAGTGGCTCGTGATCATCTCGACGTCCTGGTTGTAGCGCGCGTCGGGCTGCAGCTCCGGCACGCCCTTGCCGAGGTCTCCGATGTGCAGGTGCCGCGCCTGCGAGATGCCGAAGGCGAGCAGCACGAGGCCGACCAGGATCGCGATCCAGGCCGTCTGCTTCGTCGCGAGCGGGCCGAGCTTCTCCCACAGCCAGTCGCCCGCGGTCTCCTTGCCGGAGAGCTTCTTGGCGGCCTCGGGCGGGACCTTGTAGTAGGACATCAGGATCGGCAGCAGCACCTTGTTGGTGATGATCATCACCGTCACGCCGATGGTCGCCGTGTAGGCGAGCTCGCGCACGATCTCGATGTCGACGAACGCGATCACCATGAAGCCGAACGCGTTCGCGAGCAGCGCCGTCGCGCCCGGGATGAAGAGCTTCTGGAACGAGTGCGTCGAGGCGGTGACGCCGTCGGCGCCGTGCAGCGTCTCGAGCTTCCATGCGTTCGTCATCTGCACGGCGTGCGAGACCGCGATCGAGAAGATCAGGAACGGCACGAGGATCGACATCGGGTCGAGGCCGAGCCCGAACACAGGCAGCAGGCCGAGCAGCCAGATCACCGGCACGATCGCGCAGATGAGCGCGAGCGCGGTGAGCACCAGGGAGCCCGAGTACCAGTAGAGAAGGATCGCGGTCACGATGAACGCGACGCCGAAGAACACGAGCACGCCGGCCGCGCCCTCGGCGATGTCGCCCATCGCCTTGGCGAAGCCGATGATATGGACCGTCGTGCCGTCCTTCTCGTACTTGGCCCGGATCTCCTCGAGCTTCTTCGCCACCTCCTGCAGGTCGAGGCGCTGGCCCGTCTCCGGGTCGTTCTCCTGCAGCGTGGCGACGATCATCGCCGCGGTCTGGTCGTTCGCGACGATGCGGCCGATCCAGTCCGACTTGAGCAGGTTCTCGCGCACCTGCGTGAGCTGCTCGGGCGTGCCCGCGAAATCCGCCGAAACGATGTTGCCGCCGCGGAAGCCGTCCTCGACGACCTCGTTGTAGCGCACGTTCGGCGTGAAGAGCGAGGTGACCGAACTGCGCTCGACGCCCTTCAGATAGAAGACCTCCTCCGTCACCTGGCGGAGCTGGCCCATGAACTCCTTCTCGAAGATCGTGCCGTTCTCGTTCCGCAGGGCCACGAGCACCTTGTTGGCGCCGCCGAAGTCCTGCTGGAACTCGAGGAACGTCGCCATGTACGGGTGGTTGAGCGGGATCATCTTGGTGAAGCCCGCCTGCACCCTGAGCTGGCTCGCCATGATGCCGAGCACGATCGTGATCAGGATGTTGAGGATCAGCAGCCAGCGGCGGTTGGCGAAGATCCAGCGCGCGACGCGGCCGATCCAGTCGCGCTGGAACTCCACACGCTCGATGTCCTGATCGCCGCCCGCGGCGGTATTGCTTTGGTTTGCCATGGTATGCCTGCCCTGCTGAGCCGCGACGGACTACTTGGTGACGAGTTGCGACGGGTCGAGGAAGCCGGCCCCCTGCTCGCCGACCACGACGAGCCCCGCGGCCGTGTCGACGACGCCCGAGTAGCCGCGCCCCTCGGGCGACCACTTGACGTCGAACGTCTGGCCATTGTCCCGGCTCTCGGCGACGAGTCCCGCGTTGCCGACCAGCAGGATGCGCCCGTCCGCCAGCACGCGGCCGGCGTTGAGCGACGCGGTCGTGGCGATCTCGACCGGCTGCCAGGTGGTGCCGCCGTCGGCCGAGCGGTAGATGTTTCCGCGCATGCCGTAAAGGATGATCGAGCCGTCCCGTGCCACGAGCGCGCCGAAGAAGGAGCCCGTGTAGGGCGAGGCGACCGCGGTCCAGGTCTGTCCGCCGTCCTCGGAGCGCGCGAGCGTGCCCGCTTCGCCGACCAGCCAGAGCGTGTTGCCCGCCGGCAGCACCTGCGACAGGTGCGCCTCGAACTCCTCGGAGATCACCATCCGGCGCTGCCAGGTCTTGCCGGCATCGGACGAATCGAAATAGAAGCCGAAGGCGCCGTAGGCCGCGAAGCGCCCGCCGCCGAGACTCACGACTCCGAGCAGCGACTCGGGCTCCATTTCCTCCATCGGGATGCGGGTCCAGGTTTCGCCGCCGTCCTCGGTGCGCACGAGGGAGGCGCCGTGGCCGACCGCGACGCCCGTCTTCGCGTCCTCGAACGCGACGCCGGTCAGCGCCCGGTTGACCGGGGTGCCGACCGCGCGCCAGGTCTTGCCCCCGTCGTCCGACAGAAGGACGAAGCCGCGCTCACCGACGGTGACGAGCCGGTCGCCGGCGCGCGCGGCGTCCATCAGGTAGATCCGCCGGGGGTTGATCTCGACGACCGTGCCCAACGTGGGCTTCGTCGTCGCGGGCGGGTCTTCCGCTGCTGCGCCGGGCGCGACACCGAACAGGGCGGCCGCCGCGAGGCAGGCCGACCAGAACCAGTTCTTCATCGAGAATCTCCCCGCTGTGCACCGCGCGCGGCATCGCCCGCGACCTTCGACACGCGCCGCCCCGGGGGTGATCCCCGGGGCGGCGCGCTCCGTCCCTTCAGGCGACGCGCCCTGTCGCGCCGCCTGGTCGGCCACTCACTTCGTGCCGATGCGCCGCAGCGCGTCCGGCTGGAAGTCGCCCCAGCGGCCCTTCTCGCCGAACTTCCACGGCTGCTTGACCTCGTTGTCGAGCAGCGAGAACAGGTAGCTGTTGTTGGTCAGGTCGTGCCAGATGTTCGCGCGGTACCACGGCACCTTCGCGTCGTAGAACTGGATGAGCGGGTGGATGTGCACGCGCCACAGCTGATTGCGCGTGTCGTACTTGTCCCCGAGGACCATGGTCCAGGTGTCCTCGTCGAGGTAGAAGACCCGCTTGCCGTAAACGTGCTTGCTGCCCGCCTTGAGGTTCGCTTCGACCACCCACACGCGGTGCAGCTCGTAGCGCAGCAGGTCCGAGTTGATCGTGTTCTTGCGGATCATGTCCTCCTTGTAGCGGAGCTTCTTGTCCGCGAGCCTGTAGGAATTGTACGGGACGTACACTTCCTTCTTGCCCACCAGCTTCCAGTCGTAGCGGTCCGGGGCGCCGTTGAAACCGTCGAAATCGTCGGTGGTGCGGAGGCCCTCGGTGCCGTCATTGACATTGTCGTAGGCGAGGTCGGGGGCGCGGCGCACGCGGCGCTGTCCGGCGTTATAGATCCACGCCGAGCGGGTCTGCTTCACCTGATCCACCGGCTCGTGCACGAGGAACACCGTGCCCTCGAGGGTCGCCGGCGCCGTGAAGTACGATAGGAACCCGAGCAGCAGGTTGTCCTGCGGCGGGTCCATGTTCTGGTTGAAGATGCGGTATTCGTGCACGCCGATCTTGTAGAAGTCGCCGTTCGCTCGGACCGGGAAGCTGTGGTAGTTGCGGTCCACGCCGCCGCCCAGATAGCGCAGTGTGTGGTTCCAGATCGCCTCCATGCCATTCTTCGGGATCGGGAACGGCGTG
>Ga0105090_10001065_pt1 | contig 14504 bp, 8 predicted proteins | sample PPLLak3March2015_FD_79110 | JGI IMG/M metagenome (GOLD analysis project Ga0105090, IMG submission 79110) | Freshwater sediment microbial communities from Prairie Pothole Lake near Jamestown, North Dakota, USA - PPLs Lake P7 Core (1) Depth... | ecosystem: Environmental > Aquatic > Freshwater >... | reverse complement strand
TTCATGTCCAACATAGGAGTGTCTCGCTCATTAGGAATCCAGGCTAGATCGAAGACCGTAGTCACGGTGGTTACGGGATTGAATTATAGTCGATTTCTGAAGTGGTGTACAACAACCAGGTGCGTCTTTTCGACTGGTGCTCTTTCTACCACATAGGCATGAACAGGCGGTAATCTTGGATGGCGACTTGCCATGAGTAGTAGCTCAGACCGGATGGCATACAAAACAACGCCCGACCATTGGCGCAGAAGGCCAAACCGGGCGTCTTTTGCTAGAAGGCAACACAGAGTCTGATGTGCCCGAAATGCGCCATCGTTGGTCATCATGTCAACGCAGGTGGGCGGGATGCAGGCAACGGAGCCGTTGGATGTGATCGATGGGCAGAGCAGGATGATTGAGAACTAAGGGTGGCGGTGCGCGATGGGAACGACACCCGACTCGCCGTCACCGACCAAACATAGTGGTTCGCCAGGGCAAGTGCGCGGCGTCATTATGCTGGAAGCACCCAAGCGCCCAAGCATCATCATCCGCCACGCACGGGCCACACGTACCAGGGTTGCCCTTTGCTGTCGCTGCGGACTATGCCGGAGTTCAAGCTTACATGCCAAGCTTGCGACGTGTCGATAGAGTAGGTGGTACTTGTCCAGTAGGCACTCGCCACGATAGTGAAGAAGGGATGGCCCACCGGCAATGCGGGACCGTACTGCTGGTAGTTGATCAGGCTTTGCATCTCGCGCAGGTTGGGCAGCCGCCAGTCGCCCTCCACCGAACCATCAGTCAAGCCACATTCACCGCTATTCAACGTGTTGGCCTGATTCAAGGAATTGGCCCAAGTCCCTCCCGCAAAGCAATTGACGTTCTTCAACCAGATCAGTCCGGTCAAATTGTCAGTCACGGTGCCGTTTCCGTTGTCAGTGAAACGCGGATCCGGCCAGGGCACACCCCTCTCTAGGTCGCCATCATCACCTACCGCGTAGGACACGACTTGTCCGGTTATCGGCACCATGGCCGGGTAGATGTTGTAGGTGCCTGTCTGCCCCCAATGGCCGGCTGTGAGTTGGATGTCCGTCACGTCGATGGCGCCGTTGTGATCCACATCGCAGGCCGGATCATAGGCCGTCCCTGGCGCACAGGGGCCGGCTTGCGGCGCTGCACCCGCGGCGACTGACAGAGTCGCTAACAGGGTGCAAGCGATGCCAAGTGAGAGTAATCTACCCGCCTTCATAGCGTCACCTCCTTGCTGTATGAGCCGATGGTTCGATGCTTCCATTATACCACGATTACGGGTTGTGTGCGCCGATCAATCTGCACCATATGTTGCGATCGACGCGCAACATGGCTGGCGTGTGTCATTTATGACCGACTACCCATCCTGCCAAGTTGAGTAGTACCAGGGCTGAAAATTCTCGACTGAGAACTCACCCACCTCGTCGTCCCAAGTCACCGAGCAGCGCACGGTAGTTTCGTCGATGTCACAGGCGTCGTTGTAATACTCGATCTGCTCGACGACGTGCCAGCCGGTGTTACGGTCTTCCCATGCTTCCGGCTGGTGATCAATGAAGTAGGTTGCGTCATTGTTTTGGGCGCGCAGCTTGGCGCTCTCCAGCGCCTGGGCGTAGGTTGCCATCGGATGTTTCCTTAGTGGATGGTATCCATGGAAACGGCCCCGATGCACATCGCCATGCACCGGGGCTTTGTCGTTGGCTTAGCGGCTACTCGAAGAGCTCGTCCAGGGGATCGCTGGCGCGCTCAGCCATTGGCTTGGCGGAAGCGGCAATTGGCGCGTTCTCGCCAGCAGCCTTGCCATTGCATGCACCGAAGCTGGGCAGGGTAACGGCGTCGATCCAGTCGTCCAGTCGTGACTGCGCCTCCAACCAGCTCAGCTTGCCGTCTATCACCTACTTAGCCAGCGCGCTGCCCTGGGCGTGATCCAGCTTGTCGGCGTGGTCGTTGACCCTCTACCAGTAGGGGGTGAGGGTGGCAGGGATAACATTGACCGCGGCGTCGTTACCGTTGCCAGCGCCGCTGCTGGCGCTGTTGCGGAACCGGGTTCCGGCCTGGGCCAGGCTGTAAGCAGCGCCATTGCCATTCCGTAGTTTGGCTATGGCTTCCACCTGGCCGCAGATATATACACAAAATGACGATCCCGTTCGCCCTGCGCTACAGCTTCTGAGCCGCAAGCGGGACGGGCATCCCCGTGCGCATGCGTGACAGTATTCTTGAAAAAGCATGGCATCTGGATCATTGACGTCCTCTTCATCCTCATCACCTGGAGCGATCATGTCTTTTGGAATTGTCAAGAACCCCTGGGAATCGGGCATGCTGCTCCTGCCGTTGACCACCGGCGTAGTGGTCTCCGGCACCTTTTTTGCGCGGCGGACCTGGTGCCGCTACCTCTGTTTCCTGGGCGGTCTTTCGGGCAATTATGCTCGCGCTGGTATGGTGGCGCTGCGGGCGACGCCCGAAGTCTGTGCGACGTGCAAGTCCAAGGCAGCTTGTTTCAACGGCAATGAGAAGGACCCGGCTGTCCAATGTTTGAGTTTGCCCGTCAGATCGCGCCACCTGTCTAGGTTTTCAGCAGACTCAACTGATCTCATGCTTCAGTGTGATCTGCACCTGGTGCAGCTCGCCATCATCGAGTAGCGCCAGACGATTGCCTAGCACGGATAATCCATCGACCGTCATATCAAGTGGTGCCTCCGCGCCCGACAGTCCGTCGTTTTGAACGCAAATAGCGTAGGTCGCCTGGCCGTAACGATAGGTGACTTCATAGCCCGGCCAGCCAACTGGGATATGAGGCTCAATGATCAAACCTGCGCCGGCGCGATGCAGGCCAAGGATGCCTTCCAGCCCTAGCCGGTACATCCAGGCCGCCGAGCCGGTGTACCAGGTCCAGCCGCCGCGTCCGGTGTGGGGCGCCACGCTGTAAACATCGGCGGCGACAACGTAAGGCTCGACCTTGTAGCGCTCTACTTTGGCAGGGGTGTCGGCATGGTAAATGGGGTTGAGTAGTCGGAAGAGATTTTCCGCCCTCTCAGACTGACCTAACTCGGCGAAGGCCCAGGCGCTCCACAGCGCGGCGTGGGTGTACTGGCCTCCATTCTCGCGGATGCCCGGCAGATATCCTTTGACGTAGCCAGGATCGCGTGGCGTCTTGTCGAAAGGTGGCGTGAAGAGCAGGGCCAGGTTGTCTTGAGTTCGCACGAGGCGACGCTGCACTGCGTCCATGGCTTGCGTAGCGCGACCCGGTTCACCTGCCCGGGACAACACCGCCCATGATTGGGCGATGCTGTCGATCTGGCACTCGGCGTCCTGGGACGAGCCGAGGGGTGAACCGTCGTCGTAAAAGGCGCGTAGATACCAGTCGCCGTCCCAGCCACTTCGCTCAAGTGCTTGCCGCAACATTTCTGCTCGCTGCCAATAAGTTGCGGCCTGGCCGGCGTCTCCGCGGCGCTCGCACAAGACAGCAAAGCGTGACAGATTGGCGTGCAGGAACCAGCCCAACCAGACGCTCTCCCCGCGGCCTTCGGCGCCCACCCGGTTCAGGCCATCGTTCCAATCCCCGCTACCTATCAAGGGCAAACCGTGGTCGCCGGATGTCGTACCTCGTTCGATCGCCCGGCGACAGTGTTCGTACAGACTGGCGGTTCCATCGGTCGCCGAGTACTCGCCGTAACGATCCTCCTCGCTCGCTCCCAACGGAGCGGCCTGTATGAACGGCCCTTGCTCATCGAGGATGCTTTCGTCGCCGGTCGCGTCGACGTAATGCATGGTGACGTAGGGCAGCCACAGCAGGTCGTCTGAACAGCGCGTCCGCACCCCGCGGCCCGAAGGGGGATGCCACCAGTGGAGCACGTCACCCGCCTCGAACTGGCGCCCAGCCGCGGTCAGGATGTGCCGGCGGGCCAACTCGGGCGCGGCATGGATCAACGCCATCACGTCCTGCAACTGGTCGCGGAAGCCAAATGCGCCGCTGGATTGGTATAAGGCCGAACGGCCCCAGATGCGGCAGCCCAGGCTCTGGTACAGCAGCCAGCGATTGAGCATCAGGTCCATGGCGGGATCCGGTGTGTGGACCTGCACCGCACCAAGCAGATTGTTCCACAAGTCATTGGTGGCTTGCCAGGCCTGTTCGACCTGCGCCGAATCCTGGAAGCGTTTAGCTAGCGCCACCGCTTCAGTGCGGTCGACGCCCTGGCCGAGCAGGAACCACACCTCTTCGCTGCCTCCCGGCGGTAGGTCGATGTGCATTTGGAGCGCGGCACAAGGATCGAGGCCAGCTTGGACAGTACTGCCTAGGCCGACCCGGCCCAACGCCGCAGGATGTGACAGGCTGCCCAAACGGCCCAAGAACTCGCTGCGGTCTGCGGTCAGACCGTGGAGGCGCTTGCTGGCGGCAGCAAAGGCGACTCGCTCTCCGAACTCGAGGTGCCACGGGTTGCGCGCCAGGAGCGCCTGGCTGGCGTCATCGAACTCGGGTATGATGAACTGGGCGGCAACGGCACGCGTGACTCCCAGTACCCATTCGGCATAGAAGGTAACGGTGATGCGTCGGGGGCGTTGCGTGGCGTTTTCGAGCCGTAACTGGATGATCTTGACCGGGGCGTCAGGCGGCACGAACAGGCGCAGTCGCTGACGCAACGCGTGGCTATGGTGTTCGAAAATAGTATAGCCTGCGCCATGCCGCACCAGGTAGGGAGCGCTGGCCCCGCACGGTTCTGGCGTTGGCGACCAGACATCAGCCGTCTCTTCGTCCCGCAGGTAGAGCGCCTCGCCGGGCCGATCCGTGACCGGGTCGTTGGACCAGGGAGTCAGGCGATTCTCACCGCTGTTCAGCGCCCAGGTGGTGCCGCTGCCGGACTCGGATACCAGGAAGCCAAACTCCGGGTTGGCCACCACATTGATCCAGGGGGCCGGCGGCTGCTTCCCTGGATCAATGTAGATCACGTATTCGCGACCGTCCGAACTGAATCCGCCCAGCTCATTATCGAAAGCCAGCCCGGTAGGACGGCCCACAGGTGGAAGAGGTTTTTCGTCCTCCACAACGATTGGCCGTTCGGGCGCAAAGAGTGGCAGAGGCTCCGCCTGGCGATGTGGCGCATCCAGTTGCGCCGCGTCGCCGGTCTGATCGGCACTCGTGTCCAAGACAACTCGGGCGGCGGTCTCAAGCAGGATGCGATCGGCTTCATTCAATTGATCGGCGTTCAGAATGAAGATCCCGCCGCGCTGGTTAAGCCAGATCTCGCTGTGCATCAGGGTGAGCAAACGGAGAATCTGGTCGCGCAACTCCTGGTTGTAGCCGTCTTGGCGCTGGTTCACGATCACCAGGTCGATCTTCAACCCGCGTTTGCGCCAGTAAGCGTGCGCCCGCAAGAGTTCTTGAATGACTTCCATGCCTTCTTCTGTGGCAATGCGCACCAACAGGATCGGATAGTCGCCTGAGATGCCGTAAGCCCACAAGGCCGGCTGGCCGCGGGTGTTAGCCGCCAGCGTGGCCGGTGCGGCGCGCAGTCCCGGCTGGGGGTACAACAGGGCGGAAAGCAGCGTCTGGATGCGCTCCAGATCTACAGTGGATAGGCTCGCCTGACGCAGCTCCAGCTCGGCGCGGGAGCGGGCTTGGCCGATGGCGTGCTCGATGGCCGGCAGGCTTTGGAAACGTCTGGCTACGTCCAGCAACTTCGCTCGTGAATCGGCGGCCAGGGTGAGGAACGCCAGTTGCACATTTTCACCCGGTTGCAGGTCAATCTCACGCTGTAGGCACATGATCGGATCGAGCGTAGCTCCCACTGTGCCGCTCAGGCCGCCGGCGGCCTCTTGGTCTGGGCCGGGCAGAAGCGCCTTCGGGACGCGAGCAGCGGCATGGCCCGAGCCCAGGAATCGCATCCGATCACTCTCGTGAGTGCTGCTGCGAGTCGTGCGTTCTTTCTGTTGGCCGCCCGCCAGCGTCTGCTTGTCGCCGGCGCCGAGCGTCAGGTGGGCCAGGAAGACTGGGGCCTCGCTCTCGGCCCGTGGGCGGCGGCGGAACAGTAGCGCATCGAGCTCGGGCAGATACTCGCTCTCGATGAAGAGCTTGTTGAAGGCCGGGTGGCGTTGATCGACCAAGGGCGCGGCCATAACGACCTCGCCATAACTGGTCAGCGCCAGCCGGCGCGGGCGTTCGCTCTGATTGTGCAGCGTGACGCGCCGGATCTCGACGTCATCATCGGGGGCGACGGCAATCTCCATCGTCAGCGCGATCTCGTGATCGGTGCGCCGGAATTCGGCCTTGTGGGCGTAGAAGCGGACGTCGCGCGCGGCCGGCACTGCCTTGGCCGGCTGGTAGGCGGCGGACCACAGTGCTCCGCTGTCCCTATCCTGCACGTAGAGCCAGGTTCCCCAATCGTCCAGCGTCGTGTCAGCGCGCCAGCGGGTCAAGTCCAAATCGCCCCACCTGCTCACGCCGCCGCCGCTGGCCGTAATCAGCAGACTGTACTGCCCATTCGACAGGTAGTGGACGTGTGGCATCGGCGCGCCATCAGCCGGCACCTCCCACGGCAAGGCGATCACCGGTGGGGCGGCCCGCCGGGTGGGAGCCAGATCCCCAAGCCGCGGGAATTCCAGCGGTACATCGGCGGGCACGCGTTCCTGCAGCAACAGATCTACGCTCTGCAGACGCGGGTCAGAGTGGAAGCGCTGTACCATTACCCCGTCTTGCACCCCATTCTGCGCCAGAGGGAGCGTCGACAGGTAGTTGTCCAACGCCACCAAGATCATGCCCTGGTGGTGCGCCATGTATTCCTGCACCAGGCCACGGTCCTTGCCAAGTGGTAGGTGGGCAGGCGTAAAGTCTACGGCCTCGTAGAGGCCGTAGACGCCAAGGGCGCCTAATTCGGCAAGGCGTTCGAGGTTTTCAGCGACAGCCTGGGGCGCGAAGGGCAACGCCAGCAGTGAAGCGTATGGCGTGATGACCAGGTCTTCGGCCAGATTGCGCTTGAAGCCCAGCCCCGGTACGCCGAAGGCTTGGTATTGGTAGTTCATATTGGGATCGAAGGCGTGGTACCCCGACTCGGAGATGCCCCAAGGTACGCCCTTGCGCCGGCCATAGGCGATTTGCAGCTCAATGGCCGCCGCTGCGCTTTCGTGCAGCAGCGTGCCCGCATAGCTGCGCATGAAGAGAGTGGGCATCAGGTATTCGAACATAGTCGCGCTCCAGGAGAGGAGCGCCCGTGTGCCGCCAACCCGGGTAATCGGCCGGGCGAGATGCAGCCAGTGGCTGCGCGGCACCTCGTGCTTGGCCAGAGCTACCAGGCTGGCAATGCGTGCTTCTGAGGCCAGCAAATCGTAGAAGTTGCCGTCCAGCTTGCCGTCGGCTACGTTGTAGCCGATGTGGAACACCTGCCGCTGCGGCTCGAACACGAAACCGAAGTCCATATCGCTGAAATAGGCTTCGGCCATTTGGTCAATCTGCTGTAATCCGGATAGCAGGTCTTGAGCCAAGACCTGGGCAGCAGCCAGCTTCTTGTCAAAGGTTCGACACCAGGTGCGAGCCTCGTCGAGCTGAGGTACGCCGGTTGACGCAGGTGGTAGCCGGTCCAGCATTTCTTGCAGTTGCGCCAGGGCGGCGCGGGCGGTAGCGCACCTCTCCGGCATCTGTTCGAGCGTCTGCTTGGCGGGAAGTGCATCGACCAGGGCGCGGTAAGACTCTCCGAGTTCAACCGGCGTGATGGAGTTGCCGAACAGCTGTGGGGGCCGGTCAAACAGCAGCAGCCCCGGAAAAAGCATATCAATGAAGCGCTGGAATGTGAAGAGCTGGTTATTGATGCGACCGACGGCAATGCGGAGGTCGCCCAGCGCCGTAGTACTTAGGGTCGCTGCGTTTTCCTCCACCAAACGGGTCAGCAGCAGCTCCAGGCGCTGCCATCCCTCGCCGGCCACGTAACTCAGGGCCCGCATCCAGGCGTACGGGTCGTCCTTGACGCTCAACACGCGTTCCCGCAGCTCCTTGGCTAGGGCACGTAGCTCCCCGGCAGCCAGGATATTCTTCGCCGTTTCCAGATCACGTGCGAAATCGTCCAGCAGAGCAAAGGTGTCGGCCACCCCCTCCCAGCGTTGCCAGCGCGGCATTGGCGTGCTCGGAATCTGCTGGCAGGCCTGGCCGAGGATGCGCAGACAAGCGGCGAAGTTGCCACTGTCAACCGTGGAAACATAGCGCGGCAGCATGGGCTCCAGAGTGCGGGTGTCGTACCAGTTCAGCAAGTGCCCGCGGAAGCGCTCCAGGCGCTCCAGGCTCTCGAAAGTCGAACGCAGGCGGGACACCAGGCTAGTGATGCCGATGTAGCCCAGGTCGTAGGCTGCGAGGGTGGAAAGCAGTAATAGACCGATATTTGTGGGAGATGTATACGCGGCCACGGTGCCGCGCGGCGATTCCTGATAGTGATCCGGGGGCAGCCAGTGGTCGTTTGGGCCGACGAAGTCTTCGAAGAAGAGCCAGGTGCGGCGGGCCAGGCTGCGTAGCGCGACCATTTGCTCTGCTGTAAGGGGCGTGGGATTGTAGCGTATGGGCTGGCTGATGCGATAAGCGATCTCGGGCGATAGAGCCCAGGCGAGGAGCAGAGGCAGGGCCAGCAGGAAGTGGCCAGGCCGCAATGAGACCAGCAGCAAGGCCAGCGTTAGTGCTGTCAGTTGAGCACTCACCATTACTTTCCAGGTCCGCCATCGATGGCCACCGATGCTATCGCGCTGGGCGGCCTTAGCGGCGGTCATCCACTCTAACATGTGCCGGTGAGTAATCAGCACCCGCGCCAGGGTGGTAGCGATCGCGCCGACCATTTGGGCGGCTTCAAAGGGCAGGAAGACCACGGCCAGCAGCCAGCGCAGCCCGCCCTCCTTGAGCGAACGCGCCGATTGGCGCCAGCGCGTGCCGGCCCGGCCGGTCGCGAGGGGTGTCACGACGTCAATCAACGCCGGAATCGCCAGGGCCAGTAGTGAGACTGCGGTCCAGACCCAGGCCGCGCCGGGCAAGACCAACCAGCCGGCAACGAGCAACAGCAGCAGGGCCGGCGGCAACAGACTGCGACGCAGGTTGTCCAACAGTTTCCAGGTGTCGATAACACCGAAGCCGGCCGTGATCTGTTGCCGACCAGCGCCGAATCCAGGCGCGCGAGGCAGTAACCAGGGCAAAAGCTGCCAGTCGCCGCGCGTCCAGCGATGCTGCCGGCGCATGTAGGTTAGATACGACGGCGGGTAGTCTTCGTATAGGGCGATGTCCGTCACCAATCCGGCCCGCGCATGGATGCCCTCGAACAGATCATGGCTGAGCAGGAAATTCTCGGGCACGCGGCCGGCCAGGCTGTTCTCGAAGGCGTCGACATCATAGATGCCTTTGCCAATGTAGCTGCCGCTGCCAAAGAGATCCTGGTAGACGTTGGACACGGCGTGAGAGTAGAGGTCCAGCCCAATATCGCCTGCAAAGATCCGGCTAAAGCGTGAGTAGTTTACGCTGGCGGGTATGATCTCGGTACGCGGCTGCAACAGCCCATAGCCATGCACCACTCTGCCGGTACGTGGATCAGCCTGAGCGCGGTTCAGCGGATGAGCCAGGGTGGCGATCAGCCGCCGGGCGCTGTCGCGGCCCAGGATCGTATCGGCATCCAGTGTAATCACATATTTGACCAGGCGGAGTTGCTCGGCCTGGCCGATCGAAGAACTGATCGAAGTGTCGGTCGCGCCCCGTAGCCACCGGTTCAGCTCGTGGAGTTTGCCGCGTTTGCGCTCCCAACCCATCCAGCGCCCCTCATGCTCATTCCAGCGTCGCTCCCGGTGGAACATGCAAAACGGCCCGTCTTGCGCGTCCGGTTCGCCTCCATAACGAGTATTGAGCACGCCGATGCCGGCACGAGCCTGATCGAGTAGGGCAGCGTCGGCAGGCATATGTTGCTCGCGGGCATCGCCGAAGTCAGTCAAAAGCGCAAAGTAGAGGTTGTGGTCGGGGTTGCGTAGATAATGCTGCTCGATTTGCTGCACGAGCGAGGTTACTTCTTGTGCGCTGGTCAGCATCGCCGGCACCACAACCAAGGCGCGGCATGAGTCGGGTATCCCACGGTTGCCTTGTTCACCCGACAGATTAAGCTTAGGCAGTATTCGGGGTGGCACAACCAGGGTGACAACCCAATCGACCAGGGCCACCGAGGCCGCTAGGGCCGGCAAGAAAACCAGCACAAAGGCCAGAAGCGCGAGAAGCGTCGAACCACCCTGGGCGGTGGCGTAGACGACGGCGGCCAGGGTCATCAGTAGCGTCAGCGCTGCGATTGGACCTAGATAGGCCACGGCGGGATGCCTTCGCACCAAACGCGCCAGGCTTATTCCTGGCGAGGGCCGGTAGCCCAGCCGATCCTCGAGCGCCCTGCGCCCATCGTCCAGGAGGTAGAAGCCCACGTGTGCCGGGGGTGGCATATCCAGCCCCGGCCACACCGCCACATCTGATTGGTCCTTGTCGTCGACCGGCCCAAGCGCGGGGGGCGGGTTGGTCCAGGCTGCCTGCGCCAGGATGTTCGCCATGCGCGCTACTTCCAGCTCGCTCCGGCCAGTCGCCAAGGCCAGTTTTTCGACCACGTGCTGATACCGGTCGCGCGTGGCACGGTCCATGCCGGCGTAGACCGCGGCTGGATCCTCGCGCAGGATCTGCTCCACGCGGCTCACGCTCTCGAAGAAATGCGGCCAGTCGTTGGTACCGATGGTTCGCAGGCTGGTGAAGCAGTTGGCCACGATCTCGTCGCCGGTCAGGGATCCGGACAGAGGCCGGGAAGGAGGCTCACCTTGCTGCGTCAGGTTGGTGATCTGCGCGGCTGCTTGCGCCAGTGCGGCGAGGATGCTTAAGCGCAGCATGACCGGCAGAGCCCACAGTTCGCCAGTGGTCAGCGGCCTGATGTCTTGATAAAGTAAGACGAAGCGCTGCACCAGTTCCATATCCAACTGGGCGCCGCTGCCCGCCACAAGCTGTTGTGCAACATCGTAGATGCGAGGATAGCCGGCCAGTGGGCCAGCGGATAGCTTGGGTAACTGGCGGTAGAAACCTGGCGGCATGTCCTCCCGAATCTGGCGCAACGACTGCTGGGCTAGGTAGAAGTTATCCAGCATCCACTCGGCGGCGCGGGAGAGAGTTTGTTGCCCGGAACTGCTTTGAAAGAACACCATCGTGGCCTGGAGAAACGTCTCCTGTGCCTTCAGGCCGGCCAATAACCACGGCTGCGCACCCGGCCCCGGCGTGGCTTCCCCGAGGGCTGCGGCTTCATACGCCTGGGCATGGACCTTGTCGATGCCGACCCCGTCATCCGGTGTACGCGGTTGCTCTTGGGTGGTCTCTAGGTGAATCATCCTAAGGTCTGCCATTTTTCTGAGCCGCAACTTCGGCAGGTGTGGGTGCGATCTCCCTGGCAGGCGCATCTTGAAAGATCAACAAAGGGGACGAGCCGTACGCTACAAAACCGACAGCCAGGCCGCCATACGGCCAGCGCAGTTCACCAGAGTAGCCATGTGCGCATAACAGCACCAGATCGGCGTCCTCCTGCTCGGCCAACTCGTGTAGCGCGACCGCCGCGTGGTTGCTGATCAGCAGCCTGGTCTCTACGGCTGCTGGTGGCAACTGGACGCGCACAGTCTCCAGGTACTGCTCGGCCTCGGACCGGTTGCGCTCCACGATTCGGTCGGCCAGGTCGCTGTCTTCTTGACTGGGCGGCGTTCGTCTTGGCATCTGTGGACGCTGCACTACATGCGCCAGCACGATCTGTGCCTCGGCGCGGGCAAGGGTGATGACCAGCGGCAGCACGCTCTCGGCGCGCGGGGAACCGTCCAGCGGCACCATCACCCGCCGATAGCGTAGACCTGCCAGGTCCGGCTGAGCTGGCTGATAAGCGCGCACGATCATCAGCGAGATGGGAGCGCGCATAATCACCTTTTGCACGACGCTACTAACATTCCAGCCGCTCAGGCCGCTCCGCCCATGGCTGCTGAGGATGGCCAGCCCGATCTGGTTTTCGCGGGCAAAAGTCAAAATCTGTTCGGCGGCGTCTCCGTCGATAACCTTCGTCTGCGCCACGACGCCTACCTCCTGCAGTCGCGCGCGAACCCCTTCCAGGTAGCTCTCTGCTTCTGCCCGACGCAACTGCGATTCCAGCGGATCAACTGCGCGCAGGCCGCCCTGCCTGTCGGACGGAGAGAGGACATGGAGTAGCATCAATTGTGAGTCCAGAGAGCGGGCCAGGGCCACGACGTGAGGCAAGACACATTCGGCCAGCAGTGAACGGTCCAGAGGGACCAGGATTCTTTCGAACATAAGCACCTCTTTAGATGGCCAGCTGCAATTCGGGTCCAACAACCTGATTGACTGACAAATCTTGTAACGTGGTCACCGTAAGAACTCAACAGAGAAGCATGGTCCGCGGTAGCTCATGAGTTGTTTGCGAGAAGCGATGGCTGGCTCAGGGTCTGGCTCACCGGGTAAGACGAGATAGGTGAGCAAAGGCCAGTGACGGCGCAACGCCTTTTTGACCCAGGCCCAACCGATCTTGAGGTAGCTTACACCACGGAACCAATGTGGGTCTACCCAACGGCGCTTGCCTTGGGCGACGACCTCAACGCCCTGAGCAACGAGGAAAAGGGCTGATTCTATATCCTTTACCGTCGTACTGACGATCTCAAGTCGTCCAAAACCAGCCGTCATCCGGTACCAGTAGCTGTCATCTCGTCCGAATACGTAGGTGACCGCCCAAAAAGGCACAACCTTCGTGACGCAGAAACAAGTCTTTCTCAACTTCTTGCGTCAAACTGGTCATAGACGGCATCACGGCACTGGAAGCAATCGTCAGCACGGTCTGTTTGCCTGCGCTATTCCTGGCCTTCAGTTTGATGCGCCGACAGCGCACTTCTGGCAGTTTGCGCGAGAGCGGCAAGGTGTCGTGCAGCTCATAGCCTTCTGCGATCTCGACTGGAAACAACTCTGGATATGCTGCAATCATGCTGTCCAGCCAAGCTCGAAAGCGCACACTATCGCAACTTAACTCCTGGTATTCTTCCAGTCCGATTGGCAGAATTGCTCGTTTGTTCGGCTCGGCAACATTCGTGTGTTCTCGACCATAATTCCGTTGAGGCATGTTGACCGTTCACCTGATAGTTTTCAGTCAATTTTGCCTCATTTCTCACCTACCCACAGAATCCGCTAAAACCAGAAAGCGCCAACATTTAAGGCGAAGATGGCGCCCGGAGACGCATGATTGATACTTGACATATCAGGCTCTTGATGGTATTAGTGTTGTACAAATAAGTTCTCAGAAGAGAACACATTGAGATCTAAGAAGGAGAGACACCAATGAAGATCAGATTGTTGGCGCTGGTTGTTGTTGCTATGACTTTTGGCTTTACGTCAATAGCTCAAGCAATCACGTGGGGCACCGAGGACACGGACGGGGAATATCCAAATGTTGTTTCAGTCCGGGGAATAGTCAAAAATGAGAATCGAGCTAGTCTCAGTTGCAGCGGCAGCCTTCTACACATTGATGCCGACAAAGTTGTGATCCTGACCGCCGCACATTGCACAGATGGGTGGATATCAGCAATTGCAGCGGGCGGATTGGATTCGGTGGGAGTATCCTTTGATCAAAACAACGTAGTCAACGGCTCATTCACAGACGCCACTTACTATGTCAGAGGCGGAGTTCCCATCAGCCTGCCTGAGAAGGATTCGCCTTTCGAAAAGCTCGACTACGGTATGGTTGTGTTTTCTACAGATGCGGAGAATTCCTTAGGCGAGACGATTGAAGAGCGCTGGGGCACCCTAACGCCTGTTCAGGTGGCTCCAGATGAGAATTATCTTCGACAGTTGATCAACCGTATGCAGAACTCGACAGCGGACTTGACTTTCACGGCGGTTGGCTATGGAACGGGTGAAAAATTCCCGATTCCAGGCGAAGAACCAGGACCCGCCAATCCATCCGGCGTGAATTTTGAAACGTTCGCGAAGCGCTTTTTTGCTGATCGCCTTTCATACATGGCCCACAACCCAGTCAATGACGTGCTTAGGCTTTCGCAGAACATCGCGACGGGCGGGAACGGCACCTGTAACGGCGACTCGGGAGGCCCGATATTCTATCAGGATGAACAGCTCGGCCGCGTTCAAGTGTCCTTGGTTTCCGGCGGTGACAACCCGTGTAGAGCAACAAACACAGGCCCGGGGTTTAGTCGTCAGGAAGCCTTCGATTTTATCGAATGTGGACGGGCACCAGGAGTGCCCACCGCTGTTATGGCGTGTGTAGAAAGTGAATTTGGCGAGTAGCAGACCTCAAAAAAAATCATCCCCGGAGTTTCCCGGTTCGGGGGAGAGGATAGCGTCTGGCATCTCTCGTACGGCATGAGAAAAGGCCGGCTCATCATGAGCCGGCCTTTGGTCTTGTATATTCCGATTCTATAACACCGAACGGCCACACCAGAGCCTGGAGTATCGCACGCCGAAGGAGGTGCAGTGGGGATGAACT
>Ga0105090_10001063_pt1 | contig 14504 bp, 12 predicted proteins | sample PPLLak3March2015_FD_79110 | JGI IMG/M metagenome (GOLD analysis project Ga0105090, IMG submission 79110) | Freshwater sediment microbial communities from Prairie Pothole Lake near Jamestown, North Dakota, USA - PPLs Lake P7 Core (1) Depth... | ecosystem: Environmental > Aquatic > Freshwater >... | reverse complement strand
CGCCTGGCTGATCGAACAGGCCGGCTGGAAAGGCTATCGCCAAGGCGACGCCGGCATCGCCGCGCAACACGCTTTGGTACTGGTCAACCACGGCCACGCCAGCGGCATGGAACTGCTGCAGGTCGCGCGCCAGGTGGTCGCCTCCGTCAAGGATCGATTCGGCATTACGCTCGAGCCTGAGCCGCGCATACTCGGCGCCGATTTTTGATTCCCGACAAGCACCGCCATCCGATCGCCCGCGCGGTGCTGCTGATGGTGTTCAGCACGGTGCTGTTCGGCCTGATGGCGGTCTGCATCCGGCTGGCGTCGAAAACTCAGCATCCCTTTGAAATCGCGTTCTTCCGGAATTTTTTCGGTCTGGCGTTCACCCTGCCGCTGCTCATCCGGCACGGCCCCTCGATCCTGAAGACCCGGAAACTTCCGCTGTACGTGCTGCGTTGCCTGATCGGCATCATCGGCATGCTGGCCGGCTTCTGGGCCATCGTGCACCTGCCGCTGGCGCAGGCCGTGGCCATCTCCTACTCGACGCCGATGTTCGTGACCATCGGCGCGGTGCTGGTGCTCGGCGAAGTGGTGCGCGTCCGGCGCTGGATGGCTGTGCTGGTCGGATTCATCGGCGTGATCATCCTGCTGCACCCGGGCGCCGACAGCTTCAGCATGGCGTCCTTGGTCGCCTTACTGGCGGCGGTGATGAGCGCCAGCGTGGCGATTTCCATCAAATTCCTGGCGCGGACCGAAAAACCGGACGCCATCGTGATCTACACCACCCTGCTGTGGGTGCCGATGTCCCTGCTGCCGGCGTTGCTGGTCTGGCAGACGCCGAGCGGCATCACCTGGCTGTGGCTGGTGCTGTGCGGCCTGTTCGGCACCGTGGCGCACATGTGCTGGACGCGCGCCCTGCAGCTCGGCGACGCCTCGATGCTGACCCCGATCAGCTTCCTGCAGGTGCTGGTGGTCGGCGCCTTCGGCTATTGGCTGTTCGACGAACCGGTCGACCGCTATACCCTGCTCGGCGCGTCGATCATCTTCGCCTCCACGGTCTATATCGCGCACCGCGAAACGCGCCTGGCCAAGCCGACCATCACCGACCCGCTGATCCAATCCGAAACCCAGCAGCGTTGATGCGTGCACGGCCGGTTTTCGGCTACACTTGAAGCATTCAATCAGGGGAACGGCACATGGGCGGAATGTTATTTCTGGCGTTGATCGCGGTAGCCGCGATCTGGGCGGTGATGGCCTACAACGGGCTGGTCGGCCTCAAGCACAACGTGACCAAGGCCTTCGCCAACATCGATGTGCTGCTCAAGCAGCGCCACGACGAACTGCCGAAGCTGGTCGAAGTCTGCAGGCAGTACGCGCAGTTTGAACAGAGCACGCTGGAAAAAGTGATGCAGGCCCGTTCGGCGGTGTTCGCCGCCAGCCAGAGCCGCAACATCGAGGCGCTCGGCGCCGCCGAATCGCAGCTGCGCAACGGCATCGGGCAGATCTTCGCGGTCGCTGAGGCCTATCCGGAGCTGAAGGCGAACGAGAACTTCAAGCATCTGCTCGAGCGCATCACCGCGATGGAAAACACCATCGCCGACCGCCGTGAGTTCTACAACGACTCGGTCAACCTCAACAACGTGCGCATCGAGCAGGTCCCGGACACCTTCATCGCCCGTCTGTTCGGCTTCGGCCCGTTCAAGCTGCTGAAGTTCAGCAGCGAGCAGACGGCCGACGTCGACCTGTCGAAACTGTTCAAGTCCTGAGCTGATCTGGCATGTTGTCCCGGTCCGGCAAAGGCCTGGATATCGGCCTGAACATGGGTTCGCGCCTGCTGTGGGAAGAGGCCGGCTGGTCGGTGGCCAGCGCCGCGGGCATTTTCTTCGCACTGCGCACCGGACTGCCGGTGTTCGCGTTCGGCGCGGCCGGCGTCAGCCTGTGGGCCTGGACGCAGAGCAGGCGGAACTACCGCGCCATCGCCGACATTCCGACCGCCAGGCTGTCATCCGCCCCGCAGGGCCAGGTGGAGCTGTCCGGCCGCGGCGAGATCATGCCCGAATATCCGGTAGTCAGCCCGCTGACCGCACTGCCCTGCCTGTGGTTCGATTTCAAGGTCGAGAAAGGCCAGGGCAATCAGCGCGAAACAATCCGCCAAGGCACCAGCGACATGCCGTTCGCCCTGCGCGACGGCGGACTGTCCGCGATGGTGCTGCCGGACGGCGCGCGCGTGATATCACGGCACAGCCAGACCTGGCGGCGCGGCGACGAAACCTACACCGAATCGGTGCTGCTGAAGGACGAAATGTTGTACGTGCTGGGTGAATACGTGCACGACTGGGTCGAATCCAACGGCCACAGCCTGGACAAACAGGCCGGCGCCCTGCTGCAGGAATGGAAGGACGACCAGACTGCCCTGAAGGCCCGCTTCGATGCCGACGGCAACGACATAATCGATATGCAGGAATGGGAAACCGCACGTCGGCATGCGCAGCAGGATATTTTGAGCGGCCGGCAAACACCCATGAACACCGCAAAGCAATGCATCCGTAAACCGTCATTCGGCGGCCCGTTCATCATCTCCAACTATTCCGCGCAGCAGCTGGCCAGCCGTTTCCGGCGCTGGTCCTGGCTGCATCTGGCGGTCTTCCTGATGGCGCTGGCGGTAGCCGCGAGAGCCTGAACCGGCTTCAGCGCCGGGCGTATTTTGCCTCGACGTAGCCGTCGATGATGGCCACGAATTCCTGCGCGATGCTGTCGCCGCGCAGGGTCATTTTCTTCTCGCCGTCGATGAACACCGGCGCGGCCGGCGATTCGCCGGTGCCCGGCAGGGAAATGCCGATGTCGGCGTGCTTGGATTCGCCCGGGCCGTTGACGATGCAGCCCATCACCGCAAGCGATAGATGCTCGGCGCCGGGATGGGTGATTTTCCATTCCGGCATTTTCGCGCGCACGTGTTCCTGCACGGTTTTCGCCAGTACCTGGAAAAACTCGGAAGTTGTCCGGCCGCAGCCCGGACAGGCGGTGACCAACGGCGTGAACGCGCGCAGGCCCATGGTCTGCAGCAGCTCCTGCGCCACGATCACTTCCTGCGTGCGCGAGGCGCCCGGCTCGGGCGTCAGCGAGATGCGGATGGTGTCGCCGATGCCTTCCTGCAGCAGCACCGCCAGCGCGGCGGTGGACGCCACGATGCCTTTGCTGCCCATGCCGGCTTCGGTCAGGCCCAGATGCAGCGGATACGTGCAGCGCCTGGCCAGGTCGCGGTACACCGCGATCAGCTCCTGCACGCCGCTGACTTTCGCCGACAGGATGATGCGGTTTTCCGGCATGCCGAGCTGTACCGCCTGCGCGGCCGAATCCAGGGCTGAGCGCACCAAGGCTTCCTGCAGCACACGCATGGCCGGCCACGGCTCGGCACGCAATGCGTTTTCGTCCATCAGCGCCTGTGCCAGGCTTTGGTCCAACGAACCCCAGTTGACGCCGATGCGCACCGGTTTTTCATAGCGGTTGGCCAGTTCGATGATGGCGCCGAACTGGCTGTCGCGTTTCCTGCCGAAACCGACATTGCCGGGGTTGATGCGGTATTTCGCCAGACGCTCGGCGCAGGCCGGCTCACTGCTCAGCAACTGATGGCCGTTGTAATGGAAGTCACCGACGATCGGCACATCAATGCCCATCATCTCGAGCTTGTCGGCGATGTGCGGGACGGCCCTGGCCGACTCCGGATTATTGACGGTAACCCGAACCACCTCGGATCCGGCACGCCAGAGCTGGGCGATCTGCTTGACGCTGCCGGCGATGTCGGCGGTGTCGGTGTTGGTCATCGACTGGACGGCGATCGGCGCATCGCTGCCGACCCGGATGCGGCCGACCGATACGGTGGAACTGGCACGGCGCGGGATGACGGAATGCTGGCTCATGCTGATAGGCTTATCACGCTTCGACGACCAGGATGGAATAATCCATGTTGGAGGCCAGGGTGGTGGCGTTGGTTTTCAGGTGTTCGACAAGACGCGGCGGTCCCAAGCGGTTGGGCTCATAGGTATACATGACTTCCACTTCCTGTTTCTGGCCTTCCAAACGGCCAGACATCAAGAACCTGCGCGGCAGCCCGCTGTCCAGCGGAGTCAGCTCCAGGCCGCGCATCAAGGAGCCGGCCCGGCCGGCTTGGTTGATCCTCAGCGCCACCGCGCTGCAGCGACGCGACAGCAGCTTGATGCCGGCCAACACCGAACCATCCTGTTCGTAGCGAAGCCAGCGCACCACGCCGACCATCCAAATCGGTTCCAGATCGGCTCTGATGGTATTCAGCCCGATGATTTCACCGACCCGGATGCGCAGGGCCTGATCGGCCGACCACTTCAGGCGGTAACCGCCCAAGCTGTGATCAAGCACTTTCGCGCGCAGTGAACGCTGCGCCTGCACATCGGTGCCCATGCTGATCCAGTCGGCGGCCATGCTCAGGCCCTGGTTACCCATCTGCGAAAGGTTCTGGATATAGTTCTCGAAGTCGATCTTGCCGGCAGCGAAATAATGGATGCCGCTGATTGCCACGATGGTTTCGATCTCATAGCTGTCGTAAATGCGGGCAAACCCGCGCGCGGACGCCAGGCCCAATGCACGCCGGACCTTCTTCAATACGCTGATGTGCAGCGTCTGGCTCTGGCCTCGGGTGATTTCAACATCCGCCTGGCCGCCGTCGGCACTTACCACGGCATGCTCAAGCGCGGAAATGAGCGACGCGTTCTGCAGATATGCCACCTCATCGTCCGGCACATCGGCGTCCACCGGCAAATCGGCGTCGACAGGAATTTTCGCCGTGTGTTCGAGCGCACTGAAGCGCTGGATTGAGCAGCGCGGTGAAAAGCCCTTGGCCAGCGCCCTGATCTGGTCCTGCTCGGTCTGCGCGAACGCAAACGGATTCATCAGCGACATCAAGGCCGTTTCCACGTACAGATCGTGGATGCGCATGGACCGGCCCAGGCCGGGGTCGGCGATATCCTTGCTTTCCAGCTTCAGGGACAGTGCGAACTGATAGACCCGGTGCAGGCCTTGCCAGACGCCTTCGGCACAGGTCTGGTAAAGCTTCCAGGTCAGCACCAGGACCTGCTGGTAATGCCACAGGCTGCGCTGCAGGGCGCTGCCTACCATGGTCGATTTAAGCAGGGGGATGGCGCCGTTCGGGAAACACAGCTCAAAGCAGGCGAGCCGGTAACTGTCGGCCAGCAGGGTATTCAACTGCAGCGCCAGACGGGCGTTGGCAAGGCGGTCATGGGTCAGCGGCAGCGGGCTGCCCAGAAATTGGCGTTCCAGCCAGGCGATCGAATCGATGACGTCGGCACGCACCGGTTCCAGCTGGTTGTAACGGTCGGAACCTTCCATCTTGGCCTTGATGCCGAGCGCAAGGCCGTTGCGCAGCATCACCGCCATTTCCCGGGCGTTGCCGCGCGGCAGATTGTCCAGCCAATGCTTCAATGCGCGCGAATCGGCGGGCAGTGCCTGTCCCTGGACTCCTTCCATGGCGGCAAAACCGGATGACAAGCGATTGAACTGCACGGACATGGCAATCTCCCAGATTGCATAGTTTAAAGGAAATCGCGAAATCCTGTGCACTCGGTTATGCTATTACGGTGAGCTCATACCCACCCCCCACTCCCGAGCGCCGCATCTTCAAGCCCGCGCAGCTCAATGCCTTGGCCAAGGATTTACTGGAATCCAACTTCAGCCAGATCTGGCTTGAGGGGGAAATCAGCAATCTGTCGCGTCCGTCCTCCGGGCATCTGTATTTCACCCTGAAAGACGAACGCGCCCAGGTGCGCTGCGCCATGTTCCGCAGCCGCGCCATGCTGCTCGGCGCCGCCCCCAAGGACGGACAGATGGTGCTGGTGCGCGCGCGCCTGACCCTGTACGAAGCGCGCGGCGATTACCAGCTGTCGGTCGAATCGATGCAGCCGGCCGGCCAAGGCGCGCTGCAGCTGGCGTTCGAGCAGCTCAAGCGGAAACTCGAGGACGAAGGCCTGTTCCGCGCGGAAAACAAAAAACCGCTGCCGGCCTTCGTCAAGAGGCTGGCCCTGATCACCTCGAAAAGCGGTGCGGCGATCCATGATGTGCTGTCGGTGTTGGCGCGGCGTTTCCCGCTGCTGCCGGTCGAGCTTTGGCCGGTTCCGGTGCAGGGCGCCGAAGCGGCTGCGGAAATCGTCAAGGCCCTGCAATCGGCGCTGCACAGCAAGCGCTACGATGCCGTGTTGATCACCCGCGGCGGCGGCTCGCTGGAAGACCTGTGGCCGTTCAATGACGAAGCCCTGGTGCGCCTGGTCGCGGCTTCGCCGGTTCCGGTCATTTCGGCGGTCGGCCATGAAGTGGATTTCAGCCTGTTGGATTTCGCCGCCGATATCCGCGCGCCGACGCCCTCCGCGGCCGCCGAACTGCTTTCCCCGTCCGCTGCCGAGCTTGCGCTGCGGCTAGACCAGCTGCAGCTCAAGCTCAGCAGGAATCTGCGGGCCGGGCTGCAGGCCAGGGCGCAGCGCAGCGATCTGGCGCTGCTGCGCCTGCAGGCGCAGAAACCGGCGCAACGCCTGCAGATCGGCCGGCAAAACCTGCAGCAGCTGCACAGCCGCCTGCAGCGCGCCACCCAAGCCGTGCTGGGCGCCAAAGTGCAGCGGCTGCGCGCCTATGCGTTCCGGCTCGACAAGCACCACCCAGAGGCCGCGCTCAAGCAGAATGCCCTGCAGCTCAGCGTCCTGCGCCAGCGCCTGCACAGCAGTTTCAGCCACCAGCTGCAGCAACGGGCGATGAACCTGAAGAAAGCCGGCAGCAGCCTGAACGCCTTGAGCCCGCTGGCCACCCTGGACCGCGGTTACAGCATCCTGCGCAACCGCGAACTGCAGGTCATCCATTCCCGGCAGCAGACCGTCGCCGGCGAGACGCTGACCGCGCTGCTTGCCGACGGCCAATTACACCTTGAAGTGAAACCATGAACCAAGCCGCCGTAAAACCCTTCAATACCCTCAAAGGCCTGCTGCCGTTCCTGGCGCCGCACAGGCGGCTGGTGGCCTTCTGGCTGCTGGCGTTGGCGTTCTCGTCGTCGGCGACGCTGTTCTTTCCGGTCGCCATCAAGCATCTGGTCGACCAGGGTTTCTCCAAAAACGGCTCCATCGACCGCTGGTTCCTGCTGCTGTTCGCGGTCGCCGTGGTGCTGGCGCTGGCCACCGCCGCGCGCTTTTATTTCGTGTCCCTGCTCGGCGAGAAGGTCATCGCCGACCTGCGCAAGAAACTGTACGGGCACCTCATCCACCTCGACCAGCAGTTCTTCCATGAAACCCGCTCCGGCGAACTGATTTCGCGCCTGTCGGCCGACGCCGAACTGCTGCGCAGCGTACTCGGCTCCAGCATGTCGATCGCCCTGCGCAGCGGCATCACGGTGATCGGCAGCGCGGTCATGATGGTGGTCACCAACCCCAAGCTCGGCGTGTTCGTGCTGATCGGCATCCCCTTGATGGTTTTGCCGATGGTGCTGTCCGGCCGCGGCGTGCGCGGCGCGTCGAAAAACAGCCAGGACCGCCTGGCCGACGCCAACGCCCGCGCCAGCGAGAGCTTCAACGCCATCCATACCGTGCAAAGCTACGTGCGCGAAGCGTTTGAGTCGCAACGATTCTTTTCAGCCATCGAGTACGCCCTGGCGGCGGCCCGCAAACGCATCCGCATGCAGTCGCTGCTGACCGCCATCGCCATCATCGTAGTGTTCGGCGGCGTGACCCTGATCCTTTGGTCCGGCGCCCGCAGCGTGGTGTCGGGCAGCATGACCGCCGGCACCCTGACCCAGTTCATGTTCTACGCCGTGATCGGCGCCGGATCGGTGGGCGCACTGGCCGAAGTATGGACCGAAGTGCAGCGCGCCGCCGGCGGCATGACGCGCATTTCGGAACTACTGGCCCGGCACAGCCGCATTCCCGCCGCCGCCGGCGTGGCATTCACGTCGCCGGTGCGCGGCCAGATCGACTTCAATCAGGTTTCCTTCGTTTATCCAAGCCGCGAACAATACGCTCTTGCGGACTTCACGCTGAGCATCCAGCCCGGCGAAACCGTGGCGTTGGTCGGACCGTCCGGCGCGGGCAAAACCACGGCCTTCCAGCTGCTGATGCGGTTTTATGATCCGCAATCGGGCCGTATCCTCATCGACGGCCACGGCATAGATACTTTACCGGTGGCGCAGCTGCGCGAACATATCGCCATCGTGCCGCAGGATCCGTTCATTTTCTCCGGCACCGCGCGCGAAAACATCCGCTACGGCCAGCTCGATGCCAGCGACGCGGACATCATCAAGGCCTGCCAAAGCGCGGAAGCCTGGGGCTTCATCCAGGAACTGCCCGAGGGTTTGGACAGCGAGCTCGGCGAACATGGCGCGCGTCTTTCCGGCGGCCAGCAGCAACGTCTGGCCATTGCCCGCGCTTTGCTGAAAAACGCGCCCATCCTGCTGCTCGACGAAGCCACCAGCGCGCTCGACGCGCAATCGGAGCGCGCCGTGCAGATCGCCCTGGAGCACTTGATGCAGGGCCGCACCACGCTGGTGATCGCACACCGCCTGGCCACCGTACTGAAAGCGGACCGCATCGTGGTGATGGATAAGGGACGCATCATCGCGACCGGAACCCATCAGAGCCTGATGGCGGAGAATGGCCTGTATGCCGAATTGGCCCGTCTGCAGTTCCAGCAATTGCCGGAAGAATCCGCTATTATCAGCTGAATATCGCCCGCCAGAGGCGGTCAGGAGAACCCATGCGCAAGAGACCTTTGCTTATATCCGCGGCAATCGCGTTGCTGCTTGGCCTGAGCGCCTGCGCCGGCACGGCCGAAGCGCCGAAGGCCGCGGCCGATCCGTTGGCCGGTACCCGCTGGCAGCTGGACAACATCGAATACATGGACGACACCTCGTTCAGCCCCGATGACAGTGCGGCATATACGCTCGAATTCGACCGCGCCGGCATGGTCGGCATGCAGGTCGACTGCAACCGTCTGCGCGGCAGCTATGCCTACACCACGCCGTCCGGCCTGGAATTCGGAGCACTGATGTCGACCCGCGCCGCCTGCCCACCCGAGTCGCTTTATAACCGCGTGGTCAAGGACATGCCGTTCGTACGCTCGTTCGTGATCAAAGACGGCCGGCTACACCTGGCCTTGATGGCCGACGGCGGCATTTACAGCTATTCACCGATGCCCTGAGGGCCGCAAGGATCAAGCAATGAAATGGCGTGGACATCGTGAAAGCAGCAATGTTGAAATAGGCGGCGGAAGACGTGTCGGCGGCGGACTCAAAATGGGCATCGGCGGCATCATCTTGGTGGTCGTGCTCGGCCTGGTGATGGGCAGGAGCCCGCTGGAGATGCTGGGCCAGGTGGCGCAGATGGAAAGCGCGGCACCGCCGGCGGCGAATTCGCCTGCTGATCCAAATGCACCGGTTACCGAGGAGCAGCAGTTCTCGAAAGTGGTGCTGGCCTCCACGGAAGACGTCTGGGGCCGGATTTTCGAGGCCAGCAAGCAGCAATATCCGGCACCGACCATGGTGCTGTTCAGCGGCTCCGTGCAATCGGCCTGCGGCGGCGCCACCAGCGCTTCCGGCCCGTTCTATTGCCCGGGCGACCGCAAAGTGTATCTCGATACCCAGTTCTTCGACGAAATGAAAACCAAGCTCGGCGGCGGCGGCGATTTCGCGCAGGCCTATGTCATTGCGCATGAAGTCGGCCATCACATCCAGACCATCACCGGCATTTCCGACAAGGTCAATCAGGTCCGCGCCAAAGGCGGCAATGTCGAAGGCGACGGCGGCCTGCTGGTTCGCCAGGAACTGCAGGCCGATTGCTACGCCGGGCTGTGGGCGCATTACGCCCAGCAGGAAAAGCAATGGATGGAGCCCGGCGACCTGGAAGAAGCGGTCAATACCGCGCAGGCCATCGGTGACGACACCCTGCAGCGGCAGAGCCGCGGTAGCGTGGTGCCCGACGCGTTCAGCCACGGCACCGCCGAACAGCGCATGGCCTGGTTCAACCGCGGTTTTGAAACGGGCGACATCGGGCAATGCGATACGTTCAAAGCCGCACGGCTTTAGCCCAACAGGGAATCAGTCCATAAAAAAAACGACGATCCGTTCATCGGAGCGTCGTTTGGAGTGATTTTCGGTTTCAAGGCGCTGCTTTGATAAGGCCTGACGGCACGCTGTTGAAGGCCAAAGAAAGATTTTCCGTTTTACATGTGGATAATTTTGCCGTACCCGGGCCGTGCGCGTAGATGAACTGACCCTGCTTCAGGGTATCGATCATCGGCTTGGCCACTTCCGTGCGCACAGCCGGACAGCCCCAGGAGCGTCCGAGACGGCCCATGCTGAGCGCCGCCAGGGGATTCACATAGCGCGCGCCGTGCATCACAATCAGGCGGCGCATGGCGGATTCGTTGAATCCTTTGCTTAAGCCATGTAACCGCAAAGAAAGCCCGTTGCCGCCTTGGTAGGTGACGTCGGTCAGGAACAGGCCCAAGCTGGTTTGATGGCTGCCATTGCGGTCCGAAAAGACTTTAGGAACGTCATCGCCGGAACCTTGACCGTGCGCGACATGCTCCTCGAACAGCAGTTTCTGGGCTTTCAGGTCTACCACCCATAAGCGCGGCTGCTTGGACGGGATGGTGTAATCGATGATGGCGATGCGGCTGGCGTTTTTCCCGACACCGTGGTTCTGGGCGCACTTCATTGCAGAAACGGCTTCGGTAATCACTAATGGATTGATTTTGGGGGCTAATCGACTGATTAAAGAAAAGTCGTCGGCTTTGACGTGTGTGCTTGCGAGCAGGCTAAAGGCCAAAACGGGCAGTAATCGCATTAGGCTACCTTATAGTGTGCATTGGGTTATGTACGATAACCAACATAACGAAAACGTGTGCTGAACACAAGCCCAGATTTATGAACAAACATGAATAAATTCATTAAGATAGCGTTAAATTAAATAGACATTTCCGCCGATGTGAGCTTGGTCACATAAATCCGTGCGCAGGCTTACAGGGAAGCCTATTCCAAGCGCCTTGGGTTAGCTGTGCGAAGCACGTCCTGAAACCTTCCCGCTCAGGAAATGATGCGGTCCAGGAAGGATTTCACGCCATCGAAAAACCCGCTTGATTTCGGCGAGTGCTTGGCGCCCGCTTCACCTTCGAAAGTGGCTTCGAATTCCTGCATCAGCTCGCGCTGCCGGGCGGTCAGGTTGACCGGCGTTTCGACCGTGACCCGGCACAGCAGGTCGCCGGTGCTGTTGCTGCGCACCGATTTCACGCCCTTGCCGCGCAGCCGGAACACTTTCCCGGTCTGGCATTCGGCCGGCACTTTCACCAATGCCTCGCCCTGCAGGGTCGGCACGATGAGTTCGGCGCCCAGGGCCGCCTGCGAGAAGCGGATCGGCACCTCGCAGTACAGGTCGTTGCCGTCGCGCTGGAAGATCTTGTGCTCGTGCACATGCACTTCCACATACAGATCGCCGGCCACGCCGCCGGCAGGGCCGGCTTCGCCTTCGCCCTGCAGGCGGATGCGGTCTTCGTTGTCGACGCCGGCCGGGATCTTGACCTGCAGGACTTTCTGGCTTTGCTTGCGGCCTTGGCCGTGGCAGGATTTGCACGGCTTGGCGATGGTTTCGCCGCGTCCGCCGCAGCTGGGGCATGGCTGCTGCACGGAAAAGATGCCGCGCTGCATGCGCACCTGGCCGCGGCCTTTGCAGGTCGTGCAGGTTTCCACTTTGCGGTCTTCCGAACCGGAGCCGTCGCAGGCCTCGCATTCCAGCAGGGTGGGGATTTCTATCTGCTTCTCGACCCCGAACACCGCCTCTTCCAGGTCGAGTTCCATCACGTAGCGCAGGTCGGAACCGCGGCGTGGGCCGCGTTGCGCCCGCCCGCCGCCGAAGATGTCACCGAAGATGTCGCCGAAGATATCACCCATGTCGGCGTAGCCCTGCCCGCCGCCGCCCATGCCATGTTCGAAGGCGGCATGGCCATGCGCATCGTAAGCACGGCGCTTGTTGGCGTCGCTGAGCGTTTCATAGGCCTCTTTGGCCTCCTTGAACGCATGTTCGGATTTGCTGTCGTCCGGGTTCCGGTCCGGATGGTGCTTCATCGCCAGGCGCCGGTAGGCCTTCTTCAGCTCCTCGTCCGAAGCGCCCTTGGAAACACCCAACACCTCGTAGAAATCACGCTTGCTCATAAACACTCACTGTAAACATGGATAAACCCACGCCAGCCTTTCAGCGGTGGCGTGGGTCGTTTTCATTGCCGGTTACTTCTGGTCGTCCTTGACTTCGGTAAACTCGGCGTCCACTACGTCGTCGTTGGCCGGCTGCGCAGCGGCCTGCTCGGCGCCGCCCTGCTGTTGGCCGGCGGCGGCCGCGGCATACAACGCCTGGGCAGCCTGCGACAGAGCCTGGGTCTTCGATTCGATCTGGGCTTTGTCATCGCCTTTCATCGCGGTTTCCAGATCGCTCAGCGCCGTTTCGATGGCGCCCAGCTGATCGCCCGGCACCTTGTCGCCGTTCTCCTTGATGGCGGTACGGGTCGAATGCACGGCGGCATCGGCCATGTTGCGGGCGGTGACCAGTTCGTGGAACTTCTTGTCTTCCTCACGGTTGGCTTCGGCGTCGCGCACCATCTGCTGGATCTCCTCCTCGCTCAGGCCCGAACCGCCCTTGATTTCGACGCGCTGCTCCTTGCCGTTCTTCTTGTCCTTGGCCGACACGTGGATGATGCCGTTGGCGTCGATGTCGAAGCTGACTTCCACCTGCGGCATGCCGCGCGGCGCGGCGTCGATGCCGGTCAGATCGAAGCGCGCCAGCGACTTGTTGAAGCGGGCCTGTTCGCGCTCGCCCTGCAGCACATGCACGGTGACCGCGCTCTGGTTGTCTTCGGCGGTCGAGAACACCTGCGCCGCCTTGGTCGGGATGGTGGTGTTCTTCTCGATGATCTTGGTGAACACGCCGCCCATGGTTTCGATGCCCAGGCTGAGCGGGGTCACGTCGAGCAGCAGCACGTCCTTCACGGTGCCGGCCAGCACGCCGCCCTGCACCGCCGCGCCGATGGCCACGGCTTCGTCGGGGTTGACGTCCTTGCGCGGTTCCTTGCCGAAGAACTCGGCCACCGCGGCCTGCACTTTCGGCATGCGGGTCATGCCGCCGACCAGGATCACTTCCGAGATGTCGGCGGTGCGCAGGTTGGCGTCGTTCATGGCGGTGCGGCAGGGCTCGATGGTTTTCCTGACCAGGTCGTCGACCAGCGCTTCCAGCTTGGCGCGGGTCAGCTTGATGTTCAGGTGTTTCGGGCCGGAGGCGTCGGCGGTCACGTACGGCAGGTTGATGTCGGTCTGCTGCGAGCTGGACAGCTCGATCTTGGCGCGCTCGGCCGCGTCTTTCAGGCGCTGCAGGGCGAGCGGATCGTTGCGCAGGTCGATGCCCTGCTCCTTCTTGAATTCCTCGACCAGGAAATCGATGATGCGGAAGTCGAAGTCTTCGCCGCCCAGGAAGGTGTCGCCGTTGGTGGCCAGCACTTCGAACTGCTTCTCGCCGTCGATTTCGGCGATCTCGATGATCGAGACGTCGAAGGTGCCGCCGCCCAGGTCGTACACGGCGATCTTGCGGTCGCCGCCTTTTTTGTCCATGCCGTAGGCCAGCGCGGCCGCGGTCGGTTCGTTGATGATGCGCTTGACGTCCAGACCGGCGATGCGGCCGGCGTCCTTGGTGGCCTGACGCTGGCTGTCGTTGAAGTAGGCCGGCACGGTGATCACCGCTTCGGTGACCGCTTCGCCGAGGTAGGCTTCGGCGGTTTTCTTCATTTTTTCCAGAATGCGCGCGGAAATCTCCTGGGCCGCCATCAGCTTGCCGTCGGAGGTCTGCACCCAGGCGTCGCCGTTTTCATGCGCGACGATGGCGTACGGCACCAGGCCGATGTCTTTCTTGACTTCGGCGTCGGCGAATTTGCGGCCGATCAGGCGCTTCACCGCGTAGAAGGTGTTTTTGGGGTTGGTAACGCTCTGGCGCTTGGCCGAGGCGCCGACGATCACTTCACCGTCTTTGGTGAACGCGACGATCGACGGCGTGGTGCGGTCGCCTTCCGAGTTTTCGATGACCTTGGCGACGCCGCCTTCCATCACGGAAACGCAGCTGTTGGTGGTGCCTAAATCGATGCCGATAATCTTACCCATGATTTTTCTCCTGAATTTTTTGTGTGCGGCGACTGTCGCCTTGATTACTTATATAGATGCGTTTTGCGTTTTTTCAAGCGCCGGCCACGACAACCAGTGCCGGGCGCAGCAGGCGTTCGTTCAGCAAATAGCCTTTCTGGAACACCTGTACCACGGAATCGGGCGCCGAACCATCGGCCGCGACCTGGCTGATGGCCTGGTGGTGTTCGGGATTGAAGGCCTCGCCGACCGGGTCGATGCGCTGCAGACCGTTGTCTGCGGCGACTTTCAGCAATTGCTTGAAGGTCAGTTCCAGGCCGTCGCGCAGCGGGCT
>Ga0105090_10001062_pt1 | contig 14516 bp, 9 predicted proteins | sample PPLLak3March2015_FD_79110 | JGI IMG/M metagenome (GOLD analysis project Ga0105090, IMG submission 79110) | Freshwater sediment microbial communities from Prairie Pothole Lake near Jamestown, North Dakota, USA - PPLs Lake P7 Core (1) Depth... | ecosystem: Environmental > Aquatic > Freshwater >... | reverse complement strand
CTTCAGTCCATCGATGATGTCGCGCTTATCCATTCATCCCTGTCCTGTTTCGTCTGCATTCAGTAACGGACACCGCAGCGATTTTTGCGAAATGTGCGGAATCACCTCAGTCTCCCAGCAGCCGGGCCAATTGCTCGAGGGCCTTGTCGATCTGATACCGCGCTTTGTGCAGGTCGCTTAACCCCGCGATACGCGCGACCTCCCGCAAGGGCAAGTCCTGCTCAAAGCGCAGGCGCAGCAGCACGCGATCGCTCTCGGGCAGCTGCGCCAGCGCGGCCTGCAGCCGCACGTGACGCTCAGCGGCGACGGCATGGTCCTCGGCGCTTTGCGGAAGGTCGGTTTGCTGCTCCACTTTCAGCTGGGTGTCGGGATCTTCGAAGGAAAGAAAGCGGTGCTGCCGGACTTTCAATCGCCAGTGCTGGCGGGAATCAAGGCTGCGGTTCAGATCGGCGATCACGGCGGCGAGGCTGAGCTCGTTGAGATCCGGGAACTGGGGCCGCAGGGTTTCGAGACAGTCCGCCAGGCTCAGGTGCTGCCCGAACCGGCAGCTGAACACGCCTTGCTCCAGTTCACCCATTGCTGCAACGGCACGTGGCGGGCGCGTCCGTCCGCTTTGGGCACGCAGAAAGTCGATGCACAGATTGGCCACGACGGCGCGCAGCCAGCTGTCGAAGCGTGCGCCTTTATGTGGTTTCCAGGATCGCAGCCGGCGGAAGCCCTTGTCGCTTAGCCGCTCGCACACGAACAAGAAGAGGTCATTGACGGCTTGTTCGTCGCGTTGGTACTGACGCACGACGCTGATCAGCACCCCGGCATAGCGCTGCACGAAAATTTTCCACGCATCACCGGCAGCCGGTGAAGCCAACTGCTTCAGCCAGCGAAGGTCGGAAAAATGGCCGGGCGTCGTACTCATTTAGCCCGTGAAACGCTTCCCCCACTCAGGTAAGAAACCTGCTGCGCGGACGGGCAATTGCACCTGTACGCCGCGTGCTTAGCCTGCCCGGTTTATTGGTAGAAGCGTCCCTGCAGCTTGATCTGACTGGAACAGGCCTTCCTTCACTATAGCAGAGAGAAATGGGTCAGAGCCCTTCTTCGCAAAGATCGATGTGGCGTCCGTTACTGCTCAAACTGATTCACCACAGCAGGAGTAGACCATGAAAAGCCAGATGATCAAGACGCTGTTATTGACGACCGCGGTCACACTGACCACAGCTGCGAGTGCAGACACCCGCATCATCGAGGTGTGGAACTGCAAATTGCCAGAAGGCAAGACGATTGAAGACGTGCACGCGGCTAACAAAACCTGGCGCACTTTCGTGAATGACACGGTCGAGGGAGGTGACGTTCAAAGCCATATAGTGACCAGTGTGGTCGGCGGCTCGACTGGCTTCATGTTTGTCGACTCCTACCCGAACCTGGCAACCTGGGCGGCAACGGAAGCTGCACTGAAGACGCCGGAAGGACTGGCTGTGGAAGCAGTGATATACAGCGTCTCGTTGTGCACGACGAACACTTTGCATGAATCCACTGAGAGCTGAACGAGGGTTCATACCAAAAGGATGCGACGCCGACCCGTTTAATTGGCGTCCGCATCTCTCTTGCCTCCCGACCGCTGCACCCTTTTTGAAAAAATCAACCCGCTGTCCGTTACAAGTCAACGTGAACCATCGTTCAGGGAAGAAGTTGCCAGACTTACCCCAGAGGAGTGCGGTCATGAAATGCAGTTATTTGTCCTTTCCAGCCCTATCGGTGCTTTTGCTTTTTTTACCGCTGGTTGGCTGGACCCCATCTGCCAACGCGTCGCTGGTCGGTGATCAAGTCACAATCGGCATTTTCGTGAGTTCCGGTGTTGGGACGATCGTGACCGGGCCGACGGCCACTGTCGGCGCAGGTAACGAGTTCGTGGTCACTCAAACCCTGGGGGCTACGTTGCTGGTGACTCATACGATCGACGTTACAGACAGGAGCCTGACTATCTATACGACGGCCACAGGAAGCGGAGGCGGTGGGACGTCAATTCGGTTTACGTTCAGCAGTCTGGATTCGGCTGGTGGCACGGTCTCAGGCTTCCAGAAGACATCCGATGCCCAGACGCAAGTCAACAACTCAAGCTTCACTGATCACAGCATCACCTTCGACCTCGGCTTCTTTGCGAGCCCGACAGCCCCGAAGACAACGTCGATTACGATCGATTTTGTGGGTGAAAACGTGGCACCAGTCGCGGAGGCGGGTCTCGACCAGGCGGCCGGGGTTGGTGAGTCGGTGCTGCTGGACGGCATCAATTCCGCGGACGAGGAGACGCCTGGTCCACTGCTCACCTTCGCGTGGACGCTGGCCGAGAAGCCGGCGGGCAGTACGGCGTCGCTCGCCACACCGGCGCTCGTCACGACACGATTCACACCCGACATCCCCGGGACGTACCGTGCCGAACTGGTCGTGACCGACCAGGGCGGACTTCACAGCGTGGCCGACTCGATCACGGTGACGGCGGAACTTGAGCCCGCGTTTGTGTTCAGCAAAATTGCGACTTCGTACTATTCCTACGACGGTACCTATTCGCGGACGGGAGACGTGTGGGACTACGCGTATCACGGTGACTATGATCAACGGTGGCCGACCGATCGCAAGGATGGATCGATCCTGCTCTACGTGACGCAGGGGACATATTCGTATGTGAATGGCGCGTATAGCAACAGCCGGACGCCCACGAACATCTCGGAGTGGAACGCGGGACAGTTCACCCAAAAGGTGAGTGAGCAGGACGTGATTTTCGGCGAGAACACCCTGCGGTACGTGGGCAGCGGCCAGTACAGTAACTCCGGAAACCTGCTGTTCAACGCGTATTGGTCGGATCCAGATGGCCGTTGGGACGGGGGCCATTTGGAATACGCGGCCGGGAGTGTTTCTGCTGGCCTGCCACGCAATGCGGAAATCGTCGACCGGACTTACCGACTGCAGTATGCGTGGCTTCACAGCGCCGCGAATGGTGTTGAGATCTACCAGGGATACATTCCGGTTTGCGTCTATGTCGTGCGCAGCTGGGGAACATACTGCTACGGGAGGACGGGTCTGTACCTGCGCGAGGGCCAGAAAGCCCGCGAGATCATCACCACGGCGGCGGCCCTGCCGGGCACGACAGGACAGTTCGTCAGCTTCGGCAGCGCGGCTGCGGATGCGTCCGGGCGCATCGTCTTCGTCGCGTACTGGGTGGATGACAGCGACCGTTGGATGCAGGGCGTGTTCCGCCGGCTGACGGACGGTAGCGTCGAGAAGCTGGCGGACAACGGCGTGACCACCGACGGCAAATACGCCGGAGCAGGGTTCAGCCGCATGGTGGTGGACGGCGACTCCGTGTACCTCGGCGCGAGACTCCATTCGCTTTCGCGGTACGCCAATTCGGGCCAAAATTGGTACAACTATTACTGGTGGAGCGATTTTGAGAACGCCATCGTCCGGGTCCAGGACGACGGAACGCTCGACCCGGTAGTCAATGACCGCTACTCGTACTGGTGGTGGTACGGTTATGGCCGCGCGGAACGTTCGTATCTCGATACCTGGAACTTCGATGTCGAGAATTCCGTGGTGGTCTTCAGTTCCTGGACCTGCTGTCGGTTGAAGACTTTCAGTTGGGGAACCGGTTATTCGTCGGATTACGGCACGCACTGGCTCGAGGATGGTGTGGTACGCAAGATCGTGGGCAGCGACGACCAGATCGAAGGGCATGTATACGATTGGATCCGGGCCGCAGACGGCCCAGCGTCACTGGAGGGCCGCAGCGCGTTGCTGCTCGCCGGAGACTCCGACTACCAGTACAGCAATACGACAACCGCGGACGGCCAAATACAGACGTGGTCGTCGGAAACCGTGTACGACAGTATCCTTGCCCAGTTCGACACCGATCGTGACGGCGTGGGGGACGACACGGATAACTGCCGGTTCCGGCCGAATGCCGACCAACTGGACGGGAACGGGAATGACATCGGCAATGTCTGCGAGGACACGGATACGGATTCCGTTGCCGACGTTGACGACAATTGCCCCTTCAATCCGAACGCGAGTCAGCTCGACACCGACGCTGACAACCACGGTGATGCCTGCGACCTCTGTCCGTCTGATTTCAATCCCGATCAGCTGGACTCGGACCAGGACGGCTTGGGTGACGCCTGCGACCCCGATCGGGACAACGACGAGGCGTTCAACACGACTGACAATTGTCCGGATGTCCCGAATATGGATCAGGCGAACCTGGATGCCGACATCTCCGGCGATGTCTGCGACGCCGACATGGACGGCGACGGCATCAGCAACATCGTCGACGGGCAGTTCACCAACGAATCGTTCAGCGACGAAAGCGCTGTCGCCTCCGATTACTTTACGGACCAGCACCGTGGCGGGCGCACCTTTGGTGAGGTCAGGAACCGCGCAAGCCTGATCATCACGGTTGAGGATTCAGCCGGCAGTGACGATGGCCTGATCGTGTCGGCCGTCAACGGCAGTGGCCGCGGGCGCATTGCCTACTGCACCCTGAAGGGGAAAGATGCGCAGTATCAGGATCTCGAACAGGGTACGGTGGTTGAGGTTGGGCCGTGCGCCTCATTGCGGGTCAAGGTACTCGTCAATCGGGCGGAAGTCATACTTTCCGACGACGTCGTCCTTCACGTCCCGCAAAACGCAACGGCAACGGTGCGGGACGCGGGCGGCGAGGATTTTACCGTCGAGAATCCGCCGGAGAGTCACCTACCGATCACGGTGGGCCTCGGCGACGACACTCTGGTTACGTTGGGCAGCGATGTTCGTGCCGTGGTGTCGGAGACCGCTCCCGGGCAGTTCGAGATCGAGAACGCGGCTGACAGCACTCAGCCGATCGTCGTCGACGTGGGTGGAGCGGTGAGCGAGTTGGAACCGGGCGATGTGGGCGACACCGAGCAACTGCGCGACGTGACGCCGCCGGTCATCACGCCGACAGTGACGGGCACGCTTGGTAACGGTGACTGGTATACGAGCGACGTGAGCGTATCCTGGGGCGTGGCGGATCCGGAGTCCCCCGTTTCGTCGATGACGGGCTGCGAAGCTTCGGTGCTTACGACGGACACGTCGGGCACAACTTTCACCTGCGCCGCGACCAGCACCGGCGGGACGGCGAGCCAGTCCGTGACCATCAAGCGGGACGCCACGCCGCCGCAGGTGGCTGTGAACGAACCGACGGAGGGAGCGGCGTACACGATCAATCAGGTCGTGGCCGCTGCGTATTCCTGCAGTGACACGCTGTCTGGAGTAGAGAGTTGTGTCGGAGCCGTTGTCGCCGGTTCGACTATCGACACGGGATCCGTCGGCACGAAGACCTTCACGGTCACTGCGACTGACCATGCAGGCAACGTCGCGACGACCTCGAGTGGATACTCCGTGAGGTACATCCTGATCGGCTTGCAGCAACCAGTCGACAATCTGCCGATCGTCAATTCCGCTGCTGCGGGCAAGACGGTGCCGGTGAAATGGCAACTGAAGGATGCTGGCGACGCGTACATTTCGAGCCTCTCCGCGTTCAGGTCGCTGACTTCCGTTTCGACTGCCTGTGACTCCGGCGCACCGCTGGATGAAATTGAGGAGGTTGATTCGAACGGCGGGGCGGTACTGCGTTATGACACGACGTCCAACCAGTTCATCTACAACTGGGCGACTGCGTCTTCGTGGAAGGGAAAGTGCCGCAAGCTGGTGCTCGAACTGTCCGACGGCCAGAAGAAGGAAGCGTTGTTCAAGTTCAAGTAAATTGAACCTGGCGGCTATGCCCGCAGATGGGGCAGCCCGCGAAAGTGGGTTGCCCCTTCTTTTCTCGCGTTCTGCCACGTTGGCCAGCGTCGGGCATTCACGCCAGGTCGCACCACGTGCCGCGCCCAGCCCCATGCTGCTCAAGGCGATTGGCGCGAGTCAGCGCTTTCAAATGATCCTTGATCGTGTTGTGACTCGCGCCGGTGGCTTCCTGCCGGTTGATCGGTGCGATCTGACTTGGTGGTAATGATGCTGCCTGTCATCAATCGTCGAGCGGGCGTCCTCAATGCTGGCGAACCAGCGCAGCGACAGGCCCCACGCACGAGTCCGCGGGGCAAGACGCTCCCAGTGCACCTGGTTGTCGGCAGAGAATGATGTCCGCTGCAGAACACGGGGCAGGATGATTCGACATCCTGCCCCTTTCTTATTCCGGCGCCGCGCCTGCCTTGCGCCGCTCCACGTAATCCTGCAACGCCTCGTCGATCGCCGGGTCCAGCGGTGGGGGCTGATATGTCTCCAGCAGTTCCTTCCAGATACGGTTGGCCCGCTGCTGGGCGTCCTGCGACCCGGCTTCCTGCCAGGCTTCGAAGTTGCGCCGCTCGCTGAGGAAGGGCTGGTAGAAAGCCGTCTGGTAGCGCGACATCGTGTGCTGCGCGCCGAAGAAATGACCGCCCGGGCCGACCTCGGCGATGGCGTCCAGCGCCAGCGTTTCCGCGCTCACCTCGATCGGGCGCAGGTACTCGGCCATCATCTGCAGCATTTCGGCGTCGACGATCAGCTTCTCGAACGAGGCGGTCAGGCCGCCTTCCAGCCAGCCGGCGGCGTGCACGATGATGTTGGCGCCGCCGCTGATCGCGGCCCACAGCGACAGCATGCTCTCGTAAGTGGCCTGCGCGTCCACCACGTTGGACGAGGTCACGCTGCTGGAGCGGAACGGCAGGCCGTAGCGGCGCGCCAGTTGCCCGCTGGCCTGGGCGGCCTTGGCGTATTCGGGCGTGCCGAAGGATGGCGAGCCGGAGCGCATGTCGACGTTGGAGGTGAAGGCACCGTAGACGACCGGCGCGCCGGGCCGCACGATCTGGGCCAGCGTGATGCCGGCCAGCGCCTCGGCGTTCTGCTGCGCCAGCGTGCCGGCCAGGGTGACCGGCGCCATCGCGCCGGCCAGCGTAAAGGGTGTGACGCAGACCGCCTGGCCGGCGCCGGCCATCTCGATCAGGCCCTCGGCCATCGGGATGTCCAGCTGCAGCGGCGAGTTGGTGTTGATGATGGCGAACAGGGCGGGCTTTGCCGCCAGCTCCTCCGCGGAAAAACCCAGCGCGATGCGGGCCATGTTGATCGCGTCGCGCGCCCGTTCGCCGCCCAGCGCCACCGGCTGCCAGTTCTTGTCCAGCAGGCGGATTTGCGACAGGTAGAGGTCGAGGTGGCGGGTCTCGGCCGGCAGTTCGATGGGTTCGAAAGCGCCCCCGCCTTCCTGGTGGATGATGTCCAGGCTCTGCACCAGGCGCAGGTAGTCGCAGGCGTCCTCGAAGCGGCCGCGGCGGCGCCCGCGATCGAGGTCAGTGCAGTAGGCGGGCCCGCCGACCGAGGTGAAGGCGAGGTGCCGGCCGCCGAGACGAAAGTTCTTCGCCGGGTTGCGGGCATGCAGCGTGAAGTCGCGCGGCGCGCGGGCGACGTGCTCCAGCACCAGGGCGCGATCGAACCGCACCATCTGGCTGGCCTCGTCGACATCCGCGCCGGCGCCGGCCAGCAAGTTCCGTGCGCCCGGATGCAGGATGCGCATGCCCTGGCGCTCCAGCAGTTCCATGGAGGCCTCGTGAATGGCCTCCACCTGGTCGGCGCTCAGTACCTCCACCCAGGGGTAGCCGTTGACGATCTCGCGCCAGGGCAGCTGCCGGATGCCCCGGCCGCCGCGGTTCTGGCGCGTATCGCGGCTGCGCCTGGACACTATGCGCCCGGTTGCGCTACGTGCTCGATGCCCCGTTCGCGGGCCCAGGCGTTGATCGGGGCGACGTGTTCCTCCCGGATGGCCTGCAACTCGCGCTGGCGTTCGGCCCACTCGGCCTGTAAATCGCCCAGCCGCTCGAGCTGGCCGCCCGTGACCGGCGCCCCGGTGGCGTCGATGACGTCCAGCAGATAACGGACCTGCCCGGCCAGCATGGTCTCCCAGGCGTCTTCGTCCTCGTACGTCTGGTGCAGGTGCTGGTTGAGCTTGCGGTCCCAGGTCGTGATCGCCTCCACGGCGGCCTTGCCGGCCTGCTGCAGGTCGGCGTCGTCCGGGTGCCCGGCCAGCAGCGCCTCGACCTGGCCGCGCGCCTCGCGCGCCTCGCCCAGGCGCCGCAGGATTTCGTCCAGCAGCGACGCGGTCTCGTCGAGACGGGCAGTCCACTCGGTCAGCTGCGCCGGCGTCGCGCTCGAGCGCGGGTCGGGCACCAGGGTGAAGCCCGCCTCGGCGCTGCGACCGCCCGCGGACACGCGCGCGCGATACTCGCCCGGCGCCACCGTGGCTCCGCCGAAGCCGGCAAAAATCTTGACGTCCTCGATGCAATGCACGCCGTCCCGGCGCAGGTCCCAGGTCCATTTGTTCAGACCCTTGGCGGCCGTCGGGAACTTCAGCTCGAACGGGCGCCGCATGTCCATGTTGGCCAGCAGGCAACGGTCGAAATCCGTTTCCTCGCTGGAATAGGTGCGGATGACCTGTCCTGCCCCGTCGAGTATCTCGATGGTCAGGGGACCTTCGGGCTCCTCGTCGAGGTGGTAGTAAAGCGGCACGCCGGGCTGAGGATTGGCGCCCTCGAAGTTGTCGGGGCGCCCGCCCTCGCCGCGGATCATCGCCACGGTGCCGGGCTCGAACAGGCGCAGGCCGTCGACTCCGGCAGCCGCCTGGCGCACGACGAACAGGTCGTCCAGCACCCAGTAGGCGCGCCCCTGGGTGGCCGCCACCAGGCTGTCCTGGCGGATCGTCAGGTCGGTGATCGGCACCGGCGGCAGGTTGAGCTTCAGCGCTTCCCAGTCGTCGCCGTCGTTGAACGAGACGAACAGGCCGGCCTCGGTGCCGGCGTACAGCAGACCCTTGCGCGCCGGGTCCTCGCGCACCACGCGCACGAAGGTGTCGGCGGGCAGGCCCTTGTCGATGCGCTGCCAGCGTTTGCCATAATCGGCGGTCCTGTAGACGTAGGGGCTGAAGTCGTTCAGCTTGTGGCCCTGCACCGCCAGGTAGGCGGTCGCGGGGTCGTGCGGGCTGATCTCGATGGCGTTGATGTAGGCCTCGTCGCTGAATTTGCCCTGGTGCGGCGGCGAAACGTTCTGCCAGTTCGCCCCGCCGTCGCGGGTGATGTGCACCAGGCCGTCGTCGCTGCCGACCCAGACGGTGCCCGCTTCGTGCGGCGACTCGACGATGTAGAAGATCGTGTTGTAGAACTCGGCGCCGACGTTTTCGGGGGTGAGCGGCCCGCCGTTGCGGCCCTGTTTCTCCGGGTCGTTGCGCGTCAGGTCCGGGCTGATCGCGGCCCAGCTGGCGCCGCGGTCGGTACTCTTCAGAACGAACTGCGTGCCGTAGTAAATGACGGACGGATCGTGCGGCGAAAGCGCCACCGGCGTGTTCCAGTTGGCGCGGTAGCGCAGGTCCTTCGAGTCCTTGCCGTACATCATCTCGGGGTAGGGGATGATGACCCGGGTGCGCTCGGTGTCGCGATCGTACTCGGTCAGCGTGCCGTTGATCGAGGTGGCGTAGACCAGCCGCGGATCGTCCGGGTCGAAGGCGACGTGCGCGCTTTCGCCGCCGCCGACGTCGTAGTAGTCGGACACGCCGATGCCGCCGTACAGGCTCTGGCTGGCGATCGCCACCGTGGTGTTGTCCTGCTGGCCGCCGTAGATGCGGAAGGGGAACTGGTTGTCGGTGGCTACGCGGTAGAACTGGGCGGTGGGCTGGTTCATGATGCTGGACCAGGTCTTGCCGCCGTCGAAGGTAACGGTGGCGCCGCCGTCGTTGCCGTTGATGATGTTGAGCGGATCGTCCGGGTTGATCCACTGGTCGTGGTGGTCGCCGTGGGGCGTCTTGACGAGTTCCCACTCCTTGCCGCCGTCAATGGACTTGTACAGGCCGGTATTCAGCACCCAGACCGTGTTGTCGTCCACGGGGTCGGCCGCGAGGTGGATGTAGTACCAGGCGCGGGTGTGCAGCGCGCGGTGACCGTTGATCAGCTCCCAGTTCTCGCCGCCGTCGTCGCTGCGCCACAGGCCGCCCTGGTCCGGCTCGGCCTCGATGATGGCGTAGACGCGCTGCGGGTTGCTGGCGGAGACGTCGACGCCGACTTTGCCGATCAGGTCCGGCAGGCCGCCCTCCAGCTTCTGCCAGCTGTCGCCGCCGTCGGTGGACTTGTAGATGCCGCCGCCTGCGCCGCCCGACTTGACGAACCACGGCTTGCGGCCGTGGTGCCACATTCCGGCGTAGAGGATCCGCGGGTTGGTCGGATCCATCGTGACGTCGGTGGCGCCGGTGTCCGGGTTCACTTTCAGCACGTGCTCCCAGGTCTTGCCGCCGTCGGAGGTGCGGAATACACCGCGCTCCTCGTTGGGGCCCCAGATCTGGCCCTGCACCGCGACGTACGCGATGTCCGGGTTGCGCGGGTGAATCTCGATCTTGGCGATCTGGCCGCTCTTTTCGAGGCCGACGTGCGTCCAGGTCTTGCCCGCGTCCGTCGACTTGTACATGCCGTCGCCGTGCGAGGTGGTCACCCCGCGGATCGGCGCTTCGCCGGTGCCGACGTAGATCACGTTGTGGTCCGACTCCGCCACCGCCACCGCGCCGATGGTGCCCACGTTGAAATGCCCGTCGGAGAGGTTCTCCCAGGTGGTGCCGGCGTTCTCGGTTTTCCAGACGCCGCCGCCCGTCGCGCCCATGTAATAGAGGTTGGGCTCGCCGCGCACGCCGGTAACGGCCGTCACGCGCCCGCCGCGCCACGGTCCGACCAGGCGCCATTCGAGGCCCTCGAGCTTTTCGCCTGTGCCGGTGGCGGACGCCGCGGGGGAACAGCCGATGGATGCGAACGCGAGCAGGGTAAAGAGACTGAGGATGCGAAGGTTCATTGGCAGGGTCCGGTTCATGATCGAGGCGAGGTGAAAACTCTGGAGCATACTTCAGTTTACATTCTAAAGCAGGTCCTTGAGGCGAAAATAAAGCATGCCGAGCGCGATGATCTGGTTGCCGAACCACTGGCTGCCAGGCAGGCGGATGTGCGGGAACTTCGCGAACAGGTCGAAGGTTTCCAGGGTGCCGCCGATGGCGTCGGCCATCACTTCGCCCATGATGTGCGTCGCGTTGACCCCGTGCCCGGAATAACCCTGGCAGTACCAGACATTGCCGCCGATGCGGCCCAGCAGCGGCACCCGGTTGAGCACGATGCCGATCCGGCCGCCCCACTCGTAGTCGACGCGGACATTCCTCAGCTGCGGATAGATCTTCAGCATGCGCGGCACGATCGCGGCCTGGATGTCGGCCGGTTCACGGCCGGAGTAATTGCAGCGGCCGCCGTACAGCAGGCGGCGGTCGGGCGTCAGGCGGTAGTAATCGAGAATTTCATTCATGTCGCAGACCGCCAGGTCCTGCGGGTTGATCTGCTGCGCGACCTCGGCCGGCAAGGGCTCGGTGGCCACGATGTAGCTGCCGGCGGGGAACACCAGGTTGGACAGATGGCGCGGTTCCAGGCCGTGATAGGCATTGCCCGCCAGCACCACGCTGGCGGCCTGCACCTGCCCTTTCCCGGTGTGCACCACGGGCCTCGTCCCGTGCGTGATGCCGGTCACCGGCGACTGCTCGAAGATGCGCACGCCGAGGCTTTCCGCCGCCCGGGCTTCCCCGATGCACAGGTTCAGCGGATGCAGGTGCCCGTCGTAGTAACTGACCAGTCCGCCGAGGAAGGCTTCGGTGCCCAGCATCTCGCGGGTCTTGTCGCGGTCCCACAAGGCCCACGCGTGCGGAAAGCGGCGCCGTTCGAGCTCACCCGCCCATTCCTCCAGCGCCCTGAGGTGCCGCGGTTTGACCGCCGTCTCGATCCACCCGTCGCGCAGGTCGCAGTCGATGGCGTACTTCGCCACCCGCTGGCGGACGATCGCGTGGCCGCGCCAGCGCAGCTCCCATAGCAGGTCGGCAATGCCGGGCCCGTGCCGTTTGGCGATCCTGGCCAGGCCGCTGACGCCGTTGATAAGCTGTCCGCCGTTGCGCCCGGACGCGCCCCAGCCGACGCGGTTGGCTTCGATCAGGGCGACGGAGTAACCGCGCTCGGCCAGCGTCAGCGCGGTCGCGACGCCGGTGAAGCCGGCGCCGACCACGCACACGTCGGCGGAATGGCTGCCTGCGAGTTCGGGGTGGCGGGTGACGGTGCTGGCGGTCGCCGCGTACCAGGAGCGCGCATGCTCCTGCCTTTGATTCTCCCGATCCCGGCTTCTGGCGCGCATGGGCCGCATGACCTTCAGCCCAGCAGGCCGTCGATCAGTTTCTGCAGTCGGGCGGCGGAGCGGCCGTCATACTCCGCCCGGTCGGCGCGTTCCATCAGCGCGCGCGCGGCGCGGAAGCCGAGCCAGCGCAGCGGTTCGGGTTCCCACGCGCGCCCCGCCCCGGGTGGGTTGACCCAGGGCGTGTGCAGCCGCTCGCTGTCGCGGCCGAGCACCAGGTCGGCCAGGGTCTGGCCCGCCAGGTGCGCGGCGGCCACGCCGTTGCCGAAGTAGCCGCCGGCCCAGCCGAGGCGGCGGCGCGCGTCGAAACAGACCGCCGGCCGCAGCGAGCGCGACACCCCCAGTGCGCCGCCCCAGGCGTGCGTGAAGCGCACGTCGCGCAGCGCGGGAAAGAAGCGGAGCAGGGTGCTGCGCACGAGCGCGAATTCAGGGTCGGCGTCGTCGAAGCGGCGCCGGGTGCGCGAACCGTAGAAGTAGCGGCCGCGGCAACCGAAGGTGATCCGCTGGTCCGCCGTCCGCTGGCCATAGGTGACGATGCGGTCCAGGTTGCCGAAGCAGTAGCGGCGCCCGAAATGGAGCTGCTCGAGAAGCTCGTCGGGCAGCGGCTCGGTCGCGACCATCATCGAGTGCACCGGGATCAGGCGGCGCTCGAGCCCCGCCAGGGTGGCGCCATACCCCTCGGTGGCCAGGACGACGCTGTCGGCGAGAACCCGGCCCCGCGCTGTTCGCGCCATGCCGGGGCCCCACTCCAGCACGGGGCTCTGTTCGTGGATCGCCACGCCGATCCGTTCCAGCCGTTCGGCGAGCCCGCGCGCCAGCCGCGCGGGGTGTATGGCCGCGCAATGCGGCAGGTGGATCGCCGCCAACGCGCCGGCGACGCCCAGGGTTTCCGCTATTTCCTGGCGGTCGAGCCAGCGGTAATCGGCGTCGTCGAAACCCAACGCGCGAACGTAACGGAGTTCCTGGTCCAGGCGCTCGACCTGGGCGGGATTGACGGCGACCTGCAGCGCGCCCGAGCGCTCGTAATGGCAGTCGAGCGCCTGCCCGGCGGCGACCGCGCCGACATCGCCGACCGTCTGGAACATCAGTCTCTGCAGCCGTATCGCGCCTTCGCGCTGCGCGGGGTCGTCGAGCCAGTGCTCGATACCCGACAGCCACGCGGAACACCAGCCGCCGTTGCGGCCCGAGGCGCCGAAGCCGGCGGTCTCCGCCTCGACGAGCGTGACCGCGAGCGCGGGCTCGAGCAGCTTGAGATACCAGGCGGTCCACAAACCGGTGTAGCCGGCCCCCACGATCACCACGTCGCAGCGCGTTTCACCCTGCAGCGCCGGCCTGGCCTCCAGCGCGCCGGGCAGGCTGTCGTGCCAGAAACTCAGCTCGCGATGGTCGGCTGCAGCGCTCACGGCGTATGGCCCGGCTGGGCCAGCAGGAGCCGCCGCAGCAGGTCGGAGAGCTGCTGCCGCTGCCGCGCGCCGAGGCAGGCGAGCGCCGCCGACGCCGTTTCGAAGCGCGCCTCGGTCGCCAGGTCGACGCGCTCCCGCCCGGCATCGGTGAGCTGGACGAGCACCCGGCGGCGATCCTGCGGGTCGTGCAGGCGGCGCACCAGGCCTTTCTGTTCCAGGCGGTCGATGCGGTTGGTGATCGCCCCGGACGTGAGCATGCCGGCCTCCGCCAGTTGGCTCGCGGCCAGCAGGAACGGCGGGCCCTGCCGGCGCAGCGCGGAGAGGACGTCGTACTGCCACCAATGCAGGCCGAACTCCTGCAGGCGCGCGGCCGCCTGGTCGCCCAGGATTTTCTCCAGGGCCTGGATGCGCAACACGACGCCCATGGCCGCGGTGTCGAGATCGGGCCGCGCCAGGCTCCAGTCCTCCCGCAGTTCATCGATGATGTCCTTGCTCATGGAGTCGAGAATAGCCTATTTGCAGACGCATAAAACATCTTGACATGAAGATAAAATCGCATTAAAAGTCGCCCTGAATACACGGTGCCTTCGCATAAGAGATAAACGGAGAGTCTCACATGGCCAAGAAAGCGAAGAAGAAGTTCAAGGAATTGGACTTCGATCCTTATGACGAATTCGAGGACGCGTTCGACGAAGAGCTCGACGTCAAGGAGCTTTCCAGGGATACGTCGAACGGCGGCGGGGACGATAACTACGATACCGAGGAGCGTTTCAGCGCCCGCCGCAAGATCGAGCGCCGCAACGACATGAAGAAGCTCTACTCGCAGCTCGACGAATGGGAGCAGTTCGGCGATCGCGCCGATTGGTAAGCCGTCGAATTCCGCCGTCGAATTCTGAT
>Ga0105090_10001061_pt1 | contig 14531 bp, 16 predicted proteins | sample PPLLak3March2015_FD_79110 | JGI IMG/M metagenome (GOLD analysis project Ga0105090, IMG submission 79110) | Freshwater sediment microbial communities from Prairie Pothole Lake near Jamestown, North Dakota, USA - PPLs Lake P7 Core (1) Depth... | ecosystem: Environmental > Aquatic > Freshwater >... | reverse complement strand
TGCGCCGCCTGGTCTCGGACGCGGTCTACCACAAATTTGACTTCGTGGCCCGCACCGGCGCGGAGTTGGTCGCACTGGTTTTCTTTCTCATCCCGGGCTTCCCTAAAGACTACTTGTGCTTCCTGCTGGGGGTCATCCCCATGCCGTTCGGGATCTTCCTCGTGATCACGGCGTTCGGGCGGATGCCGGGCACCTGGCTGCTGTCCATTCAGGGTGCCAAGGTGCGGAGCGCCCACTACCTCGAATTCGTGATTTTCCTGGTCCTGGCTGCCGGGGCCGCCGTGCTGGCGTACATCTATCGGGAGAAGATCCTCGAATGGCTCCACCGGCGCCACGAGAAGTAATACGGGTGCGACGCCGCCGGGAGCACGCCATCCCGATCGACGCGACGCCGCACGAGGATGTCGGATGACGACGCCGCGTACCACCTTCATCTCCCGCGAGGGGACGGTCCGGATTCCGGGGGACGCCACGTTCATCGAGTTGGCCCGGCGGGCCGGCCTGTACCTGCCGTCGCTGTGCGGCGGGCGGGGCAAATGCGCCAAGTGCCGATGCGAACCGCGCGGCCCGGTCACGGAGCCGACCCCGCTGGAGATCGAGCTCCTGTCGGGAGACGAGCTGGCCGGGGGAGTCCGGCTGGCCTGTCAAGCCCGCCCGCTGGGCGCCGTCGAGGTTGCCATCGAGGAGGAGGTGCTGGAGAAGGGAGGCTATACCGAGGTGGCAGTCGCCCCGGAGCCTCTGGTCCGCAAGGCCTATCTCGAGATGCCGGCGCCGGCGCCGCACGACGATCTGGCGGACGTGGAGCGGATTCGCAAGACGCTCGGGGCCGCGATCTGGGCTCCCCCGCAGATGTTGCGCGCGCTGCCCGTGACCCTGCGGGACGCGGGGTTCCGAGCCACGGTGGCCGTCTGGGACCATGGGGCGTCGGGCGAGGAACTCTTGACCGTCGAGGCTGGCGACACGCGGGAACGCGCGTACGGCATCGCCTTCGACATCGGGACCACCAGCGTGGCAGGGTACCTCGTCGACCTTTTCACGGGCCGTGAAATCGCCCGGTCATCGCGGCTGAATGGCCAGCAACCCTGGGGCGCCGACGTCATCTCGCGGGCCACCCATGCCCTCGAAACGCCGGGCGGCGTGGAAGAGCTGCAAGCGGCCGCGATCGAGACGTTGAACCGCATCCTGGCGGACTGTTGCGTCGGCGTCGACCCCGGCGAGGTCTATTACGCGACGGCGGTCGGAAACTCGCTCATGCATCATCTGGCGCTGGGAATCACCCCCGCGACCATCGCGGTCAGCCCGTACGTCGCGGTCAGCCGCGATCCGCTGCAGGTGAAGGCCAGCGAGCTGGGGATCGCGCTGCCCAACGCCTGGGTCTACTTCCTGCCCCTGATCGGCGCTTACGTGGGGGCCGACACGTTGGCGGTGGTCATGGCGACCGCGCTGGACGAGTCGGATGACATCTGCCTGGCCGTGGATATCGGGACCAACGGGGAGATGGCCCTGGGGTCGCGCGAACGCATTCTGGCGTGCTCGGCTCCGGCCGGCCCCGCCTTCGAGGGGGCGGAGATCCGGCACGGCATGCGGGCCGCTGCCGGGGCGATCGACCGGGTCCGGATCCGGGACGACGTGCGCGTCTGGACCATCGGCGACCTCCCCCCCCGCGGGATCTGCGGGTCGGGCCTCATCGACGCCCTGGACCAGATGGTGCGGCACGGCATCGTGGATTCGGGGGGGCGTCTCCTGCCTCGCCAGAGGCTGGACAGGAAGGTCCCCCCCAAGGTGCTCGATCGGGTGGTAGGCCAGGATCATACCTGGGAGTTCGTCCTGTCCTGGGATCCGCGGATCGTCATCACGCAGAACGACGTGCGTCAGCTGCAGCTGGCCAAGGGCACGATCCTGTGCGGGGTGCGCATCCTGATGGAGGAACTGGGGATCGATCCGTCGCGGATCGCGAACGTCTCGCTGGCCGGTGCTTTCGGCAACTACGTCGACAAGCGAAGCGCGCTCGGGATCGGGATGCTCCCCGCGGCCATCCCTCTGGAGCGGATTCAGGGCGTGGGGAACGCCGCCGGACATGGGGCACGCATGGCGCTCCTCTCGCGGTCGATTCGCCGCCGCGCCGAGGCGCTGGCCCGCAGGATCGATTACTTCGAGCTGTCCAAGCATCCCAGCTTCGAGGACATCTTCGTGGAGTCGCTGGCGTTTCCGCATCCGCGCCCGTCTGCGGGCTGACGGGTGTGCGGCGACCGGCGGTCGGGGGGCGCGGGAGCATCGGTGCGGGGCCGGAGGGGATCGCCCACCGGAGCCTCGCCGACGGCCGTCCCGCCGATCGGCGATCAGCCACGGCCACGAGGTCCGGCGACGATCGGTGCGGGTCGTTCAGATCGAGAAGAAGAGGAACAGGCCCAGCGCGATGACCGTGACCCCGGAGCCGATCAGAATGAGCGGCACCGGATCTCCGCCGACGCCGAACAAGAACGGCATGGACGTGATCACGCAACCGACCAGCGCGACGAACAAGGACAGAAGTCGGGGAAGACTGCCCTTCGTTTTTGCGACTGCCATTCCTCTCTCCTTCGTGTCGCTTGTCCAGAGCGGACGACGCGTTCCGCCCGGATCCTGCGTCTAGGGCCCAGGTCGCTCCGACCAGCGTAGGCTACACGCCCCGATTCGTTTGTCAAGCGTGTCGCGGCCGCTGCGACCCCTGCCGTGGAGACGGACCCAACCGACCGGTCGGCTACGCGCCGTCGCTGCGGCCGAGACTGTCCTCCAGGCGGGCGATGGTCGAGAGCAAACCGTCGAAGGCCCGCATGACCGGGTCCCATTCTCCCGCCGTCATCGCCGCCGCGATGGTGCGAACCAATTCGTCCCGCCGGCTCAAGAGATCCTGCAGGAGTCCTGCGTCCACTGATACCGTCGGCATATCCTCCCCTCGATGACCCGGCTGGCGTGTGCGATGGAGGGCGGCGGGATCGCCGCAGCGCGCGGAAGGCACGATGCGCTCCAGCATTGGCGAAGGGGTCACAGCCCCTCCATGGCCCTCGGCGGGAGCGGGAGCGCCCGGAGATGGCGGTCAAGGTCCAGCGCCCACGCCGATGTCGCCGCGACGCGATCCAGCATGGCCTTCAAATGCCGGGACGCATCGCCCATCACGACGCGAAGCAGCTTGACCGCCAGAGAGGCGTTCTCGGCGGCGAGCGCCTGCAGCTCGCGACGCCCAATTTCGAAGACGGCGGTCCGGCCCACGCTGCGAACCGAGACGGGCGATGGGTCCTCGTTCAGGAAGGTGAGAAACCCGCCGACGTCGCCGGGCCGAAGTGTCATCGCCACGACGGCACACTCGGCGCGGACCCGCTTCACGTAGTGCAGCTCGCCCTGGAGCACCACATACAGCACTCGGCGCTGCTTCCGTGTCCCTTCGGTGGCCAAGAGTTCTCCGTCGGCGTACGCCTGCAAGGCGCCCGCGGCAAGGAGTTGACGGATCTCCTGCGGCGCGAACTCGCGGAAAAACTCCAATCGCCGGAGCTGGTCCGCCCGTAGGGCAGAGTGCGTTCGGTCGGAACTCATCAGGAAGCTTCCTCATCCAATGTGACGACGGAATGTCAGGTCAATTTCTTACTGGCTGTCTTTTCGACAGATCTGTTTATCGAGAAATCCATTTAGAAATAAATACTTACAGGTGGCCCAAGGTCTGCAAGGGTTGTGTGGCCTAACGCCGTAGGGTCCGGAAACAAACACACCCTCGTCACGAAGCCGAATGGAGGGGCCCATGAAGACCCGCGAGTATCTGGCCATCAAACGACGGATCGACGACTTCGAATTGTCCGAGTCGCTGACGAGGACGAAACTGATCCAGAGCGCCAAGGCCGGCAACCTGACGGCGCTCAACAAGCTCTACGAGCGGTACAACCTGAGGCTTCCCCTGGTGGAAGAAGCCCTGAAGGTGCAGATCGCCAAGCAACAGACAGCCCGCGCCTGAGGCCGACCTGTCGACTGCTTGGTGACCCGGGCACCGCAATGGGTGCGTCGTCCTCGATGTTTCAGGGGAGCCCGCGGGCTCCCCGAGGCGATTGGGTGCCTTCCCCGGGCGGCTTCTCCGCTCGCTCATTGCTTGACCGCGACCACCAGTCGCGTTGAGGCCAGTCGGTAGAACCACGGAAGCCTCGCCAGCGCAGCATCCGTCCCCCGCAGGATGCCCGAGATCGCCCGCCAGCCGGCGCCCACCTCGCGCGGAAGCGCCATCAACACCGATTCCGGCAGCAAGCAGTGCAGGATGTTGACCCCCCGGACGCTGACCGTCCGCAGTCCGGCCGACTCCAGTTCGTCTCGAAGCTCCCGATCCGTGAACGTCTTGCAGGGGATGTCCCGCCAGATGCGGAGGTGTCCGACCTTGGGCGTCGCCCGCGCTCGTGCCCGCTCTTCCGGATTGTGCAGGAGCATGTCCAGCTCCCACTTGCCGTCGATCTCGAAGGCGAGGAAGCCGCCGGGGCGGAGGATGCGGGCGCTCTCGCGAAACACCTTGCGGTACGCGTCGTGAACGTGCGAGATGACGTCGCCGTACGAGAAGATTCCATCCACGGAACCCGACTCTAGGGAGAGCGCGACGATGCTCTCCTGGAGGAACCGGACATTCCGGGCGCCGGCCCGAGCGCACCGGTCCCGGGCTTGCTCGAGCGAGGCGGCGGAGATATCGACCGCGACGACCTCGTCGGCCAGCGGCGCCAGCATCGCGGTCTGCTTTCCGGTCCCGCAGCCAAGATCCACGAGTCGGCGAAGCCGCGATCCGCCCGCCCGTCGGCGGATTTCCGCCCGGTACGGCGCCTCGCACGCCAGGAAGTACAGCGCCTGATCGTAGGTGTTGCCCACCGCATCGTAGAACGCGGCGACCTTTCGTTCGTCCATCACCCGCCCCATCGGTGTGCGGCGCTGCCCATCAGCAGGCTCCCGCGCTCGTCAGTCGGAAAGCCTTCGCCGTCGCCTCGATCCGGGCCAGCAGACCCTTGAGGGCGGGCAGCGCGTCGGGCTCGTCGAGCAACTCGCCGTGTCTGACCTTGTGAGCCGTCAAGAGGACTTCCTGCCGCAGGGCGTGGAGCAGATCGAGGTAGGGAAGGTTCCGCAGTCGCCGCCCGTCGTCGAAGCGATACTCGACGCGGTCGCCCCGGGTCAGGACGGCAATGGCCTCGCGGGACGACAGGTCCACGGGACGCCCGCCGCCGTCCGACCGTCGCTCCGTCAAGGTCTCGATCCGACCGTCCGAGCCGACCGTGGCTTCGAATCGGATCTCCGCCCCATCCCGCCGCGCCGCGCCCTCCGTGTCACTACTTGTCGGCAAGAAGCAAGCCCCCGCTTCCGATGTTGGTGGCGGGCTCGTCGTGCACGACGATGTGGACCGCTTCGGGCTTGGCGTTGGTCGTGCGCGCGATCGCCTCGGTGACCGCCTTGACCATTTCCCGCTTCTGCTCGACGCTCCGACCTTCCCGCAGAATGATCGTGACGAACGGCATGAGAGCCTCCTGTGTGCGCCGGTCTTCCCCGGCGCTCAGTCCGAGCAATCCCCCAACGGATACAGAAAACCGCAATTCGGGCAGGGCCATTTGCAGCCCATGGGCCGGTCCGGGACCTCGTGACCGCACCGGACGCAGCGCGGATTCGCGGCCATCGGCGTGCGGTCGTCCTTCGTACCTTCCTGGCGTGCCGTCAACCCCGTCTTCCCTCTCGAGAAACCGGCTCCGCGCGCGCCCTATATATCGCGTGCCGGCCGTCTGCGCAAGGCCAACCTGCCTCGCCCCGAACGTTTCGCCGCCGAGATCGCAGAAGCCGCAGGGAGAGAAATCGTCTCGGGAATAGCGCCGGAGGCGCCGGGACAGCATGGCCCGGCCTCGTGTCGCGCCGGAATCCGCGGGTCGTCCTGTGTTGTGCGGTTCCTCTGCGTGCTCTGCGCGCTTCGCGGTCGTGTAACAGAGTCAAGCGCGAGTTGAGAGCAGCGTAGTCCAATTGTACCGTTTGGGTTCAGCGGACCCGCGAAATCGCAATATCGACGTTCCGCGTCCCAGCCGTGACCGGGACAGGGTGCTCTCCCTCCAGGTCACCCGACTGCGGCGGCCCGGCGGTCCCGGCCTGCGCGACCCGGGCGCCGATGCGCACCTCGCCTTCGAGCGTTGACCCGGCCGTCATGAGGTCCGCGGAGCCGATTCGATACTCCAAGGGAAATCGGGGCGAGGCGATGCGTTTCACGGCGATGGGTGGTCCGGCGGCTCTGCGGGCGATGACGAACAGCACGGAGGCGCTCGTGAGTCGCGCCTCCAGGTCCTGGGCAATGGACACCGTACCGCGGATGTCCGTCCCGTCCGCGCCTGGAGCGGCCGTGGGAACGGACGCCGGCGCGCCGGACGCAGCGTCGGGCCGAGACGCAGGCGGCTCGGGAGGGCCGAGGCTCTTGGCCAGGACGATGAGGGCGACGGCGAACAAAACGGCAACGGTCAGGAGGGACAACACAGAAGTCCGGACGGCGCCTCGCAGGTCCGGGCGCGGCCGCCGCCGGCCGAGGCGCCGGACGGGCACCGGCACGGAAAGGTGTTGGCTCGGGCGCGCCGCGCCATCGGCAATCGTGGGAAAGGGTCCGGGTACGGCCACGAAAAAAGACAACCCCTTGTGTCAACGGGAGCGGAGGAGGCGCTCCACGGCGAGCTCAACGACCTCGGATGCCGTCATGCCGTCGCGGCGCGCCCGGTCCCGCAGACGGTCCAGAAGCGCCGCCGGGAGCCGAACCGTGGTCCGCCGAAGGCTAGAGGCGGCGGGACGCGGGGGCGCATGAAGCGATTCGGCGCGACGCAGGTGTACCTGGAGGCGGGCCAGGGCGATGTCTTCGGCGTCAGGAGAGGCCACGGCTGGGCGGAAGTCGGGCCTCGCGACCGATCGGCGCACGGACGCAGAAACGCGGGCCTTCGACGGATGATTCTTGTCTCCTTCGCGTCCTGTGCCTGCCGCTCGACGCCTCGGCATGTTCTGTTGCCCTCCCCGATAGACTGTGCGGCCGGCCCACGATCGGCTCTCGGACGCTCTGCCAATAGCCCGAGGTCACAGCGAATCGGACGAATGAGAATCGGCGGCCGCCCTCAGCGCGAGAATGAGCCTAACGCGGCTCCATCCATTGGGCCCAGGCCTGCCGCCGCGCCTCGATGTATTGCTGCTCGTCGGCCTCAAGACCAACGGCGTCCGGTATGGTGTTCATGACGAAATAGAACGGCTCGATGACGGCGTACTGGACGATGTTTCCGGCCAGGTGCAACGCCAAGGCGGTCAACCGGAACGGATGCGCCAGATACTCCGGGTTCTCGGCCGTCGAGATGCCCATCGACTCTTGTCGGGCCGTCGTTGTGGCGCAGCCGCCCAGGAGAACCGCGACCGCCAAGCCAATCAGCAAGGCACGTCCGCATCGTGTCCGCATGTGCGTCTCCTTTCGGTGCAGTCGCCGCGAGATCGCTCGCGAGAAACGTCCTGTCAGTGTTCTTTCCGAAAAACCGCCGTCATCGCCTCACCCAGAGTCGACGAAGGGTCAGAAGATGGACGACCAGGGACAGCGTGCCGGCGATCAACGTTACCGCCAGATATGCGGTGGGGATCGCCCCGCCGCCGAGCGCCGACAGACCGAGGAGCACCGTCAGCGCGAGAAGCATCGCGGACAGCCCGCCGAGCGTCAACAGCAGGAAGCGCTCGACGTCCGCATCCCCCGGGGGCCGCACCGGCCAGACGCTATCCGGAGCGACCGGCGTGTCGGCGGCGGCCGGAGCCATCGGTCCGCCTGCATAATCCGGCCGACGCGGCTCCGGCCCGTCGTACACGGGACAATCCCGCTGTCGGCCCCAGAAGGTACAGGCGATGTGCTGCGGTTCGCGCGCGGGCTCCCCGTCCTTGATCAACAAGCGGCACGCGGCGAAGATGGGTGGGGCGTCTTCGCCGCCGGCCACATACCGATGCCAGTCCGGCACCGTGTGCCGACACCGCATCTGTTTGCCTCGTCATTTCCGGCGGTCGGAGTCCTCATCCGAAACTCAGGCCGGCGGCCAGGCTATCGATGTGCTGCCTGGCCCAATGCGCCCGCCGCTCCGGGGCCGTAGTCGACACCACGATAGCCCCTCGACCCAGAGAACATGGATCCTTTCCGAACGCGGCCTTACCCTAATGATGATTTTTCGCTTCGTCAACGGAAAATGTTACGGTTGCCGGTCGCAGCGCGAAGGAACGCCGGGGGGGTGCCAGCGGGGCGGGCTGATCCTGAACGTTTCTCCGCAGAGATCGCAGAGGCCCCAGAGACAGGGATTATCTCGGGATGATCGGTGGGCGCAACGCTTCCTATGACACCGGCGGCGCGAGTCGAGCTTGGCAGGCGGCCTCTTCTGTGTTATAAAAATCCAACACTGCGGTTCGCCGGCTGTCCTTGCACGCCGCGCGCCTCTCGTGTCCCCATCGTCTAGTCAGGCCTAGGACGTCGGCCCTTCAAGCCGAGAACGGGGGTTCGAATCCCCCTGGGGACACCAAGCCTTCCATGGTACTCCGGAGCGGCGATGCGGCTCTGCCCCCGCAGCCGCTCTCCTGCCAGCAGGACAATCGCATCGCCCCGACCGCACGATGCGCCGTGCTGCGGGCGCCCCTGGATGACGGTGCCGGACCGCTGAGACCACTGCGGCCGGGATCTCTCCAATAACCAAATAACCAAAGCCTGACCCCAACATGACCCCAACACAAGTGGGGGCCGCCAGCGAGGCGTTCCGCAACCCGGTGGAACACAAGTTGTCGGGCCAGAATGTGCGCGGCGCAAAGAACACGGTGACTCTGCGAGTGGCGTCGCTTGCGGATTTCTTGGTGATGAAGTCGCACGCCATCGGCGGACGCGACAAGCCGAAGGACACGTACGACCTGTGCTATTGCTTGGAGCAGTTTCCCGGCGGCATGGAGAAGCTCGCGGCGGACTGGAAACACCGCAGCAAGGAGAAGAACATCGCGAAAGCGATAGAGATTCTGCGCGAGAAGTTTGCCAGCGTGGATGGCTTCGGTCCGCAGCAATTGGTCGAATTTTACGCCGCACCGGACACGGACACGCAGGCTATGCATGCCCGGCGGGCTTACGAACTGGTGCAGAAGTTCCTGAGCTTTCCCTGACACGTCAATGAGCCGAATTGCTCGCTGAGCCTCAGGCCTTGTCCAGCCTGGGCTGTGTCAGTATACTCACGTCGCTTGTGAAAGCGGCTCGCGGGCGGGCGCCGGCGGGAGCGGGGCGCGCGAGCAAAGGCGGGACGGGGCGATGCCAGACCGCAAGTACCGACAGCGCGGGTACCAGGACGACGACCGAAAAGCGCCGCGGGCGCCGCGGGCGCCCGGTCCGCGTCCTCGCGCCGACCAGCCCGAGGGGCCTCGCGCCCCGAACCTGATGAAGTGGCGGGAGGTCATCCGGTGCGCGCGCTGTGCGGGCGAACTGTCCAGCGCGGACGTGAGCAACGCGCGGTGCGGCAAGTGCGGCGCCGAGCTCCATGCGTGCACGCAGTGCGCATTCTTCGATCCGGGCGCCCGTCTGCAGTGCCTGCAGCCGATTGCGGCGAGGATTGCCGTGAAGGATGCTCGCAACGACTGCACGCTCTGGAAGCCGCGCACGACCGTGGAGCGCGAAACGCAGGCCGCCGCCCCCCGGTCCGGTCGGCAGGCCTTCGACGACCTCTTCAAGTAGCGCCACCCGGCCCGCCAGCTCGGGAACATCGCCAACCTCGCCCGTCCGACAGCACGTGATCGGCCTCCCCACCGCCTTTTTCGCCGGGTCCCCAGCTTGGCCCACGAGTTGCCCCGACCACACCACTCGCCGTTTGCAGGGTAGCGACCGGAAGCTCTCGTTTCTAAAGACGTATGACGCCTGCCATGTCCAGTGTACAAAAGCCTTCGGGTCCCCCTGGGGACACCATGCTGTACCGGACGCTCTTCAACGGTGATGCCGCTTCACGCAGAAGGCGTCCCTCCTGCCAGCAGGGAAATCGAATCGCCAAAAACGTCCGACGCGCTCTGTGCGCGCGGTTGACTGAAGGTATCGGCGCCGCGAGACCACCGCGGCCTCGGTCTCTCAAATAACCAAACAATCCAAGCCTGACCCCCAACATAATAGGTGGAGGTGCGAGAGAGATCGTTCTCTGGTCGCGCACGCGGAGTCCCGGGGGATGGGTGGGGAACTCCCCCTGGATCCGATCGGGCGCGCGTCGTCCCGACGGTCAGGCGATGCCATACTTCCGCACCTTCTCCTCATCGAGGTCTACCCCGAGCCCTGGCCCGGGGAGGACCTCGACGTAGCCATTCCCCGCCGTCACGTCGTCATACGTCAGGACGCGCGTCGTCACGTCGTCGATCTTCGACTGGGACGCGGGCGCGCAGCCTTCGGACCCCATCCCCATCTGCGCTTGGGCCGTGGAGACGGCGAAGTGCCGGCAGGCCTGGCGGCCGATTTCGTAGGTGTTGGCGCCCCCGACGATGCAGGGAATATCGGCCGCCTCGGCGAGCGCGGCGATCTTCTTCGCCCGGTACAATCCGCCGTTCTTTGAGATCTTGATGTTGAGGATGTCGGCCGCCCGCTTCTCAATGATCCGCATGACGGTGTCGATGGAGGTGTTGCTTTCGTCGGAGCTGATCGGGGTGTCCACGGCCTGCGCGACCCGCGCCATGCCGTCGAGATTCCACCGCTTGACTGGCTCTTCGACGAATTCCGGGCGGTACTTCTCCATTTGCCGGATGATCAGTATGGCCTGATCCGGCGAGTAAGCCTCGTTGGCGTCCAGGCGGATGTTCACCTCGTCGCCGACGGCGTCCCGCACCAGCCGCACTCGTTGAAGATCGGTGGCCGGCTCTCGCCCGATCTTGACCACGAGCGTCTTGTAACCCTGCCGTTTCCTGAACAGGGCTTGTTCCGCCATCCGCTCCGGCGAATCGATGCTGAGCGTATAGGTGCAAAGGATCTTCGGATCGTAGACGCCGCCGAGGAGTGCGTACGCCGGTTTGCCGAGCGCCTTGCCCATCACGTCCCAGAGCGCCAGGTCGATCCCGCCCTTTGCGATGAGGTTCCGAGGAACGGCGGCATCCATGTTCCGATGGATGCGCTCCACGTCGAACGGGTCCGCACCGAGGATCGCCGGGGCGAGGTACCGGTCGATCATGGGCTTCGTGCTTTCGGGAGTCTCCTCGGACACGCCGCCGCCCGGGACGAACGATGCCTCCCCCACGCCGACGAGCCCCTCATCCGTGTGCACCCACACGAGCACGTTGCTGAAAGCCGTGAGGGCGCCATGGGAGTAGACGTAAGGGCTCCTGACGGGAATCTCCGCGATGCGGCTGTCGATGCGGGCGATCTTCATGTCGGTCCGCTCCCTTCGCGGATTCGCGCCCCTCTTCCCCGTGGCGGCTCGCTCTGGGATTGTCTGCGCCTCGGGTGTTGTGCGGCGCTGCAGGGTGTGTTCTTCGTGCTGCTATTGTCATATTGAGGTCACATAGGGGTCAGGCTTTGGTTGTCTTGTTATTGAAGGGGCCGCCGCGACGGGGAGGTCGCACTGCCTCGCTCGTGACAGCGCGCGCCAGGTACGGGGGGGAGCGTGCGGAGCGAGCCGGAATCGACGGATTGGCCCCTCGCACCCATGACGGAAGGCATTCCGGAGGCCCGTAGGGCAATGCGGGATGTCCATTGGCCTACAAGGTCATCCCTTGAATGGCGAAACCCAGCGGCGCTGCAACAATCGGGCGTATCCCGCTCGGAACACCATGCGATCGGGAGCGCGCGGCGTCCTTCCGTAGGCGCTCAGCATTCTCGATCAGTACGCCGTCAGGCCGCCGTCAGGCCGCCGTCGACGGGGAGGGCCACGCCTGTGATGAAGGCGGCTTCATCGGAGGCCAGGAAGACGGCGGCGTTGGCGACGTCGCGGGCGGTGGCGAGGCGGCCGAGAGGGACCTCGTCCAGCCGCTCCCGCTGTTTTTCCGGATCCTTGAACCACTCCCGCATCATCGGCGTGTCCACGGTGCATGGATGGATCGAGTTGCACCGGATGCCGTCCCGGGCGTAGCGGACCGCCACGCTCTTCGTCAACAGGGTGATGGCCCCCTTCGAGGTGGCATACGTCTCGTTCGAGAGTTTGTGGCCGACCAGGCCGGCGATCGAGGACATGTTGACGATCGCTCCCCCGCCCTGCGCCTGCATGAGCGGCAGGCACGTCTTGATCCCCAGGAAGACCCCCCGGACGTTGACCGCCATGACCGTCTCGAAGACGTCGAGCGGCATCTCGGCAATGGGGATCCGCTTGGTGATCCCCGCGTTGTTGACGAGAACATCCAGCCGGCCTTCCATTGCCCGGATCCCGGCCAGCGCCTCTTGCCAGCTCGCTTCCTGCGTGACGTCAAGGGGGAGGAAGCGGGCGCGGCCGCCGGCCCCGCGGATCCGCTCCGCCGTCTGGCGCCCCTCGTCTGCGTTCACGTCCCCGATCAGCACCGTTGCGCCTTCCGACGCGAACCGCGTCGCGATCTCCGCGCCGATGCCCGCCGCCGCGCCCGTGATCAGCGTCACCTTGTCAAGCAGTCGCATGTGAGTGCCTGTAAACGTCGGGTTGACGAATGCGCTCCGTCCATCGACGGGCGTCAGCATGCCGCGATCCCGCGGCCCTTGTCAAGGGCGAAGCGCGGCACGCTTTGATGGCCCTCAAACGCATTGCAGACCCCCCGGCTATTGTGGTAAAGGACAACCACTCGGCGAAGCAGGGGCGCTGGGGATATCCGGAGTGGTTGTCAGTCGCGCAGGGAACGAGCGGACGATGTTTCTGCGCTTCCGGCCGGGGACTCCAACATGCCGCGGCACTACGGCTGCCGCACGAGGGGCGTCATGACCATTGACTACGGGCAGGTTCTCGCCAAAGCCGAAAGCTACAAGCCGGCCATCTCTCGATTCCTCCGGGATCTCATTGCCCTGCCGAGCGAAAGCTGCCAGGAGAAGGAGGTCATCCTGCGGATCAAGCGAGAGATGGACGCGGTCGGCTTCGACCGGGTCGAGATCGACGCCATGGGGAATGTCCTCGGCTACATCGGCACGGGGCGTCACCTCATTGCCATGGACGCCCACATCGACAACGTGGGCGTGGGCAATCCCGCGAACTGGAAATTCGATCCATTCGCGGGCTACGAGGACGACGACGTCATCGGAGGCAGGGGAGCCAGTGATCAAACGGGCGGCATGGCATCGCTGGTCTACGGGGGAAAGATCATCAAGGATCTCGGGCTGACCGGCGATTACACCCTCCTCGTCACCGGCACCGTGCAGGAGGAGGACTGCGACGGGCTCTGCTGGCAATACATCGTCGAGAAGAGCGGAATCCGGCCCGAGTTCGTGGTCTCGACGGAGCCCACGTCGTGCCGCATCCATCGGGGGCAGCGCGGCCGGATGGAGATCAAGGTGGCCGTGCGCGGGGTGAGCGCCCACGGCTCGGCGCCGGAGCGAGGAGACAACGCCATCTTCACGATGGGGCCGATTCTTGGAGAACTCCAGGAGCTGCATGCGCGCCTGGCGGACGACCCCTTCCTGGGCAAGGGCTCGCTCACGGTGTCCGAGATCTTCTACACCTCCCCCAGCCGCTGCGCCGTGGCCGACGGATGCACCATCTCGGTGGACCGACGCCTCACGGTCGGCGAAACCTGGGAGGGCGCCCTGGACGAGATCCGGCGCCTGCCGGCCGTGAAGCGGGCCGGGGCGGAGGTGTCGCTGTACGACTACGCTCGGCCGTCGTACACCGGTCTGGTCTATCCCACCGAGTGCTATTTTCCCTGCTGGGTGCTCGAGGAGCAGCATCCCGCCTGCCAGGCGCTGGTGACATCGTATCGATCGTTGTTCGGCGAGAAGCCCGTGGTGGACAAGTGGACGTTCTCCACCAACGGCGTATCCATCATGGGCCGGTACGGGATTCCCTGCGTGGGCTTCGGCCCCGGACACGAGGATCAGGCCCATGCGCCGAACGAGCTGACCTGGAAAAGCGAGCTGGTCCGGGCTGCCGCCATGTACGCCATCATCCCGCAGACGTACGTGGCCGGGCGGTCGGCGTAACCCGTTGTCAAGGAATACGTTGAGCGGAGAGATTCCGAAACGGCATAAGGAGCCGTAACGAAATAGAAAGAGATGTATAGGTTATTTCGTAACGGCTCTGAAGGCCCGCGACGACCGTTTTCTTCCCGGGACCTCCCGAGTCCGGCCGCTTTACCTCCTTGGGCATGCTCGCGCCGATCCACGACCGCCTGCGTGCCTTGCCTCCAATGAAAACGGCCCCTCCGCGGAACGCGAAGGGGCCGTAGCTTCTGAGGAAAACCCGGCTACTTGGCAGCGGCGTCGATGGCGTCGAGGAAGGCCTTCATCATGGCCTCGCCTTCGGCCCCGTGGTTCTTGGCGATGATCTGCTTGACCGCCGGCATGGCGGCGTCGCGGAATTTGGCCTGCTGGTCTGGCGCGAGCGAATTGACCTTCATCTCCTTGC
>Ga0105090_10001060_pt1 | contig 14533 bp, 8 predicted proteins | sample PPLLak3March2015_FD_79110 | JGI IMG/M metagenome (GOLD analysis project Ga0105090, IMG submission 79110) | Freshwater sediment microbial communities from Prairie Pothole Lake near Jamestown, North Dakota, USA - PPLs Lake P7 Core (1) Depth... | ecosystem: Environmental > Aquatic > Freshwater >... | reverse complement strand
GGCAGCAGCAGCGTCGAGGCCTGTTCGCCGCCGATCTGCAAGGACGTGGTCAGCGGGTAGGGCGTCGGCCACAGCATCGGCCACTGCGCGTTGTTCACCGCCAGCCGGATGCGGTGGCCCCTGGGAAAGACCCAGGAGGTGAAGTGCATCTCGAGGTCCAGCGCGAACCACTCGCCCGGCACGAGGTCCCGCGGCTCGCGCGCCGATTCGCGGTGCGTGCCGTTGAACGCGGCGCCGGCCACCTGCGTCACCGTACCGTCCGGCGCCACGTCGGACAGCCGGGCGATCCAGTTGGCGCGCGGCGCGTCCGCGCTGACCCGCAGTCGCGCCAGCGGAAAACCGAGGATCTCGGTGTTCTCCGCCAGCGGCGGCGTATCGTAGACCAGGCTGAACGCGTCGGTCGGCCGCTGGTCCGGCGCCACGTCGCCCCACCACATCACGGGGCCGCCGCCCTCGACGCCGGTCGATGGCACCTTGCGCAGGCTATGCACGGTTTCCGCCGGACGCTGTTGCGACAGGCCGTGGTCCGGTCCGGGGAAAAGCTCGCGCTGCTCGATCCGCTCGAGCGGCCAGCCGGCCTCCCAGCGCCAGCGGCCGGGCGCATTCTCGAGCCAGGGGCCCGGCGGATGCCAGTCGCGCACGTAGACGGCGAAGCGGGGCTCGTCCAGGATGCCGCTGTCGATGCCCTTCAGCCAGTGGTCGAACCAGCGCACGGCTTCGCGCCGCCATTCCATGCCGGGATTCGGATAGGGCTCGTTCGGCCAGGCGTGCGACCAGGGACCGATCAAGGCTTTGACCGGCGCTTCGACGTGCTCCAGCATGCGCGGCAGGCTGTCGCGGTAGCCGTCGTACCAGCCGCCGATGTGGAAGGACGGGATGCGGATGCGGTCGTACTTGTCGCGTGCCGAGGCGCGGTCCCAGAACGGGCCGTCGCGCTGCTGCTTCTTGTAGGTCAGCATCCACGGCTCGGTGTCGAAACGGTTGGCGAAATAAGCCTCGTCGATCACGTAGTCCGGGGCGCCGGGCCGCGCGTTGTCGAGGTCCTGGCTCATTTCCCAGGAGTCGAGGTGCATGATGCCGTCCATGTAGTGGACGTCGTCCTGGTACAGATCCTCGGTGGCGTCCACCGCGATGATGGCCTTCAGGGCCGGCGGCTGGCGAGCCGCCATCTGGATCGCGTTGAAGCCGCCCCAGGAAATGCCGAACATGCCGACCTTGCCGTTCGACCAGGGCTGACGGGCCAGCCAGTCGATGACCACCTCGCCGTCCGCCTGCTCGATGTCGGAATACTCGTGCGGTATCAGCCGCCCCTCGCTGTTGCCGGTGCCGCGGATGTCCACGCGGGCCACCACGTAGCCGCGCTCGACGAAGTACGAATACAGACTGTAGTTGCGCGAGCGCGCCTCGGTCTTGCGGTAAGGCAGGTATTCCAGCAGCACCGGAAAAGGACCTTCGGCAGCGTCGCCGGACTGCGGATCGGCCGGGCGGTAGAGGTCGGCGGCCAGGCGCACGCCGTCCGGCAGCGCGATCCAGGCCTCCTCCAGGCGGATGCCGAAAGCGGGCTCCGGGTCGGCTGTTGGCAGCGGCTCCGCCGACCCGACAAACGGCGCGGCCAGCACCAGGAGAAGCGCGAACCAATGGCGCGCGCGGCGAGCGAACTGCGAATTCGACCTCATGCCGCGATCATACAAGCTCCGAACCGCCCGGCACACCGGCTTTGGCGACGACAACCACATCACGCTTTTTGTCTCTCCTGCTCGAACCCACCGTGGGCCGTGATGACCGCGGTGATCTCGCGGTGGCGGACGTACTCGCGGTAAATCAGGAACAGGCCGCTCATCACGACCAGGCTCGCGCCCAGCGCGGTCCAGACGTCGGGTACGGTCGAGAAGATCAGGATGCCGAACAGCGTGCCCCACAGCAGCTGGACATAGTGAAAGGGCGCGACCAGGGCGGTTTCCGTCATCGAAAACGCCCGGGCCGTCAGCAGGCTGCCGGCGACGTGGAACACCGCGATCAGCGCGAACAATCCCCACTGGCCGCCGCGCGGGATCAGGGCTTCGCCGTCCCAGAACGTCAGGAAACCGTAGACCTGGAGCGAGATCACGGAGCCGAACAGGGAGAAGGCCAGCAGCGGCTCGTCCTCGCCGATCTTGCGCGCGATGATGGTGGCCGCCGCGAACAGCAGCGCCGCCAGCAGGACGCCGAGCGCCGCCGGCTGCAACTCCACGATGCCGGGGCGCAGCACCACCAGGATGCCGATGAAGCCGCCGGCCATGGACAGCCAGCGGTAGCGGCCGACCCGCTCCTTGAGGAAGACGATCGACAGCAGTGCGGCAAAGAACGGACCGACGAAGATCAGCGTATAGGACAGCGCCAGGCCCAGCTGCCGGAAGCCGTTGATCATCATGATGAAGATCGCCACGCCGCAGAGGGCGCGCAACACGTGCAGCCACAGCTTATCCGTGCGCAGCGTCGCCCGGATGCCGCCGATCCAGGGCGACAGCAGCAGCAGCAGCGGCAGGAAGAACAGCTGCAGGAAGAACGCGATCTCCGACGGCCCGAAGCCGTCGTCGGCGAGCAGCTTGATCACCAGGTCGCCGAACGAAAACAGGCTGAACCCGGCCAGGGCGAAGAGGATGCCCTTGCTGGCCTTCACTCCGCCACGGCCGCCGCCGTCGCCTGCACGCGAAAGCGCTGGCCGAGGTCCTGCACGACCGGCAGGCGCAGGTTCAGGCGGACCCGGTCCTGCTGGCCGCCGGCGAGCGGCCCCCGCCAGGTCACCTGGTCCTGGCGCGTGCGCCCCGCCTCGTCCACCCAGGCGTAGCTGAACTGGATGTCGCGCAGCGGCAGCGGCGAACGGTTGGCGAACTGTATCCAGATGGTGCCGTCCTTGTCCTGCGCGGCCTGTGTCGGCACGTAATTCCCCGCGTTCTGCGGCAAGTCCAGGCGGACGAGCTCGCCCTGGGCGCGCTTACCGGCGTCGGATTGGGATTGGGCCGCGGCCCTGAAATGTTCGAGCGCTGCCGCGCGGCTGCCGGCATCGAGATCGAGCCGGCCCAGCAGGTAGTGCGCCTCGGCGGTCGGCAACAGTTCCAGGCTGCGCGCCAGGCTGCCGCGGGCCTGCTCATGCTGGCCGAGCTTGAAGGCCAGCTGGCCTTTGCGCAGGTGCGGGTAGAACAGGTTTTCGTTCGCCTGGATCGCGCGGTCGTACCAGGGGAGCGCGTTCTTCGGCCGCTCCTCGAGGGCCAGGATGTCGCCCTGCAGGGCCATGAACAGCGCTTCCCGCGGTTCGATGGCCAGCGCACGATCCAGGTGCTTCTGCGCCAGTCCGAGGTTCTTCTCGCTCAGAGCCTGCCCGGCTTCGTCGTAGGCTGCGTAGGCCGGCTTGACGCGCTCGAGATAGGCGATCTTCTGCTGATAGCGCTCGCGCCCCAGCTCGCCGCCGGCCGGCAGTTCCGCCGCGGTCTTGCGGTTGTTCTCCACCCGTTCCCGTGACGGCGGGTGCGAGGCGAACAGTCCGGAGAGCCAGTCCTCGCGGCGCTCCTTCGACAGCTCGACGAAGGTCTCCTGCAGGTGCACGGCGCCCTGCGGGTCGTAGCCGGCCTCGGCCATGTAGCGCATGCCGTATTCGTCCGACTCGCGCTCGGCGTCGCGCCTGTAGCGCTGCATGATCAGCTGCGCGCCCACGGCGGGCACCTGCATCGCGATCTGCCGCGCCGACTCGTTCTCGATTTTCGAGCCGAGCACCACCATGCTGGCCACGGCGCCGACCTGCGCCAGCATCCCGGTCGACTGTTGGTGCGCGCCGTGGGCGGCGTCGGCGTGCACGATTTCGTGCGCGAGAACGGCCGCCAACTCGGCCTCCGAGTCCAGCTCGGTGAGCAAGCCGCGGTTGACGACGATCTTGCCGCCGGGCAGCGCCCACGCATTGGGCGTCGAATCGTTCACCACGCTGAACTCGAAATCGAACGCATCCTTGCGCTTGGCGTGCGCGGCGAGGCGTTCGCCGACCTCCTGCACGTAGGCGGTCAGCGCGGGATCGAGAACGAATTCGCCACCCTGCGACTGTTTCATCGGTGCGTACATCTGGCCGCCGACCTGCTGTTCCCAGTCCTCGCCGTAGATGCGAAACTCGCGCTCGCCCGTGACCGGATTGACGCTGCAGGCCACGGCGACCGCAGCGGCGATGGCTGCGAGCAGCCAGCGTGCGGGGAAACGCGCTCTGACGATCCGCCGGGTGATCATTACGGAAAGTATAAACGACCCGAGCGCGGTCAGAATATGCCCGGCACCAGGATTCTGCGCCGCCGCGGGTAGTCGGCGAACTGCTGCCGGTACCAGCGGTGGTTCGCGATGGCGCGCGGCGCCAGGTTGCAGGCGGTGAACAGGGCGAACGCCAGGCCGGCGAGCGACCATGTCATGATCGCCCAGCCGCACCACTGGATGATCTCGCCCAGGTACTGGGGGGAGCCGACCCAGCGGAACAGTCCCCCCCGGGGGATGCGGTAGCCGCGGCCGCCCGCTTGGCGCAAGGCGCGGATCGTGTTATCGGCCTGGCAGTGGATCGCGAAGCCCGCCAGGAACACGAGGCCGCCCAGCACGAAATGCGGCGTGAAAACGCCGGCTCCGCGCCCGGCGCTCGCCAGCAGCGCGGCGCCGTTGTTGTAGCCGTTGAGCACGTTGAAGCCCCAGGCGAAAACCACCAGCAGCAGCGGAAAGGTGTTTCCCGATGGCCGCATCAGCGCCGGAAACAGCAACGTGCGGTAGGTGTAGTGCAGCACCCAGAACAGCAGGGGCAACCAGGCGGCGGGCGCCGATCGCGCTGGGCTGCCGAGGACGATCAACGGCAACACCAACAGGGCCGGGAGTTCCAGCAGGAACCACGCAGCCCGGCTGGGCAGGGCCGGACCCCAGCCCGGCCGCAGGTGCCGGCCGTAGGGGGCCGTCACCCGCAGCAAGGCGATCAGGACCAGCGGGCAGAGCAGAAACTGGACCAGCAGCGGAGCGTTCATGGCCGCATCTTGCCGGAAACCGCGCGCCCTTCAGCGTTCAGCGAGGGAGGGCTGCGCAACCCAGGACTCGACCCAGGACTCGATCTGCCCATCCAGCGCCTCGCCTGCGGCCAGCAGACAGCGGGCGGTCTCCTCGTCCGTGCCGACCGCCCCCCGTTCCAGGCACTGCGCGCGTTCCAGCCGGGCCGCCCAGTGGGGCAGCGCGTGCAGCGCCTCCGGCACGCGGCCGACCAGCGCGCGGGCGGCTTCCGGCTGACCCTGGGCCAGCGCGACGTCGCTGGCCAGGCCCAGCAGGGCCGGGTCCTGCGGGTGACGGAGCAGCGCCGTATCGAGCGCGCGGCGCGCGGCAGGCCACTGGTCGGGCCCGGCGGCGGCCAGCGCCAGCGCCTGATCGCGGAACAGTGCCGGTGAGGGCGCCGGGCTCCGTTGAATGGCCTGCTCGAAGTCGCCGGCCGCCGGTACGGGCCGCCGCAGGGCGATGTTGGCGCGACCGCGGAGACTCCAGGCCACGGCGCGCTCCGGGTGCGCGGCCAGATCCCGCGTCAGCAGCCGTTCGGCGCCGGCGGCATCGCCGCGATCGAGCAGCAGCCGGGCCTGCTGCAGGTCCAGGGTGTCGAAGTCGGGCTGGATGCGGCGCGCCGCCGCGAAGTCCCGTTCGGCCGCCTCGAGGTCGCCGTGGCGACGATGCAGGTCACCGCGCGTCACCCGCAACGCCGCGTTGCCGGGTTGCTGCGCGATCTGCCGATCGAGCAGGGCGATCTGCTCCAGCAGATCGGGATGCGCGGCGGCCGGTCCGGACAGGGCGAGGCCGGCGAGCAGCAGCGCGAGCCCGGCGATCGTGCGCCGTGCCGCCTCAGAAGACCAGCGTGACGTCATTGGAACAGGCGCTGGTGCCCGCCTGGCAGACCCGGTAGACATAGCTGCGCGTGCCCTTGTTGCCGGTGTTGTCCTGGTAGATGCCGTCGTTGGCGGTCGTCGCGATGATCGCGCCGTCGCGCACGATGTCGACCAGGTTGCCGGTTGCGCCGGACCAGGCGAGGTCGGCGACGTGGAAACCGCGGTTCTTCGAGCCCGAGGCGGTCAGCGTGATGGCCGCTGCGGCCGCGGTCGTGCCGCTAGCCACGTTGGACCAGGCGGAGGCCCCGGCACCGTTGATTGCCCGGATACGGTAGAAATAGGGGGTGGTGGCGAGCAGCCCGCCGTCGGTATGCGCGCTGCTGCCGCCGCCGGGCGCGGCAACCTGGAGCCAGGCCCCGTCGGCGGTGGGTGCGCGCTGAAGCTCGAAGCCGGTTTCGTCCGTCGCGGGGTGCTGCCAGCTCAGCGACAGCGAATCGCTGGTGCTGGCGGTAACCAGCAGGTTGGTCGGTGCGGCCGGCGGTTCGGGGACCGTGGCGCTATCGCTGCGGATGTACAGCTGGTCGATGAAGACCGTGTCGAGGCCGAGGTTGCCGACCTGCCGGTTGCTGTCGCTGACGCGGACATAGAGCGTGCCGCTGGCCGGGATGGCGGCGGACTGCGGGTTGGCCGGGCTGGCGCTGCTGACGGTGAACAGGTTGGTGAAGCTGACGTTGTCGCCGGACCAGGCGAATACGAAGGCATCGCCGTCGCCTGAGCCGCCGGACCACGCATCGGCGTGGAGGCTGATGCTGGCACCCGGCGCCACCTGGAAGCGCCAGGTGTGGCTCAGGTAACTGTAGCGGGTGTTGCGCTTGCCGCCGCTTTCGCGTTCGGTAATGGACTGCGCCAGGCCGTCGTCGGCATGGGTGTCGGTAAAGGTGCCAACGACGCTGCCGGCCGCCGGCAGGTCGGCCTGCGCGAACTGGTCGATGAAGTCCGGCGGTACGCTGACCGTGACCAACTCCGAAGCGTCGTCGCTCGCGCCATCGTCGTCGGTGACGGTCAATGTGACGGTGTAATCACCCGCGGCAGTATAGCTGTGCGCCGGGTGCTGCGCGGCAGAGGTCGCGCCGTCGCCGAAATCCCAAAACCAGGCCGAAACCGTGCCGTCGCCGTCGCTGGACGTGTCGCTGAAGTTGCACGCCAGCGCGTTGCAGTCCACCGTAAAACCGGCCAGGGGCGCCTGGTTGGCGGGTGGCGTGCCCACCCGGTACGTCACTTCCAGCCGCGGCCGCGCCACGGCGGTTCCCGACTCGCTGGCGTGAAAATCGGCGCCGTCGGTGGTGGCGGAATTGCCGATGACGAGGCCGTGATTGCCGGTGGGCGCATCGATCCAGGATTGCACCCGCGCCAGGCCGGCGGCGTTCAGCGGCACCGTCAAGGCGCCGGTGGCGGCCGCGCTGACCGTGCACAGCGGCGTGCTGTCGCGATCCGCCGCCGAGGCGGCGCCGGCGGCGCCCCAGGCGGCCGCGGTCGAGGCCCGGTTCCAAGTCGTTTGCGCTTCCACCCAGTTCGTCAACAGCGCGTAGCACGTGTACGAGCCGGTGCTGAGGTTGGTGACCTCCATGCGGATACTGGCTGCCTCGACGATGGCGCCGGCCGGTATCGCGCCCAGGTCCCAGGCCAACAGGATGTTCAGGTCGTTGCCGCTGCCGGCCGGGTCGTCGCCGTCCACCTGCAAACTTGTGGCGAGGCCATGGGCCGTGTCGGGCGCGGCCTGGCGGATGTAAGCGTCGCGGGTTCCGGCGTAGCCCGGGTCGGGCGCGAGGCCGTCCTGGAAGGCCACGGTCATGCGTTCGAAATAGTCGAAGTCGACCGAACTGTCCGGCAGGATGGTGTTGCCGATGAGGTCCTGCACATCGTTGACGATCAGCGTGTAGCGGGTGCCGTCGGTCATCGGGCTGGTCGTCAGCCGCACGCGCGCGTCGCCGGCCAGCAGCTGCGCCTGGCTGATCGCCAGGCCGGCGATCGCGTAGCTGGCCGGGTTCTCGGCCGCCGCGGAATCGAGCCGCTCGTTGAAATCGACCAGCACGTGGCTGGCGTCCTCGGCGCTCGCCCCGGTGATCAGGGGTGCCGCCGCGTCCGGTGTCTTGACCAGCGTGAAGCTGTCGCGGGTCGCGCCGGCCTGGTCCAGGAACACGGCGTCCAGGCGGTTGCCCGTGACGTCCAGCACCATCGAGCCGAGGGAATTGAGCGAGACGAACATGGCCGGGTGGTTGAGCGCCCCGCCGGAGATCTTGCCGGAGCTGCCGGCCACCGCGTAAACCGCCCCGGCGTTCTGTGCGGCGATCAGATCCGGCTTCTCATAGGCTCCATCGCCGCTCTCGCGGCCATCGCCCGGGTCGAGAACGTGGTTCAGCGGATTCAGGCTGGTCGAGACCCCGTAGTGGCCGTCCAGCAGGTAGGAGCGCTCGTAGGAATGGCTGTGGCCGGTCAGCACCAAATCGACGCCCCAGGCTTCCAGGATCGGCAGCGCATTCTGCCGCATGTCGATCAACGCCGTCTCGGTGTCCGAATTGTGCGAGCCCTTGCTGTAGGGCGGGTGGTGGAAGAACGCGATCACCCACGGCTGGTCGTTCAGCGCCAGGTCGGCTTGCAGCCACTCCATCATCACGCCGTTCACCGAGCGGTCGGTCTCGTAGGAATCCAGGCAGACGAAGTGGATATTGGCGTAATCGAAGGAGTAGTACGCTTCCGTTCCGGAAGCGAAGCCTCCCGCTTCGGCGGCTTTCGGCAAATTGAAAATGTCGTAGTAGGGGCCGCTCTGCAGGTTGGAGTTGGCCGTCGCGCCGTCATGGTTGCCGAGCGTGGGCCATAGCGGCAGCTGCCGCAGGATCGTCGGGTAGGTGTTGAACACCGCGGCCTGGAATTCCGCGTCGGTGCCGCTGTTGTAGGCATTGTCGCCCAGCATCAGCCACAGGTCGGCCGGGTTGGACGCGGCCCAGGCCAGGTACGCATCGCGCACGGCGCGCGCATTCGCGTCCGCGGTGCCGGAATCGCCGATCACCCAGATGCGCGTCGCGGCTGCCTCGCCGCGTACCGGCGCGGTGTGGAAGTGAAACGTCGCATCGCCGGCCAGCGGCGCGTTGCGGTCGCCGACCGAGTACCAGAACTGCTGACCGGCGGCGAGGCCGTCCAGCCGCACCGTGTGCTCGGTGGTGAGTCCGGGCACCGTGACCGATTGGTTCAGATTGCCCGGCGTGGCGCCGAAGCGCACCACCGAATCAGTGGCCGCGTCGGTGCGCCAGCGCACGGTGACGCCCGCGTCGGTCTGCAGCTGCAGGTAGGGGCCGCGGACTACGGATGCGGCAAACAGCGGCGCTGCAGCGAGCAGCGTCAACAGCGCCATAACGGCAAGTTTTGACAGGTGTTTCATGGTCTGGACCGGCTCCCCTTTTGTCCCATGATACGGCAGCTTGCCCCGTCCGCCGCAATTCCGGCTCGCGCGAGGGTCTGGCGACCGGCGATTCAATCGGTCGCGGCGGCCGCGAGCATGACGTCCACGGACCGCTTCAGGTCATCGACATCGACGCTGAAATCCTCGCGCCGGTTGCCCGCGCCGCCGCACAGGAAGTCGTGTTGCAGGCCGAGCGAGTGGCAGAGGAAAAAGTACAGGGGCTTGAAGCCGTCGCGGGAGAACAGCTCGAGCACCCGCGCGCGCCCCGCGAACAGGAGGTTGGCGAATCCGGCCCCGTGCGCGCCCACGATGCAGCGGGCTTCGTGAAACAAACGCGCCTGCTGCGCGAAGGACAGGCGTTCGGGCTGCACCGTTTCGAAGCCGAAGGAAGCCAGGGTTTGCTGCACTGCGGCTTCGTTCGCCACCCGCCGGATCGCGGCGCCTGAACGCGAAATGTAGAGGCGGCGCGTGGGTTGGGCGTCGGGATCGAGTTGCAGCGAGTCGAATACCCGTTGCCGCAGGTATTTGCGCTCCTCCGCGGTGAGCCAGGGGGCCGGCGAGATGTGGCGCGGCGACACCAGGATAAACCGCTCCGGCTGCACCCAGCCGCTCGCCCGTTGCGTGGCCATGCCCTCCGGCAGGCAGCAGGCCAGCGCATCCTCCCACGCGGACGGCATGGTCTCGGGCACCAGCAGCGTCATCGGTCGGGACGCGGCGATTTTGTGCAGGGCGGCGAGCCGCGGCAAGCCGTCGATGAGCCAGTGAAAGTAATTCAGCCCCGCCCATTTGGCCCACACCGTCGTGTAGCACCCCTCGAGGCGGGTGGGCGAACGGGGCAGCCAGCGGGCATTGAGCGGCTCCGTTTCCTTGACGGGGCCGCGCCGGCTGCGCGGCACGAAGTCCCTGACCATGGCGCCGGCGCGCGTGCACAGCCCGCCATGGTCGAGATTCAGGCGAGCGTCCTGCAGTTCACAGCGGAGGTCGCGCGGCGGCAGGTAAAGCAGGTCGGGGCGATCCGGACCGGCTCCCAGCAAGCCGCCTCGGTACAGTTCGGGGGAATCCGCCGCGGGATAGCCGGCCAGGCCGAAGGGGTCGCCGTCGAGCAAGTACCGGCAGGCTTCGATCAGTCGGCCGTGGTTGGCGTGCGCGAAGACGATCGGGGACGGCGCATCCCCCAGCTCGAGTTCGGCCACACCGTGCCGCCGGTCGCCGGCGGCATCCGCCAGCAGGACACGCTCGAGCAGCAGGAAGCGCCGGGCACGGGCGCCGACCGCCGGTATCCGCGGCAGGGCGGAGGCCAGCGCCGTGCGCAGCCGCCGGCCGCCGTTCCTGGGCAGCATCCAGGGCACGGCCGGCTCAGGGTTCGCGCTGGTACACCACCTCGCCGCCGAACAGCGTGGTCACCACCTGCGCGTCGGAAATCGCCGATGGTTCCACTTCGAACAGGTTGGTGTCGAGGATGGTAAGGTCGGCCAGTTTGCCCGGCTCGATGCTGCCGGTGCGATCGTCGAGGTGGTTGACGTAGGCGGCGTTGAGGGTGGCTGCGGCGATGGCTTCCTCCAGCGTGATCCGCTCCTGCGGCATGAAGGCCGGCGTGCCGTGCTCCAGCGGCTCGATCCGGGTGACCGCCGTCTCGATGGCGTACAGGGGGTTCGGGTAGGTCACGTTCCAGTCCGAGCCGAAGGCGATGCGGCCGCCGGCCTGCAGGATGCTGTTGATCGGGTAGGTCCAGCGGTAACGCTCCGGGCCGACGCGCGGCAGGGTCAGTTCGGTCAAGAAGGAATCCTCGACCGCCCACATGGCCGAGAAGGTGGCCGTGACGTCGAGTTCGGCAAAGCGCGCGATATCGTCCGGATCGACGAACTCGACGTGCGCCAGGTGATGGCGCCCGTCGCTCGCGCCGTTCCGCGCGCGGGCGAAGGCGAAGGCGTCCAGAGCCGCGCGCACGGCCGCATCGCCGATCACGTGGATGTGCACCTGGAAGCCGGCTTCGTCGAGCTGGGCCACGGCCTCGTTCAGCAGCTCCGGGGCAACCTGCAGCTCGCCCTTGTAGCCGGGTCGGTCGGCGTAGTCCTCCAGTAACGCGGCGGTGTGCGGCTCCACCACCCCGTCGAGGAAGAATTTGACCGTGTTGGCGTTGAGCAAGCCGCCGCTGTAGCGGTCCCGCGCCGCTTTCAGGGCGTGAATCTGCTCCAGCCCCTTGTCGTCGTCCCAGCCGAGCGAGATCACCGTGCGCATCGCCAACTCGCCGCTGTCGGCGAAGCGGCGGTAAGTCTCCAGCATCTGCAGCGGGTCATCCGCGGCGACGGTCGCGTTGGCCTCCTGCATCGCGGTGATGCCCAGGCGGTGCAGGTACTCGAGCGCGTGGCGCATGGCGGCGTCGCGCTGGCTGGCCGGAGGCGGCGGCACGTAAACCCGCAGCAAGTCCATCGCCGCTTCCTGGAAACCGCCCACCGGCTCGCCGCTGGCCGGGTCGCGGTCGATGCGGCCGTTCGGCGGGTCCGGCGTTTCCGCGGTGATCCCGGCGATCTCAATGGCGCGGCTGTTGGCCCAGGCGGTATGGCCGTCGCCGGAAAAGAACAGCGCGGGCCGGTCGGGGATCACGCTGTCGAGCAGGGCCTTGTCGGGAATGCCGTTGGGCGGAAAAGCCGTCAATTGCCAGCCGCCGCCGACGATCCACTCGCGGTCGGCCATGGTGGCGTTGCACTCGCGCGCCTTGGCGAGGTAGTTCTCCACCGTCGAGGGCAAAATGTCGAGGCTGCAATCGAAGTGATCCAGACCGGAGGTGTAGGGGTGCACGTGCGCATCCTGGAAGCCCGGCAACACCATGCCGCCGGGTTGCGAAAGGATGCGCGTCTCCGGACCCGTCAAGGCGCTCATATCGTCCGCGCTGCCCACGGCGATGATGACGCCGTCGCGCACGGCCACCGCCTCGGCCCAGGGCTGCTGCGGGTTCAGGGTGTAGACCCTGGCGTCGCGGATCACAAGATCGGCGGCATCCGCTGTCGGGGTCGGCGGGGCGGTCGCGTTTTCAGCGGCAGGCTTGCAGGCGGCCAGCAGCAGCATTAGGACGATTGCGATGCCTATCCTCATTTTCAGCTCCCTGATTTGCGGAGGTTGACGAACTGCGTCCGCGACACATTCGCGGCGCTCAGCTCCCGCATTGTGACATCGGGGCATGCCGGCAGGAAGGATTCCGGCAACTGGATTTCAACTCCCTGATCGATGGCGGATAGTGCGGGCAACTGGCCTGCAGCGCCGGTCCCGGCGAGCGGCCGCCGCGCCCTCAGCGCGGGGTGGCGCCGAGCAACTGCACCGCATCGATCTGTTTCCAGCGACTGTGGGCGCCGAGGTCGAGCGTCAGCCGGATTTTCTGCACGTCATAACTGGTAAGCGGCACCTGCACCCCGAACCAAACGGCGTCCTCGGCGAAGCCGTCCTGGCCGAAGGGGTCGACCCCCTCCCACCACGTGTGGATTTGGCCGTCAGGCTCGATGGCCTCGACCTTGACGATGGCGCCGGGGCCGAAACTCTGCCGCACGCGCACTTCCGTGGCCGGCGCGGCTTGCTCGAAGCTCAGCTCCAGCCAGTCGCTGCCGCTGTCGCGCAGCGCCGGGCACCAGGCGTTCGGATGATCGTCGGTGCCCGGCACGTCGGGCGCACCGGTCGCGCGCAGCGCGGAGTAATCGGCCTCGCCGTACTGGCTGCCAGCGCGGGCGGCGACCGCCCATTGCCCGTCGGCAGCGGCGGGAAGAGCCGCGTCGCCGACCCAGTGGCGGGGACCGGCAGCCGGCTGCTCCTGCGCCAGCGGGGCTGCCGCGGTTGCGGGTGGAGTGGCTGCGGGTGGGGTGGCTGCGGGTGGGACAGCTGCGGGTGGGGCAGCTATGGCAGTCGGTGCGGCGTCGTTTGTCGTGCCGGCTGCAGCGACGCTGTACGTGTCCAATTCCTGCACGCGGCGGAGCAGCCAGCGCGGTGGGTGGGTGGCGTCCGGGTGCTGCTGACGGTACAGCGAGACTGCCTGCTGCAGCACCGCGGTGGCCTCGTCGCCGCGGTTCATCTCCACCAGCACTTCGGCCTTGTCGGACAGCGCCTGAACGTCGCCCGGCATTTGCTCCAGGGCGGCATCCAACTCCGTAAGCGCAGCCTCGTGGCGGTCGTTCAGCTGATGCCAGCGGGCCAGGAGCCGGTGCCTGTAGACCTGCTCGGGCGGGGAGTTCGGGCGCTGCTCCGCGCTGAGCTTCAGCGCCACGCGAGGCGCCCGCACCTCGCCTTTCCAGGCGCCCGGGGCGGCGGATTCCTCCGTCGAGAACAACGCCTCCAGCCGGTAATCCCCCGGCGGCAGCGCGTCCAACACGGGAGGGGCGAGGCCCATGACGGCCGAGATTTCCGTGGCCTCTGGGGTGAACGCCAAGCTGGACGCCGGCGCTCCGCCCAGGGTCGCCCATTCCAGCGGAACGGCCTGGCCCGCGCCGTCGAGCAGAGTCAGCGAAAGCGCCCGGGTCCAGGGCTGGCCGCCCGCCAGGGCGACCGTGGCCGCTTCATCCTGCTCGAGGATCAGCAGTGCCTGCACCAGCAGGGGTTCGCCCCGGTAGAGCGTGGTGTCCGACCCGCCATTGGCGTGCAGCGCGAGGCTGAAAGCGTCCGCTGCGGCGGTGGTTGCGAACGTGGTCGCGAGAAGGATTGCCAGTGCCAGTTTGAAAATCAAGGGTAATGTCTCCTGCTCATCGTGCGGGCGGCTTGACCATGTCGTTGACCAGGATCTGGGCCTGGCAAACGCCGCGCCCCTCCGCGGCCGACCCGTAACGCGATTGCGGAAGCCGTGTCGTCAGGTTGACGTCCTGGCCGTGGGTGCTGTTATCCAGTTGAGCGCCCTGGATTTCCTTGATGCCGACATAGCGGTGGGCGGGGTTGGCGATCGACACGTAGGAATCGGCGATGTCGTAGCGCATCACGCAGTTTTCGGCCCCCGAGTGCTGGCCGTGCTGCCGCCCCAGGTTGCGTAAGCCGACGCGGGTCTGGTCGGTCACGTCCCGGCCATCTTCGAGGAAGACCCGGATCTCGGACCGCGGACCGACCGGGACGTCCTGCTTATTCTGCTGCGCGGTGGCCTGCTCGTACATTTTTCCATCCGGATCGCGCGACCAGAACACCACCTGGTCGGACTCGCCGTGGTGGTAGACGTTGACGGCGTGCAGCAGTTCATGCGCCACCGTGATGGTGTCGT
>Ga0105090_10001059_pt1 | contig 14537 bp, 11 predicted proteins | sample PPLLak3March2015_FD_79110 | JGI IMG/M metagenome (GOLD analysis project Ga0105090, IMG submission 79110) | Freshwater sediment microbial communities from Prairie Pothole Lake near Jamestown, North Dakota, USA - PPLs Lake P7 Core (1) Depth... | ecosystem: Environmental > Aquatic > Freshwater >... | reverse complement strand
GAACTTTGAATTGCTTCAGGTTTCTGTGCACCGGAGGTAGACCCGGCGGCGGCGCTGGTGCCGAATCGGAAAGTGACCGATCCAGCCCTGCAACTCCCGGCCGAGACCCACGCTCCCGGCGCCAGTTCGGCACAGGTCGGACCGGTCATGGTCGACGTGGTCGTGCTGTCCGGCGACGTCCCGCTGTACGAGGCCATCCGCAACGCGGTCGGCGAGCGCAATCCGGTGTGGCGCGCACGCTCGGCCGAGGAATCGGTCGACTTGCTGCTATCAGGCCGCTGCGGCGTGCTGCTGATCGACATGGCCGCCGTCTCGACCAATCCGGCCACGCTGGTCGAACAGATCGTGGACCAGTTCACCGACGTCGTCGTGGTGGTGGCCGGCCGTCGCGAGGACGAGTCGGTGCTCGCCGGACTGATCAGCGACGGCCTCGTCTATCGCTTCATGCACAAGCCGTTGTCGCCGAAGCGCGCCGGCATGTTCCTGAACGCCGCGATGCGCAGCCACCTGCAGCGACGCGAGGGCCGCACGGAGGAGTGGAGGCTGCCGCTCGCGCGCGAGCTGCGCTCCCGGGTGGATCCTCGCAAGTGGCTGTTCGTCGGCACCGGCGTTGCGCTGTTCCTCGCACTGCTGGCGGCCGTAATGGTCGCGTACTTCGGGCGACCTCAGGGTGCCGACGGGGCGAGCCCTGCCGCATCAGCGCCGTCCCTCCATTCTGCCCTGCCGCTCGCCGACCCCGTGCTGTCGCGGGCGCGCGCGGCGCTGGCTGCAGGACGCTACTCGGATCCGGCAGGTCGCAATGCGCTCGACCTCTATTCCGCCGTACTACTCACCAGCCCGGACGACGTCGAGGCACGCCAGGGCCTCGCCACCACGATCGCACGGTTGCTGGAGGAGGCCGATCGCGCGGCCGCCGGTGGCGACTTCGCGGAAGCGCGCAGAATCGCCGAACGTGTGCTGCAGGTCGATGCGGACAACGCCGGAGCACGCTCCGTGATCGCGAGCCTCGCGCCGAAGTCGCGGCCGGTGGCTGCTGCACCCGCGGTGCCGTCCCCGGCGACGGCCCCGGTCGTCGCGGCGGTCCCGCCGGTGATCGTGCCGGCCGTGAAGCCGCTGTCGGCGAACGACAATGCTGCGGTCACCGTCCCAGCGAGCGAGCAGCGGCCGGCGGCCGTTGCGTCAGCGTCGAGCGAGGCCGTCGCCACGCCGCCGGTCGTACGGCCGGATCCGCTGGCGCCCCGGGTCGCCGGCGGCGGCACGCTGCCGACGTCGCCGGGTGCACCCCGGCCACGCGTGACCCCGCGGAAGTTCAACGGTCCCGTCGTGCCGGACCTGCCCATCGCCGGCTACGTCAAGCGTCCGCACGAGGTGGCGACGCCAGCGCTCACTGCGACGAAAGAGACGGCGGGCGTGTCCCAGCGCGACCTCGAGCCGGTCACCACTCCCGATCCCGACTACCCGCCCGATGCATTTCGTGACGGCGTGGAAGGCTGGGTGGAAGTGGAATTCACGGTGACCGAACGCGGCATCACCCGCGACATTCAGGTCGTCGCCGCAGAGCCCCGCGGGGTGTTCGACGCGGCGGCCACGAATGCGGTCGCGGCCTGGACCTATCGCCCGAGGGTGGTCTACGGCCGGGCCGTGGCGCAGCGCACGTCGGTGACCCTGCGTTTCACGATCGACGATTGAGCGCCACGTGCCGGGTGCCGAGCACCCAGGCCACCGCCGCCCACAGCACGGCGAGCACCGCACCGCACCACGCGACTCCGCTGAGTCCCAGCCCGAACGTGGCTTTCACCAGCGCATGCGCCGACGCCGAGGTCGCGTCACCGCCGCGGTAGACGAACGTGTCGATGAGGCTCTTCGCCTTGTAGCGCTCCTCGCGCGTCACGGAGGTGTACAGCGTGTCCCGGGAGGGGCGGGTGATCGAGTACTCGCCGATGCGCCGCACCACCATCACGGCGACCAGCACCGCGAAAGTCGGGAACAGCGCCAGCGCAGCGAACCCGAGCGCCATCAGCACCGGCACGGAGACGATCAGCGCGCGGAAGCCGAACCAGCGATACAGGCGCCCGAAAACGAACAGCTGCATCGCCAGCGAGCCCGCCTGCACCCAGAAGTCGAGGCGGCTGAAGAATGCCGTCTGCGCATCGCGGTCGGTGAACGCCTGCGCGACCATCGCCTGCTGCTCCAGGTACAGGAAGGTGGATACCCAGGTCAGCAGGAACACGAACAGGGCCACCAGCGCCAGGTACGGCGAGCTCGCCACCTGGCGGAAGGCCGCGAGGGCGGAGCCGCCGAGGCGCTCGTCGCGATCGACGCCCGGCGCAGTGTTCTCGCCGTGGCGGCGGTGCCAGCGCAGCACCAGCAGCTGGCAACCGAGCGACGAGGCGAGCAGCGCCGCCGAGACCAGCAGCAAGTTGATGGTGCCGATGGGCTCGGCGAGGCGCGCGCCGAGGAACGGACCGAACAGGCCGCCCGTGCTGATACCTGCCGCGACGAATCCGAACAGGCGCCCGGCCTGCTCGCGGCTGAACACGTCCGCCATCAGGCTCCAGAACACCGCGACCACGAACAGCACGAAGATGCTGACCCAGACGAAGTACGCCCGCGCGATCCAGGTGTGGTCCGCCTGGGCATTGAACCAGGCGTGGAACCCGAGGATGTTCAGCACGAAGAACAGGTACACCCAGGGCAGGAAGTCCGACCGGCGGAAACGCGAGGTGAGCCAGCCGTACACGGGTTGCACGAGCAGCATGCCGGCGAACGTTCCCCAGAACAGCGCCGGCAGTGTCTGCAGTCCCGAGGTGATGCCCATGGTCTCGCGGATCGGCCGCAGGATCGCGTAGGCCGAGAACATCGTGAACGCGGTGGCGAAGGCAGCGAGTGCCCCGGCGAGCTCGTGCGGCCGGGCGTTGATCGCGCCCGCCAGCAGGCGCTTCAAGCCACGGCCCCGAGGTCGAGCACTGCGCCGGGAACGGCGACTTCCGCACGCCCGCCCTGCGCGCGCAGTGCATCCCGCAGGCCTTCCGCGGCCTCGGGCTCGCCGTGCACCACCCACGCCGGCGGCCGGCCCGGGATGGCCGCATACCAGCGCAGCAGGTCCTGCTGGTCGCCGTGCGCGGAGAAGCCGCCGAGCGTGTGCACGCGCGCCGCGACCTTGACCGGCGTGCCGTGGATGCGCACGTATTCGCGGCCGTCCACGATGGCGCGGCCGAGCGTGCCCTGGGCCTGGAAGCCGCTGAACACGACGTCGCACTCCGGCCGCGCCAGGTTGTGCTTCAGATGGTGCACGATGCGTCCGCCCGTGCACATGCCGCTGCCGGCGACGATGATCGCGCCGTGCGGCATGCGGTTGATCGCCATGGACTCCTCGGCCGTCCGGCACAGGGTCAGGTTCGGCAGGCCCGGCAACGTCCGTTCGCGCGCGTGCCACTCGCGCGCTTCCTCGTCGAACAGGTCCGCGTGCTTCCAGTACACGGCGGTGGCTTCGATGGCCATCGGGCTGTCGAGGAACACGCGCCAGTCGGCGAGTTGCCACTCGTCGAAGTGCGTGGCGAGTTCGTAGAGGATTTCCTGGCTGCGGCCGACCGCGAACGCCGGGATCAGCACGTTGCCACCGTCGCGCTTCGCGTCCCGCAGGATCTGCCCGAACTCGTCGAGCGTGGCAGCACGCTCGCGGTGCAGACGGGCGCCGTAGGTGCTCTCCATCAGCACGAGGTCGGCCCCCGGGCCCGGCTCGGGGTCACGCAGGATCGGCGAGTCGTACTGGCCGAGGTCGCCGCTGAAAGTAACGCGGCGCACGAGCGTCCCTTCCTGCAGCGTGAGCCACACGCTCGCCGAACCGAGGATGTGGCCGGCGTCGCGGAAGGTGAGCTCGACGCCGGGCAACACCTCGACCGGCTGCCCGTACCGAACGGTGCGGACCTGCTGCAGCACGTCCAGCGCGTCCTCGAGCGTGTAGAGGGGCTCGACGAGGCGGCCGGCGCCGGAGCGGTGTCGCTTGCGGTTGTCGCGCTCGGCATCGCGTTCCTGCATCGTGGCGGAGTCCGCGAGCAGGATGCGTACGAGGTCGCGACACGCCGGGTTCGTATAGATGGGTCCGCGGAAACCGCGCTTGCGCAGCAACGGCAGGCGCCCGCTGTGGTCGATGTGGGCGTGGCTCAGGACGACCGCGTCGACCTGCGCCGCATCGAAAGGAAACGGGGCGCGGTTGCGTTCGTCCGGCGAGTCGCCACCCTGGATCATGCCGCAGTCGAGCAGCAGGCGTCGGCCGCCGACGGTCAGGATGTGGCAGGAGCCGGTCACTTCACCGGCCCCGCCGTAGAACTCGAGCTGCATGCGGTCGCCTCAGGCGATCCGCTGGCCGACGGTCGCCTCGCCTTCGGGTCGTGACTCGCGTTCGCGCAACAGCTTGACGCAGGCCTTCACGACCCGTGCATCGTAGCGGCGGCCGGCCTGTGATTGAAGCTCTTCGATGCACGCCGCAAGCGCCAGCGCGGGCCGCTGCGGCCGGGCCGCCAGCATCGCCTCGGCGGCATCCGCCACCGCGACGATGCGTGCCTCGAGCAGGATCTCCTCGCCCTTCAAGCCGCGCGGGTAGCCCGAGCCGTCGAGCCGCTCGTGGTGCTCGCGGATGACCTCCGCGACCGGCCACGGAAACTCGACGCGGCGCAGGCATTCGTAGCCGCGCTCGGCGTGCGTCTTGACGAGCTCGAATTCCGACGGTGACAGCTGGCCGGGGCGCCACAGGATCTCGCGCGGGATCTGCAGCATGCCGACGTCGATCAGTTGACCCATGACGCGCAGGCCGCGCACGGTGTGACCCGGCAGGCCAAGGGCGATACCGATGCCGGAAGCGAGTTCCGCCACGCCGCGTGCGCGCCCGGACTTGCACGCATCCTGCGACTCCGCGAGCGTGGCAAGCGCATCGACGACGCCCAGCATCACTCGTTCCATGTGGTCCATCGCGCTCACGACCTCGGCGTCGGAGCGGCGGCGGCGCAATACCTTCCACAGGCCGTCCGCGACCTGCGTGGCGTGCAGCATGTCCTCGTCGTCGTACGGCTGTGGCTTGTCCGCGAGCAGGATCACGCCCGCGAGGCGCGTGCCGTCGAGCAAGGGCACGCACATCTGGCGGTGCAGCGAGCCCGGCAACCCGGCCTGCCGCAACAGTCCCATGCCCTCCGGCACGTCGCGGGTGACGGGGCGCAGCGAACGCAGGCACTCGTCGAGCGCCGAATCCGACGGCGGTGCGCCGCGCCAGCGCGTGAGCACGGAGAGGCCCTTACCTGCAGCATCTTCCCCACAGCACGCCACCAGCTCGACGTGCCCGGCGTCGGGCAGCGCCAGGAACAGGTAGGAGCTCCGGCTGCCGCACAGCTGGCCGACCAGCTCGAGGCCCTGCGTGAATGTCTCCGATTCGGTGAGCGAGTGCGCCCGTTGCGTGAGGTCCAGCATGGCTGCCGCGCGGCGCTGTTCACGTTCGTTGCGCTGGTCGGCGCGGCGCAGGCTGCTGGTGTCGCGCACCGTGACGGCACGCAGGCCAGGCGCGCCCGCCAGCGCGACCGACACGAGCTCGACGTCGATCACCGTGCCGTCGGAACGACGCCACCGACCCTGCTGCAGGACTTGTCCGCCATCGCTGACTGCGAGGCTGCGAACGGTACCCTCGCTGTCGTCATCCACGGTGAACTGCTGCAGCCTGGCACCCTGCAGCAGATCCTCCTCGAGGCCCACCAGGGCGAGGAACGCGGCGTTGGCGAACTGCAGCCGCCCCTCCTGGTCCACCAGGCAGGCGGCGACGGGTACCTGCTGCAAGGCCAGTTCGTGCTGTCGCGACAGTTCGTCGGCCGCGCGTTGCGCGCGCTCGTCGGTGACGTCGCGCGCAGTCGTCAGCCAGCAGGCACGCCCCGCGTAGGACACCGACTGGTGGCGCAGCTCGAGCACTCGTCGCGAGCCGTCGGCGCGCACCAGCGACGCGTCGGCCGGCTGCTGTGAATCAGCGTCGGGCACGCAGCCCGCGAGCAGGTCGAGGATGGAGCGACCGCGCAGCAGTTCCGGCGCGAGGCCGAACAGCGCCGCCGCCGAGTCGCTGACCGCACGCAACTCGTTCGTTTCGAGGTCCGACAGCCAGGTCGGCACGGGCTGCGCGGCGAACGCACGCTCTGCGTCCACGGCGGCCGCCTGGGCGCGCGCGCGCGCCGCCTGCAATTCGTTGATGCGTGCCTCGAGCACGCCGACGCGCGCCAGCTCGGCCTGTGACTGCTCCGCCGCACCGCGCGCCTCGGTCTCGGCCTGGGCGAGCTGGCGTTCACGGGCCTCGAGCTGCGCGAGCTTCGATTCCAGTTCACGGATGCGGGCCGCGTCCGACGCCGCGTGTTCGGTGCGGTCGCGCAACGCCCGCTCCGCCGCCTCGCGCGCCACGCGCTCCGCCACCGTCAGCCGCTGCTGGGCACTTTCGAGTTCCTTGACGTGCCGCTCGAGTTCGCCGACACGGCGGCGATCCTGTTCGCGCTTCTCGACCAGCTCCGGCACCAGTGCGGGGAGGCGCATCGTGCCCGAGCCGGCATTCAGCTCGTCGATGGCCGTGGCGAGTTCCTCGATCGTCGACCCGCGCGGGAAGAACCGCTCCGCGCCGACCTCGGCGGCGAACGCCTCGTACTTGGGCCCTTCGATGCGGAAAGACAGCAGCAGCACCGGCATGTGGCGCAGCACCGGGTCTTCCTTGACGCGCCGGCACAGCGCGAAACCGTCGAGCTTCGGCAGCAGGACGTCGCTCACGATGACCTGCGGCGACTCCCGCCGGGCCGCCTCCAGCGCCTCGACGCCGGAGCGCGTCTTGACCACCCGGTGGTTCCGGGAGTGCAGCAACGTCTCGAGCGCCGCGAGATCCTGGTCGCGTTCGTAAGCCAGCAGAACAGTCTTCATCGCCACGGGTCACGTTGCCTGGCCGGCGCCCAGTATGCGCCCGACGCCAGCATGCACCAACGCGCCCCGCGGCTGCGCGAGGTCGGTCACAGTTCTCCCGTCGGCTCCAGCCGGCAGGTTCTCAGGCCGGACGCGCTTCCGCGGCGGATTCCGGCAAGTGGCGACGCAACTGCTCGATCGGGCTGTGCACGAGGTCCTTGTGGATCTCGTGGACCACCCGCTGGCGGGTCGGCCGCGACAGCTCCCCGCGCATCACGCCGAGGAACCGCGGGCCGGCCACGACGATCAACTCGTCGAACTCGCCCTTGCGCCGCGCTTCGTCCAGCCGGCGCGAGATCCGCTTGGCGAAGCGGATCGCTTCCCGCTTGCGCGGTTCGTCCTCGAGGTCCATCGAGTAGCGCGCGCCGGTCACGCTCGCGTGGCCGCGTCCGGGCCGGTCGCTCACGAGGTCCTGCTCATGCAGGTGTGCGACTGGGTCGGAAATGCGCGCCACCTCGGTCGGGCGGGCCTGCAGCGACGCCGCGTCGTAGAAAATGGCTTCCGCCTGGTCGGCGACGACGATCCGGATCCTGCTCATGGTTACCTCCCCTCAATCCTGGGGGTGCAGTTACAGGTTGCGCCGCGCCCCCTACCCCTGCAATGCGTGGAACTGGCAACCCGCCAGCTGACCGACCGATCGGTCAGTGCTAGGATGGCCCGATGAAACCCGTCCCTCGCCGCCCGCGGGCGCCCGCGCCGGGGGCCCGGCGCATCGAGAACGCCGCCCGCCGGCTGTTCGCAGCCCAAGGCTACGCCGGCACGTCCATGGCGGAGGTCGCGGCCGCCGCCGGCGTGAGCAAGGCCACCGTCTTTCACCACTATCGCAGCAAGCGCGCGCTCTACGAGGCGCTGGTCGGCGACGCGCTGGCCGGTTTCCGCGAGCAGCTCATCCCGCTGCTCGACGCCGAGCGCGACCTGCAGGACAGCCTGGGTAACTTTGCCGCTGCCCACGTCGAGCGCCTGGTGCGCATGCAGGGCACCATGCGCCTGATCGCGCGCGAGATGCTGAGCGGGTCCGCGGCCTCCGCCGACCTGTTCAATGGCGACGAGATGTCGCGCAACTTCTCCATGCTGGTCGACGCGCTGCGCCGCGGCCAGGCGCTCGGCACGGTCCGCGCCGACGCCGATCCCGGACTGGCGGTGTTCCTGCTGCTCGCCGCCAACTGGTTCCTGTTCCAGAGTTCAGTCGTGCTCCGGCGCAACCCGGACCTCGCGGTGACGGCCTCCACCGAGGCCTACGCCACCGAACTCGCCCGCCTGCTCTGCCTGGGACTCACGCCCCGGGAGCGCTCAACGCCCGAGAATGCCCCATGAACCGTCCAACCCTGTCCGTCGCCGCCACACTGTTCGCTCTCGCTGCGCTCGCCGGCTGCAGCGGGAAGGACGACGCTGGCGCCGGGCCGCCCGTGCGCAAGACGCCCGTCACGACCGCGCTGGCCGTGACGGAACGGGTAGAGGCCATCGAGACGACTGTCGGCCGCCTCGAGGCGACCGCGGCACCGGCACTCGCGGCCGAGACCTCCGGGCGCGTGGTCCGGCTGCTGGTGGACGGCGGCAGCGTCGTGAGCAAGGGCCAGGTGCTCGCCGAGCTCGACGGGGAACCGCAGCGGCTCGCCGTGGCGTCGGCGCGTGCGACGGTGGAGCGCCTCGAAGCGCTGCTCGCCAACCAGCAGCGCACGGTCAAGCGCTACGAGGAGCTGCGCTCGCGGGCCGTGTCGGAGAGCATGCTCGAAGAGGCCGTTGCCCAGCAGTCGGCACGGCAGGCGGAACTCAACGACGCCCGCGCCCGCCTGGCCGAAGCAGAGTACCGGCTCAACCGCACGCACATCAGGAGCCCGGCCGACGCGATCGTCGAGCGGCGCCTGATCTCGGTCGGCGATTTCGTCTCGCCCGGCACGCCCATCGTCACGATCGTGGGCATGGAGAGCATGCGGGTCGTGCTGCCGTTCCCGGAACGCCTGTCGGGGCAGCTCAGGACCGGGCTGCCGGTCACGCTGGAGCAGCCGGCGCGGCCCGGCGACCCCGTCACGGGCACGATCGGCGAGGTGCGGCCGATGGTCGGTACCAACAATCGCGCGGTCGAGGCACTGGTGGAGCTGCCCGCCCGCACGGACTGGCCGCCCGGTGGCAGCGTCACGGCGCACGTCGTGCTCGCCGCGCGCGATGGTGTCGTCGTGCCGGCCGCGAGCGTCGTGCGCCGGCCGGCCGGCGACGTGGTCTACGTACTGCAGGGTGACAAGGTCGCCGAACGCCAGGTGACGATCGGCATCCGCACCAGCGAGCGTGCCGAGGTGCTGTCCGGCATCGCGGCAGGCGAGACCGTCGTGCTGTCCGGCGCCGGGTTCCTGACCGACGGTGCGCTGGTGTCGATACGCGAGCCGGCCGGGACGGCACCGACGCCATGAAGCTCGCCGAACTGTCCGTCCGTCGCCACGTGCTGGCCTTCATGGCGAGCGCGGTGTTCGTCCTGTTCGGGCTGGTCGCGTACCAGCGCATCGGCGTCGATCGCTTCCCGCGCGTCGAGTTCCCGGTCGTCTCCGTCACGACCGTGCTGCCGGGTGCCAACCCTGACGTCATCGACGCGAGCGTCACCAACATCATCGAGACCGCCGTCAACAGCGTGCCGGGCATCGACTTCATCCAGTCGCGCTCCAGCCCGAGCGTCTCCAACGTCGCCATCACCTTCAACCTGTCCAAGGACATCGACGTCGCCTTCAACGAGGTGCAGGCCAAGGTCAACCAGGTGCTGCGCCAGCTGCCGGACGACGCCGACCCGCCGGTCGTGCTCAAGGTCGAGGTGGGCGCCTCGGCCGTGATCTGGCTGGCACTGCAGGGCGACCGCACCACCCAGCAGCTCAACCAGTACGCGCGCCAGGTCGTGAAGAAGCGCCTCGAGACCGTCGAGGGCGTCGGCCAGGTGATCATCGGCGGCGAGCGGCGGCGCAACATCCGCGTCAATCTCGATCTCGACCGCATGGCGGGCCTCGGCGTGACGGCGCAGGACGTTCGCGACGCGTTCCGCACCGAGCACGTGCAGCTGCCGGGCGGCTTCCTGGTGAGCGGCACGGGCGAGCGCCTCATCAAGCTCGACCTCGAGTACCACGGTCCCGAGGAACTCGGCGAGATGATCGTCCGCTACGGGGACGGCGCGCCGCTGCGGCTGCGCGACATCGGCACCGTGGAGGACGGGCTTGCCGACGACCGCCAGATCGTGCGCTTCAACGGCACGCCGACCGTCGGCATCGGCATCGTCAAGGTCAGCAACTACAACACCGTCCGGCTGGTGGACGACGTCCGCGAACGGCTCGACCGGGAGATCATCCCGCAGCTTCCGGCAGGACTGACCCTCACGGTGTCGATCGACGATTCCGCGCCGATCCGCAAGATCGTCGCCGCGCTCGAGGACCACCTGCTCGAGGGCACCATCCTGGCCGGCCTCGTCGTGTGGTTCTTCCTGCGCAGCTTCCGCTCGACGCTGATCATCTCGACCGCCATCCCCGTGTCGCTGCTCGGCGCGATCGCGTCCATGTACTTCCTCGGCTACACGTTCAACCAGATGTCGCTGCTCGGCCTGTTGCTGCTGATCGGCGTGGTCGTGGACGACGCGATCGTGGTGCTCGAGAACGTGTACCGCCGGCTCGAGGAAGATCCCACCCTCGATCGCCGCACGGCCGCGATCGAGGGCACGGAGCAGGTCGGTTTCGCCGTGGTCGCGGCCAGCCTGACGCTGGTGTCGATCTTCGGCTCGGTGCTGTTCCTCGAGGGCATCGTCGCGCGTTTCTTCCAGTCGTTCGCGGTGGTCGTGACGGTGGGCGTGATGGTGTCGCTGTTCGTCTCGCTCACGCTCACGCCCATGCTCTGCTCGCGCTTCCTGCGTCCCTCGGAGAAGCACGGGGCCGTGTACCGCTTCTTCGACCGACTGCTCGACGGGCTCGATGCGGCCTACCGGCGCGTGCTCGGCTGGGCGCTCGCCCATCGCGTCAAGGTCGTGCTCGCGACGGTCGCCGTCGTGCTGTCGAGCGGCTTCTTCTTCGTCCACGTCGGCAAGGACTTCATCCCGGAGGAGGACGACGGGCGCTTCAACGTCAGCTTCCGCGCGCCGCTGGGCACCAGCCGGGCCGGCATGGACGCCCTGCTCACCGAGATCGACGAGACCATCCGGCGCCACCCGGAAGTCACCTCGGTGTTCATCGGCGTGGGGTTCGGCGGCATCTCCCAGGTGAACAGCGGCATGGCGTTCGTGAACCTCGTGCCGCGGGAGGAACGCGACGTCACGCAGGGCGAGTTCATCCGCCGCCTGCAGGCCGAGCTGGCGCAGATCCCGGGCGTGCTCGCCTTCGCCTCCGTGCCGTCGCCGATCGGTGGCATGCGCGGCGAGCAGCTGCAGTTCGCGATCGTGGGTCCGGACCTGGCCAATGTCGCCTCGCTGTCCCGCGAGCTGGCGCAGCGGCTCGGCCAGGACCCGGCGCTTGGGCGGATCGACCTCGACCTGCAGCTCGACCTGCCGCAGCTGCGCCTCGTGGTCGACCGCGTGCGCGCGGCGGACGTCGGCCTCACCAGCGCCGACATTGCCTACGCGGTGAACATGCTCGCCGGTGGCGTGGACATCGCCAAGTACAACGACGACCCGGGCGACGGCGACCGCTACGACATCCGCGTCAAGGCCGCGGACGGCGAGATCACCTCGGCCGACGACCTGCGGCGGATCTTCCTGCGCACGCCGACGGGACAGATGGTCCGGCTCGACACGGTGGCGACGGCCGAGGACATCATCGGCCCGGCCGTCATCAACCGCTTCGGCCTGCAGTATTCGGCGAATTTCTACAGCAACCCGACCATGCCGCTCGGCGCCGCGGTCGAGCGCGTACGGACCGAGGCCGCGCAGCTGCTGCCGCCCGGCTATTCGTTCGAACTGCAGGCGCGCGCCCGCGAGTTCGCCAAGACCTCGGGTTACGTGCGCCTTGCGCTGACGCTGGCCCTGGCGCTCGTGTACATCGTGCTCGCGAGCCAGTTCAACTCGTTCCTGCAGCCACTGATCGTGATGACCGCGCAGCCCCTCGCGGTCGTGGGCGGCCTGTTCGCGCTGTGGGTCACCGGCACCACCCTCAACATGATCTCGATGATCGGCCTGATCCTGCTGATGGGCCTGGTGGCGAAGAACTCGATCCTGCTGGTCGATCTCACCAACCAGCTGCGCGACCAGGGGCGCGCCGTCGAGGACGCGCTCAGGGAGGCCTGCCCGGTGCGTTTGCGGCCGGTGCTGATGACCTCGCTGACCGTCATCCTGGCGTTGCTGCCGGCGGCGCTCGGCCTCGGCGCCGGGGCCGACACCAACGGCCCGATGGCGATCGCGGTGATCGGCGGCATGGTGAGCTCGACTTTGCTCACGCTGGTCGTGGTGCCCGCCGTATACTCGCTCGTCGAGCAGGGACTGCGACGCCTGCGCCGAGGGACCACATGATCCGCACGCGGACTGTCTTGATTGCGATGCTGGCGCTGCTCGCGGCGTGCGCCTCCAATCCCTGGACCGTGGACATCTTCAAGTCGCCCGAGGTCGACGTTGCGGGCAAGCGCAGCTTCTTCTACCGGCCAGGCGAAGTTGCCGCCCCGCTGGTGCGGCAGCCGAAGATCGTCGCCGACACCGAGGCGCGCATGCGCGCCGCGATCACCGGGGAACTGCTGAGCAAGGGCTACGTCGAAGCCACAGCGCCCGCCGGGGCCGACCTCGTGGTCAGCTACCAGGCGTCGGGCACGTCGAAGTTCGTGGAGTCGGACCAGCAGCGCATCGGCGCACCGTCACCGAACGCGGTCCTGACCCCCGGGAACGTGCGACCGCCGGCGGCCTCGGAAGTGCCGCCGGAGAGGTCCGTGCTCATCATTGCCGTGGTCGTGTTCGCCGAGGATCCGGCGTCGGGCCGCCTCGCCTGGCGCGGCCTGGCGAATCTCGAGACCCGCACGTCCTCGACCGAGGCGCTAGTGCGCAACGTCGTGGACATGGCGCGGCACGTCACCCAGCAGTTCCCGGCGCGCGTCACCCAGTGAGGCGCCCCGCCGGGCCGCTCAGGCCCGGGCGTAGTCCGGCTCGTTCCCCGGCCGCCACTTGATGTTGCAACCAAGGCTCGGCAACTGGTCCGGGCCGGGTGCCCGGCCGGCCAGCGTCTGGTCGACCGCTGCGCGCAGGTCGGCGCCGGTGACGGGTCGCCCGTTGCCCGGGCGACTGTCGTCGAACTGGCCGCGGTAGACCAGGCGCCGCTGCGCGTCGAACAGGAAGAAGTCGGGAGTGCACGCGGCGCGATAGGCCTTGGCCACCTCCTGGGTCGCATCCACCAGGTAGGGAAACTCGTAGCCGAGTTCGGCCGCCTCGGCCCGCATGGCATCGGGGCCGTCCTGCGGGTAGGCCTCGAGGTCGTTCGAGTTGATGGCGACCACCGCGAGCCCGCGTGCCCGGTAATCGCGGGCGAAGGCAGCGAACTCGGCTCGTACGTGCCGCACGAACGGACAGTGGCTGCAGATGAACGCGACGAGCAGCGCCGGCGCCGCTACGAAGTCCTGCAGGGCGTGTCGCTTGCCGTCGTGGTCGGGCAGCGAGAAATCCGGCGCCCGCGTGCCGAGCGCAAGCATCGTAGATGGCGTCCTCGCCATGATCGTCCCTCCCGTCGCCGTCAGCGACGCATGATCAGCAGCACGCCCGCCACCAGCAACGCGACGCCGAGCAGGCGCGCGGGAGTGACGGACGACTGCGGGAATCCAATCACGCCGTAATGGTCCACGACCAGTGCGGCCACCATCTGCCCCGCCAGCGTCAGCGCGAGCAGTGCAGCGGCTCCGAGCCGCGGGCCGAGCACCGTGGTGGCGGCGACGTAGGCGGCACCGAGCAGGCCGCCGAACCAGGCCCAGGCAGGGACGGTTCCCGCCGAGCCGGGCGCCCAGCGCGCGCCGCTGGCCAGTGCGACGAACGCGAGCGCCGCGAGGCCCACGACGAAGTTGACGATCGCCGCGAGCACCGGCGAGCCGATGGCGGCACGCACCGTCGCGTTCATTCCCACCTGGACGGTGAGCCCGGCGCCGACCAGCGCCGCCATCACGTGCGGCCAATAGCTCAAGCGGCCACCGCCTGCCGTCCGTTGAAGGCACGCCACGTCAGCGCGCCGATGCCGGCGAGCAGCGCGACGAAACCGATCACCCCGCCGACCAGCGGGACCTGCCTGAGCAGCCAAAGCGCCACGAGGCCGAGCAGGAGCGCGAAAAGCTGCCAGCCACGCGTGGCCACCCGTCCGGGGCGCAAAGTGTCGAGTCCTCGCTGTGCCAGGAACAGTGCGGTCGTGACCCAGCCCAGGAACAGGACCAGCAGGTACAGCGACACCAGCAACAGCGCGAGCGGGATTCCGACGATGGTGATCAGCAGCACGACGGCCACGAACGGCACGCACACCAGGATCGCGAGACCGAGGCCGAGCGACTGCAGCGGCTTGCGTCCGACGGTGGCGGCCGCCTCGCTCGCGAAGCGCGGCAGCAGCAGCAGAAACAGGGCGGCGGCGACGAACACCCCGACGAGCCAGAGGAACGTG
>Ga0105090_10001058_pt1 | contig 14542 bp, 10 predicted proteins | sample PPLLak3March2015_FD_79110 | JGI IMG/M metagenome (GOLD analysis project Ga0105090, IMG submission 79110) | Freshwater sediment microbial communities from Prairie Pothole Lake near Jamestown, North Dakota, USA - PPLs Lake P7 Core (1) Depth... | ecosystem: Environmental > Aquatic > Freshwater >... | reverse complement strand
GCCGCCTCGAGACGCTCGAGACGAGAGCCGTGGCGAAGGCTCAGCAGGCGATCGACCTGTGGCATGTGCCAGCGCAAGCGTCGCGCGAGTTCCGCCTTGCGCACGCCGGCATTCCGCATCGCTTCGTACAGCTCGAGCTTCGCGACCGCCAGCGGGGGCAATTCCACCGCCCGCCCTGTGAGTTCGCGCGACGGTGTGGGAATCGGGCGCCGGTCCTTCATGTACCCTTCAAGCGCGGTCAAGGCGCAGTCTGTGGCGCGCGTCGCGATCTCATCCTCGTCATCGGCAAACGTGTGCGCTTCTGGAATATCCACAAACGATACGAGCAGCGCGCCGTTATCGTCCGGTTCGATCGTTACGGGGTAGGCCCACATCGACATCTCCTTGCCGGGTTCGAACGTGCAGCCTTGTCCGCGCAGCCAACGTTTGAACTCGGCACTCGTCATCGCGGCGAGCATACAACGAAAGTGTTGTTGTGTGCAACAGATGTGTTGTGCTGTTGTACGGAGCTTCCGGCGGGACACGGCCAACCGCGAGCCAGGCAGAAGAGGGGAGACCACAAGCCCCAGAAGCTCATAGACCACACGGTCCTTCTTTGCGGCCTTCGGCACGGACGTCGTGACGCGTTCCGGCCGCCACTTCCAGCCGGCCGGCCTCGAGTGGCGCCTGGCCACGACCGCGGCTCGAGTCGGCGGCGAGGCCGCCGCGTTGGCCCGGCACGCGCCGCCGCCGATGACACTGCTGCGCCCGGATACAATGGGGCCATGGTGCTGTCATTGACAAACCGCGAACGGACCCGCCTGAAAGCCCGTGCCCACGCACTGGAGCCGGTTGTGCAGGTCGGGCAGGCCGGGCTGACCGCCAGCGTCGTGGCCGAGATCGACCGGGCACTCGCGGCTCACGAACTCATCAAGGTGCGGATCGGCGTCGCGGACCGGGCCGAGCGCGCGGACCTCTGCCAGGCCATCTGCGCGCGCACCGGCGCGGCTGAAGTGCTGCGCGTCGGCAAGGTGCTCGGCCTGTGGCGGCCCCGCCCAGACGCCGGGGACGAAGAGTCGAAGTAGCGTCCGGCCCGCTCTGCTGTTCCCTGCCCGCGTCCCAGATGCGGAATTCTCTACATGGTCCCGATTCGAGATCGCAGTTTCTGAAAGGTCTGGCAGGCGGGTTCCGCCTCTTCCCTAACATTCCGGAGCAATTCCGGCGATCGACGAGCTGGATCGGGCCGTGCTTCCTGAAGGGGGTGCGGGTCGGCACCGGTGTGGCCGGCCCTGAGATTGAGGGAGGGAGCTATGGTCACCGTTATGTGTTCCGCGGCGTTGTACAGGGCCCTCGGCGAACGAAGGGCGCCGGAAGGCAAGGCGAGTCCCGAACCCCCGGTGCGACTCGGAGACTGGGCGGCCATTCTGGTGGACAAGACGCTGGTGGTCGCGATCGAAGAGCGTACCTGCCTGACGCTCGTCTTCCGGCTCCGTCCGCTCGTCGGGTTCCGCGACCGCTTCGCGGCAGCCCTGCGCCTCGCGCTGCAGGACCGCCGCGTCGCGCCAGAAGCGATCGAGCTGGAATGCCGAGCCGTTCACGAAGCGGTGCTCGCCAGGCGCCGGCACCCGGCGCTCGCCGAGGCGCTCGGGTTCGCGGAGTTCGAGGCGGGCGCGCACGTGGACGGCGGCCAGGAAGAGGGGTCCGTCCAGGACATGTTGAACGAATATCCCTACAGCGTGTGCCCGGCCTCGTGCCCCAAGGAAGCGGTGACGATGCGGTTCGCGGGCCGGGCAGGGGCACGGGCAAGACAGCCCAAGAAGGCAGACATGCCCGTGCCGACCGTGACGCGAAGCTGACCGGGAACGGGTCGCGTACCGCCCTCACGGCGGTGCGGTCGTTTGCGCTCCGTGGGTGCCACCTGTCGATCGCCCAGACCGCGCGGTTCTGGCACACGCCGCCAGGCATCACCGTTGTCTGGCCCCTGCCGCCCCTCCGCCCGTGCGCCGCCGCGACGGTGACGTTGACCACGGACTGCCAGGCTCTGGATGAAAGAGGGGCCGCCAGGATGGCGGCCCCCCGAAAGCATGCGTGTGGCAGGGCGGCGGGCCGGGAGTGCCCCCGGCGGGATTCACGTCGACAAGCCCGTGCTGACGTCCAGCTAGCGACCGCGCTCCATCAGCATTCTCCTGATTGCGTTGATCTTCCTGATCTCCGGACCGATGCCCGGGTCATCCAGCCCGTTGGCGGACTGGCCGACGATCCTGTTGTCGTGGACGTAGGGCAGGCCCGTTGCCGGGTTGGTCATGATGTTGAGCTCTATCACCTGCTGGAGCGGGCCGCCGGTTCCGCGCGGGAAACGTCCGGTCTCGAATATCAGGTTGTTCTTCACCTCGGTTCCTGCACCCGTCGGATACCTGAGCTCCGCCCGCGAGGCGAGCAGGATCGCCCCGCGCTCGACTCCCGTGAGCCTGTAGTCGTTCTGCATGAACACGCAGTTCTCGGCGGGGCGAGGCATCGGCGAGTAACCCGGGTAGAAGTTGGCCGATGTGAGCAGCAGCGCCGGCTGCGGCAGGTCGTAGACCCAGCCGCCGAATGGCAGGATCGGGCCGAGGATGTTGCCGGCCACCACGCTGTCGGTCGCCTGGAACACGATCTGGTGCGCCGCCTGCAGGCCTGAGAAATCGTTGTCGAGAATGGCGGCGCCGCGCATGTAGCCGTAGGTCCGGAGACCGGCATAGGTCGTGCCGGAGACGGCGTTCCCTGCGACGACCGCGTCATTGACTCCGGAATCGTAGACGCCGAGCTCAATCGCGGAGACGATGGCGTCCAGGGGCGTGTCCACGCTGATCCTGTTCCCCGTGATGAACACCGGGCCGTTGTCTCCGGGCACACATTGGTACCTGTAGTTTGGCGAGGACCCGTATCTCCTGCACCCGATGTCGGGATCAGTCAGGTCCGCCCCAGCCGCCGTGTTGTAGTAGTTTGCCCACCCGTAGACAGCGAGCGTCGTGAGCGTCGCCCCCGGCGTCTTGATCATCGTGTTGTTGGTGATCTCGAAGGGATAACGCACGGCGTTCCCCAGCGCATCCACCGGTACGGCGGGCTCGTCATAGGTGACGGGTGTGGTGATGGGCCTCAGGGTGAATCCGATCCACCTGGCGTCGACAAGTGAGCCCCCCTTGAGAACGTTCCCGTCGATCTTCACCGGGAACGCCGCGGTGTACTGGGCCAGGACGGCATAGTTCAGCACACTGACGTCGTTCCGCTCGACGACCACCGGATGATCGCTGGCCGGCCACGCCGTCGTGGACACGATGAACACGCCGGTGTACGCGAACGCTGTCGCCAGCTTGATCTCGCGGATCACGACTCCGGGTGCCTTCACGGCGAACACCATGGCGGCGCCGGACACGCTGGACGAGAACCTGTACGCGCCCCCCCCGCCCACGATCTTCGTCTTCGGCTCGGCGAGCGCGTCGTCCCAGCCGTCGCCGGCCAGCGTGACGTCGGGCCGGAGCAGCTTGAGGACGCCACCGTTGCCGACCGCGGTGCCTCCGAAATCGAACGCCAGGGGGTTGAGGCTCATGTCCGTGGACATCATCACGACCGTTCCCGGCGACGCGACGTTGTCAACGGCGTACTGGACGTTGTTCACGTCGGCCGGATGGGCGCCCGTCGGATACACCACGAGAATCGGATCGCCAGGGTTGCCAACGACCTGGGCGGCTCCCGGCTGGGCGGTCCCTGCGAGGATGACGATTGCGAGAAGCGGGCAGGCGAGTAATCGATGTTTCATCAGAACCTCCAATGCGAATCGGCTCGAACGTATGGGGCCGACGTTGCGGACGCTCCACACTCGACGTACACGTTCTTCCTGACCGGGTCCACAGCGATCGCGTAGCCGTGCTCGCTGCCGTCGCCGACGGCGTTGCAGAGACGCGTCCAGGCGGCGTTGCCCCGGCTGTCGCAGTTCGCGGTGACGATGTCGAGGTTCTATCATCGCCCTCCTCTCGGAGCGTCAGGCCGGGGCCCTCTCGACGTAGCTCGCCACCTTCCGGCCGGGTGCTCGGTCGTCGGGTTGCCACAGGCGTGCAGTGTCTCTATGCGGGAATTGGCGCCAATCGGGGCCATTGCGCCGCGTGGATTCTGGCCTTCCGTTCCGAAGCAGCCTATAATCCTGGCACTCGGCCACCGTATCTCCCCTAGGTCCTTCGACGAACACGTTCGGGAACACGCTTCGTGCGCTGAGGACTTAGGGCTGAGAGAGCGAAGCCGGCCAGCGGTTCGTGGCCGCACCTGCGAGTCGAAACACCAAGGTGGCGTCGATGAGCGCGCAGCTGCCGGAAATCACCCAGCTGCTCCAGGCCTGGTGTCATGGTGACCAGGCTGCGCTCGAGCGGCTGATCCCGCTCGTGTACGACGAGCTGCACCGCCTGGCGCACCACCACCTGCTTGGTGAGCGGTCGGGTCACCTGCTGCAAACGACGGCACTGGTCAACGAAGCCTACGTGCGGCTGATCGACGCCAGGAAGGTCGAGTGGCAGCACCGCGCGCAGTTCTTCGCCATCTCGTCGAAGCTGATGCGCCGGATCCTGGTCGATTTCGGGCGCTCCCGCCGGTACAAGAAGCGGCGTCCCGAGGTGGCGGCGTGGCGTGCCGATCTGGACCCGGAGCAGATCCCGCAGCCGGAGCCGGGCGCCGACATCGTCGCCCTGGACGAGGCGTTGGACGCCCTGGCGGCGTTCGAGCCCCGCGGCGCGCAGGTGGTGGAGCTGCGCTTCTTCGGCGGCCTGACCGTCGAGGAGACCGCCGAGGTGCTGAAGGTCTCGCCAAGGACGGTGAAGCGCGACTGGACGTTGGCGAAGGCCTGGATGCTCGAGGCGCTGAGACCCGGAGGGACGGGTTGAAACCCGAGCGCTGGGCTCGTCTCGGCGAGCTCTTCCACGCGGCCCTGGACCGCCAACCGGGCGAGCGGGCGGAGTTCCTTCGGGAGGCCTGCGGCGGCGACGAGTCCCTGCGAAGGGAAGTTGAAGCGCTGCTCGCCCGTCACGCCGAGGTGCCAGATTTCCTGGCATCGCCGGCGCTGGAAGCGGAGGCCCAGGCCCTCGCAGGGGAGTTGGCGGCGGCACGCGTCCCGTACGCTGCGAGCCCTCTGCCTCCCGCGATCCCAACCGGTCCGCCGTCCTATCGTCCTTCCGGGCAGCCACGGCCGCCCTGGTGGATGTACGCGCTGACCGCCCTGTTCCTGCTCGATTGGCTCCTGCGGTCCTACGCGCTCTTCCTGGGGCCGCGCGGCTTCGACTTCACGCGCCGGTGGGAGGAAGGCCGCTGGCTCGTCGCCGCAGTCGTGCCGGACTCGGCGTCGGAGCGCGCCGGCTTCAGGGCGGGCGACATCCTGGTAGCGATCGACGGACAGGCGCTCAGCAGTCCCTCCGCGTGGCGAGCGATCGGCCCGAACCTGGAAACAGGCCGGACCTACCGATTCGACATCGAGCGCGGGGGAGGGCGCCTCCAGGTCGCCTACACCATGGAGCGTGCCAGGGTCGGCTCCAGGTGGATGTTCGCCGTGTGGGAGGCCGAGGGGTTCCTCCTGCTCGCCACGGGCATTCTCATCGGGTTCGCCCGCCCCCGCGACCCTCTGGCGCGTCTCGGAGCGCTGGCGCTGGGCAGCCTGTCGCTGAGCCTGAGCTTCTGGACTTCATTCCCGCCTGGAGGCGCGGTGACCTGGAGGGCGCTGCCTGCAGGCGTCGCGGCGCTCCTCATCCTTCCCAAGCTCTGTTCCTACCTGGTGGGCCCCATTCTCCTGACGTTCTTTGCCAAGTTCCCGCGCCCGCTCATTCGATCGCGCTGGCTCTGGGTGATCATCTGGCTCCCGGCGCTATGCTGGGTGCCGCTGTACCTGCGTGACGCGTTCCTCATCGTCTATCGCCCGGCGCAGGCGTTCGCGAACCTCATGCCCCCGGAAGTCCGGCTCGTCGGCGCCCGGCTGTACGGGCTCTACGGGCTGCTGTCGGTGCTGGCGCTGGCCGTCAACTACTTCCGACTCACCGACCTCAACGACAGGCGCCGGCTGCGCGTCCTGTTCATCGGGGGGGCGGCGGCCGTTCTTCCTGGCGCTGCCAGGTTGTTGATCTGGAGGTCCTCGTCGTTCTCGGGGATCTTCAACTGGCTGGCGTCCGGGGTGCCCGGCATCCTGCTGACGGTCGTGTTCCTCCTGTTTCCCGCCTGCTTTGCCTACTCGATACTCCGCCACCGGCTGCTCGACATCCGCCTGATCATCCGCCAGGGCGTGCAGTACGCGGCCGCACGCGGCGTGCTGCTGTCGGCGGTGCCGATCCTGGCCGTCCTCCTGGTCGCGGACCTGCTGGTGCACGGCGATCAGCCGCTCATACGGATCCTGCAGGCCCGCGGCTGGGCGTACGCAGGCCTCGGGATCGTGGCGGTCGCGGCGCACTCGCAGCGGCGGCGGTGGGGGGAAGCCGTGGACCGGCGGTTCTTCCGAGAGCGTTACGACGCGCGGCAGCTGCTTCACCAGGTGGCCGCGGAAACCGTGCGGGCCAAGACGTTCGAAGACGCCATTCCAGGCGTCGTCATGCGGATCGAAGCAGCCCTGCATCCGGAGTTCGCCGCCGTCATGGACCGGCCGCCGGACCTCGCGTGTTTTCGGACCCTCGCATCATCCCCGCCCGACAAGGGCCCACCCCCGATCGCCGCCGAGAGCAGCCTGATCTCCGTGGTGCGGACGATCGGCGATCCCCTCGACGTGCTCCTCGGGGAATCGGGCTGGCTCCGGTTTCGCCTTCCGGATCGGGAGATCGAATTCGTGCGAGGCGCGCGCATCGACCTGATCGTGCCGATCGCGGTCGCGCCGGCGCCGCACGAGGCGCTCCTGGCCCTCGGGGCGAAGCGATCCGAGGAACCTTACACGCGCGACGACCGTGAGATGCTCGCCGCAATCGCCGCGAACCTCGAGTTGCTCCTTGAGCGGCCGGCGGTCGTGCGCCCACACGCAGAGGAGGGGTTCGCAGAATGCCCCGCGTGCGGTGCTTGCTCTGACGTGGGGGCTGAGGCGTGCGCCAAGGATGACGCGAAGCTGGCCACCGTCCACGGCCCGCGCGTGTTCGGGGGCCGCTACCGGCTCGAGCGCCGCCTGGGCCGTGGCGGTATGGGAGCGGTGTACGAGGCCGCGGACAGCGCGCTCGAGCGCCGCGTGGCGTTGAAGGTCATCCGCGAGGATCTCTTGGGGAGCGCCGAGGCCGCGCAGCGATTTCAGCGCGAGGCGCGCGCGGCGGCCGCGTTCCCGCATCCCAACGTCGTGGCGGTGCACGACTACGGCATCGAGGCGGGGACGCGCGCGTTTCTGGTCATGGAACTGCTCGAGGGAGCGACGCTCCGCGACGAGCTGCGCGCTCGCGAGCGGCTGGATGCGGCCAGCGTGATGCGGATCTTCCGCGGCCTGTGCAGCGCGGTCGGTGCCGCCCACGCCCGCCAGCTGATCCACCGGGACCTGAAACCCGAGAACATCTTCCTCGCGCGGACCGGCGGCGAGGCGACCGAGACCGTCAAGGTCCTCGACTTCGGCATCGCCAAGTTCCTCCCGGGTTCGGAATCCGCGAAGCCGGCGCATCCCGCCGAAACGGCTGTCGGCGTCCTCGTGGGGACGCCCGGTTACCTGTCGCCCGAACAGCTGCTCGGTGAGGAGGCGGCAGTCGCTTGGGACCTCTGGGCGCTTGCGGTGACGGCCTACGAATCGCTGACCGGTGTGCTTCCCTTCCCGACGGTGGGCACGGAGGGGTGGCGCCGCGCCGTGCTCGCAGGACGCCACCTCCCGCTGGCCAAACACCTGGCCGATCCGCCAGCGGCTTTGGAGGAGTTCTTCGTCCGCGCGCTCGCTCCAGACCGCGCGGCGCGCCCCGCCTCGGCAGCGGAGTTCCTGCTGGAGCTGGAGAAGGCGCTCGGCGCGGGCGCCGCCTGAAGTCGCCCTGCGGCGACGTCAACCGACGCGGCGATTCGGGACGTGCCAGCCGCCCGCGCGTCTCTGTATCCCCTCACCCGACGTCCGCCCACGAGGCGTCGGACGACAGACCGATGGACCGGATGGAGGCAGACGGCCGTCGATCGCCTGAAGATCCAACCGATGATCTCCAAGCATCGTAGGCCAGCCCCACCCGCCCCTGGCTCTTGAACGGCGGCGGCATGAAGAGAACCTGGAGGTGGATCGGAAGCACCGACTTGGCGAGCTGCTGGGCCCGACCTTCCTGAGCCGCTGGGAAACCGGAACCCCGACCAGCCAGGCAAGGAGGAGAAAGAAGACTCTTGTGGCCACGGCGTTCCTCATACCCTCATCCAGCGCGGGCAACGAACGCGGGCGGCTCACTCGCGGCGGCGCATCCAGGAGGCCACCGACGCCCGACGAGAGCGGGACGACCGTTGCGGATGCCGCTACTCAGCGCCGCACGAGCTCGACGGTCATCACGCTGGCGAGTGCGCGAGCCGCCGGCGCGAGCAGGCCCTCCAGGGCCACGACCGGAGCAAACAGAACGCCGGGCAGGAATGACCGCATCGAAACGCCGCCCGACAGGAGGTAGAGCGCGATCGTGTGAAGGCGGAGACTGTCGATCGGCAGTTCAGGGAACTCGGCGTCGTACCTGGCGCGGTCGCGAACGAAGATGTTCGTCGGGAGCGCCATGTTGCCGCCGGTCAGCGGACCGGAGGAAGGCAGACTCCAGCCGCTCTCCTCGTCCCACGGCTCGTGGTGCAGCGGCCGGATGAGCCGCCGGCTGAGCGGACCAGCGTAGGGCTCGATGAGGCACACGCGTCCGCCAGGCTGGAGCACGCGCGCGCACTCCCGGAAGAAGGCGCGGGAATCGGGCAGGTGATGGAAGACGTTCAGCAGCAGGATCGCCGACGTCGAGCGATCGCGAAACGGAAGCGCCAGCGCCGACCCGGCGACGTCGACATCCGCGCCCGGCCGCACGTCGAGCTGCAGCACGCCTCGGCGCAGTTCACGATAGAACCCGCCGCCAGACCCAATCTCGAGCACGAGCCCTCCAGGTGTCGCGCGCCCGATCGCCGAGTCGTAGTCCTTGTAGTAGTGCAGATAGAGCCGGCGCAGGAAGGCCTTCTCCCGGATCAGGCGCGCGTGGACTGCCGTCGCCTCGACCGAGTCGAGGTCGAGCCCGCGCGCGAGCGGATGTGCCAGCAGGCTCCGTAAGCCGCTCACCGTCCGGCCGTGCCTCGGCGTCGTATCCGGAGGGCTGCTCATGCGCTCACCGTGCCGTCGCTCAAGGAATCTGCTCCCGGGCGCCGCCCGCGGACCTCGGACAGCCGGCCAGGCTGGCGAACTGCGTCCGCGTCGGCCTGATGAAATCGCACACGGTCGCGCCCGGGCGCAGAAAAGGGGCCATCGGCGCCAACGTGTAGATCGGCTGCCATTTCGGAGCGGGGACATCGCCGAACGCGAAGCTGCCCGCGTTGTGGAACGTGCGCCGCAGTTCGTCGGGGGGCAGTTCGGGGTACAACTTCGCCCACAGGTCCATCGCGGGATCGAACGTCGAATAGCTGATCGACGGATACCCGAACCCGACGAGCGAGAGGCCGGAATGGGCGAAGAAGCTCGCACCCCAGGGCTCCAGAATATAGCCGCGGCCGTCCTCTCGCAGCCGGCGGTCGAACTCCGCGGTGATGGGGGTCTTGGGCTTCTCGAAGATGGGGACGGTGGACTGAATCGGGTTGTACGTTCCGAACGACACCACCCCGAGGAGTGCCGTTGACGCGAGCAACGTCGCGTTGCCGTGAACGGGTGTCAGGCGCCGGAGCCTGACGGCGGCCGCGATGGCAGCAACGGGCACGAGCAGGGCCCAGTCACCGTAGGCCTCGACGGGGCCGATGCCGCGCAGATGCTTGAACACCCACCACGCGGAGACGAGCGCGGCGCCGAACAGCACGCAGCGGACCGCGCCGAACACGAGCGGCCGCGCCTGGCCGAGCACGAACGCGACGAGCACCAGCATCAACCCGCCGGCGATGACCATCCGTCCGGGCGGCACGAGATGCCACAGCAGCGGATACCCGGCCCAGGGCGGCAGCGCGACGACCATCCACGCCTGGGTCGCAACCAGACCGGCCCCGAGCCAGGCCCAGCGGCGCCGCTCCTCGCGCGTACTCGAGGTGACGAGCGCTCGCCAGTCGGCGAAGAACAGCATCGCCAGCACGTACGTGCTGCCCACCATCGACAGCTCGCAGATGTTCGGCGCCGGCACGAGGGCCGCGTGCTGATGCATCTGCGACGTCGGCAGGAACTGCGCCAGCCACCGTCCGAAATCGATGCCGCCGCCGCCGGAGATGCGCTGCCCCGGGTAGACGGTGGTCGAGAGGAGGGCAACGGCGTCGCGCAGATAGAAGAGGACCGTCGCGCCCGCCAGCGCCGCCGTCACGCCCACCGCCGGCAGGCTGCGCCAGCGCAGGAGCTCAGGCCGGATCGCCGCCCAGAGGATCACCGCCACGAAGCCGAGCGCGATGGCGTTGGGAGGATAGAAGTACGTCAGCAGCCCGCAGACCAACCACCAGTAGAGGAGCAGCAACCTGACCCCGAACGGGAGGTTCCAGAGGAGCGCCAGCACGATCCAGGGGAAGAACGGGAAGAAGAAGTTCGACGCTCCGTCCCACCAGTACTGCACGAACGGAGTGAAGAAGAGTGTCAGCGCCATGAAGAGCGAATGCCACTCACGGCCGCCCAATCGGATGAAGAGCAGCGTGAAGCCGACGACGAAGAGCGCGATCAGGAGGAAGTGGTAGAACGACAGCGCGAGCGCCGGCGGTGCCACGAAGAACAGCCAGAACTGCGGCTTGAAGACGATCGCCCAGTCGCGGATCGGCATCCCGTAGAGCGACCGAAGATCCTCGAAATAGGGGGGCGTGCGATCGAAGCGCTGGAAACCGCTGCGGACGGTCATCTGCAGCAGCGGCGTCTGCCACGCGAACTCGTCGCCGCGTTCGACGCGCGGCAGGCCGGCCACGACACCCGTCTCGACCACACCGAACTGCTGCAGGACGATGGCGTAGCTCGACGGGGACCAGCGCTGGCCCACGTACAGGCAGCCGCTCAGGATGACGCCGACCCAGAGCACCCACCAGAAGCGGCGGGCGGCCTCACGGACGCCGGCGGTTGTCCGAACCGGTTCGATCATGCGCTGCTCCGCGGGGAGCCGCCCGAGCGGCGGCGTGCGGCGTCGCGGGAGAGCGGCAAGACGTTTCCCAGGGGCGCGGAACGGGCGCGCCGATCGAGCAGGCCGAAGTTGAACGGGTCGGGCTCGAACGCGAGAACGCGCCCGGAGCGGCCGACGCACTCGGCCATCTCGAGCGCGTAGAAACCCGCGTTGGCCCCGATGTCCGCGATGACCATGCCTGGGGTGATGAGTGATCGCAAGGTCGCGAGCTCGCGGCGCTCGGTGATCCGCTTGCCGAACAGGTACAGGCGAAGGTACGTCCACCACATCGGCGCCAGCTCGCGCCACCGCGGGTGCAGGAGCCCGCGCGTCAGAACCCGTCCGGCCGCATGAACGCTGTCGCGCAGGATCATCGGTCGGGCCTCACACGAACTTGATCCGCCCGGCGGCGAACACGCACATCCTCAACAGGACCCACCCGTGCCGCCAGCGGTCGATGTTAGTCTCCCCGTAAGTCCGCTCGCGATAGCGGACGGGCAGCTCGACGATCTCGAGGCCGAGCTTCGCCGCACCGAAGAGCAGGTCGAAGTCGCCGAACGGATCGAAATCACCGAAGTAGGCGCGATTGGCGACCAGCGTTTCGTAGGCATCCCGGCGCAGGACCTTGGTGCCGCAGAGCGTGTCCTTGATGGACTGTCCGAGCAGCCAGCTGAAGGCGAGGCTGAAGAACTTGTTGCCGATGAGATTGGCGAAGCGCATCGCGCGCTCCTCCATCGGGTACATCAACCGCACGCCGTTGATGAACTCGCCCTTGTTCGAGCGGATCGCCTCGTAGAAGCGCGGCAGGTCCTCCGGCGGGACGGTGAGATCGGCATCCAGAATCATGAGGATGTCGCCGGTCGCCACGGCGAAGCCGGCGCGAACGGCATCACCCTTCCCGCGCCCGGTCTGGCGCAGGAGCTTCGTGTTGCGCTGCGGGTTGGCGGCGACCGCCGCCTCGAGGGCCGCGTAGGTGTCGTCTGAGGAATGTCCCTCGACGAGGATGAGCTCCGTGCCCGCGCCCATCTCCGGTGTGCGGGCGAAGATGGCCGGGACGTTTCCGGCTTCATTGCGCGCGGGAACAACGACCGAGACCCGCAGCGGGGCCGGGTCGGCCGCGGCATCCGCCAGCGGGCGCGCCATGAGGAAGTTCGTGAGCGCCAGGTGACGCACGCCCCACAGCTTCACCAGCACGCGGTTGCTGAGCGAAGCCACCCCCGGAAGGGGCAGCGGGCACAGCACCTCCTGCCACGAACGGATCACGCGGAAATCGGTGAGGTGCAGCAGGTTCGTGACGTCGGAGACCGTCAGCCAGTTCTGCTTCAGCACCGGCGTCGCCAGGCCCAGGCTTCTCGCGGCCGTCAGCGGCGCCTCCCACAACCGGCTGTAGAAGTTCATGATGACGCGCGTGCCGCGGTGGCAGAACGGCCGCAGACCGGCGAGAAGCGCCTGCACGTCCCAGACGTCGTGGAGGAGATCGGACAGGACGATCACGTCGTAGACGCCGCCGACGGCGGCCAGGTCGTGCGCGTCGGCCTCGACGAAGCGCAAATCAGGATGGCGGCTGCGCGCCCGCTCGAGCATCCGGGTCGAGAAGTCCACGCCGACGCCGACCGCCGGCTCGAGCGCCGCCAGCAGATCGCCGTCGCCGCAGCCGAGCTCGAGGACACGCAGGCCCGGCGGAACAAGAAACCGGTACACCTGCTCGAGCCGCCGGTGGTACGCACGCGCGGCCCCGCGGCGCTCGCCGCGAGCGGCATCAGCGACCGCGTCCCACTGCGCGATACGACGCGCCCGGTACGCGTCGGCGTCCCGACCGTCACGCCGCTCGAGGGGTTCGGGTGTCATGCAGCAGCGATGGTGTGGGGCGGCCAGCCAGGCACAGCGCTGATTATCGCCGTTTCGAACGGCGGATCAAACAGGAAGTCCAACAGGAAGTCCGCCGCAGGAAGTCCGGCGCGCTACAATTCTTCCGCACACCATGTAATAGTCGGCCTCCTGGTGCGTCTAGGCTGGTGAGGCGAGCAAGGTGACCACAGCCAGCCTGCAGATTGCCGACGAGCAGCCGATCGCCATGACTTCCACGACTGCGCCGGCTGGGTTTGCCGAGTTGTTCGAGCGGCACTACGAGGCCGTCTTCCGCGCGGCCCTGCGCGTCACCGGGAACCCGGCCGACGCCGAGGACGTTCTGCAGACCGTCTTCCTCCGCCTCCTTGCCGGCCGAGGAGACGCTGGGGTCGCTCCGCCGCCGCCGGCGTACTTCCGGCGCGCGGCCGTCAACGCGGCCGTCGACCTGCTGCGCCGCCGGGCGGTTCACGCCGAGTCGGCCTACGACGATCGGGCGCCGCACGCCGCGTCCCAGCCCCCGTCGCTGCTCAAGGAGCAGCTCCGGCGCGCCATCGCCACCCTCGACGGCGACGACGCGACCCTGTTCCTGCTGCGCCACGTGGAAGGGCTGTCGATCGAAGAGCTGGCGGCGATGTTCCAGCTCGAGAAGAACAACGTGGCCGTCCGGCTCCACCGGATCCGGCGCCGGCTGCAAGAGGAAATGGAGCGCTGAAACAGGCTCAAGGCTCACCCCTCGACTTCGCTCGGGGTGCCCCGAGCGAGGCCGCAAAGCGACCGAGTCGAAGGGCAAGGCTCACTGGGAGCAACCGCCAGCTGGCCAAGAAGGAGGTCGGCGATGTCCGAAGACCGATTGGAAAAGGCACTGCAGGAGATGAAACAGGAAGACGTTGACGCGCGGACGCTCGACGCCGCTCGCGAGCGCGTCTGGAGCGAGGTGGCGAACGCCGCCGGCGCCGCCTGTGCGGAATTCCGGCCCGACTTCCGCGCGTACCTGAGCGGACACCTCGAAGGCAGCCGGCGCGTGCTGACCGAAGACCATCTCAGCCGCTGCCCGGCGTGCCGCGCCACGATCGCCACGATGAAGGGCGAACGGCGGGTGATCGCCATGCCGCAGCGGTCCTCCACCCGTTGGGTGCGATGGGGATCGCTGGCCGCGGCAGCCGCGCTGCTCTTCGGGGTCCTCTACCTCGGACGCGGCTCCATCGACGCGATGATGGCTCCCGGCGGTCCGCGGGCGACGGTCGTGTCCGCCGCCGGCAGTCTGCACCGCCTGCCCGGAGGAGCGCTGGCGGCCGGCGCTTCAATCGGCGAGAAGGAACTGGTCCGCACGGGCCCGGGCGCGCACGCCGTGCTGCGTCTCGCCGACGGGTCGACGGTGGACGTCAACGAGCGAACGGAGTTGTTCGTCACCACCGCCTGGAGCGGTCGGGCGATTCACCTCCAGCGCGGCGACGTCATCGTCCGGGCCGCGAAGCAGCGCCGCGGCAACCTGCGCGTCCTGACGCGCG
>Ga0105090_10001057_pt1 | contig 14551 bp, 13 predicted proteins | sample PPLLak3March2015_FD_79110 | JGI IMG/M metagenome (GOLD analysis project Ga0105090, IMG submission 79110) | Freshwater sediment microbial communities from Prairie Pothole Lake near Jamestown, North Dakota, USA - PPLs Lake P7 Core (1) Depth... | ecosystem: Environmental > Aquatic > Freshwater >... | reverse complement strand
TCGGCGATATGCGCATACGGAACAAACAACGCCCTGCCATCCAGTATCCAGCCATCGCCCGAAGGCCTCGCAATAAACGGCACGCCTGCTGCCTGAAAATGGTGAGTGTCACCGCAACAGGCCACGCTGACGACCCGTTCGCCTGTTGCCATGCCGGGTAATAACGCACTTTGCCAGCGCTCGTCCGCGGCTTCCGCCAGCAACAACGTACTGAAAATGGATGATGCAAAAAATGGTCCTGGCAACGCAGCAGCACCGATTTCCATTGCCAGTACCGCCATTTCCAGCATCGACAAGCCACTGCCGCCGAATTCCTCGGGCACCAGCACACCCTGCCAGCCAAGTTCCGCCATCTCATGCCACACATCAAAGCTATACCCGACATCCGTCGCCAGCCATTTACTGACGGCGTGCAGATCACAGCGCCGGCCAAAGAAATCCCTTGAAGCCTCACGCAACATGTTCTGTTCAGGATTGAGATCAAGATCCATTGTGGCTAATTCCTGGGAAGGCTGAGCCCGCGCTGGGCGATGATATTGCGTTGGATCTCGGACGACCCGCCATAGATCGTCTCTACGACAGCCTTCCGGTACAATTGCTCGGCCTTGCCGCGCAGGCGCACTTCGCTTGAGTTTTCGGTCAGTTGTCCGAATTGCCCCAGGATTTCCAAGGCTGCGTCAGCAAGACGTTGCGCATATTCAGTGACGAACAACTTTTCCATCGATGACTGATAAGAAGGTATCGTGTGCTTATCGAGCATGCAGGCAAGCTGGTAATAGAGCAGGCGGCAGGCCTCTAGCTCCATCCGCATTTGCGCCATGCGCTGCCGGATCAACGGATCCTGCGATGCGGGTTTACCATCGACCGTGGCCGTCTTGACATAGGCCAACAGTTCAGCAAAGAAGTTCTCATACTGGCCATAAAGGAACATCCGCTCGTAATCCAGGGCCCCCATGATGTAGCGGAATCCCATGTTCATCTCGCCCAGCAGGCGGTCTTTGGGAACCCGGACATCATCATAAAATACTTCGTTGGTCCGCGAACCCGCCATCGTGCGCAGTGGCCGAACGGTGATCCCCGGTGAATCAAGATCAACGACCAGGATTGAAATGCCTTTGTGTTTCGGTACGGTCGGGTCGGTGCGCACCGCCAGCCAATGATAGTCGGCCACGTGGGCATGGGTGTTAAAGACCTTTTGACCATTGACCAGGAAGTGATCGCCCTTGTCCTCTGCGCGCATTCTCAGACCCATCAAATCCGATCCTGCGCTGGGCTCTGTATAACCCAGGCAAAATTCGATCTCGCCCCTGGCCAGCCCCGGAAGAAACTTCTGCTTCATCGCATCACTGCCATCGCGCAGGATCATCGGCCCGCCCATGTGGGCGCCGGCGAAGGCAATGACAATGTCGGCCTGCGCCAGTACATCGCGGATCAGGTAGCTGACCATCTCTGAGGATTCAAGCCCGCCGTATTGACGCGGCCAGTTCGGCACCAGCCAGCCGTTGCTGGCAAACGGCTTGATAAATGCCCGCGAAAGCGGCCCCCCGTAACAGGTTTCGTTGGCGGCCAGTTCCTGACGCAGCTCGTCGCTTGCCTCAAGCTCAACATACGCTGAAACTTCCGCGACGATTTGCTGTTCTTCTTTACTCAGTCCAAAATCCACGTGTCACATCCCTTTGGCCATTGACCCCTGTCGATATCCGTTCAGATCGCTCATCAAAATCGTACTTCTACTTGGACTCGTAGATATCAATGACCTGCTTTTCCAGGTACTCAAGGACGTGTTCGATTCTCTCTTTCTTGTGGTAACGCATGGAGCCTGTCGCCATCCCCTGCATGGTCAGGAAGACAACATCTGAACCGAGTTCGAGGGCGGTACCCTTATCTACCCACAACGGAAAAATAACCTTGAGGGTTTCAAGAAACTGCCGCTCGAAGGCTTTCTGCTGTGAACGAAAGATCTTCGCCAGCTCTGCATTCGTCCGCGACGCTGCCAGCAGTTCGTGATAGGCAAAAAACGAAGGCAGATTAAAGTATTCCCATGTTGCCCTGATGGCTTTTTTGACCACCGCACTGGTCACGCCGTTACCGGTTGTCGCGTGCACATCGGCAATGATGCCCTTGTATTCTTCGAGCCGTTTTTCCTGCAGGTATAAGACGGCTGCCTTGATGACCGCATCTCTCGAGGGGAAATGGTGGAGCATGGCGCCACGCGAGACGCCTGCTTCCTCGGCTATGCGGGAGGTCGTAGTGTTTTTATAACCATCTTTTACAAAGCACTGAATCGCAGCCTCGAGAATGGTTGCACGTGTCATGGCGCTCTTTTGTTCTTGCCATGACTCTTTTCCAGTGTCCGCCGGTTTATCGAAGACTTTTGCTATTTCCGACACTTCATTACCCTCTCGACCGCAGCCCTTAGTTGGTTCCCAGACAAGGTCTTTTCAATCGTCAAAAACCTTTATCACCGTCTTGCCAAAATTTTTGCCTTCGAACATATGGCAAAAAGCTTTGGCCGTGTTTTCAATTCCATCAAGTTTGTATTCAATGGCTTTCAACAAGCCGCTTTGAAGCCACTGCGTCAGTTGCTGGCGAGCTTCAGCATAACGGTCGTGCTTGAAGTGGCACATAAAGCCCTTCATCGTTGCCTGCTTGGTCACCAATTCAAACAGATTGCCAGGACCGGGCACCGCTTCGGTCGCGCCATAACTGGTGATGGCACCGCAAAGAACAATACGGGCGCCCTCGGCAAGATTTGCCAAAGCCGCTTCCAGCATACTGCCACCGATACTGTCGAAATATACATCGATGCCATTCGGACAGGCTTTGGCTATCGCGGCGGAAAGACCTTCGTCACACCGGCGGTTTATCGCCTGATCGTAACCAAGCTCATCAACCAACCGGCGACATTTTTCATCGCTGCCGACGATTCCAACGGTGCGGGCTCCCATCAGTTTGGCAATCTGGCCGACCACAGATCCCACGGCACCACCCGCCGCACTGACCAATACCGTTTCTCCCGGTTGAGGTTTACCAATGTCGGTCAGTCCAAAATAGGCAGACATACCGGTGTCACCAAGGATACCGAGATAGTAACTGAGCGGAAACGGCAGCTTGTCGGGTAATCGGGCCATAAAATCGCTGCCATCACAGATCGTGTATTGCTCCCACGACAGGCGCGCCATCAGCAGGTCACCGGGTTTAAAGCCGGGCCGCCGCGATTCGATGACCTTTGCGAGCGTCAGTCCCATAACCGGCTCACCCAGCTGCATCGCAGGCAGGACATTGTCGCCGCTGCCCTCGTTCATCCAATTACGGAATCCCGCATCGAGCGAAATATAAAGATTCCTGACAAGAAATTCGCCGTCCTCGAGCGCACGCAACTGTGTTTCCACAAGACGGAAATTTTCCTCGCGCGGTGCTCCTGCGGGTCGCGATGCAAGCACAATGTGTTTATTGGTAATCTGCATACTTCTCTGTTCCCAATGACCGGGGCACACCATAAGCAGCGCCCCGTCTGTCGCTTACTCTAAATCTATAACAACCCGATTGATCTCACCGGTGAACCCAAAGGGTGTTGCATAGCGTTGTGAAACCGGTGTACCGGTATCTACCCCAACGTCCAGTGTCTCTTCCAGGGAGAAAATACTGGGTACGGTCTTTGCCATTGCGGTTTCACCAACTTCACTGCCATTGATGAGCAGTTCCGCTTTGCCCTGGAATTGTCCGGTCCTGGTGAATTTAAGCGCCACTGTGACAGCGCCGTGCGGTACCAACTGATCGGAGGTGACCGTGTACCAGGCATCCGCGAAATAATTGTAGTCGTAGATCAATCGGCCGTCCTTCATATAAAGAGCGTAACCAGCCTTGTTGCCACCCTGGGTCAGGATCACGCCTTCGGCACCGTCGGTTGGTACGGTAAGTTCAGCGGTAATGGTATAAGACCTGTTCTTCATCGGCGGCGACAGGGCTTCGGTTATACGGCGGGCGCCTGGCGGATAATAGACAAAATGATTTCCCTTGGGACCGAAACGCACGAATACCTCGGTGATGCGCTTCAGCAGTTCATCATTCAGTGGATAAACATTGTATTTGAAAAACTCGCGGTCCAGCAGGCCCTGCAACGCGCTCAGTTTTCCCGGATCTTGGGCCGCCAGATCACGGCTCTCGGCAAAATCTTTGGAAACATCGTAAAGCTCCCAAACGTCTTCTTCATAAGGGACACTGGCACCGATATTGTCCCACGGCATACGCTCCCCATGACGCGCCACCGCTTTCCATCCTTCGGCGTAGATGGCACGATTACCAAACATTTCGTAATATTGGACGGTGTGTCGATCTGCGGCACTGGCGTTGTGAAAACTATAGTTCATCGCGACCCCGTCAAGTGGCTGTTGTTTTACGCCGTCAACAACCTCGGGTATACCGATACCGGCAGCTTCCAGAATCGTCGGCATGATGTCGATGATATGATGATACTGCTTACGAATCTCGCCCTGCGCCTTGATACCTTTCGGCCAGCTGATCACCAGGGGACCCTGTTGGCCACCACGGTGGACCTGTTGTTTGAACCATTTGAATGGTGTGTTCCCCGCCATCGCCCAACCGGCATGGAAATGCGGGTAGGTATTGGGCCCACCCCATTCATCAAAGCGCTTCAGGTTTTCCTGATAGCTTGTTGTGGTCAGGCCATTATATTGCCGTGCCTCGCTGTAGGTGCCGCCGAGACCGCCTTCGGCGCTCGCCCCATTGTCAGATAACACGATGATCAAGGTATTATCAAGTTCGCCGATTTGTTCCAACGTGCTGATGATCCGCCCGAATTCATGATCCGCGTGGCTCAGTTGGGCGGCAAAAACCTCCATCTGCCGGGCATACATGCGCCTGGCGTCCGCCGGCAGGCTGTCCCAGGCGGGAATGATGTCCGGTCGGGGTGGCATCTGCGTATCCTCCGGTATCACGCCCATCTCCTTTTGACGGGCGAAGATCAGTTCACGCGCCTTATCCCAGCCCATGTCCATGCGGCCCTTGTATTTCGCGATCCAGTCTGCCGGAGCGTGATGCGGCGCATGCACCGCGCCGGTCGCCCAGTACATGAAGAAAGGCCGCTCCGGGCGGGCGGATTTGAGCCCGGTTATAAAATAAATTGCCTTGTCCGCCATATCCGCACTGAGGTGGTAGCCGGGCTTTTCATGTGCCGGCTCGACCGGCGTGTGGTCGGCCCACATGGCAGGCTTGAAATTATTGGTGTCCGCCGACATGAATCCATAAAAGTGGTCGAAGCCGTCACCGCTCGGCCAGTGATCAAAGGGGCCGGCAATGGTCACATCGCCAGGTGGCGTGTGATCCCATTTACCCAGGGCCATGGTGGTATAGCCCCGCTGCTGTAACACCTTGGCTACAGTTGCGGCACTTTTTGGGGTTCTGCCGTTGTAACCCGGAAAACCCATCGCCAGGAGAGCATGACTTCCCATACCCACGGAGTGATGATTGCGACCTGCCATCAGTGCTGCGCGCGAAGCCGAGCAAAGCGCAGTCGTGTGGAAATTGTTATACCTCAGGCCATTTTGCGCCAGGCGATCTATGGTCGGTGTATCGATCAGACCACCGTAGGTTCCGGTATGGCCGAAACCCGCATCATCGATCACCCAGATCAGGATATTTGGGGCGCCGTCCGGTGCTTCGTTTGGTTCCGGCCAACTGGCGACCGAAGTTTCCACCGTGCGGCCTATCTTGCCTTTAAAGACATCGTCGTCAGCCGCTGTCGCAGGGACCATCCCAACGAACAAGAGCATACTAAAAACCGCCGGGGTGAAATTTTTAAACATCACGCGCATGATGGATAATTCAAGAACACCATAATGGAGTTTGGGCCAGGCAGAATGTGGTTATGCATGCTCATTTTCGATCCTTTTTATGCTTACTGAACTTATTCTTGCACCCGCCGACAGCTTACAGACGACATCAGCGATAAACAAGCTGATCTGTTTTTTTCAACCGATGTTGTAACCACCATCGACCGGCAAAGCAATGCCAGTGACAATGGCGGACTCGTCCGATGCCAGGTACAGGACTGACAGTGCCACGTCCTCAACCGTCACCAGCCGTTTCATCGGGTGCACCTGGGCGTGCATTGCCATCACGGCATCGACATCCTCGCCTTCCGGAACCGTGTTCTCCATCATGGGGGTACGGATGACACCCGGGTGGATGGAATTGCAGCGGATGGGATAGCCTTGTTCGGCACAATGCAGGGCCGTTGTCCGTGTCAGGCTCCAAACCACTGATTTACTGGCCCCATAAGCTGGAACCAGGGATATGGGCCGTAATCCGGCACCCGAAGAAATGTTGATGATGGAGCCAGCTTGGGTGGTTCCCTTCATTGCCGCTACCGCATATTTGCAACCAAGAAAAACACCATCTGAATTTACCGCATGAATCCGCTGCCAATCTGCAAGCGAGGTATCTTCAATACTTGCCAGGTGCAGCAGACCGGCGTTGTTCACCAGGATATCCAGCTGGCCGTATTTCTCGATAACCCGTGACATGACCCGTTGCCAGTCGGCTTCACTGGCAACGTCATGGCGGAGAAAAAGTACGTCAGGACTGATCCCGGCCGCAGCCCTGACACCAGCCTCTTCCTGGATGTCAGTAATGACCACCCTGGCGCCGTGATCAGCCAGGATCTTTGCCGTAGCGCGTCCCAATCCCGACGCTCCGCCCGTTATCAACGCGACTTTTCCAGAAACTCTGCCCATTTCGAATATCCTCTTTTTTAAATAACGTCACACGCTCCGAACCACGATCTTACAGTCCGATCCAGTGTCTCTAAGCGACTCGAAAGCACCGGGCATATCATCCAGGCTAACCACCCGCGTTATCATCGGTGACGGATCGATGCGTCCCGACGCCAGTGCCTCGATGACATTCAGGAAGTCGTCACGCGTGTAGGCGATAGTGAAAATCAACTGTAACTGCTTCACCAGGGCCAACTGCGGTACGAACCGGTCTTCACCATCGAACAAACCAACAACGATGACCCGCCCGCGGGGCGCCGCCAGCTCGATACCCTTCTGGATCAGGCCGGGCACACCAGCACACTCGAACACCACGGAAGGGTGGAGCTTTAACACGGCCAACTCTGCAACGATGTCCTGATCCGGGTTGAGCAGTTGCGTGGCTCCGAAACCTTTTGCCATCTGCGCCCGGGCAGGTTTCCCTTCGATCACGATAATCGACTTAACACCCACATACCTGCACCACAGGATGACCGCCAGGCCGATCGGTCCCGCACCCATGACAAGAACCGTATCTGCGGCCGTCGTTTTCGCCTCGGAAACCGCGTGCCAGCCAACTGCCAGGGGTTCGGTAAGCACCGCCGAATCCAGTGAAAGACCCGGCGGCAGCTTTAGTGTCTCGGCCGCACCGGTAACAACATATTCAGCAAAGCCACCCGGAATATCCAGTCCGATAATCTTCTGGGTGGCACACTCGAAAGGCCGCCCGGCCAGGCATGCTTCACAGGCTGCGCAAGCGATAAAGGGCAGCGCGCATACAGCCTCACCAACCGCCCACGAACCTGTCACACCATCACCCAAAGCCTCAATCGTACCGACGAATTCGTGACCGAGCACGAGTCCCGACGCGGGTGATTCCAGGGGTTGGCGGGTTGCATGCAGATCCGTGCCACAGATTCCGCAGGCGTGGACTTTGACCACAAGCTCGTTTGCCCCCGCTTCCGGTCGCAGCACGTTTTCAATCGCCAGGGGTTTGCCAGGAAGGTGATAAACAGCTGCTTTCAAGACCAGTCTCCGGTGCTTATTGCGCGGTGTAACCGCCGTCGATGACCAGCTCGGAACCGGTCACAAAAACCGACTCGTCCGAAGCCAGGTAAAGAACACCGTAGGCCACGTCTTCGGGTGCACCAAGAAAGCCGATGGGATGTTTGGATGCCAGGCGCTGATATTCCGGCTCCGGGTCTTCAAAGTTCGCAAGATGCGCATCGAGGAGCGCCGTGCGAATCACCCCGGGGTTGATGGAATTGATGCGGATTTTGTAACCCTCGCGCGCGCACAAAAGTGCTGACGATTTGGTAAAAGTTCTTACACCGCCCTTGCTGGCAGTATAGGCAGACAGGTCGGCGTCACCGATCATTCCTTCAATGGATGCGATATTGATAATGGAGCCGCCACCGGCACTCTTCATCATCCTGATCGCTGCCTGTGTACCCAGGAAGACCCCGTGCAGGTTTACATCGATAACTGCTTTCCAGTCACTGAAGCTGATGTTCTCCGTGTTGCCGCGCTCGGTGACACCGGCGTTGTTGACAAGAATATCCAGCTTGCCGCAGCGTTCTGTGAGAGCAGAAAACGCCTGTGCCCACTGCGCTTCACTGGTGACATCAAGCTTTTGGAAGTATGCCTTGCCACCACTCGAGTTGATTTCATCGGCGACCTCCTGCCCGACCGCTTCGTTCAGATCGGCCACGATGACCTCGGCACCTTCCTGCGCCAGCATTACCGCGATCGACCGGCCAATACCTGAAGCCGCACCCGTTACCAGTGCGGTTTTACCTTTAACTCTTGCCACTTTCTTCTCTCCTCTTATTGCCCGGAACCTCTCAGCCCGGAATCTTACCTTCAATGATGGTTGCCGCATTATCAATGACAAATTCGGCACCGTTTACGAATTTCGATTCATCTGACGCGAGGTACAAGACCATGTTGGCAACATCTTCCGGCGTGCCTAACCCCTTCAGCTCTGACGGCAGTTGGTCTTCGGTGTTGTGGCCTGCGGCTTCAGCTATATCGCGTCTCTTCAGGATCATCGGTGTCGCAATCCCGGACGGGTGGATCGAATTGCAACGGATTCCGTAGTGCTTTTGAGCACAATGAACCGCCACCGACTTGGTCATGGCGCGAATGGCGCCCTTTGAGGCCGAATAGGCGAACACGTAGGGGTAGCCGCCAATGGCTGAAACGGACGACATGTTGATGATCGATCCTCCGCCGGATCTTCGCATCGCGCCTATACCATGCTTGGAACCGAAAAACGTTCCATCCGTGCCGACAGAATGCACAAACCTCCAGGCCTCTTCGGTCGTGTTTTCCACATTGGCAATCACGACTACGCCAGCATTGTTCACCAGGATATCCAGCTTGCCAAAATGTGACAGGAGGGTCTCGATCGCCGCAATCCACTGCGCTTCCTGACTCACATCAAGCGGCACAAAAAGCGCATTGCTGCCAAGTTTTGACGCCAGCGCCTCGCCCCTTTCAATGTCAATATCACAGAGGACCACTTTGGCCCCTTCTTTTATCAGGAGAATGCTGCTGGCTGCGCCAATACCGGAGGCCGCGCCGGTCACCAATGCTACTTTGCCCGCTACTCTACCCATTTGCCCGGACCTGTCCGGCTGCTGGGATGACATTCACGGGGATCGAGCTGAAGCGTGGCATCCCTGAGAATTTCTCCATCTCTTCACTGTTGCTGACCAGTTGGGCAATGCAGGTTCCAACCTCCCGAACCGACGGACCGGTCTTGCGACCCGGCAGATCACCCCAGGCATGAGCCATCGAAATGACGCCGCGCTTCATCTTTGCCGATGCCTCCACAATTGCTGCAATTTGACCATGTCTGGATTCCAGGAGAACCTCGTCACCCGGCTGGATTCCAATGTTTTCAAGGTCGTCAGGATGCATGTAAGCCGGGTTCGTCGTGCCCTTTTTCATCAGGGCATCAAGATCCCGGCCACTGGAGTTGTAGACATGCTTGAGCCGCTGGCATATCAACAGGAATTTGAAACCTTCATGGCCGGCGGGCTGGCTTGAAAGAACTTCCCTTAACTCATCACCAATACCGGCGGGCATCATTTCCAGCCTTTCGGTGGCATTTGCCGGTGGTGACGCCTCAACGCTGACACCGGCAAAAATATGACCGCCATCGCGGGCACGAATATCGGCAATTGGAACCTTGGACCCCCTGGTAATATTTTCGAGAACCTCATATTTGCTGGGCTTATTTTTAAGGTCAAGCGGGCCTCCGGGCAGCATAATTTGCGTCCCCATACGCCTGGCCAGCCCCCAAAAGAACTCCCACTCCTCGATTACGTCAAAATCGGGTTCAACCATGGCCTCGGTATAATGCGCGTATGGCTCTTCGTACCAGCTATCGACAAGCAGGGTTACATCTTCCCTTTCAAGGCAAATCTTCGGCGCAATAATGTAGTCGGCCAGCCTGGCAGTGGCTGACATTTTGATATCGATGCTGACACTGAGCTCAAGCGCCTGTAAGGCCCGGCAGGTTTTTTCCTGATCTGGCCAGGCAACCGCCGGGTTGCCGCCGACACAAATCAGCGCCCTGACCTGGCCCGGACCCGGGGTCAGGATTTCGTCGCTCAGCACGGCTACCGGCATTTCCCTGATGCGGCCAACAGCGCTTAAGCCGGAAATTTCTGTCAGGCCTTTGAACCGGCATTTTTCCAGTTCAGCAGATGGTGGTCGCGGTGCATAGGCTTGCGCCCGACGGGGCCGGTTCGAGCCGAGAACAGAAGGATTCAACCGATCACCGGTGCGGTTGAAGCGACCACAAATGGCATTGAGCGCCAACACCAGGTGTTCAGTCAGGTTCGGGTGTGGCGACATATCAGGTCCGGTGCCAGTCAATGCTGCGCCGCGCCTGGCGGTTGCGAACATCCTTGCCGCCGCTTCGATAGTGCCCGCAGGCACGTCAGTTCGGGCCGCAACATAATCCAGGTTGAAAGGCTCGATATGTGTTCTCAACTCATCCAGGTTAGCCAGGTGATCCCGGCAGAATTCCCGATCATGAAGACCCTTATCCAGAATGAATTTGATGATGCCGGCCAACAGCACCGGATCTTCACCGGGATAGGTCGCCAGGTGAATATCGGAACGCGCTGCCGTCTCCGTTTTCCGGGGATCCACGGTAATGATTTTCAGCCCGGCCTTCATGGCCTTGCGCAGTCGGGCCGACGGGCTGAACGGGGGCAGGCCGCCATTGCTGGAAAAATGTGAGACCAACGGATTATTGCCAATCAACATAATGACGTCCGCCTCGGCAAAGCGGTGAACACCGGCCCCCCAAAAGCCGGCACGAAGACCCGAGATAGCCTTGGCTGGCTGATCAATAGTCACGCTGGTGTAAAACGACGGCGATTTGATTCCGTCGTGCCAGGCGCGACATACCGGCACCGCAGCGGAGTTTTGAAACGCATAGGAGCCGTTATAGGAAGCAACCGCACGCGCTCCATCCCTCGCGATAATCTCTGTGAGCTTTTCGGCGATTTCATCCATCGCCTGCTCGCTGCTGATCTCTGCATAACGGCCATCGGGCAGCCGTTTCAATGAGGATCTGAGCCGGTCCTTATGGTTATGCACAGCGGCGAGTTCACGACCCTTCAGACAAGTGTAGCCCGCATAGACAGGATCGGCGGGATCCGGAAATACCTTGACCACGCGCCCCTGGTCGGTTTCGACCTCAAGAGCACAATAGACATGGCAGAACCGGCAATAGGATTTTTTTCGTTCCAAACTTTTTTCCGCGTTATTGATCCATGCATTCATTTACATGATTTAAGATACCTCTGATTGATTCAGAGCTTCTTTAAGATAATAAAACAGTCTTTACTGTTTTTTATGATCACACGTTATGATAGTCTCCAGATGAGAAAAAACAAGTCTTTTAGGAGTAGCCATGAGAAAAAACCAGCAAGTTGTCCTGGCAGCCAGGCCCGGAGCCGTCATGCAAGTCACGGACTTTGCATTTCAGGAGGTCGAGGTTCAACCACTTCAGCCCGGTCAATATCTGATCCAGAACCGGTATTTATCCATGGATGCCGGCTTCCGCAAATGGATGAACGAAGGTGCCGACGATAATTATCTGAAGACCATGGAACTGGGCCGCCCGGTGCAGAGCATGATCCTCGGCCATGTTATCGAATCGCGCAACCCCGAATTTCCCCAAGGCACCGTGGTGATGGGCCGAACGTTTTGGGAAAACTTCAGCGTTGTCGGCAGCGAAGATTTCGTGACCCGACTGGATCATGACGGTTCGCTACCGCTAAGTGAATACGTGTCAACCATGGGTCCAACCGGCATGACCGCCTATTTTGGCTTTTTTGACGTCGGCAAACCGCAAGCCGGAGAAGAGGTGCTGGTCAGTGCGGCAGGTGGTGCCGTCGGTTCGATTGTCGGCCAGTTAGCCAAATTGGCAGGTTGTCGCACGGTCGGCATTACCAGTTCGGATGAAAAATGCGCCTGGTTGATCGACACGCTCGGTTACGATGCCGCCATCAACTATAACGCCCCGGAAGGTCTCGCCGCACAGGTTGAACGGGAACTGCCCAATGGCTTTGACATCTATTTTGATAACGTCGGTGGCGGCATGCTGGATGTCGCCCTGCAGCACATGAAGGAATATGCCCGCATCGTGCTGTGCGGTGCAATCTCCCAATATGACAAAATGGACCGGCAAACCGGTATCTTTCATATGTGGGAGTTTATTACCAAGCGTGCGACGGCAAGAGGTTACATGTTTACCGATTATATTGAACACTACCCCGCCGCCCTTGAAAAAATCGGCAGCTGGGTACGCACTGGAAAATTAAAAACCGTCATCAATACCTATCATGGAATAGAACAGGTACCCAGCGCCTTCTGCGACATGATCAACGGTGCCAATCGTGGCAAAAATATCGTGGAATTATGATCCGGGACAGCGTCCGGTTTGGAGAAGATGTTATGCGTCAGTCAAATAAAGAAAAAGTGCAGGCCATGTTTGATGCCATGGCGAAAGGTGATTTTGAACTCATGAAGAACTATTTGCATCCTGACGTAATTGTGACCGAAGCAGAGTGCCTGCCTTACCCCGGCATCCATCGGGGTCCGGATGCCTATATTCAGCTGGTACATACGGTGGTGGGTACATGGGATGACCTGCAGTTGTCGGTCAATGCCATGGCCGAAGCAGGTGACATGGTGATGGTCGTGTCAGAATTCGCCGGCAAAAATAAACTGGGTGTTGCCTTTAATATGCCGATGACAGAGGTGTTTACTTTCACCGACGGTAAAATCAGCGAAGTGAGACCGTATTATTTCGATACGCATAAACTGGCCGAGTTACACGCTCAACAAGTCAGTTAGTACCCAAAAGTCGATAAATTTTATTCAACCGGGCCAGGGTCTTTCCCTCGGCCCGCTCTGCTACCACTGGTCGGGGAAAAAATACTCCATGACCATCTTGGTACAGGTGTACTCGCGCAGCTTCACCACCTTGCCGTCTTTCAGTTTCCACAGCATGCAATACTGGTTATCGTAATCTGCCCCCGTCGCTTTCATGACAGCATGACCTGAGCAACGCACAATGACCCACTCGCCGGCCGGAATCAACTCATCAACAGTCAGCTTAATAAAGCCGTCCAGGTAGGATCCGACCTCGCCAACCAGCTCCAGGTAAGCCGGCTTGCCGCGTAAATGGCGCGAAAATGGTGTCGTCCCCATCAGGCGAAAATCAATGTCATCATCGATGATCGCCAGCAGGCCTTCCACGTTCAGGTTACCAATATCCTCGATCGCCTGGCTGACGATTGCCACATTGGTTTCATTAAGTTTCATCAACCGTTCACCTTCGGTCATGTTCGTTGTATCAACCACAAATCTCTCCTTGGATCAGATGTTTCTGCCGGGACTCTCCCGGTAGTTTTTAAGACAGAGCTAGAAACGGAATGGCGCCCCCGGATCAGGCTCCGGTTTGACAAGCTCGTTTCCAAACAAAGCAACCGCGGCCAAAGCGGTATCAAAAAATTCCCATACTTCCGAAATTTTACCGTCCCGGAACCCGAATATCTGGCAGTAGCGCTGATCATAGCGCAATCCATTGCTGGCCAAACCTTCGGCCTCCATGATCGCAGCAACCCGCGACTCATCAGCACACATGATCTTCCACCGCTTGGAAAACTGGAAAGTCTTTGTCTGAAGCGCGTTAAATACCAGCGGCAAAATATCTTCTGTCAGGGTTTTCTTCCCTTGAAAATGGCCGGATACCGGCGTCCTGCCACTGACGTTGTAGGCAACATCATCGGTTTGGACGGCAAGGAATCCTGCCACATCCATCGCAGCAAGTGCCGCGTACCAGGCGCCAACAAGCTGCTTATTCTGTTCCACCTGGCTGGCCTGTTCTTTGCTCATTCGAAATTCACTCCCCGGGCTTTGCGCTGCTGTGGTTGGTCATTCCTGCCAAAATAAACATGAAAGTTTGTTTTTTATACAGGATGAATGGTCCTGATGCAACTGGGCGTTTTGCTGCCACCATTGCAACGCACATGAATCTGGCCTCGCCCGGGAATACCTGGTTGAGGGTGCTGTGCCAGATCGAAAACTACCGGGCCTGTAGAAATCTTTGCGTTCTTGCCAGTATGACTTTTGCCCTTTCCAGCTGGTCCGGGCAGGTATCACGGTAGTGCTTTGATCGCACTTCAAGACTGATGGGGAGATTTTCCGGCAGGTATTTCAATAAATCAGCCAACGGCAGCTCACCC
>Ga0105090_10001055_pt1 | contig 14558 bp, 11 predicted proteins | sample PPLLak3March2015_FD_79110 | JGI IMG/M metagenome (GOLD analysis project Ga0105090, IMG submission 79110) | Freshwater sediment microbial communities from Prairie Pothole Lake near Jamestown, North Dakota, USA - PPLs Lake P7 Core (1) Depth... | ecosystem: Environmental > Aquatic > Freshwater >... | reverse complement strand
GTACAGCGTGTCGTTGATGAGCGTGCTCTTGCCCGAGCCGCTGACGCCGGTGACGCAGGTGAACAGGCCGACCGGGATCTCGACGCTGACGTCCTTCAGGTTGTTGCCGCGCGCACCGACGATGCCGAGGCGGAACGGCGCGGCGCCGAAGCCGGTGGCGGCCCGGCGCCGCGCCGGCAGCGGAATGCGCAGCGTGTGCGCGAGGTAGCGGCCGGTGAGCGATTCGGTGTTCGCCGCCACCTCGTCGGGCGTGCCTTGCGCCATGATCCGGCCGCCGTGCACGCCGGCACCGGGGCCCATGTCGACGACGTGGTCGGCGGCGCGGATCATGTCCTCGTCGTGTTCGACCACGAGCACGCTGTTGCCGAGGTCGCGCAGGTGCTTGAGGGTGCCGATCAGCCTCTCGTTGTCGCGCTGGTGAAGGCCGATGCTGGGTTCGTCGAGCACGTACATGACGCCCGACAGGCCGCTGCCGATCTGGCTCGCCAGGCGGATGCGCTGCGCCTCGCCGCCCGAGAGCGTATCGGCGCCGCGGTCGAGGCTGAGGTAGGTCAGGCCGACGTCGTTGAGGAAGCGCAGCCGCGAGCGGATCTCGCGCACGATCTTGTCGGCGATCTCGGCCTTGGCGCCGATCAGCCTGAGGTGCTGGAAGTAGCTCAGGCTCTCGGCCAGCGTTGCGTGCTCGACCTCGTAGATCGGCTGTCCCTTGTCGCCGCTGTGGTGCTGCAGGAAGACATGTCGCGCCTCGCGCCGCAGCCGCGCACCGCCGCATTCGGGGCAGGGCCGCGCGGCCTGGTAGCGCGCCAGTTCCTCGCGCACGGCCAGCGAGTCGGTCTCCTTCCAGCGGCGCTCGAAGTTGGGCAGGATGCCTTCGAAGGGATGGCTGCGCTTGACCGTGCGCGCGCGCCCGCGGGCGCCCTCGGCCTGGTAGATGAATTCGATCTCGTCGCTGCCCGAACCGTGCAGCAGCACCTGCCGGGCCTGCGGCGGCAGATCCTCGAAGGGTGTTTCGATATCGAAGCCATAGTGCCGCGCCACGCTCTCGAGCAGCGAATGCGTATAGGCATTGCGGCGGTCCCAGCCCTTCACCGCGCCGGCGGCCAGGCTCAGGCTGGGGAAGGCGACGACGCGGTCGGTGTCCATCGCCGTGACCTGCCCCAGGCCGTCGCAAGCCGGGCAGGCGCCCACCGGCGAGTTGAAGGAAAACAGTCGTGGCTCCAGCTCTTGCAGCGAATAGCTGCACACCGGGCAGCCGAATTTGCTGCTGAACAGGTGTTCCCTGCCGCTGTCGATCTCGAGCACGATGGCACGGCCATCGGCGATGCGCAGGGCGGCCTCGAAACTTTCCGCAAGGCGCTGCTTGAATTCGTCGCGCGTGCGCACGCGGTCGACGACGACGTCGATATCGTGCTTCTCTGCCTTCTTCAGCGCCGGCAGCGATTCCGACTCGAAGATGTCGCCCGGCTTGCCGTCGCTGCCGATGCGGAAGCGCACATAGCCGCGGGCCTGCATATCCTGCAGCAGGTCGGCGAATTCGCCCTTGCGGTCGCGCACCACGGGCGCCAGCACCATCAGCCGCGTGTCCTCGGGCAGAGCCAGCACGGCGTCGACCATCTGGCTCACGCTCTGCGCCTGCAGCGGCAGGTCGTGGTCGGGGCAGTAGGGCGTGCCGGCGCGGGCGTACAGCAGTCGCAGGTAGTCGTGGATCTCGGTGATGGTGCCGACCGTGCTGCGCGGGTTGTGGCTGGTTGCCTTCTGTTCGATGCTGATGGCCGGGCTCAGGCCCTCGATGACATCGACGTCGGGCTTGTCCATCAGTTGCAGGAACTGGCGCGCGTAGGCGCTCAGGCTCTCGACGTAGCGGCGCTGCCCTTCGGCATACAGCGTATCGAAGGCCAGGCTCGACTTGCCCGACCCCGACAGCCCGGTGATCACCACCAGCGCGTGCTTGGGGATGTCGAGGTCGATATTCTTCAGGTTGTGCGTGCGTGCGCCCCGGACCCGCAGGGTGCGGGTTTCGAGTGTCCCGCGCACGGTGCGGGTCTCGAGCGTCGCACGCAGGCCGCCGGATTCCGCGTCGGATTCAGAGGGCGGCAGGGGCATGGGAGCGGGGCAGGGCAAACTATCGATGATAACGACGCCGACCCCGGCGGGTGGGGCCGGCCGCCCGGCTGCCGCAGCCGGGTGCAAACCTCCGGGTCTCCATTCAGCGCACACTTCGCTTCCATGCATGCCTGTCACGAATGCGATGCCCTGCAGCGCCCGGTGCCGCTGCAGAGCGGCGGCATGGCGCGCTGCTGGCGCTGCGGTGCGGTGCTGTACCGGCGCCGCCGGCACGGCCTGGACGCCACGGTCGCACTCACGCTCGCCGCCGCGATACTGTTCGGGCTGGGCAATGTCTTTCCGCTCGTCGGCCTGGACATGCAGGGCCAGACCCGCGCCACCAGCCTGTGGGGGGCGGTGGCGACGCTGTGGGACCAGGACGTGCCGCTGCTCGCCGCGCTGGTCTTCGCCACCACGCTGGCGTTGCCGGCCTTCGACCTCGCCGCCATGCTTTGGCTCCTGCTGCCGCTGGCGCTGGGCAGGCGCCCGATCGGTGGTGCGCTGGTGCTGCGCGGGCTGCTGGCCATCAAACCCTGGGGCATGGTCGAGGTCTTCATGCTTGGCGTGCTGGTGGCGCTGGTGAAGCTGGCGCACGTGGCCACCGTGGTGCCCGGGGTGGCGCTGTGGTCCTTTGGCGCGCTGATCCTGCTCATGGCCGCGGCGGCGGCCAGTTTCGACGCCGACCTCGCCTGGTCCCGGCTCGCCGCCGTGTCGCGGCCAACGTCATGAAGGGGTCGCTGCTGTCCGTGCCCACGGCAGCCGCCGCCGGCTTGGCGCGCTGCCGGGCCTGCGGCCAACTCAGCCGCCTGCCGGCACCGACCAGCGACGGCGCGGCCGCCTGCCCGCGCTGCGGAACCGTGCTGCACCTGCGGCAGCCGGCCAGCGTGGCGCGCACCTGGGCCTACCTGTCGGCGGCGGCGGTGCTCTACGTGCCGGCCAATGTGCTGCCGGTGATGAGGTCGGGGTCGCTGTTCGGCGTCCAGGAAGACACTATCCTGTCCGGCGTCGTCTTCCTGTGGCACGACGGCTCGTGGTTCCTTGCCGCGCTGGTCTTCGTCGCCAGCATCGTCGTGCCGCTGGCCAAGCTGCTGGTCCTGGCCTTCCTGCTGCTCGGCGTGCAGTGGCGCTCGGCCTGGCGGCCGCAGTGGCGCACGCGCCTGTACCGCATCATCGAGTACCTGGGACGCTGGTCCATGCTCGACATCTACGTCGTCACCTTGCTGGCCGCTCTGATCCAGGTGCAGTCGCTCGCCTCCATCCAGGCCGGGCCGGGGGCGGTGGCCTTCGGCGCCGTGGTGGTGCTCACGATGCTGGCCTCGCAGAGTTTCGACCCGCGACTGATCTGGGACGCGGCCGCGGCCGCCCCCGCCACGGCCCGCCCGCCCGCGTCTGCACAAGCCTCCCGATGAACGAGCCGCCCCCGACCCAACCCGCAGCAGCGGCCGATCCGATCCCGGAGGCCGTGGCGCTGCCGCGCCGTCGCCGCAACCTGCAGCTGGTGTGGCTGGTGCCGGTGCTGGCGGTGCTGATCGCCATCGTGCTGGGCGTGCGCGCGTGGATCGACCACGGACCGGTGATCACCATCCGCTTCCCCAGCGCCGAAGGGCTGGAGCCGGGCAAGACGCGCATCCGCTACAAGAGCGTGGATATCGGCACCGTCAAGGCCGTGCGCCTGTCCGCCGATCGCAAGGCCGTCGTCGTCGTCGCCGAGATGGTCAACGGCGCGCAATCCCTGCTGCGCGAGGACACCCGGTTCTGGGTTGTGCGGCCGCGTTTTGCCGGCGGCGAGCTGACGGGGCTGTCGACCGTGCTGTCGGGCGCCTTCGTCGGTGTAGACGTCGGCAAGTCCGAGACGACGCGGCGCGATTTCACCGGCCTCGACGCGCCGCCGAGCATCACCACCGACGAGCCGGGCCGCGAGTTCGTGCTGCACAGTTCCGACCTCGGTTCGATCGATATCGGCTCGCCGGTCTACTACCGCCGCATGAACGTCGGCAAGGTCACCGCCATCGGACTGGACGCCGACGGCCGCGGTGTCAACCTGCGGGTCTTCCTGCACACGCCCTACGAGGGCCTGGTGACCCACAACACGCGCTTCTGGCACGCCAGCGGCGTCGACCTGTCGTTCGACGGCGGCGGCATCAAGCTGCAGACACAGTCGCTGGTTTCGGTGCTGCTGGGCGGCATCGCTTTCGGCACACCCCCGGCAGCGGCACCGGCCGCGGTCGCTGCGCCCGACTATGTCTTCACGCTGTTCGCCGACGAAGCCCGGGCCATGAAACGCAGCAATGCCGAGGTGATGCCGCTGCTGGCCTACTTCAAGGAATCGATGCGCGGCCTGGCGCCCGGTGCTCCGGTGGATTTCCGCGGTGTCACGGTGGGCGAAGTGAAGTCGGTGGAGATCAATTTCGACACCGAGGCGCGCGAGATCCGTGCCCCGGTTCACATGGTGCTGTACCGCGACCTCATCCGTGCCAGCGCCGGCGGCAGCGGCCCCGACGCAGCGAGCGCCGAGGAGTTGCTGCAGAGGGCCATCGCGCGCGGCCTGCGCGCCCAGCTGCGCATCGGCAACCTGATCACCGGCCAGCGCCATGTCGCGCTGGAATTCGCGCGCGGCGTGCCGGTGCCCAGGCTGCTGGCGCCCGAAGGCGCGGGAGCACCGCTGGAGATACCCACGCTGCCCGGCGGCCTGGAGGACCTGCAGGCGACGCTGACGCAGATCGCCAAGACGATCGAGCGGGTGCCCTTCGACGAGCTGGCGACCGACATGCAAGCGGCGCTGAAATCGCTGCGGGCGCTGCTGGACAAGACCGGCCAGTTGCCGCTGTCCGACCTGACTGCCGAACTGCGCGGCACGCTGGCGTCGCTGGATGTGGCGCTGCGCCGCGCCGACCAGGTGCTGCGCCAGTTCGACGAGACGCTGGCGCCCGGGCTGGGCGCGGCGATCAGCGAGACCCGGCAGACCATGAAGGCTGCAAACGAGTTGCTGACGAGCGACGCGCCGGCCCAGCAGGACCTGCGCAACGCGCTGCAGGAACTCGCCCGCGCGGCCCAGTCGATGCGTGAACTGACCGACCTGTTGCAGCGGCGCCCCGACGTGCTGCTGCGCGGCAGGCCCGCCGACGGCAGCGGGGTGGGCACCGAGGGCGAACGATGAAGGAATGCACATGAACAGGGCGGCACACAGGACCGCGAGGGTGGCATGGGCGGTGCGGGCGATGAAGGCCGCCGCGCTGCTGGCCGGAGCCTGCCTGCTGGCCTCTTGCGCCGCGACGCCGCCCGACCGTTACTACCGCCTGCTGGCCAGCGCCGAAGCGGCGCCGGCCGTGGTGCCCGCGGGCCCGCGGCCGACCGTCGCGGTGGCCGCCGTCAGCGTGCCGGAGATCGTCGACCGGCCGCAGATCGTCACCCTGGGTCCGGGCAGCGAAGTGCGCCTGAGCGAGCAGCACCGCTGGGCCGAGCCGCTCAAGCTGGCGATCGGACGCCTGGTGGCCGACCACCTGTCGCAGGCCCTGGGCGGCGCGCTGGTCTCGGCCTACCCGGCCGAACCGGCCGCCGACACCGCCTACCGCGTGAGCCTGAATGTGCAGCGCTTCGACTCGGAACTCGGCGTGGCCGCCCACACCACCGTGCTGTGGACGGTGCGGCGGCTGGCCGACGGGCAGCAGCGCTCGGGCCGCAGCGCGCTGCGCACGGTGCCGGCCGACGCCAGCCACGATGCGCTGGCCGCTGCACACGCGCAGGCGCTGGGCCGCATCGCCGACGAGATCGCGCGCGCACTCGCGCCGTGAGCGGCGAGCGCGTCGTTGCCGCGATGACACGCCGCGCAGGGCCGCACCGGTGGCCTTGTGCGACAGTGGCGGCCCGACTCTGGAGACCCGCGTGAAACTGCTCTTCGTTGCCGACCCCCTGGAGTCATTCAAGACCTACAAGGACAGCACCTACGCCATGATGCGCGAGGCCGTTTCGCGCGGCCACGCGCTGATGGCCTGCCGGCCCGAAGACCTGCGCTGGCAGCGCGGCGAGAAGGTGACGGGATTCGTGCGCGACATCGAGCTCACCGACGATCCTCATCACTGGTTCCGCGCCGCCCAGCAGGCCCCGGAAGAAAGGGCGCAGCCCTTGGCCGAGGTCGACGCCGTGGTCATGCGCAAGGACCCGCCCTTCGACAGCGAATATTTCTATGCCACCCACCTGCTGAGCCAGGCCGAACGCGAAGGCGCGCGCATCTTCAACAAGCCCGCGGCACTGCGCGAGCACCCGGAGAAGCTCGCCATCCTCGAGTTTCCGCAGTTCATCTCGCCGACGCTGGTGACACGCGACGCCGCCGATATCCGCCGTTTCCACGCCGAGCACCGCGACATCATCCTCAAGCCGCTGGACGGCATGGGCGGCATGGGCATCTTCCGTGTCGGCCCCGACGGGCTGAACCTGGGCAGCATCAGCGAGACGCTGAACCGCGGCGGCGCGCAGACGGTGATGGTGCAGAAATACCTGCCCGAGATCGTGGCCGGCGACAAGCGGGTGCTCGTCATCGGCGGCAAGCCGGTGCCCTATGCGCTGGCGCGCATTCCGCAGGGCAGCGAGATCCGCGGCAACCTCGCCGTCGGCGGCAAGGGTATCGCGCAGGCGCTGAGCGCACGCGATCACGAGATCGCCAGCACGCTGGGCCCGATCCTGGCCGCCCGCGGGCTGCTCCTGGTGGGGCTGGACGTGATCGGCGACTGCCTGACCGAGATCAATGTCACGAGCCCGACCGGTTTCGCCGAGATCACGAAGCAGACCGGCTTCGATGTCGCGAAGATGTTCGTCGACGCGCTCGAAGCGGCGCAGCACGCCTGACCGGCCAAACCAGGGAGTCTTCATGCACACATCGACGCGCCGGCTTGCCGGCGTCGCGGCCCTCCTGCTGCTGGCGGCCGCCCCCGCGGCCCGGGCGCAATATCTCCAGCCGGCGGTGGCGATGCCGCGCGGCTACATCAGTGTCGCCGGCGGCGGCTCCTCCTACGCCGCCGACTGCGGCTACGACTACTACAGCTACAGCCAGGACTGCGACCGCGTCGGCGGTGCGGTGCGCGTGGCCGCTGGCATCTTCATGGCGCCCTTCTTCGGCTTCGAGCTGGCGGCGGCCGACTTCGGCGAGAGCCGTGTCGGCAGCCCGTACGGCGATGCCGCGTTCCGGATCCGCATGGCGGGCATCGGCGTCGTCTTTCCGGTCGACTACGGTGCCCGCTTCAACGGCCTGGTCCGCTTCGGCCTGGCCAGCGTGCGCGCCACGCTCGAGCCGCTGCAGACTGGCGCGCCGGCGTCCAGCGGCAGCTCGGTGGAGGGCTATTACGGCCTGACGATGGGCTACATGCTGACGCCGAACCTGGCCATCGAGCTGTCGCTCGACGGTACCCGCGGCTACGCAGGATCGACCGGCGGGCGCGTCGATGCCCTGACGGCCGGGCTGTCGCTGCGCTTCTGAACCCGGCACCCGGGGAGCCGGGAACCTGACTCGGGCGAGAATGCGCCGACTCCGGCCGGCGCCGCACGACGAGCAGCGCAGGACCGCGGCCCCGATACGATGGCCCTGCTGACCCTCACCGACGCCCACCTCGCCTTTGGCCATGTCCCGCTGCTCGACGGTGCCGCCATGGCGCTGGAGCCCGGGGAGCGCGTGGCGCTGATCGGCCGCAACGGTGCCGGCAAGAGTTCGCTGCTGAAGATCCTGCCCGGACTGGACAATCCCGACGACGGCGTGCTGCAGGTGCAGACGGCGCTGCGGCGCGTCTATGTCGCCCAGGAGCCACAGTTCGAGGCCGGCGTCAGCGTCTTCGACGCCGTCGCCGAGGGCGTGGCCGAGGCGCGAGCGCTGCGCGAGCGCTTCGAGCGCCACGATCCGGCCGACGACATGGATGCCGTGCAGACGCGGCTGGAAGCGCTCGACGGCTGGACCTGGGAGCAGCGTGTCGCCGAATCGATGCAGCGTCTGCAGCTGGACGGCAGCGCGGCGGTCGAATCGCTGTCCGGCGGCACGAAGAAGCGCGTCGCGCTGGCTCAGGCGCTGGTGGCCGAGCCCGAGCTGCTGCTGCTGGACGAGCCCACCAACCACCTCGATATCGACGCCATCGAATGGTTGCAGAGTCTGCTGGTGGCTTGGCGCGGCGCACTCGTCTTCGTCTCGCACGACCGCGCCTTCATCGACGCCGTCGCCACGCGCATCGTCGAGCTCGACCGTGCCGTGCTGCGCAGCTACCCGGGCTCCTTTGCCGCTTACGAGGCGACCAAGCTGCGCGAACTGGAGAACGAGGCGCTGGCGCACGCGCGCGCCGACAAGCTGCTGGCGCAGGAGGAAGTGTGGGTGCGCAAGGGCGTGGAAGCGCGGCGCACGAGGAGCGTCGGGCGCATCGGACGGCTGAACAAGCTGCGCGAGCAGCGCGCCGAGCGGCGCAAGGTGCTCGGCCAGGTGCGGCTCGAACTGGATGCCGGGTTGCCACCGGGCAAGATCGTCGCCGAGCTCAAGGATGTGAGCATACGCTTCGGAGATAGGCCCCTGATCGAGAGCTTCGGCGCCACCATCCTGCGCGGCGACAAAGTCGGCCTCATCGGCCCCAACGGCTGCGGCAAGACGACGCTGCTCAAGCTCATCCTCGGCGAGCTGCAACCCGACCGCGGCAGCGTGCGCCAGGGTACGCGGCTGCAGGTGGCCTATTTCGACCAGTTGCGAGTGGCGCTGGACCTCGACGCCACGCTGGCCGACACCATCAGCCCGGGCAGCGAATGGATCGAACTCGGCCCCGAATCCCGGCGCACGCGCAAGCATGTGATGAGCTACCTGGGCGACTTCCTGTTCGCCCCCGAGCGTGCCCAGGCCCCCGTGCGCACGCTGTCGGGGGGCGAACGCAACCGGCTGCTGCTGGCGCGGCTGTTCGCGCTGCCGGCCAATGTGCTGGTGCTCGACGAGCCGACGAACGACCTCGACATCGACACGCTGGAATTGCTCGAGGACCTGCTGCAGGCCTACGAAGGCACGGTCTTCCTGGTCAGCCACGACCGGCGCTTCCTCGACAACGTCGTCACCAGCACCATCGCCTGGGAAGGCGACCCGGCCTGGGGCGGCCGGCCGGGGCTGTGGCGCGAATACGAAGGCGGCTACGAGGACTGGAAGCTGCAGCGCGAACGCACCCGCGCGGCGCTGGCCGCCGCGGCTGTACCGGCCTCGTCAGCCGCACCCAGGCCGGCGGCCGGCACTGCCGTGCCGCGCCAGTCCTCCGGCACGGCCGTGCGCACCAAGCTCAGCTACAAGGAGCAGCGCGAACTGGAGGCGCTGCCCGCCCGCATCGAGGCGCTGGAGGCCGAACAGAAGGATATCTCCGCGCGCCTGTCGAGTGCCGCGCTGTACACCGACGAGCCGCACCTCGTGGCCGGTCTGCAGGCCCGCCACGACGCCATCGAGACCGAGTTGACGGACGCGCTGGAGCGCTGGGAGGAACTGGCGGCGAGATAACGCTGCGGGCGCCGCTCGGTGATCGGGCCGCAGCAACCTCTTCCGGACAGCGCCTGCGGTCTATCCTGGGCATGCCGTGGACATCTTCAGAGACCCGCCGCCAGAGGTATTGCGTGGGATCAAGCCGGCGCCTGCAGCCGCGGCTTGAAATGGAGGCCGATGACCCCGGACAGTTCTGCCCACTTCGAGGACGCAATCAGGAGCGCGCTGGCCGCGAGCGGTGGACGGCGCGACCGCTTGGTGCAGATCCTGCGCCAGGTGCAGGACCGGACGCACTGGCTGCCGCGGCCGGTGCTGGCCCGCATCGCCGCAGGCGTCGGGCTCACGCCGGCGATCGTCGAGGGCGTGGCAAGCTTCTATCGCTTCTTCCATCTCGAACCGGTGGGACGCATGCACCTGCTGTGGAGCGACAGCGTCACCGACCGCCTGCAGGGCAGCCGCGTGCTGGCGCGTGAACTGTGCCGCCGGCTCGGCATCGAGCCCGGGCAGGTCGGCGCAGATGGCCTGGTGAGCGTCGACTTCACTTCCTGCACCGGGCTGCCCGACCAGGGGCCGGCGCTGCTCGTCAACCACCACCAGGTGCTGACGCGCCTGGACCACGAGCGCGTGGCGCAGCTCGCCGACCTGGTGCGCGCGCAGGTGCAGCCCGCGTCCTGGCCGGCCGAGTGGCAGCGCGTGGACGACAACGTGCAGCGTGCCGACCGCCTGCTCGGCACGCGGCGGCTGCAGGGCAGCGCGCTGCGCGCCATGCTGGCGCGTGGCACCGAGGCGACTCTGGCCGAGATCGAGGCCTCGCGCCTGCGCGGTCGCGGCGGGGCGGGCTTCGCCACCGGCACCAAGTGGAAGCTGGCGCGCACCGCCCCGCTGCCCGAGGGCGGATCGCGCTTCGTCGTCTGCAATGCCGACGAAGGCGAGCCCGGCACCTTCAAGGACCGCGTGCTGCTGACGCGCCGCGCGCACACGATGGTCGAGGGCATGACGGTCGCGGCGCGCGTGCTCGGCGCGCGCCAGGGCTTCATCTACCTGCGTGGCGAGTACCGCTGGCTGCTCGAGTCGCTGGAGGCGGTGCTGGCGCGCCGGCGTGCCGCCGGCCTGCTCGGCAGCCGCATCCTCGGCGTCACCGGCTTCGACTTCGACATCGAGATCCACCTCGGCGCCGGCGCCTACGTCTGCGGGGAGGAGAGTGCGCTCATCGAGTCGCTCGAGGGCAAGCGCGGCGTGCCGCGCATCCGGCCGCCCTACCCGGTGGTGCAGGGCTACCACGGCCAGCCGACGGTGGTGAACAATGTCGAGACCTTCTGTGCCGCGGCGCTGATCGCCGAGCGCGGCGGGGCCTGGTGGGCCGCCGTCGGCACAGGTCAGAGCACCGGCACCAAGATCCACTCGGTGAGCGGTGACGTCGAGCGGCCAGGGGTCTACGAGTTTCCGTTCGGCATCACGGTGCGCGAGATCCTCGACGCCGCGGGCGCCGGCTGTGGCGCCGGCCTGCACGCGGTGCAGGCCGTGCAGGTGGGCGGGCCGTCGGGACTGTGCCTGGCCGAGAACGAATTCGATCGCCGCATCGCCTTCGAGGACGTGCCGACCGCCGGCGCGTTTACCGTCTTCGACGATACGCGCGACATGTTCGAGGTCGCGCGCGGCTATGCGCAGTTCTTCGCCCACGAGAGTTGCGGCTTCTGCACGCCGTGCCGCGTCGGCACCGAGCTCATCGTGCGCCGCATGGACAAGCTCGCGGCCGGCTACGGCAGCGGCTTCGACGAGGCCGAGCTGCGCGAACTCGAGGCGCTGCTGCACGGCGCCACGCACTGCGGCCTGGGCGCGAGTGCGGCCAACCCGCTGCGCGACACGCTGGCGCGCTTTCCGGCGGCCTACAAGCGGCGGCTGGTGCAGCCGCGCTTCGTGCCGGCGTTCGATCTCGACGCCGAACTGGAACCCGCACGCCGCGTCACCGGCCGCGATGACGCCGCGGCGCACCTGGAGCGACTGGGATGACGGCGGGCAACGACGGCGGTGGCCGCTTCACCGTGGACGGGCGCGAGGTGCCGTTCGCCGCCGGCGAGACGGTGATGCAGGCGGCGCACCGCGCCGGCTGCCACATCCCGCACCTGTGCTGGCACGAGCGGCTCGGGCAGGTGGGCGCCTGCCGGCTGTGCGTGGTCCGCATCGACGGTCACTTTGCCGCCGCATGCACCACTCCGGCCAGGGCGGACGCGGCGGTGGAGAACCGCACGCCCGAACTCGATGCGCGTCGCAAGTTGCTGCTGCAGATGCTGTTCGTCGAGGGCAACCACTTCTGCCCCAGCTGCGAGAAGAGCGGGCAATGCCTGCTGCAGGCCACCGCCTACGAGGTCGGCATGCTGGGGCCGCACTTCGAGGAGTTCTACCCGCACCGGCCGGTCGACGCCAGCCACGCCGACACCTGGCTCGACCTCAACCGCTGCATCCTGTGCAAGCTGTGCGTGCGCGCCAGCCGCGAGGTCGACGGCAAGGGCGTATTCGCGATCGGCGGCCACGGCATCGGCTCGCACCTGCTGGTCAACTCGCCCAGCGGCAGACTCGGCGACAGCACCTTCGAGGCCACCGACTTTGCCGCCGGCGTGTGCCCGGTGGGCGCGATCCTGCCCAAGCGGCGCGGCTTCGTGGTGCCGATCGGGGAGCGCCGCTACGACCTCGCGCCGGTGTCGGCCGAGCCGACGGCCCGGGCGGGCGCCGACGCGTCGCCCGGCGCACCGGCCGACGAGGCCCGATCATGAGTTCCGAACTGCATCTGCCGGCCGCGACCGCTGCACCCAGCCCCGCCCGCAAGCCGCGCGTGGCCACCTGCTCGCTGGCCGGCTGCTTTGGCTGCCACACCTCGTTCCTCGACATCGACGAGCGGCTGTTCGCGCTGGCCGAGGTGGTCGAGTTCGACCGCAGCCCGATCACCGATATCAAGCACTGCGGGCCCTGCGACATCGGCCTTGTCGAGGGCGGGTTGTGCAACGCCGAGAACGTGCAGGTGCTGCGCGAGTTCCGCGCCCACTGCAAGGTCCTGGTGGCTGTGGGCGCCTGCGCGATCACCGGCGGCCTGCCGGCGCAACGCAACCCGCTGGACATCGGCACCATCCTGCGCGACGTCTATGTCGAGCGCACGGGCCTCGCGCCGGGCAGCCGCGTGCCGGACGACCCCGAGCTGCCGCTGCCGCTGGCGCACGTGCACCCGATCCACGAGGTGGTGCACATCGACCATTTCCTGCCCGGCTGCCCGCCGAGCGCGGACGCCATCTGGGCCTTCGTCACCGCGCTGCTCGAGGGCCGCGCGCCGCCGGCGGGCTGGGGCGCCATCCACTACGACTGAAGGCCGCCATGGAAGCCCCTGCCACCCACGCCCCGCGCCGCGTCGCGATCGACCCGCTGTCGCGTGTCGAGGGCCACGGCAAGGTCACGCTGCTGCTCGACGAGCACAACCGCGTGCAGCAGGCGCGGCTGCACATCGTCGAATTCCGCGGCTTCGAGGCCTTCATCGTCGGCCGCCCGTACTGGGAGGTGCCGGTGATGGTGCAGCGCCTGTGCGGCATCTGCCCGGTGTCGCACCACCTGGCGGCCAGCAAGGCGATCGACGCCGCGCTCGGCATCCGCCACGTGCCCCCCACCGCCACCGCGATACGCCGGCTCATGCACTACGGCCAGATCCTGCAGTCGCACGCGCTGCACTTCTTCCACCTGAGCAGCCCCGACCTGCTGTTCGGCTTCGACAGCGACGTCACGCGGCGCCACATCCTCGGCGTGGCTGCGGCTCACCCCGAGGTGGCGCGGCAGGGCGTGCTGCTGCGCAAGTTCGGGCAGGACGTGATCCGGTTCACCGCGGGCAAGAAGGTGCACGGCACCGGCTCGGTGCCTGGCGGCGTCAACCGCCATCTGACGGTCGACGAACGCGACGGGCTCGCCGCACGACTGCCCGAGATCGTCAGCTGGTGCGAGCAGGCGGTCGACCTGGTGGCGCGCCTGCATGCCGCCGACGCCGCGCTGTACGACGGCTTCGGCCACGTGCCGGCGGCGATGCTCTCGCTGGTTCGAGACGACGGCGCGCTCGAGCTCTACGACGGCCAGTTGCGCGTGCGCGACGCGCAGGGCCACGTCATCGTGGCCGATCACGACCCGGCCGACTATCTGGCGCTGATCGACGAGCAGGTGCGCCCCTGGAGCTACATGAAATTCCCGTACCTGCGCGCGCTCGGCCCCGACGCCGGCTGGTACCGTGTCGGCCCGCTGGCCCGGGTGCAGAACTGCGACCGCATCGCCACGCCGCACGCCGAGCAACGCCGGCTGCAGTGGCGCGCGCGTGGCGGCGTGCAGCATGGCGCGCTGGCCACCCACTGGGCGCGCATGATCGAGATGCTGCACGCGGCCGAGGTGATCGGCGAGTTGCTCGCCGAGCCGGCGGCGACGGCGGGCGAGTTGATCACGCCGCCGCCGGCGACGCGCCCGGGCGAGGGCGTGGGCGTGATCGAGGCGCCGCGCGGCACGCTGATCCACCACTACCGGATCGGCGACGACGATCTGGTGCAGTGGTGCAACCTGATCGTCAGCACCACGCACAACAACCAGGCCATGCACGAGACCGTGCGCGCGGTGGCGGCGCAGTATTTCGACGGCCGAGCGGTCACCGAAGGCCTGCTCAACCACATCGAGGTCGCGATCCGCGCCTACGACCCCTGCCTGTCCTGCGCCACCCACGCGCTCGGCTCGATGCCGCTGGAACTGCGGCTGCTGGGCAGCGACGGCAACCCGCGCGGTGGTCTGGTTCGCGACAGCGACGGGCGCCTGCGCGCGCTGGCACCATGAGCCCGTCGGGCGAAGACCGGCGTGCGCAGCACGAGAGTGCACGAGCGAGCCCGCCGCGCCTGGTCATCGCGATCGGCAACGCCAGCCGCGGCGACGACGCGGTCGGCCCGCTGCTGGCCCAGGCGCTGCGCGAGGAAGG
>Ga0105090_10001054_pt1 | contig 14559 bp, 13 predicted proteins | sample PPLLak3March2015_FD_79110 | JGI IMG/M metagenome (GOLD analysis project Ga0105090, IMG submission 79110) | Freshwater sediment microbial communities from Prairie Pothole Lake near Jamestown, North Dakota, USA - PPLs Lake P7 Core (1) Depth... | ecosystem: Environmental > Aquatic > Freshwater >... | reverse complement strand
GCTGGCGCTGCCCCGAAGCGCGATCACCGAAGGCCCGACCGCAATCCAGGTCGGCGGCGCTTCGCCACGACAGGTTCCGGTTGCGGCCGGCGCGCTGAAACCGGGCGCCGCGCCGGACAACAATGTCGACCCGCCGCTGCTTCGCGGCCGGTCCGGCCCGATGACAACACAGGAACTCTCCACCCACCTGCTGGTGGCCGCGCACGATGCCGGGCTTGCCGATGCCCGCGAAGTGACGCCCGAGGCGCTGCGGCACACCTACATCGCGTTCCTGGTGCGTCAGGGCGCGCGCTTTGCCGACATCACCCGCTGGGTCGGTGCGCTCAGTGCCGATGAACTCGCCGCGTACAGCGCGCTCGCGCCTGCGGGCCAGCGCGTCGACGCGGCGTCCGTGCACGTGTTCCATCCGGCACTGCGGGAGGCAGGAGCCGCCTGAGCGGCCGGCTGGCGGAAGAGGTGTCTGTCAAGGTCAAGGGGCAGCGCTGATTTCCAAGCGATAGCTGCTCCAACCCCCGAACGATCCGCCAGCAGTTTTCGGTCGCCTCCAGAAGTACCTGGCGCAGCTCAGCGGTTGTCAGCGGTCGTTCAGGAGTTTGCCGAAACTCCTGAGGCGCCGATATCGAACCCGCGGCGCGGCCAAGCATGCCAGCGACGAGCCCTACGTCAGCCGGCACTCACAGCGAGCTGCTGTCGCGTGTACGGCAAGATCCCGCCGATTCGCAGAATATCGAGGACGAAGCTCGGGTACGGATTGCCAGGGAGAACGCTGCCGTCGGCGAGAGACACGGTCGCCCCGGCAACGTCGACGCGGATCATGTCGCCGTCGCGGACCCGATCGACTACGTCGCACTCCAGGACCGGTACGCCGCTGTCAATGGCGCCGCGCAGGAAAGTGCGGCTGAATGATTGCGCCACCACGCAGCAGACTCCTGCCATGCGCATCGCGGCGGCGGCCGGGCGGGCACTGCCGCAACCGAAGTTGCGCCCGGCGACGACGATGTCGCCATCGCGAAGCTTGGCTGCGAACAACGGATCCAGGCCTTCGAACAGCGCCTGCCTGAGTGCCTGCTTGTCGATCGCGTAGAGAAAGCGGCCGGGCAGGATCATGTCGGTGTCGATGTTGTCGCCCAAGGTCCACACCCGGCCCTGGAAGGAGAGCGCCTGCGTCGTGTGGGTCATAGGTCGGCCGGGCTCAGGATGTGTCCGGCCACAGCAGAGGCTGCGGCGACAGCGGGGTTGGCGAGATAGACCTGGCTCGAGGGTGGCCCCATGCGCCCCTTGAAGTTGCGGTTCGCCGTCGATATGGCGCGTTCCCCGTCGCCCAGTACGCCGACGTTGAAGCCCGCACAGGCACCGCATCCGGCCGGGCCGACCGAAACGCCGGCGGCCGCAAAGGTTGCGAGCAGGCCTTCCCGGGCCGCCTGCGTGTAGACAGAGTGGCTGCCCGGCATCAGGACGACACGGACCCGCGGATGAACCTGCCGGCCCTCGAGAATCGAGGCGCAGATCCGCAGATCTTCGATGCGGCCGTTCGAGCAGGAGCCGATGAAGACCTGGTCGATCGCCACGTGGCCCACCTGCGAGATCGGCACGCCGTTGGCCGGGTTGTCGGGCAAGGCGACGAGCGGTTCGAGTGCCGCGACATCGATCAGCACCTCGCTGATGAAGTCCGCATCCGGATCCGAGGTCACGACCTCGAACGGGCGCTTGGCGCGGCCGTGCAGGTAGGCGAGCGTCTTCTCGTCCGGCGGCACGATGCCGGTCTTGGCTCCCGCCTCCACGGCCATGTTGCAGAGCACGAACCGTTCCGACATCGGCGCATCGCGGACGAAGCTGCCGTAGAACTCGATCGACTGGTAAAGGAATCCGTCGGAGCCCTTTTCGGCCAACAGGTGCAGCATCACATCCTTGGCTCCGACCCAGGGCCGCGCCGCCCCTTCGACGACGACCCTCGCCGTGTGCGGGACCTTGAACCAGGTCTGCCCGGTAGCGAGCGTCGGCGCGAACCCGAGCCCGAGGCTGACGCACAGGGCGCCGAGCGCACCGTTGGTGCAGGTGTGGGAATCGCTGCCCACGAGGATTTCGCCCGGCAGCGCGAAGCCGTTCTCGGCGGTCACCAGATGCATGATGCCGCCGCGGCCGATCTCGAAGTAGTTTCGGATCCCCTGCTCCTGCACGAACTGGCGCGTACGCAGGCTATGGAAGGCGGCGCTCAGGTCCTTGCTCGGCGTCGTCTGGCAGGGCGAGACGATCAGCCGCTCCGGGTCGAAGACCCGCCCACGGCCCAGCGACCGGAAGTCCTCCAGAACGAGGCTCAGACCCTCGCTCAGGACCACCATGTCCACATCGGCGGTGACGTAGTCGCCTGGCGCTACGGCCGGGCAGTTCGCATGCCTGGCGAGGATTTTTTCTGCGATGGTCTTGCCCACGGTGTCTCGCGATCAGTGCGTCGTCAGTTCGCGTGGATCGGTGATCCGGCCGGTCACTGCACTGGCGCTGACGGTCGCCGGGCTGCCGAGATAGACGAGCGCGTTGCGGTTGCCCATGCGGCCGAGGAAGTTGCGGCTCGATGAGGAGATGCACACTTCCTGGTCGCCGAGCGCCCCCTGGTGCATGCCGGCACAGGCACCGCATCCTGCGGTGGTGACCGTGCAGCCGGCATCGGCAAGGATTTCGAGCACGCCACTTCGAATCGCCCGCCGGTACACCTCTCTGGAGGCCGGCGTGACGATCATCCGCACCCCGGGCGCCAGCCGCCGGCCCTTGAGAATCCCGGCGGCGACAACCAGGTCCTCATAGCGGCCGTTCGTGCAGGTGCCGAGAAACGCCTGGTGAATCGCAACGTCATGCAGCTCGCTCGCCGCGACGACGTTGTCGACACGATGCGGGCGGGCGACCATCGGCTGCACCGACGAGAGATCGAGCGGGTGAATCGCGTCGTAGCGGCAATCGCTGTCCGGACGCACCAGCGTTGGCAGTTCCGTGCGGCCAAGAGCGGCGAAGTGCGCCGCCGTGCAGGCGTCGGGTTCGATCAGCGACGATTTGGCACCGAGTTCGGTCGCCATGTTGCACAGGGTCATCCGCGAGGCCATGTCCAGGCGCCCCAGCCCTTCGCCTCCGAACTCGACGATCCGATAGGTCGCACCCCTCGCGGTCAGCGTCCGGATCAGGCTGAGGATGGCGTCCTTCGCCGTCGCCCACGGAGCAAGCGAACCGGTCAGGTTCACCTTGAGCGTGGTCGGCACGCGGAACCACAGCTTGCCGGTCGCCATCAGGAAGGCCATTTCGGAGGCGCCGATGCCCATGCCCAAGGCGCCCGTCGCGCCGATGGTCATCGTGTGCGAGTCGGTGTTGACGACCACCTGGCCCGGTTGCACCAAGCCGGTTTCAGTGGCCACCTGGTGCGAAATGCCGTCGCCCACGTCGTGCAGCCGGAAGATGCCGTGGCGCCTGGCAAACAGCCGCCCGTTGCGATGAATCGTGCCGTGCAAGGGCGTGTCGGCTGGCGCGTAGTGGTCGTAGAAGAGAACGATGCGCTCCGGGTGCGCGAGTGTCGTGACGCCGTGCGCCGCCAGGTACTTCTCGATCAGGCCGATGCCGTCGTCGAGGCTGAAGGTCCAGTCCGGCGACACCTCGACGAACTCGCCGGCGCGCACCTCCCGGCCCGCCATCCGGGAGAAGATCTTCTCGGCCATCGTCCTGCCGCTCACTGCCTCTCTCCTGCCGCGACGCCGGGACCCCGTACCGATGCCCACAGTCCCCCCTGCCGCAGGATGCCGAGCAGAAACGGCGGCAGCGGCGCGAACTGCAACGTGCCGCTGCGGCAGGTCGCTTCGCCCGCGGTCAGGTCCACGGCGAGTTCGTCTCCTTCAGCAAGCGCGTCCACCAGCGCCGGCGACTCGATGACCGCCAGGCCGTTGTTGATCGCGTTGCGGAAGAAGATGCGCGCAAACGACTTCGCCACGACCAGGCGCACGCCTGCACCCAGCAGACCCGTCACGGCATGTTCGCGCGAGCTGCCGCAGCCGAGGTTCCAGCCCGCGGCAACGACGGAGGCTTCGCGGACCTTCGACTGCATCTGCGGGCCGAGCGCCTCGAAGACATGCTGCGCCTGCTCCGTCCAGTCCAGCACCGTCAGGTAGCGCGCGGGATAGATCACGTCGGTGTCGATGTCGTCGCCCAGCACGAGTGCGCGTCCTGAAACTTTCATCGCCGTGCCCCGCCTCGTCGGCTGCTGCGACCGAAATCGCGCACCGATGTGCGCACCGTCAACTCGCCCGGCATCAGCACCTCCTCCGGCGCCAGTCCCGGATCCGCGATCCTCGCCTGCAGCAGGTCGAGTGCCCGGTCGATCATCGACGACGCCGGCTGCCGAACGGTCGTCAGCGAGTAGGAAAGCCAGCTCGAGGCGCCGATGTCATCGAAGCCGATCACCGAGAGCTGTTCGGGAACTTCGATTCCCAGCTCCCGTGCGCCATCGATGACGCCGAGGGCGATGATGTCGTTGGCGCCGACGATGGCCTGCACCTTGGGATCGCGCGCCAGGATCTTCTGCGCCATGTCGACGCCCGCCTCGTGCGAGTAGGCGCCGACCTCGCGCACCGCCAGCTGCAGACCCGCTTCGCTCAGTGCGGCGCGCAGTCCCTGCTCCCGCTCGGAAATAGTCTGCCGCCCTGCCGCGTAGGCGATGCGGCGGTGGCCGTGTTCGACGAGGAAGCGGCCGATGGCAGCGCCGCCAGCCTGGTTGTTGCACAGCACCGCCGACGTGCGGCCGCCACCGGAGCGGTTGATCATCACCGCCGGCACCCGCAACGCGGCGATCGCATCGAATGCCTCGTCGGTCAGAGCCGCGGCCGCAACCAGGCAGCCGTCGACGCCGTACTCGACCATCGTGCGGATCATCTCGACCTCCAACCGGATCGAGCCGAGCGGCAACAGAAGCAGTTGCAGCCCGCGCTGCGCCGTCTTGGCCGTCAGGCACTGCAGAAACTCCGGGTAAAACGGGTTCGTCACCTCGCCGAGCAGCAGCGCAACCATGCCGGATCGGCGCGTGCTCAGGCCCCGCGCCATCTGGTTGGGCACGTAGTGCGCCGACTGCGCGAGCTTGAGGATGCGTTTTCGGGTCCGCGTCGAGATGCGGGTGTCGCCTCGCAGGGCACGCGACACAGTCGAGGCCGACACGCCTGCGGCCTGCGACAGGCTCTTGACGGTCGCCCGCGCCGAGCGCGGTGTCGAGTGGGCAGCAGAGGTCATTTGAGGCAGGTTTGCGCAACCGATTGCGCAGGACTTTACTCGCACAAATACTAGGCGTCTAGTCAGCAAAATGACTTGCAACGCAGGACGATGTGTGCAAACGTATGCGCACTTTCTCGGCCGAGTCCCCATGCCCGTGTCCTTGTCGCAGCGCGTTCGGCAAAAACGCCTGATCGTCGCGCCCGGTGTCTACGACCTGATCTCGGTGAAGGTCGCCGATGCCATCGGCTTCGAGGCGCTGTACATGACCGGCTATGGAACCGTCGGCGCCGCCTACGGCCTGCCCGATGCCGGACTGGCCACTTACACCGAGATGCTCGATCGGGTGCGCACGATGGCGCAGTCGTCGGCGACGCCCCTCGTCGCCGACGCCGACACCGGATACGGCGGTCTGCTCAACGTCCAGCGGACCGTGCAGGGGTACGAAGCTGCCGGCGCCGCGGCGATCCAGATCGAGGACCAGGAGTTCCCGAAAAAGTGCGGCCACACCGCTGGCCGTCGCGTCATCGATGCCGCAGACATGGTCCGCAAGATCCGAGTCGCCGTCGAATCTCGTTCCTCGAGCGACTTCCTGATCATCGCCCGGACTGACGCCAGGACCCAGCTCGGCCTTGACGAGGCCCTTCGCCGCGCCGAAGCCTACGCAGCGGCCGGTGCCGACGTGCTCTTCATCGAATCACCGGAGACCGAGGAAGAACTGCGGCTCATCGGCCGGGCGTTTGATCTGCCGCTGCTGGTCAACGTCGTCCACGGCGGCCGCACCCCGGTACTTGCGCCCTCCGACTACGAAGCCATGGGCTTTCGCATCGCCATATACCCGGCCGCCGGATTCCTGGGCGCGGCGCATGCGCTTCGGGAGGCCTACGTCCGCCTGCGGGACGGCGAGCCCCTGCCCGACTCGACGCTCTACAAGTTCACCGACTTCCATCGGCTGATGGGTTTCGAACGCATCTGGGAATTCGAACGGACCCACAGCGAAGCAGACTAGCTCCGGGTTCGAAGGCAACTCACCGTGCAACAGGAGGCTTAGATGTCAGAGGAACGCAAACAGAACCGGCTTTCGCGGCGCGACGTCCTGGTCCGCGGCACCGCAGTTGCCGCCGCCATTGCCGCGCCGATGGTGTGGCGCCAGAGCCATGCAGCGGAGAAACTGGTCGTCGCCGATCCTGGCGGGCCGTATCCCAAAGCCTATGGCGAGGCCTTTTACAAGCCATTCACCGAAGCGACCGGCGTCGAGGTCGTCGTCGTGGCACGAAAGGGGAACCCCAGCAGCCAGGTGAAGGCCCTGGTGGAGACGAAGAGCTACGCGTGGGACGTCGTCATGGTGTCCTGGGACATCCATGCCCTGCTGCGCAAGGAGGCGCTGCTCGACAAGATCGACATGACCGGCGAGGACATGGCCGAGATTCCGGCCCACATGAAGTCCGAGTACGGACTGACCACCGGCGTGTACTGCTTCGTTAACGCCTGGCGCTCCGACAAGTACGGCAAGAACGGTCCGCAGACCTTCGCCGACGTCTGGGACGTCAAGAAGTTTCCGGGACGCCGTTCGTTGCGGAAGAACGCGCGCGACTGCATCGAGATCGCCCTGCGCGCCGACGGCGCCAAGGGTGGCCCCGACATCTACAAGACGCTGTCGACCCCTGCAGGCTGGGACCGGGCCTTCCGCAAGCTGGACCAGATCAAGCCGCACGTTGCCGTGTGGTGGTCCGACAGCGCACAGAGCACACAGATCCTGAAGACCGGCGAGGCCGACATCTGCCCAGCCCTGAATGCGCGCGTGCAAGCGGCCATCGACGGCGGCGCGCCGGTGACCATCGAGTGGAACGAAGGCTTCTACGGGTTCGACACCTGGGTCCTGCCGAAAGGCGGACCGAAAGCGGAACTCGCTCGTCAATTCGTGAAGTTCTGCGCCAATGCGCGGCGACAGGCCGCCTACACGCCGAACCTGGCCTACGGTCCGACGAACCCCAATGCCTACAAGTTCATCTCCGCTGAGCGCGCCGCCCTGCTGCCGACTTCGCCGCAGAACCTGCCGAAGATCGCCTACCTGGACGACGAGTTCTGGGCGGCAAACAAGGACAAGTCGGGCGAACGTTTCGAGGAGTGGCTGCTGCGCTAGTTGCCGGCCGGCACGGGACCAGGTCGTGAACGCAAAGGTCAAGTTCGAGGGCGTCGGCAAGTCCTACGGTCCGGTGGTGGCTCTCCAGGAAGTCAGCCTCGAGGTGAGCCAGGGCGAGTTCCTCACGCTGCTGGGTCCCTCGGGATCCGGCAAGACGACGCTGCTGATGATTCTGGCCGGCCTGGTCGAGCCGAGCCGCGGCCGGGTCTGGATCGACGGGATCGACAGTACCTACACCCCCAGCCATCAGCGCGGCGTCGGTGTCGTCTTTCAGAGCTATGCGCTCTTTCCCCACCTGACGATCTACGAGAACATCGCTTTCCCCTTGCGCATGCGGCGCATCTCCGAGGCCGAAGTGCGCAAGCGGGTCGCCGAAGTGCTCGAAGCCGTGCGCCTGCCCGGCGTCGAAGACCGGGTGCCTCGCGAGTTGTCCGGCGGGCAACAGCAGCGCATCGCGCTCGCCCGCTGCATCGTCTACCAGCCGGCGATCATTCTGATGGACGAACCGCTGGGGGCGCTCGACAAGCGCCTGCGGGAGCAGATGCAGCTCGAGATCAAGCGCCTGCATCGCGAACTCGGCATGACCGTGCTGTACGTCACCCACGACCAGGAGGAGGCGATGGCACTGTCCGACCGCATCTGCCTCATGAACAACGGTTCGATCGAGCAGTTCGGCACGCCCGCGGAACTGTACTTCCAGCCCATCAGCGTATTCAGCGGCGACTTCCTTGGCGAGTCAAACCTGCTGCAGGGCCAGGTCCGCGAAGTCTCGGCCGGCACGGTGCAGGTCGAGATCGGGCCGACGAGCCGCATCCGGGCGCAGGCGGGGGCCGGCGCCGCGGCGGGAGCGAAGGTCACCTGCCTGGTGCGGCCCGAAGCAGTCCAGGTCGTCGACGGCAGCGGTTGCGACAACGAGGTCGAAGCTGTCGTCCAGGACGTGGTCGTTGCCGGCGGCGTCACCCGCATCTACGCGCGGATGGGCGACGGGACACGGATTCTCTCGGTGCGCCTGACCTCGCGCCATTCGCAGATCAACCGCGGGACACCGATCCGCCTCGGATGGTCGGCCGGCGACACGATCGCGCTGAGCTGAACGGAACCCGACGCGACTCGGCATGGAGCAGTCGGTGACCCAGGCAGGCCGCAGGCGCAGGTCGATGCTGACTTCGTCAAGCTGGTGGGTCGCGCCGCTGGTCGTGTTCCTCGTCGTGGCCTTTGTCTACCCGGTCGCGCAATTGCTGGCGCTGAGCGTCCTGAACAAGCAGGGCGAGTTCACGCTCGATCACTTCACCCGCTTCTTCGCAACGCCGGTGTACCTCCAGGTGCTGGTCATCACCTTAAAGGTGGCCTTCTGGACGACCCTGCTCTGCGTGCTGGCGGGCTACCCGGTCGCCTACCTTCTGGCACGGGTTTCGCCCGGCACGAGAAGCGCCCTAGTCCTGTGGATCCTGATGCCGTTCTGGACGAGCTTTCTCGTCCGCACCTTTGCCTGGGTGGTCCTGCTCGGCAGGAACGGGGCGATCAACCGGGAGCTGACGGCCCTGGGGATCATCGACGAACCGATGGAGCTGATCTACAGCTTCGCCGGCGTGATGATCGGGACGACGCACGCCCTGCTGCCGATGACGGTGCTCACCATGCTGGGCGCCATGCAGACGATCGACCACAACCTGACCAAAGCTGCGGGCACGCTCGGCGCGAGGCCCGGGCAGGCCTTCTGGCGGGTGTGGTTCCCGCTTTCCGCGCCGGGCGTGGCGGCCAGCGCGCTGCTGGTCTTCGCCGTGGGCCTGGGCTTCTTCATCACGCCGATTCTGCTGGGCAGCCGCAAGGAAACGATGATCGCGCAGCTGATCCTGTTCCAGGTCGAGGAGGTGCTGAACTGGAACTTTGCCGCGGCCATGTCGCTGGTTCTGCTCGCGCTCACGCTGGCGATGTTCTACCTGTACGACCGGATCGTCGGCATCTCGGCGCTCGCTGGCGAACGGCGGGACGAATCGGGAGCGCGGCAAGGCCTTGTCAACCGGGTCATCGGCCGCGGTTCGACCTGGCTCTTCAATTCCTTCGGAGAGCTTTCGGCACAGTGCTCGATCCTGACGGACAAGCTGCTGGGTAGGCGCCGCGCCGGCAGGCGATGGCTGTCGCCCCTGTGGTGGTTTTCAATCGCCGCCATCACCTTCCTGGTGGTGCCGACGTTCTTTCTCGTGCCCGTCTCGTTCTCCGAGGGCGAGTTCATCGAGTGGCCGCCGCGCGGCTTCTCGCTGCGCTGGTACGAGGAGTACTTCGGCTCGTCCGTGTGGCGCGATGCGACGCTTCGCTCGCTCTGGGTTGCCGTGACGACGGCCTTTGCGTCGCTTGCGCTCGGCATCCCCGCAGCGCTGGCACTCAGCCGACCTGGCCTGCCGGCGCGCTCGGCCATCCTCGCGCTCATCGTGTCGCCGCTCGTGCTGCCGCACATCATCGTCGCGATCGGCCTGTTCTACGTCTACGCGAAGATCGGCCTCGTCGGCACCTCCATCGGCCTCGTGATCGGCCACACGGCATTTGCGGTGCCCTATGTGGTCATCACCATGATGGCGGCGATGAAGCACTACGATCAGCGCCTCGACCACGCGGCATGGAGCCTTGGAGCGACGCGCCTGCAGACGGTGTGGAAGGTCACCCTGCCCGTGCTGCGCGCCGGCGTGCTCGCTGCCTTCGTTTTCGCCTTCGTGCGGTCCTTCGACGAATTGACGGTGGCGCTGTTCATCAGCACGGGCGAGGCAACGACGCTGCCGAAGCAGATGTGGTCGGACGCGCTGCTGAAGATCAACCCGACCCTGGCTGCCGTCTCGACCTGCCTGCTGGTGTTCATCACGCTGACCATCGTCGCCGCGGAGTACCTGAATCGCCGCCGCTGAGCAGCGCGAAGTTCAAGCCTACGCCGCAGGGCCTGATGCAATGAAACCCGCCTGAACTGCCTGGTTTTTGTCAAGGTCTAGGACTGGCGAGGGTTTCCAAACGATCGGCCTTTCAACCCCCGGCTGATCCGCCATGCGCCGCCCGTCCCCGCGATACCCCAAAATCCGACGTTGGCGCAGTCGACGACGGCAACAAGTCGCGAAGCGCCCCGCTCGGCTCCCGAGCGACGCTGGTCTATTTCATCTTGTACGTGCCCGTCAACTGATTGCAGAAGGTCGTGACTCCGGGCTGGATCTCCTTCTCCGGCACCACTGTCTTGGCGGTGCCGGTCGTGACCATGCCTTCGTACATGCCTGTGCCGGCGACCTCCTCGCGGACTCGCGTGCCGTCCGCGTCGTACTGGAAGCGCGTGAGACGCTTGGCCCCGTTCTTGGCTACCCCCTCGCAGATCGACAGATTCGTCCTCTTGCCGTTGGCGATGAAAACGGTGCCGACACAGCGCACGCTTTCGCCATCGAACATGCCACCCGGCTTGGTGCTGACCGTCGTGGCGGTCTCGTTGTAGCTGTACGCGCTATAGGCGTCGGAGAAGTTGATGGGCGTGATGTTGCGCGTGAAGCACGCCTTGTAATCGTAGCTGCCCTCCTTCGGCAGATCGGCTGCCAAGGCGCAACCGGCAGAGGCGATCGCCAATAGTGCGGCGACACGAATCAGGTTTGACCTTGTCATGATGTGTTCCTCGGGTTCGTCATGGGCGTTTGAAAAGAGGACGCGATGCCCTCGCCCTTCGGCGACGCGGTGAGGGGAATTCCTCGTGTACCGGGCTTGGCCCGAGGTTCGCGGCCAAGCGAGAAGAAACTGCGCACGGTGGCACCGGTCCGTAATCGGTACACGCGAAGCAGCAACCAGGAATAGCTGCGCTCAGAGCGGTGCGGGGCTGCTTCTTCGGCGAGGCAGGCACCGAAGTGGGCTGCGGTATGGACGACGCGCATCGAGAACCGCATCGCGACCGCTTATTGTTGTTGCAGGACTTCCGATTGACCCTACTCCAACGACCGACGGCAACATTGGCGCACGTCAACCGGCGCCGTCACCACCACCGTACCCCTTGAGCGCCACGACCAGCTTCTTCGCCGGACGGTTCCGCGTCGAACCTACAGGAAGCTCCAGCAGGGGTGGATGGCCAGGTAGATCCTGCGAACTGCTCAAAGTCGATGCTTTGCTTGTTGTTCTGGCGGAAGCGGTGAGATTCGAACTCACGAAGGGTTGCCCCTTGCCGGTTTTCAAGACCGGTGCCTTAAACCGCTCGGCCACGCTTCCGGCTGCAAAGCTTAACCGCGGCGCTCGCTAGCCCGCCCGCAATCGCCGCTGCGCCTCCTCGATCGCCGCCGCGAGGTAACCCTCGTAGAAGCCGGCAGCGTCGATGCCGACCAGCGGCCGGCCGAGCCGCTTCAGATCGGCGTCGGCCAGTTGCACCACCGGCGTCATCCGCACCTTGAAGCGGGCGGCAAGTTCGCTTTCCGCGATCTCCCGACCGTCGAGATCGACGAGACGGCGCGGGCTCGTGATCACCACCTCGCGGATCAGCAGCCTGCCGGCCCCATCGCGCAGGCGCGGCGCCAGATAGTTGCGGCGGACTTCGAGGCAGTACGGGCAGCCTGGCGTGCTGAAGAACAGCAGCAGCGGCATGCGGTCGCGGCGAATCGTCGCCGCCAGTGGCCGCAGGTCATCGATGCGCGGCAGCGTTTCCTCCTCGGCCAGCGCGCTCTCGATCGAAAGGCAGCCGATCGCCGTGAGACCCGCACGTGCGAGCAACGCTCGGCGGAGACGGTCGTGACCAGCCATGCGGAAACCTAGGCCATGCCCGGATTGCCCTTCATGCCCCGAATCTCCGGCATGTTCAGCCGGCGCGTCGTGATGGTCTTCTGGTCGCGCAGGTACTTTGCGACCACGTCCCAGACCGGCTCGCCGCTGACGTTCTCCTGCACCGAGGCCCAGCCGGCAACCTTGTAGGCCTTGCCCGGCTCGATCGGCTTGCCCGCGAGCCTCATCTCGCCGATGCGCTTGCCCATCGCCGCCGCCGGATCGATCGAATACGTCATGCCGCCGACCCGGACCATGTCGCCACCCTGCTGCATGTAGGGGTCGGGATTGAAAAGGTTGTCGGCGACATCCTCGAGGATTGTCTTGATCATCTCGCCGGTGATCTCATTGACGGTGGTCGCCGGGTAGGTGATCGCGGTCTGGTCGAGCAGGTTCTCCATCAGGATCGCCTGCCCCGGCAGCAGCGTCGTGCCCCAGCGGAAGCCGGGCGAGAAGGCGATCTCGGCGCCCTTCACCGCCATCAGCGCATCGCAGATCAACTGGTCGAAGCTGCCGTTGAAGCTGCCGCGGCGATACAGGAGCCCTTCGGTGACCGCCAGTTTTTCGGCGAGCTTCGCCTCGTGCGGCGCCCTCACCTTGCGGATGTAGGCCGCCATCTCCTCATCGGCCGGCAGCAGGTTGGCGAACACCGGCAGCAGCGTGTAGCGGTGCTCGGCAACCTTGCCCCCCTGGACGTCGAAGTCGAGGACGCCGAGGAACTTGCCGTTGCTGCCGGCGTTGGTCACCAGTGTCTGGCCGCCCGCATTGCGGACGGCGACCGGCGCCGGCACGCCGTCGTGCGTATGGCCGCCGAGGATGGCGTCGATGCCGCGCACCCGGCTCGCCATCTTCAGATCCACGTCCATGCCGTTGTGCGACAACAGGACAACCACCTGCGCGCCCTTGGCGCGGGCTTCGTCGACCGACTTCTGCATGCCCTCCTCGCGGATGCCGAAACTCCAGTCGGCGACCAAATGCCGCGGGTTGGCGATCGGCGTATACGGGAAGGCTTGGCCGATGACGGCGATGCGCACGCCGTTCATCTCCTTCAGCGTGTAGGCGGGAAAGACCGGGTCCTCGAAGTCGGTGGTGCGGATGTTCTGCGCCACGAAGTCGATCCGGCCCTTGAAGTCGCGCTCTACGATCTCGCGCACGCGCTTCATGCCGTAGGTCATTTCCCAGTGCGGCGTCATCACGTCGACGCCGAGCAGCTTGCAGGCGTCGACCATGTCCTGCGCGTTGGTCCACAGCGCGGTGCCGGAGCCCTGCCAGGTATCGCCGCCATCGAGCAGCAAGGCGCCGGGCCGGCTCGCCTTCATCCGCTTCACCAGCGTCGCCAGATGGGCAAAGCCGCCGGCGCGGCCATAGCTGCGGGCGGCGGCCTCGAAGTCGAGGTAGGTGAAGGCGTGCGCCTGCAGTGTCTTCGGCGCGATGTTGAAGTAGCGCAGCAGATACTCGCCGACAAGGTGCGGCGGCTTGCCGGCGGCTTCGCCGACTCCCAGGTTGACGCTCGGCTCGCGGAAGAACACCGGCAGCAACTGTGCATGGCAGTCGGTGAAGTGGAGCAGATGCACGTTGCCGAAACGCGGCAGTTCGTAGAGTCTTTCGGCGCGCGTCTCGGCAGCTTCGATCCGGCGGCCGGTGAGCGGGAAGCCGGCCGCCGCGGCGACCGCCAGCAACTGCATGAATTCGCGTCTTTGCATCGACATCGGAACGACTCCCGGCAACGCCCGCTATGGCCTGGCGGCAAAGCGCGCCAGTCCGAGGATGTCCTCCTCGAACAGTTCGCCAGCCTCGTGAAAGACGATCCGACCGGCCGGATCGACGACGTAGACGACCGGCAGCCCCTTGCGATCGGGGAACCATTGCGCCGACTGCGGTCCGGCCATCGCGACGGCAAAGGTGTAGCCGTGCTCCTTCATGTACGCAGCCACGAGGTCGGGCGTCCTGTCGATGCTGAAGGTCAGTACCTTGAGCCCCTTGCCGCCGTGCTTCGCGTGCAGCGCCTGCAGATAGGGATTCTGCTTCTTGCAGAATGGGCACCAGGTGGCCCAGAACTCGACTACAACGGTGCGGCCCGTCAGTTCGGACGCGCGCAGCACCCGGCCATCGTGCAACACGACGTTGCTCCAGCGAATCCCGCGGCGGGAGTCCGCCGCCGCGGCCGGGAGCAGCACCGACAGCGCCGCCGCGGCCAGCATCCTGCGGCGACGACGGAGGCCACCGCCAGCAAAAAGGGCGGCGTCGCCGCCGCCCCGCCTTGCCGGGCTCGTCAAGGTCACTTGTTGACCGGCGAGGCAGGATCGAGCAGCAGCGCCATCACGTCGCGGATCTGCGCTTCGGTCAGGATGCCGGCGTCGCCGTAGCGCGGCATCGACGAGCAGACGTTGAAGGCATGGGTGTTCCAGATCTTGCCCCAGGTG
>Ga0105090_10001052_pt1 | contig 14582 bp, 13 predicted proteins | sample PPLLak3March2015_FD_79110 | JGI IMG/M metagenome (GOLD analysis project Ga0105090, IMG submission 79110) | Freshwater sediment microbial communities from Prairie Pothole Lake near Jamestown, North Dakota, USA - PPLs Lake P7 Core (1) Depth... | ecosystem: Environmental > Aquatic > Freshwater >... | reverse complement strand
TCGGATTGTTCCAGAAGCAACCTATAAACGGCGCCGAGACAAGTTGAGCGCCGAAGAATCCGAACGGACCGAACGTCTAGCCAGAATTTATGCGACTGCTCAGTATGTTTGGAACTCAGAAGATGAAGCCAGGTTATTTCTGCATACACCGCATCCATTGCTACAAGGTCGTTCCCCGCTTGATGTTTCTATGACTGAGTTAGGCGCTCGCCGGGTTGAAGAGTTACTCTGGCGATTGTATTACGGAATCGCGGCTTAGTGCAGATATACCGAATAGCAGACGAGCGCCATCCAATTTGGGATGAGACTGGCGCCGCGTTAATTGGCGGAAGATGGAATAGCCCCGGTAAGCCGGAAATTTATAGTCCATTGTCCTATTCATGCGCCATGTTAGAACTACTGGCACATGCGAACATAGGCCGCATACCGGAAACCCATCAATACGTTATTGCAGAAATACCCAAAGGCGTTTCGGTAAATCTGAAGTTTTACAAATAACTGTCCTATTTGATTCCTCTAACCCAACCCTCTCCTTGTTGAGAGGGTTGATTCTGCGTCCTTCAAAAATTTGTGCATATTGGCCAGAAGAGATAAGCGCGCCAGGATTTTTCGCGAAAGCTGAAATGGGGTCCATCCGATTTCAGCGGCGAAAAATTTTCCTGGCGGTTATTGCCTTCGGCGGCCCGCGTTCGTCCTGCTCCGGCCGCGGCCCGCGGCCCACAACTCCCCTTCGGTACGCTGTGCGCCACTGGCCTGCGCAAATGACTTTACGCCGTGTCGGGATGGCCTTGCATTTTGACTACGCTTCCGCTCGATCGGGTCAGAGGAGGCCGCAGCCTCCGTCTGCCCACAGAACCGTGCGTACGGGTCCGTACACGGCTCCTCACGCAAGGCTTATCCATTGAGAAACATCAAGCCAATGTACCAAGTCCCGGTCGGATCGTATTTCCTGCCCTTTCAAGTTTATAAACCAACTGTTGGGATACGCTCTTGTTACTGCTCGTATCGCTGACAGCGCCCAACGCCGGTTATTCGAAAAGACGGCGTTAGCCGCTTGTTTTCGTGGCACACCCCGTTTGACCAGTGAGTGATAAAGAGGCTTCTTACGCTTTTGCTGATAGACTAACCTTGACCGTAATCGTCGCCGAATATGGGCTTCTATTTTCCTCAATTGGGACGGGTACCAGGTCAAACTATAGTAATTTGCCCAACCCACGTACCATTGGTTGATTTCTTTCAAGTTGGTTTCCAGCGTTTTATGGGTGCCTCGCGGTGTCAGTGCTTTGACTTTATCCATGGCTGTTTGCAGGGCTTTATGCGCAATCGCAATCGTCCCATTAACCACGGTAAAACCCAGGAACTTGACCTGGTCAGATAAAGCCACCTTGCTCTTGTCCTGATTCACCTTGAGTTTAAGCTTCTTTTCGATGAACTGGCTGATCGTTTCCATCACCCGCTCTGCCGCCTTTTGCGACTTGACGAAGATGTTACAGTCATCGGCGAACCTGCAAAATTCCAGGCCGCGTTTTTCCAGTTCCTGATCAAGTTCGTCCAGAACAATATTGCTCAGCAAGGGGCTTAATGGACCGCCTTGCATGGCGCCTTCCTTGCTGGGGTTGACAACACCGTTGGCCATAACACCGCTGCGCAGCATGATCCCGACTAGACGCAGTATGCGTTTGTCGGCTATCTTCTGCCCCATGCGGGCTATGAGCCGGTCATGGTGGATACGATCAAAGAATTTCGATAGATCAATATCCACCACATAGGGCTTGCCACTAGTGATAATCTGTTGCGCCGCCTGCACCGCTTGATGCTGGCTCCGCCCTGGGCGAAAACCATAACTGTTCGGTGAGAAATGCGGATCAAAGATCGGCTCCAGCAGCAGCTTTAAGGTTGTCTGTACCACACGATCTCGTACCGTCGGGATGCCAAGCAGGCGTACCCCTTTGCCATCCGGCTTGGGGATTTCTACTCGGCGTACCGGCGAGGGTTGATAAGTCCAAGTCGTCAATTCCTGTTGCAACTGGCTTAGCTCTTCGTCTAAATTGGCTTCAAAGTCCATGATGCTCACGCCGTCAATGCCGGGTGCGCCTCGGTTTCTTCTAACAAATTCAAAGCCTACGCCCAAATAAAAAGTTGAGCAGAGGTTTTCAAAGAGTCTGGGTTCCTCAATCAATTGGCTCATGTTCGTTTATTTCACTCTTAGTTGCAGAGGGCTTTCATCAATCTCGCACGGCTGATTCGTTCACTGTTTACGACGCGAATAGTCAACCGCTCCTATCAGGCTGATCTCAGTCCTCCGGTCTTTAATTAACGGCCATAGCCGCTTACGTGTTCCACCCTTCACCTCCAACATCCTGTCGCTGATTCGATGTTTTACCCTCCTCCATGTCACCATGAATTCATCGGCACCGAACTTTACGATTACTACGGCTTCATCTGTAGACCCCCGATTCATAACGTCAACATTACTGCTGCGCTTAGGGCTTAAGGTGTCGCAGTTACACCGACCCAAACCGACGGCCCTTCACTGGGTAAGATAGTCACCTCTTTCTTGATCCACCTACCTTCATTACGACAACACGTTACGGTGAGAATATTGGGCTTCGGTGATTGCGGGCACCTTACCCCCTTGTTGCCGCCTTACGAAGGTTCACTTGCGTTTAGGTGACCCATTTGGCTACGGCTTCCTTCAGATTCCGCATTGGCTCAAAGTAACCGTGTTTCCCTGTTGGGTAGTTACTTAGAGTTTCTTTGGACACCCTTGCCTTCGCCTACATTTTCCCTTCTCACAGGGCAATGGCTGGACTTCCACCAGCTAGCTGACTATCATGCCAGTCGCACCGCTTCCTGTACTCCTTCGAGGAGGTTTTCTTCCCTAATCTGTGAGCAGTAAGGCCTTTTAACTGCGTTCATTAAACAGATTTTTGGTTAGCCCACAGCTGAGGTAACGACTTAAACAGCTTAATAATAGCAAAACCAGCAACCACATAAATCAAGGCAAAGCCAACATAAGACGGGTAATACTGTGCTACCCTCACAAAGTATTCTCCCAATGATAAATCCTCATAACGGCTTGAAAACAAGTAAAAACTGCCGTTCGAAATCGCAAAAGCAGCCGATGTGGCCAACGTCAGCAAACCGGCAGACTTTACAAGTTCCGCAATTTTCATGGCTTTGAACGTTAAACAGTAGCGACCGGCAAACCACATCACGGCATAAGTTGGAATCAGGAAAACATAGGCCGGTGTAACACACCAGCCGCTGGTGCCGTTTTCGATGGCAAGGTAATCGATCAACGCCGCCAGCGCCAGCAAGAAGCCAAAGAACATTCTTTTACGGTAAAAACCGGCGAAGAAAAATACGGCTAACGAAGCATCGGGAAGATGCAATACGTCGCCAAAGTGATGAAAGCGTGTCAGCACCATCAGCGCAATCAGCGACAGTGGTAGATACTCGTATTGCAACCATTGTTTTATGTTCATTTTTTTCTCCAAAATTAATTATTGTAATGGACTGAAACAAAAAAGTTTCTATCCGGCATGTTGTAAGTATCAACTGTTTGATAATTTTTATCCAGCAGGTTATTCAGTTTGGCGCTCAGCATCCAGTTTTTATTAAGGTGATAGGCTGTTCGTAAATCAACAGTGACATAACCTGCAACTTTAATTGTATTTTGCGTATTATCAAAACGATCGCCCTGCGCCAATACATTAGCACCTACATCAAAAGAGCCGAACGTTCTGGATAAATCAAACGCCAGGGTTTGCTCGGCACGGCGCGGCAAGCGTGCATTAGTTTCCCGGTTTTTGGGGCTTAACAGGTTCATGCTCAGCTTGCCATTCCAGCCCAGCCACTGTACGTTGATTTCGGTTTCAATACCGTCAATTTGTGCTTTACCGATATTTTCAGCACTGAATTCGAAAGTTACCGGATTCATGGTCGGCGTGATCAAATTGTCGATATTGGTATGATAGGCGCGAATTTCCCACTGCACCCAGTCATGATTACCGGCAAGCCCGGTTTCAACCGAAGTTGATTCTTCCGGTTTCAGGTTGGGATTGCCATAGTTCGGAAAATAAAGATCATTAAATGAGGGGGCTTTAAACGCATTGCCAAAGTTTGCCAGCAAACTGATACCGTAATCCCAGTTATATCGCCATCCAATGTTCCCGGTCACAGCGTCACCGAATGCTTCATTATTATCATAACGTACCGAGGCATTCATAAAGTGCTCATCCCATAACTGGCTATGTAATTCGGTGAAAACACCGACATCATAACGGGAGTTTTCAGTATATTTTTCCGTGCTATCGACTTCATCCAGGCGATAATCTGAGCCCAAAATCAGTTGATTTTCGTCGGATAAGGTAAGCTGATTCAGCCAACTGGCATTCCAGCGGGTACTGTTAAATTTGCTGGAAAAAGCACCGTCCGGAGCAAACTGGTCGTTATCGTCGCGGCTTTGCCCCAAACGCAGGGTTGAGCGCCAGTTATCAATAATATCCATGCTGGCTGACGTACCGACAACCTGGTTTACAAAGTCGGTTTTATCCTGAAAATTCCCGTCATAGTCTGTATACCCCTGAGTCCGCATAAAAAACGCTTCAACTTCAGCGTTATTATCAAAACGGTGACCTAGCCGGGCATTCACTGCCGCGTTGACGTAACCATCGTTGTCCGGTTGATCAAGGCCGAAAGGTCCCGGGATTGGCTGCCGGGCATTAAAGCCATGAGAACCAAATCCTGAGGAACCCAAGGTATACCAGTTGTTTTTCCATTTGCCGCTAACAGTACCGGCAGCCCGGTATGTATCGTAAGAACCGCCGCCAGCATCCACCACCACGCTGGGTTTATCCAGCGTATTGCCTTTACGGGTAAAAATCTGGATAACACCGCCCATCGCTTCCGAACCGTATAAACTCGATTGAGGGCCTTTAATAATTTCCACACGCTCAATTTGATCGATGGGAATAAATTCAAAAGCTGTCGTGCCTGCTGTAACAGAACCGGCCTTAATACCGTCAATCAACACCAGCAACTGATCGGGATTGGTTCCGCGCATGAACACACTGGCGATTTTACCGTAACCGCCTTGCTGAGCCATATCGATGCCGCTCGTGCCTTTTAACAGGTCAGGCAAAGTTTGAACCTGAAGGCGTTCGATATCCTTTCGGGTATAGACAGTAGTTGCAGCTGAGAGCTGGTTTTTAGCGACATCTGTTCTTGTTGCCGTAACGACCATGTTGGGTAATTCCAGCGAATTGTCAGATGGATTTTCCTGAGCTTGTGACTGGGCATTAATACCCACAAGCAATAATGAGCCAGCTATAAATTTTTGCATGAATGTCCTGTGCGCCGCCCGCGCATAGCGATTGAATTATTACAACGGAGGACAAAAGAAGATGAAAGACACGAAGGCGCACTATCACACCGCAAAACAGCCCTCCGCTGAAGCGAATTATACTTTCCGGCCGGTCTCCGGGCTTATAAGTGGCATTAACCTGAATCATCACCTTCCCATGTTCAATAACACAGTGGCGTACTGATGACTCTTTACTTATTATACCGTTGCGGGGGCAGCGTCGGATTTGGCCATAGACCTTACCGACTTCCCGTTTAACCATTAGATTTGACTATCTTCTGGAACCTGAAAGCAGGGCGCAATTATAGGGGGTTATGCTTATTAAGCAAGTGTAATAGGATTTCTTTTTCCGCTTTCCTGCAAGTTGTTATTTTCTCTACTTACTTTTGCCCAAGAAAGCAGGTTTCCGAATCGATAACAGGTATGACCTGTCCCTACTGGTCTTTGAGGAATTCATTGATATTATCCCTGGTATCTTTCAGGACACTGGGGTTCGCAGCCTTGGCTATCAGTCCGGACTGAATTTTCTTATAGTTTTCTGAATTTTCTTCCAGCCTCAGCATGTAGCCTTCAAGCGTCGACAACGCGCTTAAACGTACATCCTCGGCCTCATCTTCAAGGGCATTCAACAGATCAGCGATCGTCGAGTCCGAAGGTGAGTCAATGGCTTCCAAACCCTGCGCAGCGGCGTTTCGCACCTCGTCATTCACATCAGTCATCAGTAATTGACAGAGCATCATTTCTGATTCCAGGTTTGGATAAGCCGCCAGTTGTTCGACGCCTTCAAGTCGCTCTTCGTCCTTATTACTATCGAGTAAGGTCATGGCGGCGGCAATCTGTTCCATTTCATTCTGCGCTTCATCCTCCGACATTTCCTCATCCGGGATTTCATTGGTGTCGAATTGCGACTGGGCGATCAGTGGCGCAGAAGGCGCTCCTGACGCCCCCGGCGCTTGAGCAGGGTTTTGCGCTTCACTTGAGGTGTCCATGTTTCCGGTATCCGGAGAATTCGACTCCAGGTTGAACAGCATGAAAGCAACAACTCCGCTCGAAATCAGTAGAGTAATAATAAATATTCGTGTAATTGACATAGTTTTTTAGGGTGATTCCTTGTTAACGCATCCGATTTTGGAATTTTGTGAATTCTGACACAGTATTGCAATGCTCCAGAATTCGTTTATAAAATTATGATGTCGTAATTGTAATCGATCTTCAAGTTTTCTTGGTTTGGCTTTTGAAAGATTATACTCAGGCTCAAAACCTGCCGGGCATGCTCAAGAAGTGCTAACAAATCCATTTGATTTTTAGATTAAAAACAAAAGTGTGTCATATGACGCAGGAAGTGTGTCATATGACACACTTTTTGATCAAAAATCACTTTTGTTTCATCGCTTGTCCTAAAAAAATGGCCTGAAGCTAAAAAAATGCTGCTGTTAAAATAAAAATCCAAAAAATTAAATAATTTATAAACAAAAGCTTATATACATCACTTAAAAGTTTACTGCGAAGCAGTACTTGCAAAAAAATCAATAAATCACAATAAATTCAAATAGTAACAAGTAACTGATGGCAAACAAAAGCGTAATGGCGAGTCATACTGTTTTGGCATAAGCATTGCATAATATATTAAACCACACATAATAATGAATTTAAGGTGGGATACTTTGGTTGAGGAGGTTGAATTTCCTATCCAAAGTATTGTAGGTGGGGGGGCGGCCATGAGACAAATCGGTTGTATTTTTGCCCATACTTTTGTGTAAAAATATGAAAGGTACCATGTGGTGAGTCGAGTGAATGCAAAGCCTCGCGCCCAGGAATGACCTCAAAACAGCCTGAGCCTTTAACAACATGACTCAGGCGGAACATCGATTTTTTAACCTAAGATGAGAGACTAGAAATAATGAAAATGAGATCGAAACTAACCCCGGCAATCCTCGGGCTGGCTGTGGCGGGGCTGCTGTCGGCTGGCGTTGCGGATGCGGCCACTTCAATCAAGGGCGATGTCGTGACCTTTACCAAAGACGATCCCCACGCGCTTCTGAATGCCCGCCCCGATTCCTTCTATAACCTGACGATGGGTTACAAGGGCTGGACCCATCACTCCGCTTGGGGCAACGTCAAGTTGAAAAAAGGGAGCCTCTACACCATCACCGTAGAGATGGCGAATCCGGGTGTGGATATTGGCTTCCACCCGGGGGTTGCCGTTTGGTACAGGCCCCAGGGTTCTGGCCTGGTGCCGAACACTTACGCTTACGACCACTTCTACGCCCAATGGGCCAACATCATCGAAAAGAATATCACGGATGAGGTTGACGGCAAAAAATTGGGTACTTTCAAGCAGTATTTCGTCGTGAATGGCGTCGACCGCGATGAATGGGTAACGGAAGCGTCGGACCAGGATATTTATGATCAGGGCAATGTCGTTCGCATCCTGGATGGGGTTAGTGGTCGGGTTCAGGTGCAATTCGTGGCCAAGGACTCTGGCTGGTATCAGTTTGTCGTCGGCGGTATCCATCCGAATCCACCGCTGGACGTGAAACCTGGAAAAGATCTGAAGTATGCAGTCAACGTCACAGTTGGAGGCTTGTAAGCTATCCTCTAGCGATCGATGAGCAAGGGCCGGGGCTGGATCGATGATTCCAGCCCCGTCCCTTTAATCCTTTTAACTTCCAAGATTTGGGTCCAATTGCATGACATACCGTACCGCCATCTCTGCTCTCATTACCCTGATACTGCTGCCAGGCCTGACCTTCGCCCATGGCGATCCGCCTGATCCGCTGAAGGGCGTCAAGGTGCCCGCCACGCCCGGGCTGGTAAGCGGTAGCAACCGGATTGTCGTCGACAAGAAGGCGGCCATCCAGTTGGGCAAGGCGCTATTCTGGGATGCCAGCGTGGGCAGTGATGGGGTGGCGTGCGCGACGTGCCATTTCCATGCCGGTGCGGACCGGCGGACCCGAAACCAGCTGGATACCGGCGTGTTGCATACGGGCGCGGATACGGCCACTAGCTTTGAACCCACCCTGACAGGCGGGGCGGGCGGACCGGATTATCAACTGAAACAAGGCGACTTTCCCTTGATGAAATTCGCCGATCCGGCCGACAAATATTCAGCCGTGGAGTTCGAGACCGATGACGTGGTCTCTTCCTCGGGGGCCTTTCTGGGCCGCTTTCAGGGGACCGACGAGAGCGGCACCAGCCAGGATCGTTGCGATCCTCTCCAGGATGACATTTTTCACCTCGGCTCCAACAACACCCGCCGGGTAGCCAAGCGCAATGCGCCCTCGGTCTACAACGCGGCGTACAACTTCCGGAATTTCTGGGACGGGCGCGCCAATAACCTCTTCAATGGCGTCTCACCCTTTGGCGCTCGCGACCCGGATGCCCGGGTCTGGATCACCAAAAATGGTAAGGCAAGGCCGGAGCGAATCCTGCTGAAGAATGCATCGCTGGCCTCCCAGGCAGTCGGTCCGCCGCTAGACATGAATGAAATGTCCTGTGCCGCGCGGACTTTCCACGCACTGGGCAGAAAGCTCTATCACCGTAGACCCCTCGAGAACCAGACGGTGCATACGGAAGACAGTGTCCTGGCGGCGCTACGCGACCCGTCCGGCCAAGGTCTGAATACCACCTACGCCAAGCTGATCAAGAAGTCTTTCGCCAGGCGCTTCTGGGCGGGACAGGGTGATTTCGGCGCTCCGGGCGACGGCACTGCGCCCTATTCGCAACTGGAAGCCAACTTCGCTTTCTTCTTCGGGCTGGCCATACAGTTGTACGAGGAAACCCTCATTGCCGATCAAACCCTCTTCGATACCAAACGGGACAAAGCTAAGTATCCGATCGCCTTTAACGAACAGCAGAAGCGTGGCTTGCAGGTCTATCAAAATGCCCACTGTTTCAATTGTCACTTGGGGCCGACGCTGAGTGCTGCCGCAAATCCCAAGGTATTCAGCGTTAAATCACTCGATTATTTCGGGCTGATTAACCGCGCGGGCCAGAATGAGGATGTCAGTGGCATTGGCGTGGCCCTGTACCTGCTGGATACCGGTTACAGCATCACCAGCGTGGCGCCGTGGGAATATGACGTGGGCCTAGGTGGCAAGGACCCGTTTGGCAATCCCTTGTCTTTCGCCCAACAATACCTTGATTCGTTGGCGGACCCGTCCAAGAAAATGGTGGACCCCATCAAGGTCGTGGCATGTGAACTGCAAACTCCGTTCGCCTATGATTTCTTCTCGACCGAGTTGATCCCCGACCCGAACGGCAAAGGCCACTGCCGGGGTTATAAGGAGTTATCCAAAGTGCCTTCCCCCGCGGCGCTGCAAAGCGAACTGAGCAAGCTGGATCAGGGCCGGGTCCCGACAGGGCTGACGGCGGCCTTCAAAATCCCCCAACTCAGGAACGTGGAACTGACCGGCCCCTACATGCATAACGGCAGCATGAAATCGCTGGAAGAAGTCATCGAGTTTTACAACCGGGGCGGCAATCTCGATAACCCACATCATGTCGGCACCCTGGTGTTTCCGCAGGGCTTCACCGGACAGGACAAGGTAGATCTATTGGCCTTCCTCAAGACCCTGACCGACGAGCGCGTTCGCTGGGAGAAAGCACCCTTCGACCATCCGTCGCTAGAGGTGCCGAATGGCCATGCTGAAAGCCATTCGCCTTCCGGTGCCGGCCAACTAGCCGATGAGTTTCTGCATGTTCCTGCGGTGGGTAAAGCGGGCCGTACTCCTGAGCAGGGGCCGTTGTTACCCTTTGATCAGTATTTGACTCCCTGAATAAGGCTGCATTCCTGCACCGTCTGTCTGGCCGCACATGACAAGACTGGGCCACGCAGCCGGCGCTCTTTCATGAAGAATGCATGGGAGGTGGGTCGAATGGGTTGATATCGACTGGAGGAGACTCTTCATCCTGGGGGCGGGCGTCTCGCCAGCCGGTTGGCCAGGAGGCCCGCCCCCCAGCCGAAGTTCGTGGCCATCAATCAGTTTGTCCTGCCTCCGAATGCATGTGAGAGACTCACACAAGATTGACACTGTAGTCCAACGATGAACGTGAGGTTGTGGCATGACTCTGGAAACGGACTTAATACAAGCTACGATCAATTGATCAAAAAAGCGTTTAATAAACGTTTTTGGTATAAACAAGGTGATGTTGAAGTTTCCATTTCCGGCACGCCTTATTCGCAAGTGGAGGCAAATTTTGCTTTCTTTTTTGGACTGGCTATACAACTTTATGAAAACACACTGATATCCGACCAAGCGCCTTTTGATGGGCCCTTAGCTCAGGATTCAGTTACTGATGAACTTTTTCCTCAAGGATTCAAAGAGGAGGAAAAGAGAGGATTCAATATATTCAATGACGCGCATTGTAATAATTGTCATTCAGGCCCCACTTTTTCAGCGGCGGTTAATCCGGAGATATTTTTAAAACATGGCCAAAAGCTGTCTTATTACAGAGTTGTTGATAGAACTGTTTTGGGCGAGCAAAATGATGAGTTCGGTGTCGACAGCACGCTTGTTGATCTGGGCTTTACGGATACCAGTGTCGTGCCAAATGATTATGATATCGGCCTGGGCGGAAAAGACCCCTTTGGCAACCCGCTTTCATTGGTTGAACAATACCTGACGGTATTGGCTGAGCCATCAAAAAAGATGATTGATCCAATCAAAATTCTTGCTTGTGAACTAGATAATTCTTTCGTTGAGGATTTTTTTAAAAGCGAGTTGGCAGCAGATAAACGCGCTATTGGCGCGTGTAAAACCAACAAGAAATTGGCAAAAGTCCCCTCCCCTGCTGTCGTTAAGGCTGAATTGGCAAAAACTGATCGAGGTCGTTTGTCAGTTTCTACAACAGGTGCTTTTAAAATACCAACGTTAAGAAACGTAGAATTGACCGGGCCTTACATGCATAATGGCAGTATGAAATCATTGGAAGAGGTCGTCGAGTTCTACAATCGCGGTGGTAACGTAACCAATCGGCACCATTTTTCCACCTTGGTATTTGAGCAAGGAATGACTGAACAAGACAAAAAAGATTTGGTTGCATTTTTAAAGACCTTGACTGATGACAGAGTTCGCTGGGAGAAAGCTCCTTTTGATCATCCAGCGCTAACAGTTGCCCATGGTCACGAGCAAGAAGCCAACTCACTTGGCGCTGGTTTGGCCAATGATCGCTATATTGACATCCCGGCAGTTGGCAGAAATGGTAGAACTAATGAGCAGGGGCCTTTAATGCCTTTTGACAGTTACTTGAAACCTTAAATGCCTATCGTTTATCCAGGTTGGATTTTTTTCACTGACCGGCTTAGATCGTTAATTAAGAAGTAAAGATAGCCACCCAGGAGGTGGCTATCCGAGAATTGAGTTTTCACGCTTTTACCACTAATCATCGGTTTTTTCCATTTAGCTACAAATAGTATCAGCGATATATTTTCTCTTATGCGGGTTGAAATAGCATCAACCCAATCTACCGTGCTTCAAGCATTTTCAGTAATTTTGACCGTTCAAAGTATAACCAATATTGGCTTTTCGAAATGTTTTGCTTTAACGTAAGCAAACACTAAATTACCTGAATAGTTTAAAAATTAATGACAATAATCGGCACCCTCATCTGTGTTAGTAAAAAACTGCGTTTAATAGCGATTTTTCCCCTGGTGTTGAGTACCTTAAGCGCCTATGCGCAAGATGCTGAAGATGCCGAGGATTTATTTAAACAAATCCAGTCACTGCAAAGCCGGATGAATATTCAGATTACTGGGCTGGAAAGAATCCAAAATGAAGAAAAAGTCATGACCAGTGGCAGCCTGGAGCAGCAAATTGAACAGGTCTTGGCTTCGTACAATCACATCATCAGCCGAAATACCAAAGGATTGATTGAGCGCATCGTCATTATCAATAAAAAACAAAAAACCGAACCTGATCGTATTGTCTTGCCAACCACTCTCAAAGGTAATCATTTCATGGTTTCCGTAGCCATTTCAGGTAATGGCAGCCTATGGCAAAACCTGGATATGATTATCGATACAGGCGCAGATTTAGTCGTTTTGCCTGAATCCCTGATAGATCAATTAGGCCTTGCGGACAGCGCTTTTACCCGGAAAAAGATGCAGACTGCGAATGGCACGACCGAAGCAAAAATTGGCAAGTTGCAGGAACTTAGAATTGCCGGGGAAACCGTTGAAAATGTAGAAGCGGCCTTCATTCCGGATTCCCTTTTAGGGAAAAACAGCCTGTTGGGGATGAGTGTTTTAGGGCGATATCAAATAAATATCGATGATAAAACCCAATTGATCACGCTGTTTAAGAAATAATCAACGTCCCGTCAAGTCTATCGGACGTTAATTTGCAGGCGTGAAAAGCATGCGCCTAACCGGTTGCATTTACTGCACGGTTTTTCAGGCATACCGGCTTTCTGGTCTGGAATAAGAGAAGTAGCGATAAAAAAATGACCACGAACTGAACTACTTTTAATGTTGTAAGTATTTGTACGTATGGACAATTGTATTTTTATTTGTAAAATTTTGGCTGGCTTGGGAGGATATTTGATTAATTTTGTGGTGTTGCGCTGATCCAGTTTACAAAACCAATAGTTTGACCCCTTTGTGCATCATTAACTTCACCCTAGATGTTAGTGATTCAGATATACAAGCGCAAAAATAGCATCTGTGCAGTCCTGGGTTTAAATGAGGCATTTTGAATGAGTTCGCAATGGTTACGGCTTGATCTACTACACCGAGCAAATCAAGGCGATTGCCATCGAGAGGTGTTCTTAGCACTCAGAGGGCGAGGGTGATATGAATCACCCTCGCCTGTATTGAGAGAACATGAATGACTATATAATGACCAACAATCGGCGCAGAGATTATATGATAAACATTGGAGCCATAAATTGCGCTAAGGCCGCAAGCGCATCGATCGAGAACGATGCAGCGCTTCGTTTGAACATCTATTGCTCTTGTAAAAACTTATTCAAATAGTTTTAATCTAGCGGCTGTTACCTAAAGAACGCTTTAATACATCCCAGACTGAACGCACATTAGATTCGGGTTCGGACAAAAGCAAAGTGAGCGCAATTTCTTCAATGGCTGCAATTATGCAAATCACAGCAGCTATCCGAAACGGCCATGCCGGGCCGCCGAGGAACAATACATATAATGAACAACCCATAGATAAGGCAGCGAGTTTTACTCCCCAAGTGTGATAGCTGGTAAAGCGCCCGAACTTGCTAAAGCCCGCCAAAGCAGGCAATAGACAACTCGCTACAATCATGATGACGTAAACCATCTCTCTACGAACGACATCCGGCCATAACCACCAACAACCGATAGCAATGGTCAGGTAATTGATAACATCCGCCCAACTATCCAGGGAAGCGCCAAATTGGGAAACCTGTCCGGTTAGCCGTGCAACCAGGCCGTCTAATAAATCGGTCAAAAAAGCGATCGCCAACAGGATCATAAAAGCAATTCCATGGTTATGCCATGCCAGCCATAACAAGCCAGGAGCGGCCACAAACCGGAATCCCGTAAGTAGATTAGGCAAAGTCAACCTGGACTGTTCGGAATGTTGTTTGCTGTTCATAAGGTAAATGTGGCTGCAAGTGGCGCATGATCAGAAAGCATGTGCCAGGGTGAATGAGTCAGCCGATCACACGTCACCGGAATCAGGCCGCGATAATAAATACGATCCATCTGCAAAAAAGGTAACCAGACAGGAAATGTACGCGCATGGCGTCCATGAGTTTGTAGAAATACCTCCTGCAAATCCAGATGATCATGGAAGAGCCGCCCGGCTTGCCCCCGCCAATCGTTAAAATCACCGGCGACAATCAAGGGTGCATCATGCGGGACATGACTGTCGATACGATCGCACAACGCTCCTATTTGCAGACGACGCTCTTTGCCCATCAAGCCAAAATGAATACAAACAACATGCACATCCTGGTCGCTCTTTGGCATACGAATAACGCCATGCAGAAGGCTGCGACTGGCCCAGGGGAATGGGGATACGTTGATATTTTCCCAACTTTCAAATGGGTACTTGCTCAAAATAGCATTACCATGATGGCCGGCATTATAAATTGCATTTTTTCCATACGCGTAAAATGGCCAGACGCCTTCGGCAATAAACTCAAATTGTGACCGATCGGGCCAGTCCTCCACTCTTTTTTCATGGCGCTGATGCTCACCTTGCATCTCTTGTAAAAACAGCAAATC
>Ga0105090_10001051_pt1 | contig 14585 bp, 13 predicted proteins | sample PPLLak3March2015_FD_79110 | JGI IMG/M metagenome (GOLD analysis project Ga0105090, IMG submission 79110) | Freshwater sediment microbial communities from Prairie Pothole Lake near Jamestown, North Dakota, USA - PPLs Lake P7 Core (1) Depth... | ecosystem: Environmental > Aquatic > Freshwater >... | reverse complement strand
CGTGGCTCACCGGGTAGAGCGGGTCGGCCTCGAGGTTCGCCATCTCGCGCTCGAGCGTGACGACGTGCTGCTCGGCTTCGCCGACGTAGATCGCGAAGAGCGCCGCCGAGACGACCGCCGGGCCCACGACGACGTCGTCCTCCTCCCCGGTGCCGGCCTCGGGTTCCGGTTCGGGAACTCGCGGGGGCTGCGCCGGCGCGACGGGTTCGAGGAAATCGAAGGCGGGTTCGCCTTGCGCGGGTGCCGCGGGCTCCGCAGGCGCCGGCGGCTCGCCCAGCTCGAGCGATTCGAACGAGAAGCCCGCGGGCGCGGCGGCCGTCACGGGTTCCTCGGGCATCACCGGCTCGAGCACCGGGATGGAAGCCGGTGGCGGCTCCTCGCCGCTCTTCAGCCGCTCCGCGGCGGTCGTGATCACCGCGCCGTCGATGCGCGGGTCGGCGCCCGTCTTGAGCGTCGTGATCCAGCCGTCGAACGCCGCGCCAGCCATCGCGACGAAGTCCAGGAGGCCCGCCGTCGCCGGCTTCTCGTCCTTCAGCCACTTGTTCAGCACCTGCTCGCACTGCCAGGCGACCTCGCCCAGGTCCGTGAGGCCGACCATGCGGCCGCTGCCCTTGAGCGTGTGGAAGCCGCGGCGGATCGTGGTGAGCGATTCCTTGTCGTGCGGGGTGCCGCGGCAGATCGCGAGATGCTGCGCGATGGTCGCACACACCTCCGCCGCCTCCTCCAGGAAGATCTCGAGGAGCTCACGGTCGATCTCCGCGCCCGGCGCGTCGACCAGCTGCACGGCCTGCGCCGTGGGCATCTCCGGCGCCTTCTCGGGCGCGAGCCCCTCGAGCGCGTGGAAGATGCCGGTCTGGCTCGGGTCCTCGCACTGCTGGATGGCTTCGAGCGCCTCCTCGCTGCGGCGCGTGACCTCGGTGTCCGCGATGACGGCCGCATCCCGCTTGAGCTCGTCGACGGCGCGCTCGAGCTTCTGCCGGCCCTCGACGGCGGGCTGCTCGCGCCAGTCCTCGTAGAGCGCCTGCACCTTCTGCTTGGCGAGCTCGAGGTCGATGGGGGACACGGTGCCCGTGCGACGAAGCGCCTCCTCCGCGGCCGGCACCGGCGGCTCGACGAGCCCGAGACGCACCAGCGCGGGCATGAGGATCTCCTCCGGGCGGGCGGAACCCTGCTGGATGGCCGTCACGTACAGGCCCAGGGCCGACAGGCCATCGGCGACCATCTCCGCGGCCTCGCCCGTGCCGTCCATCGTGCCGACGGCGAACTGCTGCACGCGCGACATCACGGCCGCGTTGAGCTCGGCGGCCCGGTCGAGCTCCATGATCATGAGCGCGCCCTGCACCTGGGCGAACTGGCCGGGGAGGGACTTCAGTTCCGGCCGCTTGGCGCTGTCGCGGAAGAAGGCGTCGAGCACCTGCTCGATGCCCTGCAGGTTCACCTGCACTTCCTGCCCCACCTGGAAGACGAGAAGCTTCTCCTGGGCGCGGCGCGTCATCTCGTCGAGGAGCCCGCCGTGCTCGGTGTCCATGGGAGGCACGGCCTCGCCCGCCATCGCGGCCTTGAGCCGCTCGGACACGGCCTTGGCCTGCCGGTCGAAATCCTCCCCCAGCTTGAAGTAGTTCTCGAGCGCCGATTCCACGAAGAGGAACGCGGTGGCGACCTCGAGCGCCTGCGTCTCCGACGGCGGGATCGCCCGCGACTTGAGCGTCGGCGCGACATCCGTCAGCCGGTTGAAGACGAGCTGCAGGTCGCGTTGCGGCAGGCGCCCGGCCTTGTCCGCGAGCGCGAGCGCCTGCTTGCCGAATGGCTCGAGCGCGGCGCGGTTGCCGGAGGTGTACTTGAGCCAGGTGTCTTTCTGCTGGGCCGTGAGGTCGCGCAGCTCGCGAAGGAGCGTCATGAGCGCCTCGTCCGCGGTGCCGGCACGCGACGCCGCGGGGCGCGCGAGCAGCTCGTCGAGGCGGTAGGCCTGCTTCAGGGCGCCGATGCGTTCGGTGACCGGGCGAGCGCGCGCGACCTGGAGCAGCAGGTCGCGGAAGAGCCGTTCCGAGACCTTGGGCGAGCCCTCGATCAGCTGCTTCACCTGCTGGTCGACCCGCGCGAAGAGCGGCTTCACGGCCGGCTCGAGGGCGAGCCCGTCGAAGGCGAGCGCGTCGAAGAAGCCCGCCGCCGCGCTCCAGAACGGGCGGTTGGGCGTGGCGGCCTGCAGCGACTCGATGGCCGACACGGCCGACTGCATGTGACCCAGGGCCTCGAGCGGTTCGCTCGAGCGCAGGACCTTGAGCAGGCCCTGCTGGTAACGGGCGCGCTGCAGGGCGAGGCCCTTCGCGAGCACCACGTCGTCGACGCTCGCAACCGCGATCGGCGGCAGGGGCGCATCCAGGTCGGGGTGGAACAGGTCGCCCTCGGTCGCGTCCGAGCTCCCGCGAACGCGGTTCAACTCGAGGTAGGCGGTGAGGAGCGCCATCGGGCGGTCCGGCGCGCCGGCGAGGAGTCCGTCGAGGTAGTCGGAGATCGCCCCGATCGCCCGCTTGGCGGCGGACACGCGATCGGGCAAGGAGAGCGCCTCGCAGTGCTCGATCGAGGAGACGAGCTTCTCGAGCTCCTCGTTGAAGCGCGTGGCCGCGCCGAGGCCGACCATCGCAAGGGCGCCGGTCGCCTGGTGCAGGTGGGTCAGGATGTACTTGACCGGCGCCCGCTCGGCCGTCGCGAGGCCGACCTTGTCGAGGTTCTCGCGCGCCTGCGCGAGCGAATGGTCGATCTCGGTCTTGACCCAGGTGAGGGGACCGAGATCGAAGCCGGTGGCGGGATTGGCGGCCATGCGTTGCCCGGTCTGTCGCGCGCTAGAGCTTGAAGCCGGCGACGGAACTCTTGAGTTCCTGGGCAACGGAGGCGAGGTCCTTGATCGAGCCCGCCGTCTGCTGGGTGCCCCGCGTCGTCTGCCGCGTGATCTCCAGGATGTCCTGCATGTTCTGGGCCACCTTGTTGGTGGCGCTCGCCTGCGTCTGCGTGGCGGTCGAGATCTGCTGGATGAGCTGGGCGAGGTTCTTCGTCACCGAGTCGATCTCGGTGAGCGCCTGGCCGGCGGCGTCGGAGAGCTTCGCCCCTTCCACCACGCCCTGCGTCGATTTCTCCATGGCGGCCACCGCGTCCTGGGTGTCCGCCTGAATGGTCTTCACGATCGCGCCGATCTGCTTGGTCGCCTCGCCGGAGCGCTCGGCGAGCCGCTGCACCTCCTCCGCCACCACCGAGAAGCCGCGGCCCGCCTCGCCGGCCGATGCCGCCTGGATGGCGGCGTTGAGCGCCAGCACGTTCGTCTGCTCGGTGATGTCGGAGATCAGTTCCACGATCTCGCCGATCTCCTGCGAGGATTCGCCCAGCCGCTTGATCCGCTTGGACGTCTCCTGGATCTGGCCCCGGATCTCGTTCATGCCCGAGATCGAGTCCTGCACCGCCTCGCGGCCCTTGTCGGCGGCCGCGAGCGAGCGCATGGCCACCCGGGCGCCTTCCTCGGCCGTCGTGGACACTTCCGAGATCGACTTGGACACCTGCAACACCTGCGAGGTCGTGTCCTCGATCTCCTTGGACTGCCGCTCCGCGGCGCCCAGGAGCTGCGCCGAGATCGACTGCGCCTGCTCCGTCTTCTGCGTCACCGAGATGGCGGCGTTGTTCACGCCCGTCACCAGGTTGCGCAGCTCGTCGATCGTGTAGTTCATCGAGTCCGCGATGGCGCCCGTGATGTCCTCGGTCACCTGCGCCTTCACCGTGAGGTCGCCGTCGGCGAGGTCGCCCATCTCGTTCAGCAGCCGCAGGATGGCCTCCTGGTTGCGCTTGTTCTCCGTCTCGGCGATCGCCGAGGCTCGGCGCGAGTCGCCCAGGAACGCCAGGCCCATCAGTCCCAGCACGATGATCAGCAACCCCGCGAAGACGATGACCGCAACCAGGGTGCCGACGGGCTTCTCGGCCTGCAGCGCTTCCTGCAGGCGCTGCACCGCGCCCTGCAACTGCTCCGAGCCGGCCACGAGCTTGGCGCCGGCCTGGCGGGCCGACACGAGCTTCTGCAGCTCGCGAAGGATCGGGCCCACGTTCTTCTCGAACTCGCCGAACGATTTCTTCAGGTCGCCGAGCTTCGCGCGAGCCTCCGGGTCGCGCAGCGGCACGATCTGCAGCCCTTCGCTGCCGCTCTCGAGCGCCCGGATGATCTCACGCAGGTCGTTCGTGTCCTTGCCGATGAGGAACGGCACCTCGGGATCGATGATCTCCGCGCCGAGAATCTCCGCCGAGCCGCGTCCCAGGCGTTCGGAGAGGAACGTGATGCGGTTGGCCCGGATCACCTGGCCCGGCGCCGAGCCCGTCTGCGACATGACCGCGGTGAGCTCCTGCGACAGGGTCGCCATCTCCTCCGAACCGACCCGCGTCTGCGCGATGTTCTGCGCCAGCGTCACCAGGTCGTCCCGGGCGGCGAGAATGGCGCTGGCGGCCTTGGACGACTCCGGCCAACGCTGGGCGAGCTCCTCGAGGCGGCTTTTCAGCTCGTCGTTGACGGACGCGGCGGGCACGTCGGTGCCGAAGGCGAAGCCGCCGTTCTGCAGCACCGTGAGGTAGTTCTCGAACTCGTCACGGCTGTCCTGCACCTGCGGAAACGCCGCGGGCTGGCCGCGGGCCGCGAGGCTGGCGGCCTTCGCGAGCCGCTGCGTGTGGTACTGCATCTGCGAGGCCACCGTGACGTACGCGGAGTTCTGCGACCGGGCGCGCCCATCGAGGAACACCATGAGGGCGGTGAGGGCCACGAGCACCACGGCCACCGTGCCCAGGACGTTCATCTGCAGCGTGATCGGCCGGTCGCCGATGACGGGCAGGCGGAAATCGGCGAGCGAGAAGCGGCCCGCTTTCGAAGCCGGCTTCGCGGGCGTGCGCGACGCCGTGGCCGGATCGCCGGCTGCCGGCAGGCTGGTCATCGTCGTGAGGCCTGCCGCCTCGGGACGCGCGCCCCCCTTCGCCTTGGTCGCGGTGAACTTCCGGAAGAACTCCGCGAGCGAGGTCTTCGGTTTTGCCGACGTTGCTTTGGCCATGTGTGAGACTCCCTGTAGTGCCCGCCGTGCCGCCTGGTGGCGGCCGGCGACGTTATGCGGTCCCGACCTCGAGGAAACGACGGTCCTTCGCGAGGACGGGAAGGTCCAGCTCGCGCCATTCGACACCTGCGGCGTCGGTGTACACGGCGCCGAGCCACGGTGGCGCATCCGCCGGCTTCGTGCCCGGCGCGAACGCCTCCGGGTTGCGCAATCCCAGCATGCGCGAGACCAGGAGCCCCGCGCCGCCCACCAGCTTGTCGGAGACGAGGATCACGCGGCGCTCGATGCCGCCGCCCGTCGCGTCGCCGCCCTGGAAGGAAGAGAAATCCACGATGGTGTAGAGGTTGCCGCGCACGTTGGCGATGCCGCGGAACCAGGGCTGCGTGAGCGGCACGCTCACCGAGGGGGGGACGGGCACGACCTCGCTGACCTGGTGCAGGGCCACGAACCAGTTGCGACCGCCCACCTGGAAGCCGAGCTTCGACGAGAGCGTCGCGCGCGAGGCGGCCGTCCGCAGCCGTTCGGCGACGGAAAGCTGGAACTCGCGAAGGCCGGTTCGTCGGGCCACGGGGCGCTCGCCTTGCCGGTCAACCGAAGGCCTTGATCTTCTCGATCAGGTCGGTCTCGTTGATGGGCTTGGTGACGTAGTCCTTGGCGCCCTGCCTGAGACCCCAGATCTTGTCGGTCTCCTGGTCCTTCGTCGTGCAGATGATGACGGGGATGTGCTTGGTCGACTCGTCGCGCGTGATGGCCCGCGTGGCCTGGAAGCCGTTGAGGCCCGGCATCACGACGTCCATCAGGATGAGGTCGGGCTTGTCCGTCTTGGCGCGCTCGATCGCGACCTCGCCGCTTTCCACGAGCACCACCTCGAACCCCTTCTTCTTCAGGAGGCTGTCGAGGTAGGCGCGTTCGGTGGGCGAGTCGTCCACCACCATGATTTTCTTGATCGGCATCGCTTTGTACTCCGTGGGCTTCGTGATGAAAGACGGGAAAGCGTCAGGCCGCCGTGCGATGCGCGAGATGGGTCTCGACCGCGCGCAGCAGGCTTTCCTTGGTGAAGGGCTTGGTGAGGTATTCGTCCGAGCCGACCATGCGGCCGCGCGCCCGGTCGAACAGGCTGTCCTTGGACGAGAGCATGAGCACCGGCGTCGACCGGTGCTTGCCGCTTTTCTTGATGAGGGCGCAGGTCTGGTAGCCGTCGAGCCTCGGCATCATGATGTCGACGAAGATGAGGTCGGGCGCGTGGTCGGCGATCTTCGCGAGGGCGTCGAAGCCGTTCTCCGCCAGGATGACCTGGCAGCCGGCCTGCATCAGGAAGATCTCGGCGCTGCGACGAATGGTGTTGCTGTCGTCGATCACCATCACGCGCACGCCTGAGAGATTTTTCGTGTCTGCCACGCCTTCCTCGCTTCACCCGGAAACGGGGCTTGCAGACATGGCGCGCTCGGACCCTTCCCCACACCCGTGCGCAACCGGACTGCCGACTCTCCCCTTGCACTGTCGCTCTTTCGGACGGCGACTTCGTGCGGACAGGGGTTAGCCTAAGCCCTTTGCCCCATCAAAACAAGTCACAAGCGGAAAGTCTTGAAGCATTTTCGAATTACGGGCTTCAGATCTGGACCATCTCGAAATCGTCCTTGCGGGCCCCGCACTCCGGGCAACACCAGTTCGCCGGGACCTCTTCCCAACGAGTGCCGGCGACGATGCCGTCGTCGGGCCAGCCTTCCTGCTCGTCGTAGACCAGGCCGCAGACCAGGCACATCCAGGTTCGGAAGGGAGCCGCTTGGGGAGCTTGGGCGGGGGCGGACATGGAAAGGGAGGCGCCTCGGAGAAGGTAGAATGCGGGACTCGCCGCCCGCTCGGGATGCCGGACCGGACAAACGCCGAGGCGAGCCGTGAGGGCTCGCCCCTTGCCGGTACGGCTTCCAGTGTAACCGCGTTTTCCCCAGTCGCGCCCCGCCCCATGACCGTGCATTTCGCCGCCGCCCCCTCCGCCGTCCTCACGTTCGCGGCCACGGACCCGACCTCCGGTGCGGGTCTGCAGGCCGACATCCTCACCCTGGCGAGCATGGGCTGCCTTCCCCTCTCGGTCGTGACCGCGATCACCGTCCAGGACACCGCGGGCGTGGAGAGCTTTCTCGCGCTCGACCCCGACTGGGTGGCCGACCAGGCCCGATGCATCCTCGAGGACATTCCCGTGGTGGCCTTCAAGATGGGCGTGCTCGCGTCGACGGAAATCGTCACGGTCGTGGCGGAAGTGGTTTCCGACTACCCCGACATCCCCCTGGTGCTCGATCCGGTTTTCGCCTCGGGGCGCGGCGACGAGTTCGGCGGTGACGAGATCGTCGCGGCGATCCGCGAGCTGCTGGTCCCGCAGAGCACGGTGGTGACGCCCAACATCCCGGAGCTTCGCCGCCTGTCGGACAGCGACGACGAGGACGATGCCGACCACGGCGAGTGCGCCCGCCGGCTCCTCGACATGGGCTGCGAGTACGTGCTCGTGACGGGCACGCACGATGCGACGGCCTCCGTGGTGAACACCCTGCACCACCGCGACGGCGTCGTCCGTTCGGACACGTGGCAGCGCCTGCCGGGCAGCTACCACGGTTCGGGCTGCACGCTCGCCGCCGCCATCGCCGCCAACCTCGCGCGCGGTCTCGAGGTGTCGGAGGCGGTCTTCGAGGCGCAGGACTACACCTGGCGCGCCCTCCAGCGCGCCTTCCGCCCCGGCATGGGCCAGTACATTCCCGACCGCCTGTTCTGGGCGCGCGAGGCCGATGGCGACGACGAGGGCTGAGCGGGTCGCGAGACTTCGCGGCCTCTACGCGGTCACGCCCGAGCGGGAGGACGATGCCGCGCTGGTCGCGCTCGTCGTGCAGGCCCTCGCGGGCGGCGCACGGCTCGTGCAGTACCGTGCCAAGGGGCTCGTCCCCGCGGCGCGAGCGCGCCAGGCGGCCGCGCTCGCGAGGGCTTGCCGCGACCACGGCGCCCTCCTCATCGTGAACGACGATGCGACGCTGGCCCGGGACTGCGGCGCCGACGGCGTTCACCTCGGCGCGGGGGACGGCGACCCGCGCGCCGTGCGCCGCGCGTGGCCCGATGCCTTCCTGGGCGTCTCCTGCTACGACTGCCCCGGGCTCGCGGTCGCCGCGGCCGAGGCCGGCGCCGATTACGTGGGCATCGGCAGCGTCTTCGCCTCGCGCGTGAAGCCCGGCGCGGTGCGCGCGCCGCTCGAGCGACTGGCGCAGGCGCGTTCGGCGTCCGGCCTCGCCGTCGCGGCCATCGGCGGCATCACGGCGGCCAACGCCCCGCTCGCGATCGCGGCCGGCGCCGACATGATCGCGGTGATCTCCGCCCTCTTCGATGCGCCCGACGTCGCCCAGGCGGCGCGGGACCTTTCCCGACCTTTCGACACGGAACCCGTCCCCCATGTACGAACGCAGCCAGCAGCTCTTTGAAGCTTCCCGCCGGGTGATCCCGGGCGGCGTGAACTCGCCCGTGCGCGCCTTCCGCGCCGTGGGCGGAACGCCGGTCTTCTTCCGCGAAGGCCGCGGCGCATGGCTCGTCGACGCCGACGGCAGGCGCTACGTGGACTACGTCGGCTCCTGGGGCCCGGCCATCCTCGGTCACGCCGACCCGCAGGTGCTCGCGGCCATCGGCGAGGCGGCCGCGAGGGGCCTTTCCTTCGGCGCGCCGACGGAGCTCGAGCTGGAGATGGCCGAGTTCCTCGTGAAGGCCCTGCCCTCCATCGAGCAGGTGCGGCTCGTGAGTTCCGGGACGGAAGCCGTCATGAGCGCGCTGCGGCTGGCGCGCGGCTTCACCGGCCGTTCCCTCATCGTGAAGTTCGAGGGCTGCTACCACGGCCACAGCGACTTCCTTCTGGTGAAGGCGGGCTCCGGTGCGCTCACTTTCGGCAATCCCACCTCGGCCGGCGTGCCGCCGGAACTCACCTCCCAGACGCTGGTCCTCGACTACAACGACCCGCAGCAGGCCGAGGACGCCTTCGCGAAGTTCGGCGGGAAGATCGCCGCCGTCGTCCTCGAGCCGGTGGCCGGGAACATGAATTTCATCCGCCCCTCGCAGGCCTTCATCGACACGCTGCGCGCGCTCTGCACGAAGCACGGCGCCGTGCTCATCTTCGACGAAGTGATGACGGGCTTCCGCGTGGGACCGCAGGGGGCGCAGGGCGTGTTCGGCGTGAAGCCGGACCTCACCACGCTCGGCAAGGTGATCGGGGGCGGCATGCCCGTGGGCGCCTTCGGCGGCCGTCGGGACATCATGGCGAAGCTCGCGCCGGAAGGCCCGGTCTACCAGGCGGGCACGCTCTCCGGGAACCCGGTGGCGGTGACGGCGGGTCTCGCGACCCTCAAGCGCGTGCTCGCGCCCGGCTTCTTCGAGGCGCTCTCGGCGACCACCACGGCGCTCGTCGACGGCCTCGCCCGCGAAGCGAAGGCCGCGGGCGTTCCCTTCAGCGGCACGAGCCTGGGGGGGATGTTCGGGATCTTCTTCCGCGAGGGGCTTCCGCAATCGTTCGCGCAGGTGATGCAGAGCGACAAGGAGGCCTTCAACCGCTTCTTCCACGCGATGCTCGCCCGCGGCGTGTACCTCGCGCCATCGGCCTTCGAGGCCGGGTTCGTGTCGGCGGCGCACGGCCCCGCGGAGATCGAGGCGACGCTCGCCGCCGCCCGCGACGCCTTCCGGCCCGCGTAGCGTTGTCGCCTTCGGCAGGACGAATCGCGGGGGCGGGCCTCGCGACCGCCGCGGTCGTTATCGCGGTGCTCGCCGCGCTCCTGTTCAGCGATGTCGAGAAGGAACTGGAACTCTCCCGCGAAATGATCGCGGTGCAGGAGGTGAAGGACGGGCTCGAGTCGCTCAAGGACGGGCTGCAGCGACTCGCCGCCGCCCGCGCGGCACTGGGCGGCGCGGGCCACGCAAGCTTCGCGCGGGATCTCGCCCGCGAGCGCGTCGGCATCGAGGCCGACCTGGAGTACTTGCGCGCGAAGGCCGCCGAGCAGCCGCGCTTCGCCCAGGCGATCGCGTCGGTCGAGGGACCGGCGCGCGACTTCCTGGATGCCGCCGCACTGGCCGGCCTCGCGCCGGCTTCGGGACTGCCCCCCGCGCCGGCCGCCGAAGGAGAGTTCCTCGCCGCCGTGCGCCGCGCCATGGCCGTGGTGACCGGCGAGATCCACGCGCGCACCCTCGCGCAGATCCGGCTCGCGGAGGCGCGGCGCTTCACCGTGAAGTGGCTTCTCGCCGGCACGATCGGTGTGCTCGTCGGACTCGTCGTCGCATTCGTCCAGTCGCTGCGGCGCGCCCGCGCCGACCGCGCACGCATCGAGCAGCTCGCGCATTTCGACCGGTTGACCGGTCTGCCGAACCGAAGCCTTCTCGACGATCGGCTGGAGCAGGCGGCGCAGCGGGCCGCGCGCCAGGACGAGCCGCTTGCGGTCCTGCTCTTCGACCTCGACGGTTTCAAGGCGGTGAACGACTCGCTCGGGCACGCGTCGGGCGATGCGCTTCTCGCGCAGGTCGGCCTTCGCGCACGCGATTGCATGCGGGCCTCCGACACCGTGGGCCGCCTGGGCGGCGACGAGTTCCTCGCCATCCTGCCGGCGACGGACGCCGAGGGCGCACGAGCGGTGGCGGCGAAACTGCTCGAGTCGATCGCGCGTCCCTACGTCTTGCCACGCGGCACCGCGATCATCGGCGTGAGCATCGGCGGCGCTTTCCATCCCGTGGATGGCCTCACGCCGGACGAGCTCTCGCATGCCGCGGACGTGGCGCTCTATCGCGCCAAGGCCGACGGACGCAACTGCTATCGGGAGTCGGAAACGGCCGGCGGGCGAAACCCGCCGACCGGGCAGGGCCGCTCGTCCTAGCGCAGGCCGGCGATGTACTCGGCGAGCGCCTTCATGTCGGCCTCGCCCAGGCGCGACGCGATCGGGCCCATCACGCCGTGGGCGCGGGCTCCGCTCTGGTAGGCCTTGAGCCAGGCGAGCGTGAGCTCGGGGTACTGCCCCGCGAGGCGAGGATACTGCGCGGGAATGCCCGCCCCGGCCGCGCCGTGGCAGCCGGAACATGCCGGCACGTTGCCCTGCTTGAGGCCGGCGCGCCAGATGAGCTGTCCGCGCTCGGCGAGCGCCTTGTCCTTCGCGGTGCCGCCCCTGGGCGCCTGCTGGGCGAAATACGCCGCCACATTGCGCATGTCGTCCGGCGAAAGCGCCGCGGACATGCCGGCCATGATGGGGTTCGCGCGGGCGCCGGACTTGAACGCGGCGAGCTGCGCGGCGATGTACTCGGGGTGCTGGCCGGCGAGATGCGGGTTGGCCGGCGTCGGGCTGTTGCCGTCGGGGCCGTGGCACGCGGCGCAAATAGCCGTCGCCGTCTGCTTTCCCTTCTCGGGATCCGCCTTCGGCGCGGGCGCCGGCGCGGCAGCAGACGCTGCGGTTGCGTAGACTATCGCCGAAAGCACCCACCCACCGGTCAGAAGACGCATTGCCGATCCTTGGCTGAAAATTAGGGACACCTTGCCCAAACCGTTCGATTTTACCGTAGCGAGCCCCCGTGCCGCCACCCCGCCCTTGGGCGTGGCGCGGATTTCCCGGTCCTGACGCGATGCGCCTCGAGAACGCCCGCTTCATCATCTCGGTCCACGACCCGAAGCTGCTGCCGTCCGACGCCCAGCCCGAGGTGGCCTTCATCGGCCGGTCGAACGCCGGCAAGTCGAGCGCGATCAATACGCTCGCGGGAAGAAGGCGCCTCGCCTACGTGAGCAAGACGCCCGGACGCACGCAGCTGATCAACTTCTTTGCGGTCGACGACGACGGATTCCTCGTCGACCTGCCCGGCTACGGCTACGCCGGCGTGCCGCTCGCGGTGCGCGAGCACTGGAACACGCTCGTCGGGGACTACATCCGCGGGCGCGGCGCCCTGGCGGGCGTGGTGATCGTCATGGATTCGCGCCACCCGCTCACGCCGCTCGATCGCCGCCTGCTCGACTGGCTCAAGCCCGCAGGCCGGGACCTGCACGTCCTGCTCACGAAGTCGGACAAGCTCTCCGCGCAGGCCGCCCATCGCACGCTCGCCGCGGCCCGCAAGGAACTCGCGGGCCTGTATCCCGGGGCGACCGTCCAGCTTTTCTCCAGCATGAAGCGCACCGGGATCGCGGAAGCGACCGCTCGCATCGCCGGCTGGTTCGGAGAAACGCCGCCGCAGAAAACAAAAGCCCCGGCTGAAGGGGAAGTAGCCGGGGCAAAAAAGCCTTAATGGGATTAAGGCACCCGCTCAGGGAGGAGAAGCGGGGAAGGAGTGATCCTTCGCAGATTGAGAGCGCGAACGCCGTGCTAAAGTTCCCGCGCTCGGCCACTGGCAATCGCAATGACCTTCCCTTACGGCAAGTACCCCACGCGGCGCCCGCGAAGGATGCGCCACGACGACTTCTCCCGCCGGCTCATGCGGGAAAACCGCCTGTCGTCGGACGACTTCATCTTCCCGGTGTTCGTGCTGGATGGCGCGAGGCAGGTGCAAGCCGTGCCGTCGATGCCGGGTGTCTTTCGGCGAACGATCGACGAACTCCTTCCTGTCGCTGAGCAAGCGCTCACGTTGGGGGTGCCGATGATCGCGCTGTTTCCGGTCGTCGAGCCTTCCCTGAAGACCCCGTTCGCCGAGGAAGCGTTCAATCCCGAGGGCCTCGTGCCCCGTTGTGTGCGCGAGCTCAAGAAGCGCTTCCCGGAGCTGGGCGTCATGACCGACATCGCCCTCGACCCGTACACGAGCCACGGCCAGGACGGGCTCATCGACGACACGGGGTACGTGCTCAACGACGAGACCATCGAAGTGCTCTGTAAGCAGGCGCTCACCCACGCGGGCGCCGGCGTCGACATGGTCGCGCCCTCGGACATGATGGACGGACGCATCGGGGCCATTCGCGCCGCGCTCGACGGGCACCGCCTCATCCACGCGCGGATCATGGCCTACTCGGCCAAGTATGCCTCCTCGTTCTACGGGCCTTTCCGCGACGCCGTGGGTTCCGGCGCCAACCTGGGCAAGAGCGACAAGAAAACCTACCAGATGGATCCGGCCAACACCGACGAGGCGCTGCACGAGATCGCCCTCGACCTGGAGGAAGGCGCGGACATGGTCATGGTGAAGCCCGGCATGCCCTACCTGGACATCGTGCGACGCGTGAAGGACACCTTCGGCGTTCCGACGGCGGTCTACCAGGTGAGCGGCGAGTACGCGATGCTGCAAGCCGCCGCGGCGCAGGGCTGGATCGACGGCCCGGCTTGCATGATGGAGTCGCTCCTCGCGTTCAAGCGTGCCGGCGCGGACGCCATCCTCACCTATTTCGCGCTCGACGCGGCGCGGGCCCTGAAGAGCCGCTAGACGACGAGCAGCGCCTCGACTTCCTCGAGGCCCGCGCGCGCCGGACCCCCGGCATCGCCCCGCTGCCGGGGCACCATGCGCTCGTCATCCCTCGAGTAGACCGTGAGCGTCACCGGCACCCCGTCGACTTCCAGGTGGACGAGCGGCAGGTCGGCCCAGCCATCGCCGATGCGCACGCGCCTTTCGTCGCTCTCGAACCGGTAGCGCCGGTTGAGCAGGAAAAGGGTCAACGCCTTCGGATCGTCGGTGAACAGCTGCAGCGTCACCTCCGAGAACTGGTTGGCGGTGCCGTTGAGCACCGCCCCCACCAGCGCCGGGCGAAATCCGGCGAAGTCGCGCATCACCTTCACGGCCGCCTCGCGAAGCCGCCGCAATTCGTCGGGCTGCCGGCCGCTCTGGAAGAGGTCCTGGAACTCCCGCAGGGCCGATTCGATCTCGCGGTTGTCGGGCAGGAGGGCCGCATCGACGAGGCCGGCCTGGCGCGCCGCCTTCTGCTTCGCGGCGCCGTAGTCGGCCACGCCCTCCTCGGCCATCAGCCTCGCGGCGAGGTAGGCGATGTGCCGGCGAAGGTTATCGTCACGCCGCGATCGGTTCTTGCCCAAGGGCTCTCCCGGCCGGACTAGAAGATCTGGTTGCGCACTTCTTCCGGCGGCTTGGCGGCGTCACGGGCCCCCGCGCCATCCTCGCCGCTGCCCGGCAGCGATTCCTGGAAGAAGTACTCGATGGTCTTGCTGCGGCCATCCGGTTCGCGCAGCCCCGTGACCGGATTGATGTTCGCCACGGCCACGCCCGAAGGCGTCTCGACGTCCTCCTCGGGGACGCCCTTGAGGACGCGGCCGGCGTAGGTCATCCACATCGGCAAGGCCGCGAGCCCCCCGGTCTCATTGGCGCCGAGCGGCGCGGGCGTGTCGAAGCCGATCCAGGCCACGGCGACCACCCTCGGGTTGTAGCCCGCAAACCAGGCGTCGATGTGGTCGTTGGTCGTGCCGGTCTTGCCGGCGAGGTCGCCGCGGCCGAGCGACATCGCGCGAGTGGCCGTGCCGAAGCGCACGACATCCTTCATCATGCTGGTCATGAGGAACGCGTTGCGCGGGTCGAGCACGCGTTCGGCGTCCTTTCCAGCCGCCTCCG
>Ga0105090_10001050_pt1 | contig 14588 bp, 9 predicted proteins | sample PPLLak3March2015_FD_79110 | JGI IMG/M metagenome (GOLD analysis project Ga0105090, IMG submission 79110) | Freshwater sediment microbial communities from Prairie Pothole Lake near Jamestown, North Dakota, USA - PPLs Lake P7 Core (1) Depth... | ecosystem: Environmental > Aquatic > Freshwater >... | reverse complement strand
TCGTTCAGCCGCGGATTCTAGGCGCGCACCACGGCACGCAGCGCAGCGCGCACCACCGCGCGCAGCACCGGGTTTCTACCCCCGCCGCCAGTCGATCTCGAACCGGCACTCCGGGTCGCCGCAGGCTTCGCAGGCCACTTCGTGCACCTGCGACCGCGCCTGCACCAGCACGTGGAACAGGCGTTCGAAGGTGGCGGCGTAGTAGTCGCAGGCCGGCGCCGCCGTGGCCAGGCCCCTGCACAGCGGGTTGCCGCGGATCGTCAGCACCACCGGCGGCCCCTGCCGCCAGGCGCAGCGGGCGTTGAACCGGCCGCTGCCGGCAAAGGTCCAGGCATGGCGCGAAATGGCAGCCAGCAGCACGCGTGCCGCCAGCGGCGCCGGCAGCAATTTCAGCAGCCGCTGCACGGGGCGTGGAATGCGGTGCGCCAGCAGGTAGTCGGCCGTGCGCGCGCCGGCGGCGCGCGCCACGGCGCGCGCCTCGCCGTCTCCCAGGGTCTCGCGCAGCACGCCGTGCAGGCGGCGCACCTCGGTCTCGTCGACCATGGCCTGCGGCGGTTCGCGCAGGTAGCGCGCGAGACCGGCGCGTTCGAACACCTGCGCCGTGACGGTACGGCCCACGCGCACCGGCAGCACCTCGGCCACGCGGGTGATGGCATTGGGCCCGATGCGGCCCGCAGCAGGCATCGTGGGCCGTGCGGCTTCCATGCTCGCGGCTCGCGGTTCAGACCCGCGCCTCGGCCTCTTCGCTGAGCTGCTCGCGTCCACCGCCGCAGGCCATGGCCACGGCCGGTTGCGCGTCCAGATGCTCGTCGCCACCGCCGCAGGCCAGCGCGGCGTTGAGCTCGCCCTGGCGCCGCTTGTGTTCGATCTTCGGCCCGTGCATGGTGATCCAGCCCGCGTCGGCCTCGGCCAGCGCCGCGGCGCTGGGCCGCTCGTAGGTGCGGCTCGCGTCGAAGCCGAAGTCCACACTCTTCTTGCTCTGCGGGCCCTTGTAGCCCACGCGGCCCAGGTCGTAGAAGGTGCGCTGGAAGCCGCTCTTGGCAAAGGCCTTCAGGCAGCCCAGCAGGTAGCTGCGGCGGCCCTTGTCGCGCGTCCAGGGATACTGGAACAGCGCCTTGTTGAAGAAGAAGCGCCGGTAGTTGTGCATCACCCGGTCCAGCAGCTCGGCGCGGTCCATCGCATCGGGCTTCATGATCGGGGTCACGAAGTTGTATTTCTCGAAGTCGAAGACCTCGACCTTGTCGCCGAGCTCCTGGAACAGGTCGCTGAAGGGCCAGGGCGTGTACATCGCCCAGTTGGCCATGTCGGGGTTCCAGTCGCGCGCCATCCGGTAGGTCTCTTCCAACGTCTGGGCCGTCTCGTTCTCCAGGCCGACGATGAACTGCGCCTCGCTCACGATGCCCGCCTCGCGCAGCAGCCGGATGGCCTTCTTGTTCTGCTCGATCGTGGTCTCCTTGTTGAAGCGGTCCAGCTTCAGCTGCGCCGCCGCCTCGGTGCCCAGGCTGACGTGCACCAGCCCGGCCTTCCTGAACATCGGCAGCAGCTTCTCGTCGCGCAGGATGTCGGTCACCCGCGTATTGATGCCCCACAGCACGTCGAGCTTGCGTTCGATCAGCTCCTCGCAGAAGGCGACGAACTTCTTGCGGTGGATGGTGGGTTCCTCGTCGGCCAGGATGAAGAAGCCCACGCCGTGGTCACGCACCAGGGTCTCGATCTCGTCGACCACCTTCTTGGGGTCGCGGATGCGGTAGTCGCGCCAGAACTTCCACTGGCTGCAGAAGGTGCAGGTGAAGGGGCAGCCGCGGGCGAAATTGGGGATCGCCACGCGCCGTCCCATCGGGATGTAGACGTACTTGTCCCATTCCAGGATGCTCCAGTCGGGCGTGATGCGGTCCAGGTCCTTGATCGAGGGCTCGGCCGCGGTGGCTACCACGTGACCCTCTTTCAGGTACGCGATGCCGCGCACGCAGCCGCGGTCGCGGCCGAAGCTGCCGTCCTCTATGGCGCCGATGAGGTTCAGGAAGACCTGCTCGCCTTCGCCGCGCACCACGGCGTCGATCCAGGGGGCTTCCTTCAGCACCTGCGGATACATGAAGGTGCCGTGGATGCCGCCGAGCACGGTGACGATGGCCGGGTTCACCTGCTTGGCGATCTGCAGCAATCCCTCGGCCTTGTAGATCGCCGGCGTGATGGCCGTGCAGCCCACCACGTCGGGCTGCAGCTCTTCGATGCGCGCGCGCACCTGCTCGTCGCTGAGGTGGTGCGTCATGGCGTCGACGAAGTGCACGTCGGTGTAGCCGGCCGCCTTCAGGTAGCCCGTCAGGTAGGCCACCCAGGCCGGCGGCCAGTTGCCGGCGATCTCGGCACCGCCGGAGTGGTAGTTGGGGTGCAGCAGCAGAATGCGCATGATCGGGCTCCTGGTCGGCGGGTGCGTGCCGAAGAAGGTGCACCGTAGCCGGCGGGACGCAGTCCGACCTTGCTTTGTGTCAAGTTATAGTGACATTGAAGACTGTCCGATAAAGATGACTATTCTTCCAAGGCGTGCCCGCTATCCCGGCAACGCGCCTTGCCTGCCGCACTCAACGCGGTGAGGGCCGGCCAGTTCAACGCCGAGGACTGCGGCAGGCAGCCGATGGTGAAGTACAAGGGCAGCAAGCTCAGTCCGCTGGGCACCCTCGCAGCCAAGGTGCCCGAGCCGATGCTGGACGCGGAGGCAGCGCGGCAGAAGGAGATCCTGGCCGGCAAACTCCCCCCGCAAGGTCGGCGACAGCCGGTCCAAGGGCGGTGCGAAGCAGGCCCGGCGCAACGGCCGGTGCGTTTGGTGCTCGCGGCAATCCGGACCGGACAGCACTGCGGGGCGCTCACAGCAGCCGAGCCCGTGACTTGGGGCCCGCGATCAGTGAGATGCGCACGTCAGAGCGCGCGGCGTCGGTTCCGTTTCGACAGGTCCGTAATGGAGACCGATGCGCCGCCCTGCGTCACGACACTGGTGCTGCCGGCACGGGCCGGCGCACCCGAGGCCTGCTTACATGCCCTGACTCATCTTTCCTGCGAGGTCGAGACACGACTCCACCAATCGGTCGACGTCGCGCCGATCATGCCAGAGGTGCGTGGACACGCGCAGCGGATAGTGGTTTGTCAGTCCACCTGAAGCATTGGGTACGGGCACGGTCGTGTTGCGCACGACGATCCCGTATTCGCTGCTCAGCCGGTTGACGAAGGTGCCCGATACCGCCGACTGCGTGATCAGCGCGGGGTTGTAGTAGAACGGACTGAACGACGTCAGCGCTGACACCAGTTCCGGGTCGTCCTTGGGTGCGTACAAGGCCCCCGTTCCGCCGAACCGCGCGACGATCGAGTCCTTCAGGTAGCCCGCCAGCCCGAGGATGTAATCCTGGATGGTCTGGCGACCGATCTGGTCCCACATGTCGCAGGCGGCGCCCAGCGTGTTGATCAGGGGGCTGTGTTTGCTGCCGCAACTCTGGATGACATTGCCGATGTTGTAGGTCGCGACGGGTCCGGTTGCCCGCTGCGACCAGGGCACGCCGCCGATCGAGGACGCATAGCTGCTCGTGACGACCGGGAAGTACGCCGGCAGCGGCAGCGGGTTGTACTGCGAGCGAACCTTGTTCCGAATCACGAGAATGCCCGTCGAACCCGGACCACACTGCCACTTGTGCCCGGCACCGGACATGAAGTCGACCCCGAGCTTGGCGTAGTCGTAGGCCATCATGCCGGGCAGATGGGCGCCGTCGCAGATCGAGATGAGGCCGTTGGCGATGGCGACGTCCACCAGGCGCCTGATCGGCAACATTGTGCCCGTCAGGAAGGTCGGTGACGACCACATCATCGCCCGTACGTTCAAACCCGCTGCCCGGGCGCCGTCGATGGCCTGCTGGAATAGCGCCGCGTAGTCGGCCGCCGTCTGGTTGTTGCCCACCGGCAGGATCACGCGCCGGACGACGATGCCGTAGCGGTCGACCGCGATCTGCAGGGGCACGTTGCCGCCGGGGTGCTCGTGGTTGGTCGTGATAACGCAGTCACCCGGACGCCAGGGAATACCCAGGATCGCGTGGCACATGCCGTCAGACGTGTTGTACGAAACCACGAGCTCGTCGGGATCGACGCCGAAGCCGGGCGCGATCCGCTCGCGCAGCGCAAGGAAGTTGCTGTAGCCGTTGAGCGATTCGCGCGCGTACTCGCGATTGGCCTGATCGAAAAAGTCGACGACCTGGCGTGGCATCGAACCGGCCGTGCCGATGTTCATGAACAATTTCTGCTGGTTCAGGATGAAGCTGTTCTCGACAGCGTTCCAGTAGCCGGTTGCGTTCGAGGCGTTCAAGGTGCGCGCCTGTGCGCTGCCCAGCGTTGCCACTCCGGCGGCGCTTGCCCCGATGACTTGCAAAAAGCGGCGGCGCGCCTGGATGCCCGGGATGGCATTCGGCGCGTTGGCTGCGACGGTTTCGACAGGCGCTCCGTGTTCGAAGGTCATGCTGGTCTCCTGGTTTCAAGGGCTTGCGGGGCCCGCAATCGCCGCCGGGTGCATGAAGAGGAGCTGCGCGAGACTGGCTCGGCAGCCGGCTTGGTCAGGGTGTCCGTCCCGCAATGAGGCTCATGGCTTGGTGGCGATGACGGCGATCTCGATCAGCACGTCGCGCGGCAGCCTCGCGACCTCGACGGTCGCCCGTGCCGGCGGGTTGGTCTTGAAATACTCGCCATAGATGGCGTTCATCTTCGCGAAGTCGTTGAGGTTCTTCAGATAGACGTGGGACATGACGACGTTCTCGTAGCCCATGCCCTGCGCCTTGAGAACCTCGCCGATGTAGTTGAGAACGAGGCGGCTTTGCTCCTCGATCGTCGCCCCCTCGACGGCATTGCCGGCCTTGTTCAGCGGGATCACGCCGGACAAGTAGTAGGTGTTGCCCGCCTGCACCATCTGCGAGTACGGGCCGATCGCCGGGTAGATCTTGTCGGTGGTGTGGATTGTCTTGCCGCCGGTGGCGCATCCGGTCAGCACGGCCATGGCCACCACCGCCGGCGCGAGCATCATGCGAGGGAGATTCATTGAGACGCCTCCAGAGTGTTGGTATTCAGCCTGAAACGCACGTGCAGTACAGTGCATGTGCTGTTCAAGTTGACCTTTATTCTCGACAAGTCCCCAACACTGGCGATTAGGGCATTCCCGATGGACAGACACTGTGTCGGGGCGCCTTGTGGCGCAGCGGGGGACGGCTGGAGTCCCTAGAATTTCGAGGCCCAAATAGTTCGTAACAAAGCACAGGCGGTGCATGCCAAAGAGTTATCTCCGGTTTCTGAGCCTGGCCAAGGCCATCCAGGGGCTGCCGTCGTTACCGCTGTTGGATCCCGTCGAGGAGCGCCTGCTGAACGCCCTCGCGGCGCTGTGGGCCGAAGGCGGCGATGTCACCGTCCTTCAGGCCATGCAGTGCGCGCCGGGCGCGTCGCCATCCACCGTGCAGCGGCGGTTGAAGTCGCTGCAGGAGAAGGGCCTGGTCACCTACGCAGACAAGCCTGGCGACCAGCGGGCCAAGCGCATCCAGCCCACGCCGCTGGCGAACCAGTATTTCGCTGCGTTGGCCCGTTGCATGGATGAAGCCGTCCGCTGCGCATGATCCGGGGGCATTTGTTGCACGGTGAGCATGCACGGATGACCCAGACCACGCTGATGAGCGCGGGTCGAATCCTGGCGCCAGTACTGGCGACGGCGCTTGCCTGGTTGGCGCTGTACGGGATCAATGGCATCTGGACCGCAGCGCTGGCCTGGTCGGACGGCGTGACTTGGTTCTTCCTGCCGGCTGCCTTGCGCCCCCTGGCGATCCTACTGTTCGGTTGGCGCGGCGCTGCCGGCCTGTTCATGGGCGCGCTGCTGACCATGGCCGCATTCACGGATGCACCCTGGGAGCGCGCGGTGGCGGTCGCGGCGATCTCTGCACTCGCGCCGCTCATGGCCGTCACCTGCGTCCTCCGATGCCTGGCGTTGAAGCGCCACCTTCGCGGGCTCACGGCCTTGCACCTGATGGGGGTGGTTCTCGCCTCGTCTGCACTCAGCGTGGCCTTGCACAACCTTTACTACTGGAGCATGGCACTTCACGACGACCCCTACAGCGGCCTGCTGCCGATGCTCGTCGGTGACTTGCTCGGGACGTTTGTCGTCCTGTATGCGGCGCGCAGTGCGCTGCGGCTGCATGCGCGGATTCGGTCCGGGCACTGACCCCAGAAGTGGCAGCTCCAGGCGGCAAGCCAGGGCGACGCGTCTTGGAGCGGCTTCGCCCTCGTTGCGAGAGTCACCGTCGTTGGACCGGCTCCGCAGTTGCCGCCATCGGACTCAAGGCGCGTCCGCGCATTGGCTTCTGCATCCTCGGAGTCCGGGCCTGAGGGCTGCGGGCGTAACGAGGCCGCAGCTGCGGTAACGCGCGGTAATGGTGACCCACGAGCGAGGTTCTCGCCACTAACATCGCTGCATCGGCACACCCGCGCGAAAGCCGGGGTCGCAAAGTTTCCGGTCTAAAGCGCCGCAGGTCCTGCGGCAGCCATGGCAGCGGGACCGCCGGCCGCCTGCCCGGGCTGCTGATGCTCCCACTGGCCGATGTCCCCCTGGTCGTTTGGAGAGCCCTTGATGAATCGCATAACGAAGCTGGTCGGTCCGCTGTTGCTGGCCATGATCCTGGGTGGCCCGGCCTGGGCGCAGCCTGCCGTGCCGCACGCCGCGAAGCCGCCGTTCCCGCAGCTCAATCTGCCCGACCGGGCCTCCGGTGGCCAGCGCGCCATCGACCTGCTGGGCGCACGCCTGCCCGAGGTCGCCGCCTGGTACGGCAAGTCCGCCGACGAATTCAAGGCCATGCTGCTGAAGGACCGCACGCTGCGTCTGGACCGGCGCGGCCGCCTGTTCGTCGTCGAGGAACTGGACCAGCCGCTGCCGGCCACGCCGGCCCCGGCCGCCAGCACCGGCGCGCTGGACGGCAGCCTGGCGCCACTGGAGCAGACGTTCCTGCTGCACAGCCGCCCGGGTGCGAAGCGCACGATCCATCTGAATTTCAAGGGCGCCACGCTGACCAATACGGCCTGGAACGGCAGCGGCGGCAGCATCGCCGCACCGCCCTTCGACCTGGACGGCATCCCCTACAGTTTCTCGATCGCCGAACTGCAGCGCATCCAGTACATCTGGCAGCGCGTGGCCGAGGACTATGCGGCCTTCGACGTCAACGTCACCACCGAGGCAGTGCCGCTTGACCAGATCACCCGCAGCGGCTCGACCGATGACGTCTTCGGCACCACGGTGCTGATCACCAAGAGCACGGGCGTCTACAGCTGCAGCTGCGGCGGCGTCGCCTATGTCGGCATCTTCGATGACACCAGTGACTTCTACAAGCCCGCTCTGGTGTTCTACGATGCACTGGGCGGCGGCAACGAGAAGTACGTTGCCGAGGCGATCTCGCACGAGGCGGGCCACAACATGGGCCTGGGCCACGACGGCTTTTCGGGCGGCGGCTACTACCAGGGACAAGGCAGCGGCGTCACCGGCTGGGCGCCGATCATGGGCGTGGGCTACTACCAGTCCCTGGTGCAATGGAGCAAGGGCGAGTACGCCACGGCCAGCAATGTGCAGGACGACTACGCCGTCATGCAGTCCAACGGCCTGCCGTTGCGGTCCGACGACCACGGCAATGCCGCCGGTACCGCCACGGTGCTCAGCGGTGTCAGCAGCAACGGTGCGACCGAGCTGTCCAGCTCGGGCGTCGTCGAGCGGCCGACCGACATCGACACCTTCGCCTTTTCGGCAGGCGCCGGCGCCGCCACGTTCAGCGTCGTTCCGGCCGCGCGTTCGGCCAACCTCGATGCGCTGGTGACGCTGCGCAACGCCGCCGGCACGCTGCTGGCCAGCGCCAACCCGGCCGACGCGCTGAACGCCGGCTTCACTGTCACGCTGCCGGCCTCGGGCACCTACTACCTGTCGGTACAAGGCACCGGCAAGGGAGACCCCCTGACCACGGGCTATACGAACTACGGCAGCGTCGGCCAGTACGGTGTCAGCGCCAGCGTTCCGGCCGCCTCCAGCCAGGCGCCCGTCGCTGCGATCGCAGCGTCCACGTTGCGCGGCACGGCCCCGCTGTCGGTGGACTTCTCCGGCGCCGGCTCCAGCGACCCCGATGGCCGCATCGTGGCGCACGTCTGGACCTTCGGCGACAACACGTCCAGCGGCAGCGTCGACGTGACGCATGTCTATGCGACGCCGGGCAGCTACGCGGTCCAGCTGCTCGTCACCGACGACAGCGGGCTGAGCGCGACGAGCCGTGTCACGGTCACCGTCGACGCGCCGGTGACCGTGCTGGCCATGCGCGTGGCCGACATCGCAATGAGCCTGAAGGAGGGCAAGAACGGCAGTGCGCAGGCCATCGCAGCGGTCAAGCTGGTCGACGGCAGCGGCCTTCCCGTCACCGGCGCCAGCATCTCGGGCAGCTGGAGCGGCCTGGTGTCAAGGACCTCGAGCGCGACGACCGACGGCACGGGTGTGGCGCGCTTCAGCTCGCCGAGCACACGCAGCAAGAGCGGCAGCTTCGTCTTCACCGTCAACGGCGCCACGCTGAATGGCTACAGCTATGCGCCGGCGTCGAATACCGAGACCAGCGACTCGATTTCGCGTTGATTGCGCCCGTCCGCGGCCGAAGGGGACGTGGGGGCAAGGCCAGGCGCGTGTGTGGACCGCGGTCCGCCACCTCTGTGGGAGGGGCCGCGGCTCAAGACAGCAACGCCACCAGCGCCACGCCGCCCAGGGCCAGCCCGAGGGTCAGGCCGTAGAGCGTGCTCACCACCGCTGCTCGCAGCAGCCGCGGCCCCCAGCGGCCGCCGTAGACGCGGCGCATGGCCAGCAGCGTGTACACCGGCACCGCGAAGGCCGCCAGCGAACCCAGCCAGGGCAGGTCGGTGACGACCAGCGCCAGCATCGCGAACCAGAAAGCGTGCACATGCAGCGCGAAGACCAGATGCTCGGTGTAACGCAGCCGCCGGTTGCGGTAGGCGAGTTGCAGCCACAGCGCAAATGTCGGCAGCAGCACGAACATGGCCCCGCCGACGTTGGCCACGAAGCGCAGGCCGAACTGTTCCACCTCGCGCGCGAACAGCTTCGGTTCCACGTCGACGCGGCGCTGGATGCGACGGCACAGCCAGCCGGGCAGGTCGGTGCAGAAGAAGACGCCATCCTTCAGCCCGGCGCGCCCGGCACCCAGGTCCAACCGCAGATTCGCTGCCCCGGCGCCCTGCAATTCGATGGCGACAGGCGCCTCGATATTCACTACAGCCACCACGCGCAGCAGCAGCAGCACGGCCAGGCTCACGGTCAGGTACAGCCGCAGCGGTAGCACATAGTGCTTGCGCCGGCCGGCCAGGTACTGGCGCGTCAGCTCGCCCGGCTTGAGCAGCAGCAGCTTGAGCGTGCGCCACAGCGCACCCTCGGTGGCGAAGTAGGCGCCGCCAAACTGCTGCAGTAATTCGCCCAGGCGCGGCGGCCTCAGGTTCGTCTCCTGGCCGCAGGCGGGGCAGAAGCGCGGCCGCGGCTCGGCCAGGGGTCCGCCGCAGTTCAGGCAGGCGGTGCCTTCGGCGGCTGCGCCCGTGGCGGGTTCGTCGGGAGGCATGGGCACGCACGGTAGCGCAAAACCTCGTTACACATGCCTGCCGCGCTGCACGGGTCATTCATGACGGATTGCCCACCCGGGCCCGCAACTGCGGGCGCAAGGCCTCATGTCTGCCCCGTTGTCGACGAAGACGGTGACAGGTGAGCTCGCGCTCCCGCCACGCCCATGCGCTTCCGCAGTGGCGGGCTGTTGCATCAACCCCGGGGAACTCCATGCCCAATCGCCGTACCCTGTTCAAACACCTGCTTGCCGTGGCTGCCTGCGTCGGCGCGCTCGGCCTTGCTGGCGGCGCTGCCGCGCAAGGCCTGAGCTCGAAGATCGCCGCCGACCTGGCCAGCTTTGCCGGCACCCCGGCGCCAGCGCAGGTCACCTGGGCCAAGACCTTGGGCGGGCAGACCTACGTCAAGGTGCTCATCCTGGCCAGCGGCAGTGACCCGCGCCTGGCCGCACTGCGCACTGCCGTGCTGGCCCAGGGCGGCTCGGTCCACAGCGTCTTCGCGTCGGTGCGTGCCATCGCCGCCCTGGTGCCCGTTTCGGCCTTGCCGGCGTTGGCCGCGCGCGGCGACGTGCTGGCGATCGCCCCCAACCGCGGCACCGCACGCACCGCCAGCCTGGTGGCCCAGGCCAGCGGCACCGCGGCCGTGCCCGGTTTCGGCACCCCCACTGCCTTCGACGGCCGTGGCGTCGGCATCGCGGTGCTCGATTCGGGCATCGACTGGGACCACCAGAATATGAAGGACGCCGCCGGCAAGACGCGCGTGGCGCAGGTGGTCGACGTGGTGGCGCTGAACAAGAAGATCGTGGGCACTGGCTGGGCCCGCGGCGTGGACTACAGCGAACAGGTGCGCCAGCAGTTCAGCGTCGATGGCCAGGCGCCGCTGGGCGCCCTGGCTCGGGCGCAGGCGCCCACGTCGGCGCTGCCCGACCCCAACGGCCACGGCACCGTCGTGGCCTCCATAGCGGCCGGCCGCGGCGGCTACCAGTCTCCCGACTCCAGCGGCGTGGCGCCCGGCGCCACGTTGTACGACGTGCGCGTGCTCGACGAGCGTGGCGTGGGCACCGTGGCCGACCTGCTGGTGGGCATCGACTGGGTGCTGCAGCGTTCGCGCTTCCACAACATCCGCGTCATGAACCTCAGCCTGGCCGCGAACGGCACCGACTCCTTCGTGGTCGATCCGCTGGCGCGGGCCGCGCGCAGCGCGGTGGCCGCGGGCATCGTGGTCGTGGCCTCGGCCAGCAATGCCGGCAAGAACGAGGCCGGGCAGGAGATCTACGGCGCGATCAGCTCGCCCGGCATCGAACCCTCGGTCATCACCGTGGGTGCAACCAACCCGTTTGCCACCGCGGTGCGCAGCGACGACGCCGTGGCCGGGTTCAGCTCGCGCGGGCCCACCCGCAGCAGCCTCACGCTGCCCAGCGGCAGCCGCTGGGTGGACAACGTGCTCAAGCCCGACCTGGTGGCTCCAGGCAACCGACTGCTGGGCGCGGTGGCCAACAAGAAGAACCAGCCGGCGCCGGCGGGCAACCTGCTGGCCACGCTGTACCCGCAACTGATGGCAGGCGCGCAGGCGCAGGGCGCCGCGCAGGGCGCCAACCAGGAACTGATGCATCTCAGCGGCACCTCGATGGCCGCACCCGTGGTGGCTGGCGCCGCAGCCGTGCTGCTGCAGGCCAACGCGGGGCTGACGCCGCCGCTGGTGAAGGCCATCCTGCAATACACCGCGCAGCCGCTGCCGGACGCCAACCTGCTGCAGCAGGGCGCGGGCCAGCTCAACGTGGAAGGCGCGGTGCGGCTGGCGCAGGCGCTGCGCAAGGACATTGCCAGCGCGCTGGCCAGTGGACAACTGGAATCGGACGGCCATCTGCTGGCTCCGGGCAATTCGCTGCCGACGCCGCAATCCACACTCAATGGCCAGACCTTCGACTGGGGTCGCATCGTCTACGCCGGTGGCAGCCACCTCGTCAGCGGCGATGCGCTGTTCACGCAGTTCCAGTGGATCTACGACCCGGGCCTGACCTGGGTGCGCCAAGTGGCATTGCGCAACAGCGTGCAGTACCTGCCGGGCAGCGTGAACGTGGCCGCGAATACCGTGCCACGGGCCGTCGTCGAGACCAATGCCGCCGGCACGCAGCCGCTGATCACGCGGGACGTGGTGCTGCTCGACTCCCTGGCCGGCAGCAATTCGGCCGTCACGGGCGGCGGTGTCTTTGCGCCCACCGCATGGCTCGCCGACCAGGCCGCCGCGGGCGCGGGCTTCATCCTCTCCGAGGGCTTCATCCTCAGCGAAGGCTTCATCCTGTCGGAAGGCCTGAGGGTGCCGCGCAGCGTGATCGGCGACGGCTTCATTCTCAGCGAGGGCTTCATCCTGAGCGAAGGCTTCATCCTCAGTGAAGGCTTCATCCTTTCCGAGGGCTTCATCCTCAGCGAGGGACTCACGCTCGGCCACGGCTTCATCCTCAGCGAAGGCTTCATCCTGAGCGAGGGCTTCATCCTGAGCGAAGGCTTCATCCTGAGCGAACTGCTGGCCGACCCGGTAGGCGCGTTCGACACCAGCCTGCTCGGCATGCCCTGACCGCACTTGGGGGCGAGAGCGGCCCTTGAGCGCGGCCGTCAACAGCCGATAACAAGGCCATGAGCACGCCACTCAAGGAGGCCAACGCCGCCGCTGCCGCCCAGGCAGCGGCGGCGTCGCGCTCCGGGCCCTGGAGCCGCTTCGTGCAGCGGCACCTGCACGACTACAACGCCACCGCCACCGCACGATGGCTGACGCTGGTGGCGGCCGGCGCGCTCGCGGCCGCGTGGGCCCTGCTGCAATTGGCAGCGTTGCCCGTGACGGACCTGTGGCGCGTGGCGCTGGGCGTGCTCTTCGTGGCCGTGGTGGCGCTTTTCCCGGTACACATTCCGCGCACCAAATACTCGATCGGCTTCGCCGACATCTTCGTCTTCGCGCTGCTGGCCCTGCACGGTGCGCCGGCCGCGGCACTCGCGGTGGGCGCCGAAGGCCTGGTCGGCGCCCTGCGCACTTCCAAGCGCCTGACCAGCCGCGTCGGCACGCCGGCGGCAGCCACCGCTACCATGGTGCTGTGCGGCCTGGGCTACGAGGCCTTGCACGTCGGGCTCGAGACCGCCGGCCTGCCCGCCGCCACGGCCATGCTGGCGGCGCTGTGCCTGGTGTCGCTGCCCTATTTCGCCGGCATCACGCTGCCGCTGCTGGCGGTGATGGCGGCCAAGAACGGGCAGCGTCTCTCGCTCGCCGACTGGGCGCAGAACTACAGCTGGCTGGCTGCGATCTACCTGCTTTCGGCCGCCGTGGCCGGCGTGCTGGCGATGAATGCACGCCAGTTTGGCCCGGCCGTCATCGTGCTGGCGGCGACGGTGGCCAGCGCGGTGCTGGCGCTGGTGCACTATTCGCTGCGCCGGCAGGAGGCCGACCACCAGGCACAGGAAGCCCGCATCGCCGAGGCGCAGCGCGAGGCGGCGCTGAACCAGCAGCGCTTCACTGCGGCCTTCACCCACGCCGCCATCGGCATGGCCATCGTGCGCCCCGACGGCAGCATCCACCAGGTCAACCAGGCCTTGTGCGCGCTGCTGGCCAGCGCCGAGCCGGCGCTGCTGAACCGCCACTTCGAAGAACTGCTGCACGAGGGCGACGACCAGCTCTTCAGCCGCCGTGTCCAGGCCATGGCCGAAGGCAACGGCGAACCCTTCTCGATGGAGCTGCGCTGCCGCAGCGCAGGCGAGCGCCAGCTCTGGGTCTCACTGCACTGCGGCCGCTTCGTCGATCCGGCCAGCGAACGCAACGGTCTCATCTACCAGTTGCACGACATCACCTCGCGCCGCCTGGCCGAGGGCGAGCTGCACCACATCGCCTACCACGACAGCCTCACCGACCTGGCCAACCGCAACTGCTTCAACGAACGGCTGGAGGTGGCGGTGGAGCGCACGCGGCTGGACGACTCGCAGCGCTTCGCGGTGATGTTCCTCGACCTCGACCGCTTCAAGGTGGTGAACGACAGCCTGGGACACATCGCCGGCAATGTGCTGCTGCGCGAGGTGGCACGCCGGCTGTCCGAAAGCGTGCGTCCGGGCGACCTCGTGGCGCGGTTGGGCGGTGATGAATTTGCCGTGCTGCTGGAACAGGTGCACGAGGCCGAAGACGCCATGGCGCTGGCCGAACGGCTGCTGGACGCGGTGTCGGCGCCGCTCATGATCAACGGCACCGAGGTGCTGCCGGGCGCCAGCATCGGCATCACGCTCAGCGACCTGGGCTACCGCATTGCCGACGAGGTGCTGCGCGATGCCGACCTGGCCATGTACGCCGCCAAGGGCGACGGCCGCCGCCGCGTGATGCTGTTCGACCAGAGCATGCACGAGCGCATCGCCGAGAAGCTGAAGCTGGAAGGCGACCTGCGCCGGGCCATCGGCGAGGGCCAGCTCTCGCTGGTGTTCCAGCCGCTGTACGACCTGGCGCCGCACCGGCTGAGCGGCTTCGAGGCGCTGGCGCGCTGGGTGCACCCCGAGCGCGGGCCGATCGGACCCGACGTGTTCATCGCGCTGGCCGAGGAAAGCGGCCACATCGAGGCGCTCACCGCCTGGGTCGTGGAGCGCGCCGTCGAGCAGCTCGCCGCATGGCACGCCAGCGAAGCACACGCCGGCCACTTGGACATGCACGTGAACATCTCGGGTCGCGACCTCGGCAATGCCGCGCTGGTGCCTCTGGTGCGCCGCGTGCTGCAACGCCATGCGGTGCCGGCGCACTGCCTCACGCTGGAGATCACCGAAACCACGCTGATGGGCAACCTGGATGCCGCGCTGCGTGCGCTGCATGCGCTGCGCGAGGTGGGCTGCCGCTTCAGCATCGACGACTTCGGCACCGGCTATTCGTCGCTGGCCTACCTGAGCACGCTGCCGATCGACAGCCTGAAGATCGACCGTTCGTT
>Ga0105090_10001048_pt1 | contig 14620 bp, 9 predicted proteins | sample PPLLak3March2015_FD_79110 | JGI IMG/M metagenome (GOLD analysis project Ga0105090, IMG submission 79110) | Freshwater sediment microbial communities from Prairie Pothole Lake near Jamestown, North Dakota, USA - PPLs Lake P7 Core (1) Depth... | ecosystem: Environmental > Aquatic > Freshwater >... | reverse complement strand
GTCGTGCAACGGCGGCAGCTTCCGCGAGAGCCTGCTGTTCACGCACCGCGGCCTGTCGGGCCCGGCGATCCTGCAGATCTCGTCGTACTGGGACGGCCGCACGCCACTGGCCATCGATCTCCTGCCCGCCTTCGACGTGCGCACGTGGCTTGCGCGCGAACGCAGCCGTGCGCGGCTCGACAATCTTCTCGCGGCGCGGCTGCCGAAGCGCCTCGCGTACGCGTTTTGCGCCGCGCACGGCTTCGCGCGGCCGCTTGCCGAAATCCCCGCCGCCCGGCGCGACGCGATTGCGGACGAGCTCAAGGCGTGGCGTGTGCTGCCCTCCGGCACGCTGGGCTGGAACAAGGCCGAGGTGACGCTCGGCGGGGTGGACACCGCCGAGCTGTCGTCGCAGACGATGCAGGCCGTCGATGTGCCGGGCCTGTACTTCGTCGGCGAGGCAGTCGACGTGACCGGGTGGCTGGGGGGCTACAACTTCCAGTGGGCGTGGGCTTCGGGGCACGCGGCCGGGATGGCCGCCTGAAGCCCCTCACCCCCGACTCCTCTCCCCGCTTGCGCGGGGCGAGGGGAGATGTCCCCTCACCCCCGACCCCTCTCCCCGCTTGCGCGGGGCGAGGGGAGATGAGTGCTGCGACGCACGCGCAACTCTCCCCTCTCCCGCCGTCAGGTGGGAGAGGGGTCGGGGGTGAGGGCCGGCGTTTGCGCTAGCATTCACCGTTTCGCCCCCCGAGGTCCGCACGCCATGATTCGCCTACTCGCTCTCGCCGCCGGGCTCGCAACGGCCGCGCTTCCCGCCGCAGCGCAGGTCCGCATCGGCCTGATGGTGTCCGCCACCGGCCCCACGACCGCGATCGGCATCCCGCAGAAGAACACCGGCGACCTCCTGCCGCGCAGCGTCGGCGGCGTGGCAATCGAGTACTTCCAGCTCGACGACGGCGGCGACACCACGCGCGGCGTGCAGAACGCGAAGAAGCTGATCGGCGAGCACAACATCGACGCGCTGATCGGTCCGTCGACGACGCCGATAGCGCTGGCGATCCTCGACCTCATCGCCGAGAGCAAGGTGCCATTGATGGCCACGGTGGGCACGTCGTCGGTCGTCGAGCCGCTCGACGCGAAGAAGCGCTGGGTCTACAAGACGACGCAAAACGACGACCTGATCGCCGCAGCGCTGATCAGGCACATGACGCGCAACGGCGTGAAGAGCGTGGGCTTCGTCGGCTTCAACGATCCCTACGGCGAGAACTGGCTCAAGGTGTTCGGCGCGCTCGCCGAGAAGGCCGGCCTCAAGATGGCGGCGGTCGAGCGCTACAACCGCACGGACCAGAGCGTGACGGGGCAGTCGCTGAAGCTGATCGCGGCCAAGCCCGACGCGGTGCTCGTCGCAGGTGTGGGCGGCCCCGGCGTGCTGCCGCAGATCACGCTGCGCGACCAGGGCTACAAGGGCCCGATCTACCAGACGCACGGCGTGGCCACCGACGACTTCATCCGGCTCGGCGGTGCCAAGGTCGAGGGCACCGTGCTCGCTGCGGGACCGATGCTGGTGATCGACGAGATCGCCGACGCCAACCCGGTGAAGCAGGTGGCGAAGCGCTACATCGCCGCGTACGAGGCGAAGTTCGGGTCGAAGCCCGCGACGTTCGGCGCGAACACGTGGGACGCCTGGCTGATCCTCGAGCGCGCGATTCCCGTGGCCCTGAAGACGGCCAAGCCGGGCACCGAGGCGTTCCGCACGGCGCTGCGCGACGCGATCGAGAAGGAACGCGAGGTCGTCGGCTGCCAGGGCGTGTTCAACATGAGCGCGGACAATCACAACGGCATGGACGAGCGTGCGCGCGTGCTGGTCACGGTGAAGGACGGCAAGTTCCGCCTGCTGCCGGAGTGACGCTTCGACGCCGGGCAAAGTCGGTGGAGAAGCGTCGTCCCCGCGCACGCAACAAGTAGGGAGTCGTCATCCCCGCGAAGGCGGGGATCCAGCGTCTTTCGACCCCTCATGCGCCGCCCTGTCTGGCGATGAATCTCTGCATGAGACTTTGCAGCGAAGTCGGCACCCTCACCCCGACCCTCTCCCGCAAGCGGGCGAGGGAGCAGTTCCCGCTCTCCCCCGGCAACGGGGGAGAGGGTTGGGGTGAGGGGCGCTGCGGAACACGGCTGCTGAGCTTCATCGCCGATCAGGTGCGCCGTTGAGCGGGACATGAAGATCGTCGGCATCCTCCTCGCCGCGGGCCGCGGTGAACGCTTCGGCGGCGACAAGCTCCTCGCGCCACTGCCGGAGTCAGGCGTGCGGGTCGGCATCGCCGCGCTGCGCAACCTGCGTGCAGCGGTGTCCGAAGCGATCGCCGTCGTGCGCACAGGCGACGATAAACTCGCCGCGTTGTTCGAGGCCGAAGGTGTCCGCGTGATCCGCGCCGAGCGCGCCCACGAGGGGATGGGCGCGAGCCTCGCGGCCGGCGTTGCAGCCGCCGCCGATGCGGACGGCTGGCTCGTCGCGCTCGCCGACATGCCGTGGATCGCGCCCGCGACCCACGCGCATGTCGCGGCGGGTCTGCGCGACGGGGCGCAGATTGTCGCACCCTATTACAATGGGCGGCGCGGCCACCCGGTCGGCTTCGCGGCCGCGCTGCGCGGCGAGCTCCTTGCGCTGGACGGCGACCAGGGCGCGCGGCGCGTGCTCGGGGCGCATCGCGACGCGGTGACGCCGATCGACGTCGACGATGCGGGCGCGCTCCGCGACGTCGACCGGCCGCAAGACCTCTGACCGGTCGTCGTCCTTCAGTCGGACCGATCGGGCACGGCGGCAGCGGGCCGGCGCAGAAGCTTGCGCACCGCGTCGATGGCGTCGTCGACGTAGCTGTAGACGACCGGCACCACGAGCAGGCTCAGGAATGTCGACGTGATGAGGCCGCCGATCACGACGATCGCCATCGGCGCGCGGAAGCTGGGATCGGTGCCCCAGCCCACGGCGATCGGCAGCATGCCCGCGCCCATCGCCACCGTGGTCATGACGATCGGACGCGCGCGCTTGCGGCACGCATCGAGCAGCGCCTCCCAGCGGTCGAGGCCGTGGTCGCGCCGTGCGAGGACGACATAGTCGATCAGCAGGATCGCGTTCTTCGTGGCGATGCCCATCAGCATGATGAGCCCGATCATCGAGGGCATGGAGAGCGCCGAGCGCGTGAGGTAGAGCGCGAGGAACGCACCCGGCACCGACAGCACCAGCGCGACGAGCACCGTGATGGGCTGCACGAAATCGCGGAACAGCAGCACGAGCACGATGTAGATGCACAGCACGCCGGTGGCCATGGCCAACGCGAAGCTGTCGAAGAGCTCGTTCATGGCCTCGGCGTCGCCGACCGTCGACTGCGCGACGCCCGGCGGCAGGTTGCGCAGGCTCGGCAGCTCACCCGCCTGCCGGGCCACCTCGCCGAGCGGCTGCTGGTTGAGCTCGACGTCGAAGTTGACGTTGCGCTGCCGGTCGTAGCGGTTGATCTGCGCGGGTCCGCTGTCGATCACCAGCGAGGCGACGTTGGCGAGCATCACCGGACCGTGCCGGCCGGGGACCGTGAGGCGCTCGAGCAGCGCCAGGTCCTTCCGGGCCGACGGCGGCAGCTTGACGACGATCGGCACCTGACGCTGTGCCAGATTGAGCTTGGGCAGGCTCTGGTCGTAGTCGCCCGAGGTGGCGATGCGCAGCGTGTCGGCAATGGCCGCCGACGTGACGCCGAGGTCGGCTGCGCGGGCGAAGTCCGGGCGGACCACCAGCTCGGGCCGCACCAGGCTTGCGGAACTGGTGACGTTGCCGATGTCCGGAATCGTGCGCAGGTCGCGCTCGACCTCGCGCGCATGCGCCGCCAGCGCCTCGCCGTTCTCGCTCGCCAGCACGATGATGTACTTCTCCTGCCCGCCTGCGAGCCCCACGCTCACGCGCACGCCGGGGATCGCCGTGAGGGCTTCGCGGAGCTGGCGCTCGACCTCCTGCTTGCGAAGGCCGCCGCGCTCCCCGCGCGGGGTCATGTTGATGGTCAACGTCGCCTTGGTGGCCTCGGCCGCGGCGCGCGGCATGAACGGGTCGGAGCCCGCGGCGCCGCCGCCGACCGCCGTGTACACGAGCTTGACGTGCGGGTTCTGCTGCACGATGACGCGCGCCTGCTCGGCGACGGCGAATGTCTGCTCGAACGTGCTGCCGGGGGGCAGCGTGAGGTAGACCTGCGTCTGCGACAGGTCGTCCGGCGGAATGAAGGCGGTGGGCAGCAGCGGCACGAGCGCAAACGAGCCGACGAAGAAGGCCGCCGACGCGATCATCGTCGTGATGCGATGCCTGAGGCACCAGCCGGCCATTCGCAGGTAAGGCGCGAGCCAGCCCGGCTCGCCGTGATCGCGCTTCGGCCGGTGGAGCAGGTAGGCTGCCATCATCGGCGTGAGCATCCGCGCCACGACCAGCGAGAAGAACACGGCGACCGCCGCAGTCCAGCCGAACTGAACGAAGAACTTGCCCGCCACGCCGCTCATGAACGCGGTCGGCAGGAAGACGGCGATCAGCGTGAACGACGTGGCGATGACGGCGAGCCCGATCTCGTCGGCGGCCTCCATCGCCGCCTGGTAGGGCGTCTTGCCCATGCGCAGGTGGCGCATGATGTTCTCGATCTCGACGATCGCGTCGTCGACGAGAATGCCGACGACCAGCGACAGCGACAGCAGTGTCACGACGTTGAGCGAAAAGCCCGCCACGTACATCGCGGCGAACGCGGGCAGGATTGAAAGCGGCAGCGCGGTCGCCGAGATCAGCGTGGCGCGCCAGTCGCGCAGGAACAGCCAGACGACGAACACCGCGAGGATCGCGCCCTCGATCAGCAGCGTCATCGAGCCTTCGTAGTTGTCCTTCACCGGGTCGACGAAGTTGAACGACTCGACGATGGCGATGTCCGGGTGCTCGCCTTTTAGTCGCTCGAGCTCGGCGCGCACGCCCTGCGCAACCTCGACCTCGCTCGCGCTGCGGCTGCGGACGATCTCGAAGCCGACCACGGGCTTGCCGTCGAGCAGCGCGGCGGAGCGCCGCTCCGCGACGGTGTCGGTGACGGCGGCGATCTGGTCGAGGCGCACGCGCCGGCCGTCGGCGAGGACCACGTCCATCCGCGCGAGCTCCTCGGCGGAGCGCACCGTGCCGATCGTCCGCACCGACTGCTCGACGCCGCCGACGTCGGTGCGTCCGCCCGAGGCCTCCTGCTGCGTCTGGCGCAGCTGGCGCGAGACGTCGGCGGCGGTGGCGTTGAGCGCGAGCATCCGCGCGGGATCGAGCTCGACGCGGATCTCGCGATCGACCCCGCCCACGCGCGCCACGGCGCCCACGCCGCGCACGCTGAGCAGCCGCTTGGCGACGGTGTTGTCGACGAACCACGACAGCGCCTCGTCGTCCATGCGGCTCGACGCCACCGTGTAGGTGAGGATGGGCGACCCGGCGATGTTCACCTTGCTGACGACCGGGTCGCGCAGGTCGCCGGGCAGGGCCGAGCGCACGCGGGAAACCGCGTCGCGCACACCGTCCACCGCCTCCTGCGGCGCGACTTCGAGGCGGAACTCGACCGTGATCGTCACCGACCCCATCTGCACCAGCGTGTAGATGTGCTTGACGCCCTGCAGCGTGGCGACCGAGTCCTCGATCTTGCGCGCGACCTCGGTTTCCATCTGCCCCGGGCTTGCCCCCGGCAGCGCAGCCGTGACGGTGACCGTCGGCAGGTCGATGTCCGGGAACTGCTGGATCTTCATGCCGCGGAAGCCCATCACGCCGAGCAGCGTGAGCAGCACGAACAGCAGGATCGCCGGGGTCGGGTTGCGGATCGACCAGGACGAGACGTTGATGGTCACGGCCCGTCCGTCAGCGGTTCGCGGCGGCCGCGGCGTCGACGACGCGCACGAGATCGCCGTCGCTCAAAAACCCGGTGCCCGTGGACACGACGCGTGCGTCGGCGGCGAGCCCTTCGACGATCTCGATGCGCTCGCCCGCGCGCCGCCCGATGACGACCTTGGTCTGCACGACGCGCCCGTCGCCGCCGACGCTGAATACGTAGGCGAACCCGTCGCGCAGCACCACCGCGCTCTGCGGCAGGGCCAGCGCCGGTTCGCGGCCGAGCTCGAACTCGCCACGGGCGAACATGCCGGGGCGCGCCGGGGTCGCATCGGTCGTGGGCAGGTCGACGTACACGATGGCATTGCGCGTCTGCGCGTCCACCGTCGGCGCGACGGCGCGCACCGTGCCCTTCACTTCACTGCCGTTCGGCAGGCGGACGAGCGCCACCGCGCCCGGTGCGAGCTGTCCGAGCTCGGCGGCGGTCACTTCCGCGCGCCACTCGAGCCGGTTGCCGCGGATCAGCCGGAACATCTCCTGGCCGGGCTGGGCGAGCGCGCCGATCGTTGCCGTGCGCGCCGAGATCGTGCCGTCGTCGGGCGCGACGACGCGCGTCTGCGTCATGCGCAGCTCCTCGGCCTGCAGCCTGGCGTGGGCCGCCGCCACGCGGGCCGCCGAGGTCTGCTCCAGCGTGGCCGACTGGGTGAGCGCCTGCGTGCTGAGAAAGCCCTTCTGCGCGAGGTCGCGCGAGCGTGCCGCGTTGGCTTTCGCCTCGGCAAGCACCGCCTCGGCCTCCGCGACCGACGCGCGCACCTGCGCCAGCTCGGCGGCGACAGCCTCGGTATTCAGCGTGGCCAGCGTCTGGCCCTTGCGCACCCGGTCGCCGACGTTGACCAGCACGGACGTGACGCGGAAGCCGGCGAGCTCCGCACCAATGAAAGCCTCCTGCCACGCGGCGATGTTGCCCTGCGCGGCTATCGTGCGCGGCCAGTCCTCGCGGCGCGGGGAGGTGAGCGCGACCGAGAGTGCGGCACGGGTGCCTGACGAGGCGTTCGTCGCGGGCGCGGCGGTCGCTGGCGCCGCGGGCGGTTGCTGCGAGCGCCACCACCAGGCTGCGGCCGCGGCAAGGACGAGGAAGGCGGCGACTAGCGCCCAGCGCTTCGCGCGGCGCGGCGCCGGTGCGGTGTCGATCATCGTCGGGGCGGGTGGCAGATTCTGGGACAGGGGATGCGAGACACCGTACCCTGGTCCGGCACCCGGTCAATGCGCAATCGGGAGATTATAGGAGACCCCCGCCCCGTCGACCTGAACAAACGTGCGCGTTGCCATCAGGAAACAGCACTGCGAAGAGCGCCTGGGCTCCGCGAAACGGTCTTGGCTTGAGTGAGTTCACAGGCACTTCCTGGTACAGACAGCCTTGGAAGTCAGCCCGTGCCAACCTATTGCCGACGCTTGCGTCGCACATGCGGGACAGCACACTAGCGCAAGTTGATCAAACGCCACGTTGATGCCAGGTGAGGCGCCTATGGCGAAGTGTGTGTCATGAGCGCCAGGTACTTCGGCGCATCGTCACTCCCCCGTCCACAAGTCCGGTTGCGGCTGTGTTGCCGCCTGCTCGGACTCGTTGCGCAGGAACCATTGCCGCAGCTCCGGCTCCTCGAGCGGCCGCGCGATGAGGAAGCCCTGCGCCTCCTCGCAGCCGTGGCGCCTGAGGTACTCGAGCTGCGCGAGCGTCTCCACGCCCTCGGCGATGACGCGCAGGCCCAGCGAATGCGAGAGCGCGATGATCGCCTGCGTGATCGCCTCGTCGTTGCGGTTCTGCTCCAGGCCCCGCACGAAGCGCTGGTCGATCTTCACGCCCTGCAGCGGCAGGCGCGCGAGGTAGGACAGCGACGAGTAGCCGGTACCGAAGTCGTCGACGGTGATCGACACGCCCATCTGCTTCAGCCGGACCAGGGTCGCCACCGCGCGCTCGGGGTGCGTGATGATCACGCTCTCGGTGATCTCGAGGTCGAGGTAGTGCGCCGGCAGCCCGGTCGACGACAGCGCCTCCTCGACGACCGACAGCCAGCTCTCGTGCTGCAGCTGCTGCACCGAGAGGTTGACGGACAGGCGCAGCAGCATGTTCTGGCGATGCCACTGCATGACCTGCCGGCAGGCGTCGCGCAGCACGCGCGCGCCGAGTGCCTGGATCATCCCCGACTCCTCGGCGATGGGGATGAACTCGGCGGGCGAGACGATGCCGCGGGTCGGGTCGCGCCAGCGCAGCAGCGCCTCGACGCCGCACGCGCGGCCGCTGGAGAGGTCGATCTGCGGCTGGTAGACGAGGAAGAACTCGTCGTCCATCAGGCCGCGGCGCATGTCGGTCTCGAGCTGCAGGCGCTGCTGCACGCGCGCGTTCATGTCGGCGGTGTAGAAGCGGTAGGCGTTGCGGCCCGCCTCCTTCGCCGCGTACATCGCGGTGTCCGCCTGCTTGATCAGCGTGACCGGGTCCACCGCGTCGAGAGGGTAGACCGACACGCCGATCGAGCAGGTGAGCGTGGGCGTCTGGTCGGAGAGCCGGAACGGCGCCTGGAACGAGTCGCGCACGCGCTGCAGCACCGTCATGATCTCGAAGGTCGCGTGCGCCGGGTCGAGGCCGGGCAGGATCACGACGAACTCGTCGCCGCCCAGCCGCGCGACGGTGTCCGACTCGCGCACCGCGTTGGTCAGCCGCTGCGAGATCGACTGCAGCAGCTGGTCGCCGGCGTCGTGGCCGAGCGTGTCGTTGATGCGCTTGAAGTGGTCGAAGTCGAGGAACAGGCACGCGACCTGCAGGCCCGCGCGCTGCGCCTGCGCGAAGATCTGGCGCAGCCGCTGGTTGAGCAGGCTGCGGTTCGGCAGGCCGGTGAGGATGTCGTGCTGAGCGAGCTTGTAGGCGTGCGCGGTGGCGACCTCCAGCTCCTTGGTGCGCTGCGCGACCTTGTCCTCGAGCGTGCGCTGGTAGTTCGCCACCTCCGCCTGCGACTCGGACAGTCGCTGCGTCATGTGGTTGAACGTGTGCGTCAGCAGGCCCATCTCGTCGGACGACGACGCCGGCACGTAGACGTCGAGGCGTCCTGCGCCGACCGCGCGCGAGGCGCGCATCAGGCGGCGGATGGGCGCGACCAGCCGGCGCGTCAGCAGCAGCGAAGCGATGACCGCGACGACGGTCAGCAGCAGGATCACGGTCAGCGTGCCGAGGATCTGCGCGGTCATCTCGTCGCGCTGCCGATCGAACGACAGGCCGAGGCGGAGATAGCCGACCGGCGCCGCCGCACCCTTGCCTGCGCCCTCCGCGGCGGGGGCGATGGCCTTCGCGGCATCGCTGCCGCCGCCGACAGCGGCGTACAGCTCGAGGTAGCGACGGCCGGCGATCGCGTGCTCGAGCTCGCGCACCTGCCCGAACTTCGGGGCGGCCAGGTCCGGAGGCAGCGGCGGGACGTTCGCCTCGCCCATCGTCTCGCCGAAGCGGCGCTCGGCGATCACCGCGCGCTTCGCGTCGAGCACCGTCGCGTAGGCCACGTCGCGGTGGGTCGCGAGGCCCTGCAGCACCTGCTCGAGCGCGGCGCGGTCGGAGGTGTAGACGCCGAACTCGATCAGCTCGCTCAGGATCCCGACGTGCGACGCGCCGCGCTGCCTCAGCTCGCGGTCCTCGCTGCCCCACTGCAGCCAGAAGTAGTAGGCCGAGATGGCCAGCGCGGTCAGCACGATCAGGCCGACAGTGAGGAGGTTCAGCTTGAACAGCAGTCCCGAGCGCACCGGAGGGAGGTCGATCGGCGACATCGACTCGGAGGCGAGCGGCAGCAGGTGCTTGCGCAGCCGCCGCATGCCGCTGCGCGGCGATGGATCGGAAGCCTTGTCGATCGGCGCGTCGCCGGCGTGCGCCTGCCGGGCCTCACTCATGGCGCGCCTCCACCTGCCGCAGCAGATCCGCGTTCCACTCGATGCCGAAGTGCGACGCGCTCTTCGCGTTGACGAGCACGCGGGGGCGCGGCGCCACGTGCGCGGCCGCCGCCGGATTGGCCTCGCGCGCGGCGAGCGCCGCGCACGCGGCGCCGACCTCGGCGTAATCCCATTCGAGCGCGTACAGCGAGCCCATCCGCACCCACGCGTCGGTCGGGCCGGCGATCGGGATGCGCCGGCGGAAGCTGTAGAGGAGCAGGCCGCGCGATGCCTCGCGTGTGTAGACGGTGCTGTCGGGCAGTGCGAGCAGCACGTCCGCGTGTCCCGCAAGGCTGTCCAGCGCGGCCGGCAGCGCCGCGGGCCCGGCCACCGGGCGCAGCATCGTGCGGAAGCCCGCGTTGCCGAGGGCGGCGGCGAGCGCCTCGGCCCGGCGCGTGTTCTGCGCTGTATCGAACAACAGGCCGACGGTCTTCGCCTTGGGAACGAGCCTGGCGAGCCAGGCCGCCTGCTGGTCGGCCGGCACGTCGGAGGGAATCGCCGGAAGGCCGGCGCGTACCGCGTCGAGGCCGGCGAGGCAGTGCACCACGCGTCCCGGCAGGCCCAGCTTCACCACCTCGTCGCTCGCCTGCGGGCCGAGCGCGACGAGCACGCTGCCGCGGTCGCTGCGCGCCCACGCCGCGCTCAGCGCGGCGCCGCCGTCCGCCGACAGCGGCAGGACGTCGACGGGCAACGGCGAGTGCTCGCGCAGCGCGGCAAGCGCGCGTTCGAGACGGGGCGTGTCGGTGCCCTGGGCGACGAGGACGCGGGCGGCGTGGCCGGCGGCGGGACACGCGAGGAGTGCGAAGAACAGCGCGGCTGTGGCGCGCGCGGACGGGGTCCGGTGCTGCATGCAAGAGAGGATACACCGGGCAACGCGCCTGCTCGCGCGCCGCCCATCCGCGCGGCAGGCCGCTACTTCAAGCGGCGACGACCGGGATCTTGCCGATCTTCGCGCGCCATTCGGCGGGACCGGACTTGTGCACCGCGCCGCCATGCGCGTCGACCGCGACGGTCACCGGCATGTCGACGACGTCGAACTCGCGGATCGCCTCCATGCCGAGATCCTCGAACGCCAGCACGCGAGCGGCCTTGATGGACTTCGAAACGAGGTACGCAGCGCCGCCCACCGCGATGCAGTAGGCCGCGCCGTGGCGCCGGATCGCCTCGATCGCCGCAGGACCGCGCTCGGACTTGCCGACCATGCCGATCAACCCGGTCTTCGCGAGCATCGTGTCGGTGAAGCGGTCCATGCGCGAGGAGGTGGTCGGTCCCGCGGGCCCGACCGCCTCGTCGCGCACGGCGTCCACCGGCCCGACGTAGTAGATGAAGCGGTTGGTGAAGTCGACCGGCAGCTTTTCGCCGCTCGCGATCATGTCGACGATGCGCTTGTGCGCGGCGTCGCGCCCGGTGAGCAGCTTGCCGGTGAGCAGCAGCCGGTCGCCCGCCTTCCACGCCGCGATCTCGGCCTTGGTCAGTGCGTCGAGGTTCACGCGCCGGCTCGAGCCGAAGTCGAGGGAGAGCTTCGGCCACTCGTCCAGCGACGGCGGGGCGAGGTGCACCGGCCCGCTGCCGTCGAGGACGAAGTGCGCGTGGCGCGTCGCAGCGCAGTTGGGCAGCAGCGCGACGGGCTTGCCGACCGCGTGCGTCGGCCACTCGTTGACCTTCACGTCGAGCACGGTAGTCAGCCCGCCGAGCCCCTGGGCGCCGATGCCAAGCGCGTTGACCTTCTCGCAGATCTCGATGCGCAGTTCCTCGGCACGGCTCCTCGGCCCGCGGGCGAGGAGTTCGGACATGTCGATCGGGTCCATCATGCCCCACTTCGCCATCAGCATCGCCTTCTCCGGCGTGCCGCCGATGCCGAGCGAGAGGATGCCGGGCGGGCACCAGTCGGCCCCCATCGTCGGCACCATGGAGAGCACCCAGTCGACGACGTTGTCGGTGGGCAGGAGCGCCGCGAACTTGGACTTGTTCTCCGATCCGCCGCCCTTCGCCGCGACGATCACCTCGACCTTGTCGCCGGGTACCAGTTCGACGTGCACGACGGCGGGCGTGTTGTCCTTCGTGTTGATGCGCTTGCCGTCGACGTCGGCGAGCACGGAGGCGCGCAGCGGGTTGTCCTTGTCCGTGTAGGCGCGGCGCACGCCCTCGTCGACCATCTGCTGCAGCGAGAGCTTCGCATCCCAGCGCACGTCCATGCCGACGCGCACGAACGCGAGCGCGATGCCGGTGTCCTGGCACATCGGCCGCCGGCCCTCGGCCGACATGCGCGAGTTGATCAGGATCTGCGCCATCGCGTCCTTCGCCGCGGGCGAAGCCTCGGCCTCGTAGGCCCGCCGCAGCGCGCGGATGAAGTCGACGGGGTGGTAGCAGCTGATGTACTGGAACGCGCCCGCGACGCTGTCGATGAAGTCGTCCTGGCGGATCGTGGTCATGTCGTTTTCCTGTCGCGTCCGGAGCGCTTCCGCGTCAGCGGGCGTCGTGTGCCGCGTGCCTGCCCTTGGCGCCCTGCGGCATGATGCGATCGGTGGCGGCGATCGCCATCGCCGAGAGCAGGAACGTGATGTGGATCGCCGTCTGCCACAGCAGCGTCTTCTCGTCGTAGGCCGCCGCGTTGATGAACGACTTCAGCAGGTGGATCGACGATATGCCTATGATCGCCGTTGCGAGCTTGACCTTCAAGACGCTCGCATTGACGTGGGACAACCATTCCGGCTGGTCCGGGTGCCCCTCGAGCCGCATGCGCGACACGAACGTCTCGTAGCCGCCTACGATCACCATGATCAGCAGGTTGCTGATCATCACCACGTCGATGAGGCCGAGCACGACGAGCATGATGACCGTCTCGGACGGTGTCTTCGCGGTGGATGCGGCCTGGCCCGGCGGGGTGACCGCGGTCACGATCTGCTGCAGCGCCTCCTGGTTGCCGAACGCGGCCTCGACGAGGTGCACGAGTTCGACCCAGAAGTGCCACACGTACACGCCCTGCGCGACGATCAAGCCGAGGTAGAGCGGCAACTGCAGCCACCGGCTCATGAAGATGAGGTGCGGCAGCGGCTTCATCCTCGCGCTGGCGTGCGTCAGCGGGTCGGGCGGGGTGTCGGCCATGGCGATGCGGGCGCGGAACGAAGGGGGCACAGTCTAGCATCCGGCCTGCGCGCTCCCCGGCGCGCGCCGCCCTGACCCAGCGGCAGTTCTTCAACGAACTACCGACTCACTACACTACGACGGGCTCAGACGGGAGCGGTCGCCGTGCCGCCGGCGCGCTCCGGCGCGCGCACCACGAACGCTGCCAGCGCGGGCAGCAGGAAGATCGCGCCGAGCATGTTCACGACGAACATGAACGCGAGCAGCACGCCCATGTCGGCCTGGAACTTGAGCGCGGAGAACGCCCAGGTGCCGACACCGATGCCCATCGTGATCGCGGTGAACACGGCGGCCGTGCCGCGGTTGCGCAGCGCCTGATAGAAGGCCTCGCGCAGCGTGGCGCCGTTGTCCTCCATCTGGTGCTGCATCTGCTCGAAGAGGTAGATGCCGTAGTCCACGCCTACGCCCACGCCGAGCGCGATCACCGGCAACGTCGAGACCTTGAGGCCGATGCCCAGCGTGGTCATCAGCGCGTTGCACAGGATCGACACCAGCGTGAGCGGCAAGATGATGCACAGCACGGCCGCCCACGAGCGGAACGTGAGATAGCACAGCAGGATGATGGCGCCGAACAGCGCGAGCAGCATCGTGACCTCGGCGGCGTCGACCGCCTCGTTGGTCGCCGCCATCACGCCGACGTTGCCGCTGGCCAGCAGGAACTGGACCTGCGGCGTGGCGTTGTCGGCGGCGAAGCGCTTGATCTCGCGGACGATGTGCGCGATGGTCGTGCCCTGGTGGTCGCGCGTGAACGCCAGCACCTGCATCGCGCTGCAGTCGGTGTTGAGGAGCCCGGTCGCGGTGTCGATCGGCGAGACCGACTGCGCGAGCACGTCGGGGTTGCGCGACAGCACGCGCCAGTCGGGGCTGCCTTCGTTCCAGCCGGCGTTGACGTTCTTCGCAAGCCCGGGGAGCGACAGCACCGACTGCACGCCCGCGACGTTGCGCAGGAAGGCGTCGAAGCGGTCGATGAGGTCCATGACAGGGTAGTTCGTGCAGGCGCCGTCGACGTCCTTCGTCTGCACCACGACCGACAGGACGTCGACGCCGATGGCGAAGTTGTCGACGATCACGGCGTTGTCGCGGTTGTAGCGCGACTTGTCGTGCAGCTCGGGGATGCCCTTGCCGAGGTCCCCGGTGCGCAGGTCGCGCGCCTTGAACGCGCCCACGGCGAGGAGCGCGGCGGCGATGAGCAGCACGACGATCGCGTTGCGCCGCTCGGTGAAGCCGGAGATCCACCACCACAGCGCGTCGACGCGCGGGTGCGCGGCGGGCCGGGGCGCGGTCGGCGCCGGCAGCCACGACAGCAGGATCGGCAGCAGCAGCTTGTTCGTCACGATCATCAGCAGCACGCCGAGGCTCGCCGTGATGCCCAGCTCGCGGACGACGTCGATCTTGATGTGCATGATGACGAGAAAGCCGAGCGCGTTGGTCACCAGCGCGGCAGTCTGGGTCGCGTCGATCGACCAACCGACGACGCGGCGTGAGTAGACATCGAGGACGACGCAGGTGTAGAGCGTGCCCTCGCGTGTCGGATGCTCGGTGATGTCGGTGACCCAGAGGGTGTCGGGCTCGATCACGGTGAAGTTGCGGTCGACGAGATCGGCGACCTCGGGGGTGTCGGGGCGGGCCTGCCAGCGCCTGCGGGCGGGCAGTCCCTGCAGGCCGGCCCGG
>Ga0105090_10001047_pt1 | contig 14621 bp, 9 predicted proteins | sample PPLLak3March2015_FD_79110 | JGI IMG/M metagenome (GOLD analysis project Ga0105090, IMG submission 79110) | Freshwater sediment microbial communities from Prairie Pothole Lake near Jamestown, North Dakota, USA - PPLs Lake P7 Core (1) Depth... | ecosystem: Environmental > Aquatic > Freshwater >... | reverse complement strand
CTGGAAGGGTGTTACGCTCGGGCCGGACTTTTGAGCGACGTGCAATTGTACGAAGATTACCCAACACGCTACAGCACCGATGTGAGCCGCAGGCATCGTTGGATTCGGGGTGATTGGCAAATCGCCAAGTGGCTGATGCCGACGGTTCCGGGCCCTGATGAGCATCTTCAAAAGAACCCTATCACGATGCTTTCACGCTGGAAAATCTTCGACAACCTGAGGCGCAGTCTCACACCTGCGGCATTGACATTTCTGCTGCTGCTGGGCTGGACCGTATTTTTATCGGCATGGTTCTGGACTCTGACAGTGATCGGCATCATCTTTTTTCCTTCCTTGATAGCCTCAATCTTTAAAGTGCTTCAGAAGCCGGTCGATGTAACTATAGGACAGCAACTTACAGCCCCGGTTCGCTCGGCAAGTCGACACCTGGCTCAGGATGCATTCACGCTCATATGTCTGCCATATGAAGCGTTTATCAATCTGGATGCAATATTACGCACGGCCTGGAGGATGCTGATCACACATAAACGACTTCTTCAATGGGTTCCGTCGGGCCAATCGAATCTCAATAGCCGTGAAAACCTTGCCGGCTCTTACCGGACAATGTGGATCGCCCCAGTCATTGCCGTAGCCGCGGGGATTACGCTTACTCTATATAGGCCGACCTCGTTAGTTGTGGCTTGGCCCATTCTGGGGGTCTGGTTTGCCTCTCCCTCTATCTCCTGGTGGATTGGCCGGCCGCTCGTTCGCCGTCGAGAAAGATTAACGACGGAGCAAGCTTTTTTTCTGCGGAAGCTTTCCAGGAAAATCTGGGCTTTCTTCGAGACCTTCATCGGCCCGGAAGATCATTGGCTGCCGCCTGATAACTATCAGGAACACCCTGTTGCGGTGATCGCACATCGCACATCACCCACCAACATGGGCCTTGCACTGCTCGCTAATTTATCCGCATACGATTTCGGTTATATTTCAGCCGGACAATTCATTGAACTTACAACCAACACCCTCCGCACCATGGAAACCCTGGAGCGACACCGGGGGCACTTCTATAACTGGTACGACACCCAAACACTGAAGCCTTTGCCGCCACTCTACATTTCGTCGGTTGACAGTGGAAATCTTGCTGGCCATCTACTGACATTGCGGCAGGGTCTGCTCGGACTTGCCGATGACAAAATCCTTGGATCGCGATTCTTTGAGGCCTTAAAGGACACTCTCGGGATTCTCATGGACGCTGTGAACGCCGTTCCGACAGGAAATACTCCTGAATTGTATGCCCAATTGACTAAACTGCAAAAGGATCTGGAGTCGGTGATCCTTTCTCAGCCCACCACTCTCATAGCTTCGTGGCAGTGCATTGATCGATTGGCAACGTCCGCCGCGTTAGTGGTCGATGGTACCGAAGCTCTCGATGCCGACCCCGATAGCGAATCGAGGTGGTGGGCCCGTGCCTTTGCCGAACAATGTCGATATGCCCTCGATGAGATAACCTTTCTTGCTCCGTGGACAAAATTTTTGTCTTCTCAGAATAGCCTCGGAAACTTAACTGATTTCGACAAGATTCCAACACTGCGCGAACTGGCGGCTCCGGAGGTAAAACTTTTCCCGGCAATCACAGATCAGCTTGAGCCTGAAACCACGTCGCCGGAAAGCACCCGACTTACCGAACTTCAAAATCTCATCAATTCAGCCAGTCAACTCGCCGGAACAAGAATTTCGGCTATCAACGGGCTTGCCCTGAAATGCGAAGCACTTGCCCGGATGGAATATGATTTTCTGTTTGACAAGACACTTAATCTGATGGCTATCGGCTACAATGTCGGTGAATGCCGACGGGATCCCAGTTACTACGACCTTCTGGCTTCGGAAGCCAGGTTTTCCAGTTTCGTGGCAATTGCGCAAGGAAAACTGCCGCAGGAAAGCTGGTTTGCCCTGGGACGTCTGCTTACTGCAACCGGCGGAGATCCGACCCTTCTTTCCTGGAGCGGTTCCATGTTCGAATACCTGATGCCGCTCCTGGTAATGCCGACCTATGAAAACACGCTACTCGACCAGACCTATAAAGCGGCTGTGAACAGGCAGATCGAGTATGGGAAAAAGTGCGCCGTGCCATGGGGCATTTCGGAATCTGGTTACAATGCCATAGATGTGCATCGCAACTACCAATACCGCGCCTTTGGCGTACCAGGCCTGGGCATCAAACGCGGGCTCGCCGAGGATCTGGTGATTGCGCCTTATGCCTCGGCACTGGCGCTGATAGTGGCACCCAAAAAGGCGTGTCTAAACCTCCAGCGGCTGGCTTCTGAAGGCTTTGAAACCCGTTATGGCTTTTACGAAGCGATCGACTACACTCCTTCTCGCCTGCCGCACGGACAATCAAAGGCCGTAGTTCGATCCTTCATGGCCCATCAACAGGGAATGAGTCTTTTGTCTCTGGCCCATCTGCTATTGGACCGCCCGATGCAGAAGCGATTCGAATCAGAACTTTCTTTCCAGGCAACCATGATGTTGCTCCAGGAGCGAATCCCCAAGGCAACAGCATTCTATGCAACCGAATTCTCCGAACGTCATATGATTACCGGCGCTCCAGAGATGCCGATACGAATTTTCAAAAGTCCCGACACCCCGAAACCCGAAGTGCACTTGCTCTCGAACGGCAGATACCATGTGATGATAACCAATGCAGGCGGCGGATACAGCCGTTGGAAAAACCTTGCCGTCACCCGCTGGCGCGAAGACAGCACCTGCGACAACTGGGGCACGTTCTGTTACATCAGCGATGTGACCAGCAGGAAATTCTGGTCAACAACATATCAACCAACGCTCAAAAGATCGAAACAATATGAGGTGATCTTTTCGGAAGGGCGTGCAGAGTTTCGATGCCGCCACCATGATTATGACACCCATACCGAGATCGCTGTTTCACCCGAAGATGACATCGAACTGCGCCGCATCCGCATCACTAACCGTGCGCGGACACCCAGAGCGATAGACGTTACCAGTTACGCGGAAGTGGTTCTATCGCCACCCGCCCCGGATACACTGCATCCGGCCTTCAGCAATCTCTTTGTGCAAACCGAGATCATTCACGAAAAGCGAGCCATCCTCTGCACTCGTCGGCCCCGCTCCCAGGAGGATCAGGTGTCCTGGATGTTCCACCTCATGACTGCGCATGGGGGGGAGATCGGAGAGGTCTCCTATGAGACCGATCGCATGCAATTCATCGGCCGCGGAAACACCATCACCAATCCACAAGCCATTATCGGAGGTGGTATTTTTTTTACTGGGGCGCTTTCCGGCAGTGAGGGCTCCGTGCTCGATCCGATTGTCGCCATCCGCTACCGTATAAGCCTTGATCCGGAAGAATCTACAACGATAAACATAGTCTCCGGAATCATTGAAACCCGTGATGCAGCCTTGAGCCTAGTGGAAAAATACCAGGATCCGCGTCTCGCTGATCGCGTCTTTGATCTGGCATGGACTCATGGCCAGGTTTTGCTAAGCCAATTCAATGCCTCGGAAACCGAGGCGCAACTCTATGGACAACTTGCCGGTTCGATAATCTATGCCAATGCTTCACTACGAGCCGACCCGAGTGTCCTCATAAAGAACCGCCGGGGACAATCCGGTCTCTGGGGCTACGCCATCTCCGGCGATTTACCGATTGTGCTGCTGCGGATCGAAGATTCGGCCAATATCGACCTAGTACGCCAACTCCTGCAGGCCCACGCATACTGGCGACTGAAAGGACTGGCGGTGGACCTGGTAATCTGGAACGAAGATCACGGCAGTTACCGGCAACTCCTCCACGGCCAAATCATGGGGCTCATTGCCGCAGGCATCGAAACCAGCGTAACCGATCGATCCGGTGGAATTTTCGTTAGATCCGCAGACCAGATACCAGAGGAGGACCGCATCCTGATTCAAACGGTCGCTCGCACCATAATAACCGACAAGAGAGGTTCGTTATCGGAACAGATTAACGGTCGCCTTCCTGTAAAAGTAACCATCCCCCTCCTTGACTTGACCAGAACCCACCGCTCCGAACCCCTGGCGGTCGCCCCGTTACCGCGCCATGACCTGACTTTTTACAATGGACTGGGCGGATTCACTCCGGATGGGCGCGAGTATGTTATTACCACCGGACATGGGCAATTAACGCCGGCGCCATGGATAAATGTGCTGGCCAACCCGACCTTCGGGACCATCATTTCAGAAAGCGGTCTTGCCTGCACCTGGAGCGAAAATGCCCACGAGTTCCGCCTCACTCCCTGGGGGAACGATCCCGTAAGCGATTTTAGAGGAGAGGCTTTTTATATCCGTGATGAAGAGCGCGGCCACTTCTGGTCGCCCACGCCACTGCCCTGCCGCGGGGCAACGCCTTACGTCACCCGTCATGGATTCGGTTACAGTATCTTCGAACACACCGAGCGCGGCATCCGCTCAGAGTTGTGGGTTTACGTGGCCATGGACGCAGCGATTAAGTTTTCGGTGCTCAAAGTGCACAACGAATCGACCCGATCCCGCCGCCTTTCCGTTACCGGTTATGCAGAATGGGTGCTTGGCGACCTGAGGCCGAAATCCGCCATGCACGTGATCACCGAAATTGACCTCAATAGTGGCGTGCTCTTTGCATTTAACCCATACAACACTGAGTTCCCTAACCGGACTGCGTTTTTCGATGTGGATGACAGGACCCGAACGATAACCGGCGATCGGACTGAATTTCTGGGACGCAACGGTACGATAGAAAATCCTGCCGCAATGACGCGTATACAACTTTCCGGAAAAGTGGGAGCGGGCCTGGATTCCTGCGCTGCGATCCAGGTTAGCTTTGATCTTGCCCCCGGGCAAGAACATGAAATCGTCTTCAGGCTCGGCGTAGGAATAGATCCCAACAGCGCCCGAAACCTGGCCGATCGCTTTCAAGGCCCAACAGCTGCACGCGGCGCCCTCGAAGTGGTATGGCAACACTGGACACACACCCTCGGCACGATAAGTGTGGAAACACCCGAACAGTCTTATAATGTTATGGCCAACGGCTGGCTGTTGTATCAAACTCTGGTTTGCCGCCTTTGGGCACGAAACGCAACCTACCAGTCTGGGGGTGCATTCGGTTTCCGCGATCAGTTACAGGATACGATGGCACTCATCCATGCCAGGCCGGATCTTGTGCGCGAACACCTGCTCCTTTGCGCATCCCGTCAGTTCCAGGAAGGAGACGTTCAGCATTGGTGGCATCCTACAACCGGTCGGGGTGTACGGACTCACTGTTCCGACGATTACCTCTGGCTGCCGCTTTCAACTTGCCGCTATGTCCTAACCACCGGGGACACCGGAGTTTTGGATGAGCCTGTCCACTTTCTTCAAGGCCGCCCTGTAAACCCGGATGAAGACTCTTATTACGATCTGCCCGGGCGTTCTGAAGAGGTGGCAAGTCTTTACGATCACTGTGTTCGCGCCATCACGTACGGCCTCAAATTTGGTGAACACAGCCTACCGATTATCGGCTCCGGTGACTGGAACGACGGTATGAATCTGGTGGGTCAAAACGGCAAAGGCGAAAGCGTGTGGTTGGGATTTTTTCTCTATGATGTGCTCATGCGCTTCACTGAGGTTGCCCGCACTTATGGTGACGAGTCTTTCGCCGAACGTTGCCTGAACGAAGCGGCAGTGCTGCGTGACAATATTGAGAAATATGGATGGGATGGCGAATGGTACCGCCGTGCTTATTTTGACGACGGCACCCCCCTGGGATCATCAGTGAACGCCGAATGTCGAATTGATTCGATTTCGCAGAGCTGGTCCGTTCTTTCTGGTGCGGCAACTCATGAGCGCTCACGCATGGCCATGAACGCGGTGGACGAGCACCTCGTTCGACGTAAACACAGACTGATTCAACTTCTGGACCCACCATTTGACAAGTCAGAGCTGAATCCCGGCTACATTAAAGGCTACGTCCCCGGAGTTAGAGAAAATGGGGGGCAGTACACGCATGCGGCTATCTGGGCGGCAATGGCCTTCGCTACTTTGGGCGACAGTCCGCGCGCGTGGGAACTGTTGAACATGATCAACCCGGTAAACCATGCGAGGTCGCCCGAGGCGGTTTCAACCTACAAAGTGGAACCTTACGTCGTTGCCGCCGACGTCTATGCGAATCCACAGCATATCGGCCGCGGCGGCTGGACATGGTACACGGGCGCAGCCGCCTGGATGTACCGGCTTATCGTTGAATCACTGCTGGGGCTCAGGCTTGAAGCGGATAAATTGCGTTTTGCTCCGTGCATTCCCGCAGATTGGAAGGGCTTCAATCTGCACTACCGCTATCGAGAAACAGTCTACCACATCGCCGTTCAACAAACACAGACCGGCATTGACAATGAAATGATCGTGATAGTTGATGGCGTCGAGCAGCACGATAAGACCATTCCTCCAGTTAACGATCATAAGGAACATTGGGTCGAGGTGAAGATACCTGTTACAAGCCGGATCGAGGGTTGACTCTTTATCGCTTGTCTTTTATTTTTAAACCAATGACTTTAAATAATTTTTCCCCAAAATGACTCTAAATGCCTAAAATACCCATAATACTTGCTTTGATTGCAGCAATTCTTTTTGGAGCGGCTACCCCCGCAAGTAAGTTTCTTCTTGATATTTTTGGAACATATCAACTGGCCGGGTTTTTGTATCTCGGCGCTTCATTAGGCGTTTTACCATTTATTTTGATGCAAAAAGCATTTTCATGGCCATGGAAAATTGATAAAAAATCGGGGCTTTTTTTACTTGGATCTGTCGTATTCGGCGGGTTGCTGGGCCCGGTCTTATTTCTTTTCGGATTGAGGTTTGCTTCAGCGGCATCGGTCTCTATTTGGCTAAACTTAGAACTCGTAGCCACGGCATTGCTGGGAATCATTTTATTTCGGGACCATTTAACCGCTTTAGGGTGGTTATCATTTGGTATCATGCCGGCAGCAGCTTTACTTCTTGCCACAGGCGAGGAGCAAGCAGGTTTACAAGGCGGGATGCTTGTGGCGGCGGCTTGTTTTTGCTGGGGGTTTGATAATCATTTTACCGCGATGATTACAGGAATCAGCCCTGCGCAAACCACTTTCTGGAAAGGAGCAGTGGCCGGAACCGTTAACTTGATTATCGGCATAGCCATCGGGGATTTCACGCTATCCATTTCAAAAGGCGCCATGGCTATAGGAATCGGCGCATTTTCCTACGGATTAAGTGTTATGTTGTACATCAGTGCGGCTCAAAGGATTGGAGCCACCAGGAGCCAGATTATTTTTTCCGCCTCTCCTTTTTTCGGTGTTCTTATTTCAGCCCTTTTTTTGGCTGAAATCATATCAATGTTACAAATGGTATCGACATTGATGATTCTCTCGGCTCTAGTTTTTCTCTTTTTCGATCATCACAGCCATATCCATCGGCATGGTACAAAGAGTCACAACCACTGGCATCGTCATGATGACAAGCACCATGATCACAGCTCTGATGACCCCTCCCCCGGCATTTTCCATACCCATCCCCACCAACATAAAAAGACCGCCCATTCACATCCACATTGGCCGGATCAGAACCATCGACACGATCATTAATAAATTCTTATTGTTCGGAATCTCCATCACAACTTCTCAAAAAGTGCGGGTAGTCGGTTCACAAATGACTGGAATCCAATAATATTTACCCGAACCTTCTGAGAATTTACTTTCCTTGGGTGTTATTACAAGTTAATCAGAAATTATTGCTTGAAAAAGGAAAGGCTATAATAGTAAATGATTTGTTTGAATGGTCAATTTATTTTAAATGGCTTCAATTGGCTATAGCCATGCCCAAACCTAAAAGTAATCGGGTTTTAAATTTTAAAAGCAAAAACCCGGTTTCTTGTAATATCCGTCATTAAAGTTGGTATCTTCTTACATGGAGGAGTTGCGATGAAAAGATCCCGGCCTTCGGTGGTCAAACGCTCCATTTTCTCATGGATATTCCCCGGAAATACAAAGTTTCAAATTCTGCTCTTAATCATTATTTTAGTTACTGTTTTTGCGAGGGTGCTTCCGTTGGAGATGCAAAAGCGCATTGTCAACCAGGCAATCATGCTAAGTGATCTGGAAATGCTGCTGCTTTATTGCGGAATTTACCTGGCGGCCGTCATAGCTGCAAACGGTCTGAAGTTTCTTATCAATATGATAGAAACCATCATTTCTCAGCGCACCTTATTGAGGATGCGGAAGGATCTTTTTGGGCATATTATCACGTTACCGCTGAATTTTTATAGAAAAACACAACCCGGAATGGTGGTATCGGCGCTGGTAACCGAACTTTCTACGGCGGGAAATTTTGTCGGCATGGCCGTTTCCGCACCTGTTATCAATGTGTTGACCCTGCTTGCCTTTGCCGTTTACCTGATTTATCTGAATTGGCTTTTGGCGGTTGTATCTCTTTCAATTTATCCATTGGCGCTTCTGATCATCCCATTACTGCAAAAAAGAACCAATGAGGCCAATAAAAAACGGGTGGATCAAACCCGTGACTTGTCGAGTAAAATCGGTGAGTCCATTTCAGGTATTCATGAAATACACGGAAATGGTTCATACCGCATCGAAAACCGAAAATTCAAAAACCTTGTGGACAAACTTTATCGCACTCGTATTGTCTGGACACTTTATCGATATACCATCAAAAGTACCAACAATTTTTTTACCAACCTTGGCCCATTTCTGGTGTTTCTTTTGGGCGGCTTTCTCACCATGAGGGGTCAGCTGGAACTGGGTGCCTTAGTGGCTTTTCTTTCGGCACAAGAAAAACTTTATGATCCCTGGAAAGAGCTTATTGAATTTTATCAAGTCTATCAGGATGCCTCGGTAAGCTACAGCCGCACCATGAGTTATTTTAACACTTTTCCCGAACATGCGCTGGAACCTTCCGGACGCGAACCTTTTGATTTGGAACCAGCCATAGATATCAAGGATCTTTCTTTTGTGACCGACAGTGGTATTGTTCTTCTCAACAGGCTGTCTTTTTCACTGGAAAAGGGTGAACACATGGCCCTGATCGGCTTTTCGGGAAGTGGGAAAAGCACACTGGCTCTTTGTATCGCCCAGTTATACAAATACACTTCCGGCAGTTTACTTATAGATAACAAAGATGTGACTGAGCTATCCAAAAGGGATATGATTCGGAATATGGGATTTGTTTCGCAAACACCCTTTATTTTTTCCGGCACAATCCGGGAAAATCTGCTTTATTCATGTGTTGCAAAAGAGGAAGTCGAAGAAATTGATAAAGGAAAAGATCTTCCGTCACTGGATGACATGATCGAAGTATTGCAGCAAACCGGACTGTTTGTTGATGTACTGCGTTTTGGCTTGAACGCTATAATTGATCAGGAAGAATATAAGGACCTTGTAGAAAAAATTATTCGTGTAAGAAATCAGTTCCAACAAAATTTCGGACAAGTCCTGACCAATTACGTTGAATTTTTTAATGAGAATGTCTATCTTTTTCATTCAAGCATAAGTGAAAATATTACATTCGGATCTCCGAACCAGGATACTTTCAAGGATGAAAATCTTTGTGAAAATCGTTATTTTATTGAATTTTTAAACAAGGCTGACCTTACAACAGCCCTGGTGAGTTTAGGCGCCGAGCTTTCGAGACAAACGGTCGATATTTTGGGAAACCTTCCTCTCGAGACAGTTTTTTTCGAACAAAGCCCTATAAAACCTGATGAACTCAATGATTTCAAAGTTCTTGTGGAACATCTCAAACAGACCAGGCTTCATCAACTCAACGAGCAAAACCGCAAGAAACTATTGGAACTGGCATTGCGTTTTACACCCGGAAAACATAAAATGGTTGCATTGTCACAGATATTGGAAAGACTAATACTGGAAGGGCGCGCGCTTTTTAAGGAAAAAATCTTTGAGGATGGCCGGCAGGACGCATTTACATTCTTTGATGTGTCATCTTATATCCATTCTCAAACCATTTTAAACAATATTTTATTCGGAAAGACCAAGACATCCAGCTCACAAGCCCAGGACAAAATTGATCAAAGCATTATTCATCTTTTGATCGAAGAGGACCTTTTAGAAATGATTTTAGAAATCGGCATGCATTATGAAGTGGGAAGCAAAGGGGAAAATCTTTCAGGAGGCCAGCGACAAAAACTTGCCATTGCCAGGGTATTTTTAAAGTCCCCCCCATTAATGATTATGGATGAGGCCACATCAGCTCTGGACAACAAATCCCAGGCACGCATCCAGGATTTGCTGGAAAGACGATGGAAAGGAAAAAGAACGGTCATTTCCGTAGCTCACCGTCTTGATATTGTCAAAAACTACGACAAAATTGCTGTAATGAAAGCCGGGAAAATTATAGAAATCGGACCGTATAATCAACTCATGGATAAAAAAGGAGTTTTTTATGAACTCGTCACAGGAAAAAGATAAGGTTTGTATCATCTGCGAGTTCCAGGAAAACCTTGCGACATTAAGAGAAATAGATTTTTTTTCTGAACTTCCACTGGATCTGCTAAAAATTATTGCCTACCTGTGCGCACAAGAAAAGTATCAAGAAGGAGACTTTTTAATTAATAAGGGTGAAGATGACGGTCAGGCATTTTATATTATTTCGGGAAGAGCCGGACTCATGTATGATAGTGAAAACAGTAAGCCTCATATGATTCATGAATATGGTCCCGGTAAATTTATAGGTGGACTAAGCCTTATCGGCAAAATGCGAAGACTTTTTTCTTTAAAGGCCTTAGAAGATACTTTATGCCTTGTTTTAACCCGAGAAAAATTTTCCAAAGCCATCGCTCAGTTTCCCGACATAACGCCCAGGCTTTTTCAAGCTGTTATCACTCGAATTCTCAACTGGGAGGAAAAATTGTTCCTGGAGCAAGGACTAAATAGTGATACTATCAACCGCATCGCAGGTGTAAGCCTTGTCTGAAAAATTGAGCGATTCCATCACGGGCAGCTCCTTTCAATGGAACACCGCCCAGCTGTTGGTAAAATCGTTCATTTCAGGTAAATATTTTTCACCATTGCCGGCTCATGAAAGGTTATCGTAAATGAATACAGCCAAACTCTCGCTGGAGTTTACAAATGATCTTGACGAGTTGGAAAACCTGAGTCGAAATATTGAATACTTTTGCGAAGTAAACGGTCTTTCCGGAAGAAACGCATTCGAATTGAACCTGGTTATTGATGAGGTATTCACCAATATAGTTTCATATGGATTTAATGACAAAAAGGAACACCGGATAAAAATAGATATCCATATGAACAATGGAGAACTGACGGTCCGGGTGGAAGACGACGGTGCGCCATTTGATCCGACGGCAGCTCCAAAAACCGACCTGAACTGCCCCATTGAAGATCGAAAAATCGGTGGAATCGGGCTTCATCTTATTAACCAGATCATGAATAGCGTTATTTACAAAAGAGTAAAGGATAAAAACATTCTGGTTTTAAAAAAATGCCTGAATAAAAAATAAACATATAGTTTTTCAGATAAATAAATAATGTCCGAAAAACCATAGGTCCGGCACAAAAAATATTTTTATAAAAATGAAGGTCACGACGGAAGGGAGTCATTAATGGAAATCTTAGAAGAGCAGCACGATGAAATAAACGTTTTTAAAATCAAAGGTAGGTTGGATTCCAAAACATCACCGGAATTTGAGGAAAAAATTGTTGAATCATCCAAAGGCGGTGCAAAAAACATGATTTTCGACTTTAAAGATTTGGAGTACATTTCAAGTGCCGGCCTACGGGTGATATTAAAAGCCACGAAAGAAATGAAACGAACAAACGGTATGATTGTGCTTTGCAGCATGCAGGACTATGTCAAAGAGGTTTTTGAAATTGCCGGATTTGACACGTTTTTATCCATCGAAGAAACATTTGACGATGCTCTGAAAAAGTTTTAAAGAAGCTTATTTGATATTTACCCTGAAAATTATTATTTAATAACATGACCACTGGAAATTGAGAATTTATGGAAATATTTGCAAAAGACATAATGATTAAGCAGTTTGAAGAAATCAAGGCGGATGCACCAATCAAGGAAGCCGTTTACAGAATATTTCACGGAAAAACACGTGATACCGGCCATAAAACAGTAAGCCTAATCGTCACTGATGAATTCGGAAAACTTGTGGGGGTGATATCGCTTTTTGATATTTTATATCATTTTCGCCCTGAATTTTTAAATTATGGGTTGGAAACCGTTGAAAAGTGGTCGGGAAGACTATTGCCGCTGCTGGAACAGTTTAAAAACCTTACTGTGGAACAGGCCATGAGTACACCAGTGATGACCATTGGTCCCGATGATCATTTAATGGTAATCATCGATACCATGGTGAAGAGAAAACTTCGGAGATTGCCTGTCGTCGAAAATGACAAGGTTATTGGGGTCGTTTATCTTTACGATGTATACTACCACTTGTTCAGGAACTGGCTAAAAAAAGAATTCGGAGAATAAATATTATTCTCTAAAACCGATCAATCCCCGTTTGCCCAGTTGCCTCAGAAATTGGGTAACGGACATTTCCGCTTCCGCAGAATGTAGCCGATAGGTTTTAGAAAACTCCCGAATCACTTTTTTTACTGAACGGTTTCCATCCAAAAGATCCCAGACGGCTGAGCCGAGTGTATCCAGCTCCAGCTTTTTGGTAATCGGTTTTTGGACGGCACCTGAGAATCGTTTTATCAATGCCGCCACCCAGGGTCTTGTTCCCACCGGGTAAGTCAACATCACAGTGCCGGTTTCAAGGCGGGTTTCAGTTACCTGAATATTTTTTACAGGCTTGCAACTCATGGCTTTGTCTCGTGATATTTTCGGGTGTTCCCGATGCTTTTTAAATAGTGCCATATTCATAACAAATTGATTTTAACAATTCAAAATCCAAGGGTTTGTCGCTTTCAGCTTTCACCGCCAAGATACGATTTGCACTGGAAATATGCCATACCCTGGCCCATTTAAAAATCGGTTTTTTTCCCAACTTTTGACGCCATTTTTTCCATAAGGAAAGAGGGGGAGAAAACTCGAGTTCTATGGTTTCAAACCCGTCTAAAAATGCTGAAACCGGATGGCAGGATTCAAAAGGAAAAACTTTTTCAGCAAAACCTTGCAAGTCGCTTTCAAGAAGAATTACCGAAGCCGGACTCCATCGGTATAAAGAAACTTGATAAATACCGGTATCGAATGTCAGCTCGAATGCACCCGGTGAAAAAGAATGCCGAAACAGTTTAAAACGTTGCGGAAGTATGGTTCGGATATCAAAAACAGACCAGAGGTTAAGACCGTTTGGACTGTGGTCCTGAAAAGATGAAAGAATTTTTTCCTTATGAATCGAATTGAACTTGTCATTCCCTCTATCCCGGCGCTCATAAAATTGTAACAATGTCGCGCAGCGGCAATCTTTGCAAAATAAAATCAATCCTTTTCCAGCAAACAGATTGCCTTCCCATTGAAACCCGGTTATATCATGCGACTTGAGTATATCATGCCAGTCTTGAGGAATCATCCAGGTGGATATTACTTGTCCTGTTTGTTGCTTTTGATAATCGGATTTAAGCCGTTTTAGGTGTCTTTCAGTGGAAAATTTCCCCCTGATATTATTCCATTTCAGTTCCAGTGCCGGAAAATCGTCGTGCTCTAAAAGTATATACCGCTCCCCAACCCTTCCGGCTTCCCAAGACCGAGGAACCGATAACCGGATTCCGTTCCAACCGACTTCCTTCCATGATTGTCCGCTTTTCGATATCACGATCAAGTCCTAGTGCGAAATAAACAAGTCCTATCGTGGAATAAAAAGGTCCCAATTTTGCTCAACCTTGACTTTTCGGTCCCGTTTTATTTCAGGTACTCTTGCTTCGGATTCTTTTTTTTCAAAACATTGAATTTCTTCTTCTTCAAAATTTAGCATGGTCAGCTTGACAACATTGCCTAATTTCCTTGTGGTGTCTTCAATATTATGCTGAAGAACCATACTGATACGGTTTCCCTCCTTGTCCGTAAAAGACCATTTCCATGCGACAAGCACGTGAAATGGATCTCCTCTCCACCGGTCCGGCTTCCCAAAACGCTTTCTATATCTATCCAACAAGTTATTATAAAATTCCCTGCTGGAATCGGCGTATTTTAATTTAATCCGAAGAATTCGCCCCGGGACCGCACAGTCACCATAAGTAATCAAACCGCTCTTATAGCCGGGTATATTGCGGATCTCCACCTCTTTGAGAAAGTCGGCGTAGCGGATTGGAAGCATTGTTTCCATCCAAATCTTCTCCTGGTAATCCGAGATATTTTTTCCCAGGGCAAACCCCGCAATCTCATATGGGGCCTGAGCGCCGACATTTTCTACCATCAGAAAACAAATGATTATATTTAATAAAAAGATACGTATTTTCATCAATAGCTCTCCAATGTTTTATTTTAAACTGATTTTACAGGCTTTTTGATGATAAAAAGTAAAAAATCGATAAAATATTTCCTATAAGACAATGTCCATCCGGAAGTCGAAAGTTTTTTAACAAATTATATTACATCTTTACTAAATTTGTCACTATTAATATTTTTCTTCATTGCGGTAAAGATCG